>Ga0196976_1000169_pt1 | contig 44481 bp, 42 predicted proteins | sample S3v_513CmetaG_FD_148644 | JGI IMG/M metagenome (GOLD analysis project Ga0196976, IMG submission 148644) | Soil microbial communities from Anza Borrego desert, Southern California, United States - S3+v_5-13C | ecosystem: Environmental > Terrestrial > Soil > Desert | place: USA: California... | reverse complement strand
GGCTCCGCCGCGATCACCGTCGCGGTGGCGCGGCCCGACTTGTCGTCCTTCATCTCCAGAGTGCGCGTCTCGTCCGAGGGCGTGGTCAGGGTGACGTTGCGCGGGTCGGGCTCCAGCGAGCGGCGCTCCACCGTGATGCGGTTGCCGTCGACGCGGGCGCGCAGGTCGTTCTCCTCCAGCTCCGGCTCCTTCATGAGCCAGTGGGCGAGGCGGCGCAGCAGCTCGGCCTGCGGGCCGCCGCCTTCGTAGCCGCGGCTCCACAGCCAGATCTGGTCGGACGCCAGCTGCGCCACGCGGCCCTCGCCGACGCGGTTGAGGACCAGCAGCGGCCGGCCCTGGGCGCCCTCCATCACCACGGAGCCGCCGTTGGGCTGCACCTCCACCTGATGGAACCAGCGGCCCCATTCGGGATCGGCGTCGATGCGGTCGCCGGGCAGGCCGGTGGTGACCGGGTGGCGCCGGCCAAGGTCGGTGACCTTCGGCTTGAACGGCTGGTCGAGCACCTGTCCCGTCGGTTCGGCCGGCAGGACGGAGCCCAGGGGCGTGCGGAACAGCGACAGCGGCGTGGCGAAGCCCTGGCCGCTGGTCTCCAGCAACGCACCGCCCTTCTCCACGTAATGCGCGATGTTCTCCAGGTACATCTGTGGCAGCACGCCACGGCGGCGGTAGCGGTCGAAGATGATCAGGTCGAACTCGTCGAGCTTCACCTCGAACAGTTCGCGGATGGGGAAGGCGATCAGCGACAGCTCGCGGATGGGCGTGCCGTCCTGCTTCTCGGGCGGGCGCAGGATGGTGAAGTGGACGAGGTCCACCGACGGGTCGGCCTTCAGCAGGTTGCGCCACGTGCGCTCCCCCGCGTGCGGCTCGCCCGACACCAGAAGGACGCGCAGCCGGTCGCGCACGCCGTTCACCACCACCGCCGCGCGGTTGTTGGCGAGCGTGAGTTCCTGCTTCGCCGCCTCCACCTCCAGCTCCAGCACGTTCTGGCCGCCGTGGGCGACGGGCAGGTCCAGGTGGAAGTCGCGGCCCACCGGCACCTGGACGGTGCGCGGCGCGCCGCCGTCCTGGCGCAGGGTCACCATGGCGTTGGGCGACTGGCGGCCGGGCATGTCGTCGATGCGGATGGTCAGCTCGACCGGCTTGCCGACGATGCCGTAGGCCGGCGCCTGCACGATGGCGATGCGGCGGTCGCCCTCGTCGCGGTTGCCGGTCAGCAGCGTGTGGATCGGCCCGATCTCGGCCAGCTTCGCCACGTTCTCCGGCACGTCGTGCACCTGGCCGTCGGTGATCAGCACCGCACCCGCCATGCGGCGGCGCGGCACGTCGGCCATGGCGCGGGTCAGCGCGTCGAACAGGTGCGTCTCGTTGATACCGCCGGCAGTGCCATCCCCGGCGCGCACCACGCGCACGTCCAGGTCGTCGAAGCGCTTCAGCTTGTCGGTGAGGTCGTTGAGGGCGCGCTCGGCCCGTGGGCGGCGGTCGCCGATGTTCTGGCTGGGGGAGTCGTCCACCACGACGATGGCGACGTCCTTGATCGGCTCGCGCTTCTCGTTGACCAGCGAGGGGTTGAGCAGCGCCACCGCCAGCACGGCCAGCGCCAGCAGGCGCCACAGCACGCCGCGCGCGCGCCGGAACAGGCCCAGCAGCACGACCGCCAGCGCCACGGCGAACAGCGGCGCCAGGATGCCCCAGGGGAGCAGCGGGGACAGCGCGATCGACATGCCGTCCATCATTGGCCCTCCATCATTGGCCGAGCCTCTCAAGGATGGCGGGCACGTGCACCTGATCGGCCTTGTAGTTGCCGGTCAGCGCGTACATCACGACGTTGACGCCGACGCGGAAGGCCATCTCGCGCTGGCGCTCGCCGCCGGGCACCACGGCGAACTGCGCCTGGCCCGTGCGCGGGTCGACCGCCCAGGCCGACGCCCAGTCGTTGGCGCCGACGATGATGGAGGACACGCCGTCGTTGGCCTTGCCCTCCCGCGCCTCCACCCACACCTCGCCGCCGGCATAGCGGCCGGGGAAGTCCTGGAGCAGGTAGAAGGACTTGGTCAGCACATGGTCGGGCGGCACCGGGGCCAGGGCCGGCACGTCCAGCCCGGCCACCAGCTTCTGCAGCGCCATGCTGCCGGGGCCGGCGCCGGGCATCAGGGAGGCCGCCTGATCGCGCGTGTCGAACAGGATGGTGCCGCCGTTGCGCAGGTACTCGTTCACCCGCCCGCGCGCCCGGTCGGACAGCGGGCGCTGCGTGGTCGTGACCGGCCAGTAGAGCAGGGGGAAGAAGGCCAGCTCGTCCGCCTCGATATCCACGGCCTGGGTGCCGGCGGTTTCCACGGCGGTGCGGCGGTTCAGCACCTCCACCAAGCCTTCCAGGCCGGCGCGGGCGGTGGCGTCCACGGACGGGTCGCCGGTGCGGACGTGGGCGAGGTAGGTCTCGGCGGTGACCTTGACGGCCTGCGTGTCGTCGGCGGCGCGCGGCGCGCCGAGGGGGGCGAGGGTTACGGTCAGGGCGACCACGGCGGCCGTCGCCGCCGCGCGGCGCGGGCGGGCCCAGCGGCCGAGCAGGCCGCGCAGCGCCAGTGCGATCAGCAGGTCGAGCACGGCCAGCGCCAGCGCGATGGCGAGCAGCGGCGGCTTCAGCGCCACCTCGCCCCGCTCGCCATAGCCGGCGCGGGCGACGCCGGGCGGCAGGGTGCCCATCGGCTCCACCTTGGTGACCAGCGTGGTGAGGTTGAGGGCACGGCGCGCGTCCTCCGTGCCGTAGAAGCCGGGCGGGTGGCGCGGGCCGATCGCCTCGGCGCTGAAGGCGTCGGCGGCGAGGGGGAAGGCGGTGGGCGGCGGCGAGACCAACCGGCCGTAGCCGTCCAGCACCTGCAGCGGGTCGAGCGAGGCGGCGCGGGTGGGGCCGGCGACGCCCTCGCTGAGCGCCACCACGCGGCGCAGCATGTCGACGAACAGGCCGGACAGCGCGAGGTTCGACCAGTCCGGGTTGGCGGTGGTGTGCATCAGCGCGATCCAGCCGTCGCCGCGCTTCTCGGCGGTGACCAGCGGCGTGCCGTCGGCCAGCCGCGCCCAGGTGCGGTCGGCGAGGTCGAGGGAGGGTTCGGCCAGAACCTGCCGGTTGACCAGCACGTCGTCTGGGATGCGCAGGCCGGCGAACGGGCTCTTGCCGTCGAAGGGCTGGAGGCGCATGGGCTCCGACCACGACAGGGCACCGCCCAGCGCGCGGTCGCCCAGGCGCAGGCGCACGGGGACCAGCGTGTCGGCGTGCTGTGCCAGACGCGGGCCGGCGAAGCGGACCAGCACGCCGCCCTTCTTGATCCAATCCTCGATGGTGCCGGCCTCCTGCCCGGTCAGCGAGCCGACGTCGGACAGGATCAGCACGGCGAGGTCGCGCTTCAGCAGCTCGATCGTCTCGCCGCGCCGCACCTCGTTGTACGGCTCCAGCGCGCGGGCGAGGTAGTGCAGGTCGGACAGCAGCGGCTGGTTCTCGCCCTCCGGCCGGCCGGAGACGAGGCCGACGGGGCGGCGGCGCCAGCGCTCGTCCAGCAGGACGGTGGCGCCGGCCGTCGTCTCGTTCTCGATGCGCAGGCTGGCTGCCTCGTTGCGCAGCTCCACCGGCACGTCCAGGCGCACCTCGCGCGACGGCTGGCCGGCGTCGAAGGCGACGGTCTCGCGCGTCAGCAGGCGGCCGTCGGACGCCGACAGGCGGACGGTGACGGGTTCCGGGCGGGTGGGGTCGGCGCGGACGATGCGGGCGGTCAGCGCCGTGCCCTCGGTCGCCGGGGGCAGCAGCAGGTGCGGCGGGCGGGCACCGGCGTCGTCCAGAACCTCGACCGAGCCCAGGCGTTGGAGCGCGGTGGCGAGCGGGCGGACGTTGGCGTCGCCCACGCCGTCGGACAGCCAGACGGCGTGCGCGGTGCCGTTCACGGTCAGGCCCTTCAGCGCGTCGAGCGCTGCGGCGCGGTCGGTGGGCCAGGGCTGCGGCTCCAGCGCCTGGACGAGGCGGCGGGCCTCAACGGCGGGCAGGGGCGGAGAGGCGGCGATCTTGTCGCCATTGGCCGGGGCGGCGGTGGCGAGCAGGATGACGGGGCGCGACTGCCGGTCGGCCTGTCCCGCCAACTCCTCCATCAGGCGGCGGCGCGACGGCCAGTCGCGCGCGGCGGCCCAGCCGTTGTCGACGACCAGCAGCAGCGGCCCGCCGCCGGGGAGGGCGGCGCGCGGGTTCAGCAGCGGCCCGGCCAGGGCGAGGATGACGAGTGCGGCGATGAGGATGCGCAGGATGAGCAGCCAGAGCGGCGTGCGCGCCGGCGTCTCCTCGCGCGCCACGAGGTCGCGCAGCAGCCGGATCGCCGGGAAGCGCACGATGCGCGGGGCCGGCGGGGTGATGCGCAGCAGCCACCACAGCACCGGCAGCACGATCAGCGCCGCCAGAACCCAAGGTGCCGCGAAGGCGAATGAGCCGAATCCCAGCATTCAATCAGCACTCAGAGCCATAAGGGCATAATGTGCGTACCGTTCCCCCTCTCCCCAACCCCTCTCCCGCAGGGGGAGAGGGGCTTTTCGTTCTCCCCTCGGGGGGTGGGGAGAGGGGGCGAAACGTCCTCACACCGTCTCCTGCGCCAGCGCACCCCACAGGGACAGCAGTGCGGTCTGCGGCGGGCGGTCGGTGCGGTGCACGGCGAAGGTCCAGCCGGCGGCGCGCGCCAGCGCGGCCAGACCGTCCTGGTGCGCGCGCAGCCGTTCCAGGTAGGCCGTGCGCACCGCCTCGACGCGCGGCACCAGAAGCTCGTCCTCGCCCTCCATCCCCTCGAACTCGACGCGGCCGTCGAAGGGCAGCGTCTCCTCGGCGGGGTCGAGGACCTGGAGCAGGTGGCCGCGCACGCCGCGCCCGGTCAGGCCGGCAATGGTGGCGTGGATCTCCGGCAGGGGCGACAGCAGGTCGCCGAACAGCACCACCTGCGCGTGGCGCGGCAGCGGCTCGACGCGCGGCAGGCCGTCGCCCACGGGGGTGGCGCGCGGGTCGGTCATCAGCCCGGCGATCCGGTTCAGCGCGTTCTTGCCGTGGTCCGGCCGCACGCCGGAGTTCAGCAGGGCCACCCGCTCGCCGCCGCGGATCAGCAGCACGGTCAGCGCCAGCAGCAGCAGGTCGGCGCGGTCGCGCTTGGTCGGCAGTTCCGGGACCGAGCGGTAGTCCATGGACGACGAGCGGTCGCGCCACAGCCACACGCTCTGCGCCGCCTCCCACTCGTTCTCGCGCACGTAGACGGGCTGCGTCTTGCCGGACTGGCGCCAGTCGATCATGGAGGGCGCGTCGCCCGGCTGGTAGCGGCGGAACTGCCAGAACGTCTCGCCCAGGCCGACGCGGCGGCGGCCGTGCACGCCCTGCGCCACGGTGGAGGCCACCCGCTCCGCCGCCACCAGGAGCGGCGGCAGGCGCGCGGCCAGCGTTTCGGCGCGCTGCTGCGCGCGCAGGGTTTCCGTGCCGTGGGAGGTGCGGGCCGCCATCAGGCACGCCTCACAGCAGCGGGGCGCACAGGCGGTCGATCACGGCGTCGAGGGTGACCCCGTCGGCGCGCGCGGCGAAGTTCAGCGCCATGCGGTGGCGCAGGATCGGCTTGGCCAGCGCCACCACGTCGTCCAGCGACGGCGACAGCCGGCCGTCCAGCACCGCGCGGGCGCGGGCCGCCAGCATCAGCGCCTGGCTGGCGCGCGGACCGGGGCCCCAGGCCACGTGGCTGCGCACCTCCGCCACGTCGGAGGATTCCGGGCGGCCGCTGCGCACGAGGTCGAGGATGCCCTCCACCACGCTCTCGCCGATGGGGATGCGGCGCACGAGGTGCTGCGCGGCCATCAGGTCGGCGGGGGAGAGCACGGTGACCGCCTGCTCCACGCTGGCGCCGGTGGTGGCGATGACCATGCGCCGCTCCGCGTCGCGGTCGGGGTAGGTGACGTCCACCTGCATCAGGAAGCGGTCGAGCTGCGCCTCGGGCAGCGGGTAGGTGCCCTCCTGCTCCAGCGGGTTCTGGGTGGCCAGGACGTGGAAGGGCTGGGGCAGGGGGTGGTAGTGGCCGGCCACCGACACGCGGTGCTCCTGCATGGCCTGCAGAAGCGCCGACTGCGTGCGCGGGCTGGCGCGGTTGATCTCGTCCGCCATGAGGAGCTGCGAGAACACCGGGCCGGGGATGAAGCGGAAGGAGCGGCGCCCACCTTCGCCTTCCTCCAGCACCTCGGAGCCCAGGATGTCGGCCGGCATCAGGTCGGGGGTGCACTGGATGCGCTTCTCGGCGAGGCCCAGGACGGTGCCCAGCGTCTCCACCAGCCGCGTCTTGGCGAGGCCGGGGACGCCGATCAGCAGCACGTGGCCGCCGGCCAGCAGCGTGACCAGCGTCAGGTCGACGACCTCCTGCTGGCCGAAGATGACGCGGCCGATGCGGTCGCGCACGAGGGCCAGCCGGCCGCCCAGCGTCTCCACCTCGGCCAGGAGCTGGTGCGGATTTTCAGGCATCGGAGCGGGGCGGGTCGCATCGGTGGCGCTCAAGGTGTTGAGTCTCCCAGTTCAAATCCCGTGCTTGGGGACCTATGTGACGAGTATGGCGAAATTGCGTTGCCTGAGTGATTTTGTCGGATGCTGGGTCTGAAGGAAGGTTTGTTGGAAAACGCCATGAACAAGGTCGGCGGTGAAGGCGAGGAAGGCAAGCGGTCCATGCCGCATGATGTGGTTTCGGCGGACGGGCTAGGCCGTGTGCCGGTGGAGAAATCGTTCGGCATACGCATTGCGCGTGACGGCACCTGGTTCCATGATGGGGAGCCGATCCGCCGGATCGAGCTGGCGAAGCTGTTCGCCACCGTGTTGCGGCGGGATGACGCAGGAGAGTATTGGCTGGTCACTCCCGTCGAGCGCGGGCGCATAGTCGTCGAGGATGTTCCCTTCGTCGCCGTGGAGATGACGGCAAGCGGAAGCGGCCGGGATCAGGTGCTGTCCTTCCGTACAAATTTAGACGAATGGGTGGAAGCCGGGCCGGAACACCCGATCCGGGTCGCCCATGATCCTGAAACGGGGGAGCCGTCCCCCTACATCGACATAAGAAACGGGCTGGAGGCACGGATCGCGCGTTCTGTATTCTACGACATGGTTGAGCGTGCCGTGACCGATCAGCAAACCGGGGAGGCGGAAGTCGGACTATGGAGCAAGGGGACCTGCTTCGTGCTGGGCAGGCTGCCTGGCGAATGACCCTGGACGATCTGAAGAAGCGCTTTCCGGGCAGCGCCGCCACCGGCCCACGCCCGGGGACGGTGCGCGGCGACCACGACCTGAACCCCGACTATTACGAAGACGCCGGCCTGCCCGAGGCCTTGCGCGAGGCCGCCGTGCTGGTGCCGCTGGTCGACCGGCCGGAGGGGCTGACGGTGATCTTCACCCAGCGCACCGCGCACCTGTCGGCGCACGCCGGGCAGATCAGCTTCCCCGGCGGCCGGCAGGAGCCCGCCGACGCCGCCCCCGAGGACACGGCACTGCGCGAGACGGAGGAGGAGATCGGCCTGCCGCGCGGGCGGATCGAGATCCTCGGCCGGCTCGACACCTACGTCACGCGCACCGGGTTCCGGGTGACGCCGGTGGTCGGCCTGGTCCGGCCGCCGTTCGAGCTGGACCCCGACCCCACCGAGGTGGAGGAGGTGTTCGAGGTGCCGCTGTCCTTCATCCTGGACCCCGCCAACCCGCAGCGGCACAGCCGCCCGCTGCTGGGCAAGGAACGGCACTTCTACGCCTTCCCGTACGGGCACCGGTACATCTGGGGGGCGACGGCGGGCATGCTGGTGAACCTGCGCGACGTGCTGCGCGAAGCGACATGACCATTCCTGTGAGCCGGCCGTGCTGAGGATCCTGCTGACCATCGTCCTGCCGCTGGCCCTGCCGACGGTCGTGTACCTGCTGTACGTCACCACCGTGGAGGCCCGGCGCGTGCGCGCCGCGCAGGAAGGCGGCCCGGTGCCGTGGTGGGTGGAGGCGCCGTGGCCGTGGCTGGTGGGCGGCGGCGTGCTGCTGACCGGGCTGACGCTGGGCGTGATGGCGCTGACCGGCGGCGACGCGCCGGGCGAGGTGTACGTGCCCGCCCACATGGAGGACGGCCGCCTCGTTCCGGGCGCCACGCGGCCCGCTCCAACGGCCGCGCCGGGACACTGAGCGGTCTGGAAACCGAGGGGCGGGCGGGGTATTGCTTGCAGCCATGCAGACACCCGCCGGCCGCCTGTCGCCCCAGCCCTGGATGATCGCGCCGGAGACGCGCGCGGTGCTCGCCGCCCTCGACCGCGGGGGGGCGGACGCGCGCTTCGTCGGCGGCTGCGTGCGCGACAGCTGGCTGGGCCGGCCGGTCAAGGACATCGACATCGCCACCCACGCCCCGCCCGACGCGGTGATGCGCATGCTGGAGGACGGCGGCGTGCGCGCCATCCCCACCGGCATCGCGCACGGCACGGTGACGGCGGTGGTGGACAAGAAGCATTACGAGATCACCACGCTGCGCCGCGACGTCGAGTCCTTCGGCCGGCACGCGCGGGTGGAGTTCACCGACGACTGGAAGGAGGACGCGGCGCGCCGCGACTTCACCATGAACGCGCTGTCCTGCACGCCGGACGGCCTCGTCTACGACCCGTTCGGCGGGCTGGCGGACATGGCGGCGGGCCGCGTGCGCTTCGTTGGCGACGCCCGCCAGCGCATCCGCGAGGACGTGCTGCGCCTGCTGCGCTTCTTCCGCTTCCACGCCCACTACGGCCGCGGCGCGCCGGACGACGCGGCGATGGCGGCGTGCCGCGAGCTAGCGCCGCTGCTGCCCACCCTGTCGGGCGAGCGCGTGCATTCGGAGATATTCCGCCTGCTGACGTCCGAGGACCCCGGCCACGTCTGGCGGCTGATGCAGGCGGACGGGGTGATGGAGTTCCTGCTGCCCGACGCCGTCGACGCGGCGCGGCTGGACCGCATGGTGGCGCTCCAGCACGCGCTGGGGGAGGGGGCGGACCCGCTGCTGCGGCTGGCGGCGACGCTGGACACGGAGCGCGCCGGGGCGCTGACGGTGGCGGAGGACCTGCGCCTTTCCAACGCCGAGCGCGACCGGCTGTGCGCCATCGTGGAACCGAAGGCGGCGGTGTCGCTGGCCGACGACGCGCCGGCCCGGCGGCGGGTGCTGTACCGGGTGGGGAATGCCGAGGTGTACCGCGATCTGGTGCGGATGGCGGCGGTGACGGCGCCGGGGCCGGTGGCGCTGGACGCGGTGAAGGCGGCGCTCGCCACCGCGGACGAGCTGGAGTCGCTGCGCTTCCCGCTGGCCGGGCGGGACGTGCTGGACCTGGGCGTGAAGCCGGGGCCGCACATCGGCACGCTGCTCAGGCAGGTCGAGGCGTGGTGGATCGGCCAGGACTTCCGGCCGGGGCGGGAGGAGTGTCTGGGGGAGTTGCGGGGGCGGATAGCTCTTTTGCCCCCTCCCTAACCCTCCCCCGCGTTGCGGTGGAGGGGACTGCCGCCGCTTCGGCACAGAACCCTCCACCTCGAAGAGGGGGAGGGTGGCTGAGCGCCAGCGAAGCCGGGAGGGGGCAACGGCGCTACGGCCACTTCACCTCCGGCGGCAAACTCATCAGGATCGCTTCCGTGTTGCCGCCGGTCTTCAGCCCGAACGTCGTGCCGCGGTCGTAGAGGAGGTTGAACTCCACGTAGCGGCCGCGCTTGACCAGCAGGGCGTCCCGCTGCTCGGCCGTCCAGGGGGCGTTCATGTGGCGGCGGACGATCTCGGGGTAGGCGGTCAGGAATGCCTCGCCCACCGCGCGGGTGAAGGCGAAGTCGGCCTCCCAGTCGCCGCTGTCCAGGTTGTCGTAGAAGATGCCGCCCACGCCGCGCGTCTCGTTGCGGTGGGGCAGGTAGAAGTAGCGGTCGCACCACTCCTTGTACTTCGCGTAATAGTCGGCGCCGTGGCGGTCGCAGGCCTCCTTCAGCGCGCCGTGGAAGGTGGCGGTGTCCCGGTCGTCCGGGAAGGTCGGGGTCAGGTCGGCGCCGCCGCCGAACCAGCCGACGGTGGTGACGATGTGGCGCGTGTTCATGTGCGTGGCCGGCACCAGGGGCGAGCGCATGTGCGCCACGAGGCTGATGCCCGACGCCCAGAACCGCCCGTCCTCCGCCGCACCGGGGATGTTGGCGCGGAATTCCGGGCTGAAGGTGCCGTGCACGGTGGAGACGTTGACGCCCACCTTCTCGAACACGCGGCCCTTCATGATCGACATGACGCCGCCGCCGCCTTCGCCGCCCGTGTGGTCGGGGCGCAGCCACGCCTTGCGCTCGAACCGGCCGGGGGGCAGGTCGGCGTGGGTGCCGGCCAGCTCGTCCTCCAGCCGCTCGAAGGCCGCGCAGATGCGGTCGCGCAGGGCCTGGAACCATTCCTCGGCGCGGGCCTTGCGGTCGTCGGTGCTCATACGTCCTCCCGGAATGCGTCACATTGTCGCAGCGCTTCACCCAACACCATCGCCGCCGCCAGCGCAACGTTGAGCGAGCGGGCGGGGGGCTTCAGCGGGATCAGCAGGCGCGCGTCGGCGGCCTCGTGCACGTCGTCCGGCACGCCGGCGCTCTCGCGGCCGACCATGATCAGGTCGTCGGGGCGGAAGGCGAAGTCCGTGTAGGGCAGTGCTGCGCGCGTGGTGAGCAGCACGAGTCGGCCCGGCGCGCGGTCGCGCCGGAACGCCGCCCACGAGCTGTGGCGCGTCCAGTCCAGCAGGTCCAGGTAATCCATGCCGGCGCGCCGCAGGCGCCTGTCGTCCAGGATGAAGCCGCACGGCTCGACAATGTCGAGCGCCACGCCGAGCGCCGCGGCCATCCGCATGAGCGTTCCTGCGTTTTGCGGGATGTCCGGCTCGAAAAGGACGAGGCGCATTTCCTTATTCCATAAGGGTTATCTCATGTTGCGCTGCCGCGCGCGACATAATGTCCGGTGATTGAGACTTTTCAAGGACAAGCCGCGACGGTATACCGCACCCCAACGGCAGGGTAACTCGTACCGGACGTCGCGTCGTGTCCGGCTTGTCCCGTTCGGGACAGGCCGGCCAAGTCGTGCTAAACCACGCCCCACGTTACAAGCGGCGCCACCTCGCGCCGAGCATCCATTTTGAGGAGAGACACGCTTATGGCTACGACCACGCATCCGTCCGGCACGGGTGCCCACGCGGCCCCTGGCGGCGAGGGGCCTTCTCGCCGTGACTTCCTCTATCTCACGACCGCTGCGGTGGGCGCCGTCGGTGTCGCTTCGGCGGTCTGGCCGTTCGTCGACAGCATGAACCCGGCGGCCGACACGCTGGCGCTCGCCTCCATCGACGTCGATCTCGCCCCGGTGCAGGAAGGCCAGGCCATCACGGTGACGTGGCGCGGCAAGCCGGTCTTCATCCGCCACCGCACGGCGAAGGAGATCGAGGAGGCCAAGAAGGTCAACGTCGCCGAGCTGCGCGACCCGGAGGCCGACGACAAGCGCGTGAAGAAGGCCCAGTGGCTCGTGCTGGTCGGCGTGTGCACGCACCTCGGCTGCATCCCGCTGGGGCAGAAGCCGACCGATCCGCGCGGCGACTTCGACGGGTGGTTCTGCCCGTGCCACGGCTCGCACTACGACACCGCCGGCCGCATCCGCAAGGGTCCGGCGCCGGCCAACCTCGTCGTGCCGCAGTACGCTTTCACCAGCGACACCCAGATCAAGCTCGGCTGAGCGGCTGAGGTATCGGGAGACCATGATGGCTCAGGGACACACCGCTAAATTCCAGAATCCGGTCGTGAACTGGATCGACAGCCGACTGCCGATCTTCACGATGCTGAATCACGAGTACAACGAATACCCGATGCCCAAGAACGTCAACTATCTGTGGGCGTTCGGGGCGATCGCGGGCATGATGCTCGTGATCATGATCGCGTCTGGCCTTTTCCTGGCCATGCAGTACGCGGCGAACACGACGGTCGCCTTCGACAGCGTCGAGCGCATCATGCGCGACGTGAACTACGGCTGGCTGATCCGCTACATCCACGCCAACGGCGCGTCGATGTTCTTCATCGCCGTCTACATCCACATCTTCCGCGGCCTGTACTATGGTTCGTACAAGGCCCCGCGCGAGATCCTGTGGATGCTGGGCGTGGTGATCATGCTGCTGATGATGGCGACCGCCTTCATGGGCTACGTGCTGCCCTGGGGCCAGATGAGCTTCTGGGGTGCGACCGTCATCACCAACCTGTTCTCGGCCTTCCCGATCGTGGGCGACCCGATCGTGACGTGGCTGTGGGGCGGCTTCTCGGTCGACAACCCGACGCTGAACCGCTTCTTCGCGCTGCACTTCCTGCTGCCGTTCGTCATCCTGGCGGTGGTGATCCTGCACGTCGCGGCACTGCACGTGTCGGGCTCCAACAACCCGCTGGGCATCGAGCCGAAGGGTCCGCAGGACACCGTGCCGTTCAACCCGTACGTCACGCTGAAGGACGGCTTCGCGATCGTCGTCTTCCTGATCTTCTACGCGGCGTTCGTGTTCTTCGCCCCGAACTTCATGGGCCACCCGGACAACTACATCCCGGCCAACCCGCTGGTGACGCCGGCGCACATCGTGCCGGAGTGGTACTTCCTGCCGTTCTACGCCATCCTGCGCGCCATTCCGGACAAGCTGGGCGGCGTGCTGGCCATGTTCGGCGCCATCGCCGTGCTGTTCGTCCTGCCCTGGCTGGACACCTCGCGCGTGCGCAGCTGCAAGTTCCGCCCGATCTACCGCAACTTCTTCTGGATCCTGGTGATCGACGCGCTGGTCCTGGGCTACATCGGTTCGCGCCCGGCGGAGCAGCCGTACATCCTGATCGGCCAGATCGCCACGGCCTACTACTTCTTCCACTTCCTGATCCTGCTGCCGGTCCTCGGCAAGCTGGAACGCCCGTCGCCGCTTCCGGCCAGCATCAGCGAACCCGTTCTCAAGGGCGGTGGCCGCGTGGCCGCCGGCGCCCATGCCAAGCCGATGGAGAAGGCATAATGCGCGCTCTGAAGACTGCAATCCTGTCGGCGGCCCTCGCCCTGGGCATCGCCGGCGCGGCCCAGGCGTCCGAAGGCGTCAAGATCCCCGAGCAGAGCTGGCCGCACGCCGGCGTGTTCGGCACCATCGACAAGGCGTCGGCCCAGCGTGGCTTCCAGATCTACAAGGAAGTCTGCGCGGCCTGCCATTCCATGCGTCTGGTGCCGATCCGCACGCTGGCCGGCATCGGCTTCAAGGAAGACGAGCTGAAGGCGCTGGCCGCCGGCTACGAGGTCCAGGCCGGCCCGAACGACAACGGCGAGATGTTCATGCGTCCGGGCATCCCGGCCGACCGCTTCCCGTCGCCGTTCGCCAACGACAACGCCGCGCGGGCCGCCAACAACGGCGCGCTGCCGCCCGACCTGTCGCTGATCGCCAAGGCCCGCCAGGGCTTCGAGGACTACATCTACGCGTTCCTCACCGGCTTCGAGGATCCGCCGGCAGACATGAACCTGATGCCGGGGATGAACTACAACAAGTACTTCCCGGGCCATCAGGTCGGCATGCCGAACATCCTGCAGCCGGACGGCGTGACCTACGCCGACGGCACGAAGGCGACGGTGGAGCAGCAGGCCAAGGACGTCGCGACGTTCCTGACCTTCGTTGCCGAGCCGCACCTGGACGCGCGCAAGCAGATGGGTGTGAAGGTCATCCTCTTCCTGCTCGTCTTCGCGGGCCTGATGTACGCCTCGAAGCGCCAGCTGTGGTCGAAGATCCACTGACCGGTGGTTTCGTGAGCGTGTGAGACTGGACAGGGCGCCTTCGGGCGCCCTGTTTGTTTATGGGGTTGGTTGTGGAAACCGGATTGCGGGAGAGCGGCATGGCCGACAAGCTGATCGACGAGGTGATCGACTTCTGGTTCGACGAGAGCAGCAAGGCGTACTGGTTCGAACGGTCCGACAGCTTCGACCGGCTGGTCGCCGACACGCTGCTGGAGACGCACGAGAAGGCGGCGGCCGGGACGCTGGACCATTGGATGGATGACGTGGACGGCTGCATCGCGCTGTGCGTCCTGCTGGACCAGGTGCCGCGCAACGTGTTCCGCGGCACGCCGCGCGCCTTCGCCACCGACGGCAAGGCCCGCGCCGTCGCCCGCCATGTGCTGGAGCAGGGCTTCGACCACGAGTGCACGCCGGACGAGCGGCTCTTCCTCTACCTGCCCTTCGAGCACCACGAGGACCCGGAGAGCCAGGCCCTGTCCTGCGCCCTGTTCCGCGAGCGGGTGGGGGGAGATCTCTTCATCGACTACGCCGAGCGCCACCGGGCGGTCATCGAGCGTTTCGGCCGCTTCCCCCACCGCAACGCCATCCTTGGCCGCGAAAGCACGCCGGAGGAGGTTGAGTTCCTGAAGCAGCCGGGGTCGTCGTTCTGAGCATTTTCTCCCTCCCTCGCCTCCGGCGGGGGAGGGAAGGGGCCCAAGCGAAGCTTGGGAAGGGTGGGGGCCAGTTGCTGGCGAGGATCAGCGGCCTATCGGCTGGCGGTGACGGTACTGATCAAAAACACAAAGATCAGAAGATCAAAAGATCAGAAGGGTTTGCCAACGTCGTGGCTCCGGCGAGAGGCGAGTGCGTCGGAAATATTCTTATAATCTTGTGATATTTTGATCTTTGTGTTTAAAATCGGATGTGTCCGTCAGCCGATAGCTCGCTGATCCTCGCGAACAACTTGCCCCCACCCTCCCAGCCTGCGGCTGGGTCCCTCCCTCCCCCGCCGGAGGCAGGGGAGGGGATTTATGACACCTCCGCGGCGGCGACGGCGGGGAGGGGGAAGGCGGGGGTGCGGGTGGTCAGCGTGCGTTCCAGGGCGCCGGGGGGCAGCGGGCGGGAGAAGTAGAAGCCCTGGGCGCAGTCGCAGCGGCGCGCCGCCAGGAAGTCCAGCTGCTCCGTCGTCTCCACCCCCTCGGCGACGATGGCGAGGTCGAGCGAGCGGCCGAGCTTGATGATCGTCTCGACGATCGCCTGGTCGCGCCGGTCCTCGCCGATGTCGCTGACGAAGGCGCGGTCGATCTTCAGGGCGCTGATCGGCAGCTTCTTCAGGTAGGCGAGGCTGGAATAGCCGGTGCCGAAATCGTCGACCGAGATGGCGATGCCCGCCTCGCGCAGCGTGTGCAGGGTGCGGATGGCCTGATCCGGGCGCGCCATCAGGACGGACTCGGTCAGCTCGATCTCCAGGTGCTTCGCGGCGAGGCCGGTGGTCGCCAGGATGCCGGTGATGCGGCGGACGAACTCCGGGTCCTCGAACTGCCGGGCGGAGACGTTGACCGCCATGCGGCCGACGCGCAGGCCGGCGTCGTGCCAGCGCCGCGCCTGCCGGCTGGCCTCGTGCAGCACCCATTCGCCCAAGGGGGCGATCAGGCCGGTCTCCTCGGCCAGCGGGATGAAGTCGCCGGGCGGGATCAAGCCGCGTTCCGGATGGCGCCAGCGCACCAGCGCCTCGACGCCGCGCAGGCCGCCGCCGGCAAGGTCGACCTGCGGCTGGTAGTGCAGCTCCAGCTCGCCGTTCTGAAGCGCGCGGCGCAGGCCGGCCTCCAGGTCCAGGCGCTCCACCGCGCGGCTGTTCATGCTGGTGTCGAAGAAGCGGAAGGTGTTGCGGCCCGCCTCCTTGGCTTTGAACATGGCGGTGTCGGCGTTCTTCATCAGCGTGGCGACGTCCTCGCCGTCCTGCGGGAAGATGCCGATGCCGATGCTGACGCCGACGTGGACGTCGTGCCCGCGCAGCGTGAAGGGGGCCGTCAGCGCCTCCATGATGCGGTCGGCGAGGTGGGCCACCTCGGCCGTGGAGGCGAAGTCGGTCAGCACGACGACGAACTCGTCGCCGCCCGTGCGGGCCACCGTCTCGTCGCGGCCCAGGCAGCCGGTGATGCGCGTCGCCACCGTCTTCAGCAGCTGGTCGCCCAGTTCGTGCCCCAGGCTGTCGTTGACCAGCTTGAAGCGGTCGAGGTCGAGGAACAGCAGCGCCACCGCGCTGTCGGCGCGGCGCGCGAAGCTCAGCGCGTGTTCCAGCCGGTCCTGGAGCAGCGTGCGGTTGGCCAGCCCCGTCAGCACGTCGTGGTAGGCCTGGTAGCGCAGCCGCTCGTCCTTGCGGCGCATCTCGGTGATGTCGCTGAAGATGACGATGTGCGTCTTCGGCCGGCCGTCGTCGCCGCGGATGGTGGTGACGCTCTCCCACTGCAAATAGGCCTCGCCGTTGCGGCGGCGGTTCCACACCTCGCCCTGCCAGAAGCCGGCCTCGTGCAGTTCCTTCCACATCTCCTGGAAGAAGCCGTCGTCCTGGTAGCCGGAGCGCAGCATCTCCTGGGTTTGGCCGACGGCTTCCGCTTCGCTGTAGCCGGTGATGACGGTGAAGGCCTTGTTGACCGACAGGATGCGTCCATCGGCGTCGGTGACGACGATGCCCTCCTGCGTGTTCGAGAAGACGCTGGCCGCCATCGCCAGCCGGTCCCGGCTTTCCAGGAGTGCGGCCTCGCTCTCCCGGCTGCGGCGCAGCGCCTCGGTGCGTTCGGCCAGGGTGCGCTCCAGCTCGGCGTTCAGGCCGTGGAGGCGGGCGGAGTAGTCGCGCAGCCCCTCGCGCATGTCGTCGATGGAGCGGGCGAGGTCGTAGATCTCGTCGCGGTCGCGGCGGTCGAGGTGCAGCGGCGTGTCCAGGTCGCCGGCGCCGATGCGGCGGGTGTAGTCGGCCATGCGCCAGAGGTGCCGGGTGACCAGCCGGTCCACCAGAAGGAAGATCAGCAGCGCGATCAGCGACGTCTTGACCGTGTTGGCGGCCAGGATGAAGCCGATGCGCTCCAGCGCGCGGGCGTACACGCCCTCCAGGCTGGCGGTGACGGTCAGCGTGCCGATGTCCAGCGTCTGGCCGCGGTGCTGCATGGTCAGCGGCCAGTGGCGCGTCAGCATGCCGCGATCCGGCGGGGCGCCGCTGGACGCGTAGGGCTTGCCGTCCACCTGCACCTCGGCGAAGGCGAAGTCGGGCAGGCGGCGGATGCCGTCCAGCAGCGTCTTCAGCCGCGCGCGGTCGGCCAGCCAGACGTTCTGCACGATGCTGCCGAGGTAGCTTTCCTCGATCTGCGAGAAGCGGCTGTCGATCTCGCCGACGTCGCGCCGGTATTCCTGGTAGAGCTGCAGCGTGGTGATGACGAGCGTGATCAGCGTGCTGCCAAGCACGATGCCGAGGATCAGCCGGCGCGCCAGCCGCTTGCCGCTGTGCGGGAAGGCGGTCATGGCACGGCCCTGTCCGGTGGTGCGGCCGCCGGTGGTGCGGCCGGTGGTGCGGCTGGGAAGGGTGTCAACGTCATGTTCGGTCTCGTGCGACCTGAAAAGGGCGCCGCTCCCTTCAGGGTACCGCCAGCCGGAAGCGGGGGATAGCCGAAAGTAAGGGGTGCGGGGCGATCGGCTGTGACCTTGTGTCTCGGGCGCCGCCCGGCTATGCAGGGGCGCGTTCGTCACCTGAAACCTTGGCTTGTGGAGCTTCCGTCATGACCGCCGACGTCCTCACCGGATCGCGCGCCGAGGTGCGCCGGGCCACGGCGATCGGCGGCACGGCGATCGTCCTGTGGTCGACGCTGGCGCTGCTGACCACCCTGTCCGGCTCCATCCCGCCGTTCCAGCTGGTGGCCATGGCGTTCGCGCTGGCCTTCGTGGTGGGCACGCTGGCCGGGCTGGCGCGCGGGCGCGACGTGGTGGGGGTGCTGCGCCAGCCGCCGCGGGTCTGGCTGCTGGGGGTCGGCGGGCTGTTCGGCTACCACTTTTTCTACTTCCTGGCCTTCCGCCTGGCGCCCGGCGCGGCGGTGGAGGTCAACCTGCTGAACTACCTGTGGCCGCTGCTGATCGTGCTGTTCTCGGCCCTGCTGCCGGGCGAACGGCTGCGGCGCGGGCACGTGCTGGGGGCGGTGGCCGGGCTGGCCGGCACGGCGCTGCTGATCACCGGGCGGGGGCGGGGGCTGAGCGTCGACGCGGCGGACCTGCCGGGCTACCTGTCGGCGCTGGCGTGCGCGGTCACCTGGGGGGCCTATTCGGTGCTGTCGCGCCGTTTCGGCAACGTGCCGACGGAGGCGGTGGGCGGCTTCTGCCTCGCCACCGCCGTGCTGGCGGCGCTGTGCCATCTGGCGTTCGAGACGACGGTGGTGCCGGCGGGCGGCGAGTGGCTGGCGGTGCTGCTGCTGGGCATCGGCCCGGTGGGGGCAGCCTTCTTCGTGTGGGACCACGGCGTGAAGCGCGGCGACATCCGGGCGCTGGGCGCGCTGAGCTACGCCACGCCGCTCCTGTCCACCTTCCTGCTGATCCTGTTCGGGCAGGCGGCGGCGGGGTGGACCGTGTGGGCGGCCTGCGCGCTGATCGTCGGCGGTGCCATCCTGGCCAGCCGGGACGTGCTGGGGCGGTGAGGGCGCGATGTTGGGCGGCGGCTTGACCCGCGCCCGACGCGCACCGATAGTCTGGACGTCACGCTCACGTGCGAGGTGCAGTGATGGACTGGCAACTTCAGCAGGCGGAGGGCCATCTCGGCGAGATCGTCGAGCGTGCCCACAAGGAAGGGCCGCAGTTCGTCTCGGTCGAGGGGGAGCGGTCGGCGGTGGTGCTGTCGATCGAGGAATACCGGCGCCTGCGCGAACCCGCCTCCGACCTCAAGGACTGGCTGCTCAACGGGCCGGTGCTGGACGACGAGACGGTCGCCATCCTCAACGATCGTCCCAAGCTGAACCGGGACGTCGAGTTTTGACGATCTACCTGCTCGACACCAACGTCCTTTCGGAAGTGCGATCGGCGCGGCCGGATCCGAAGGTCGTCTCGTGGCTGGCGGCACTCGACGCGGCGTCCATCCGCATCAGCGTGCTGACCCTGGGCGAAATCGAGAAGGGCATCACCGCCCTGCGCCGACGCGGCAACGAGGCCAAGGCGAACACCCTGCAGCAGTGGTTCGACAGCCTGCCGGCGGACTACCGCAGGCGGGCCGTTCCCGTCGACGAGGCCGTGGCGCTGTGCTGGGGCCGGCTGGCGGGCACGCACCACGCGTTGCCGCCGATCGACGGCCTGCTCGCCGCCACGGCCCTGGTGAACGGCTACACGCTGGTGACCCGCAACGTCCGCGACGTCGCCGTGACCGGCGTTTCGACGTTCAATCCCTGGAGCTGACCCTCACCCCGGCGTCCAGCCGTCCGGCGCCATTTCGAAGCCGGCGAAGTCGAAGGCGGGGGAGACGGTGCAGCCGACCAGGGTCCAGTCGCCCAGCGGGCGGGCCGCCTGCCAAGCGTGCGCCGGGACCACCATCTGCGGGCGCTCGCCGGCCAGAAGGTCCATGCCCAGCGTGTGCGTGCGCACCGTCCGCCCGTCCTCCGACACCGACAGCTCCAGCGGGCCGCCGGCGTGCCAGTGCCACATCTCCACCGCGTCGACGCGGTGCCAGTGCGAGCGCTCGCCGGCCCGCAGCAGGAAGAAGATGCCGGTCTTCACGCCGCGGCCGCCGTCGCCGGGCGCGTGGCGGTAGGTCTCCACGTAGTGGCCGCCCTCGGGATGCGGCTGCATCCCGAGGAGCTCGATGATCCGTTCCGGCGTCAGCTCGGCCATGGCGTCCGTCCTTACGCCGGGGGTGCGGTGCGGCGGTAGCCGTCGCGCGCCGAGGCGCGCTCGAACCATGCCGCCAGGGCGGGGCGGCCGGGGCGCCAGTCCTCGTGCCCGAAGCGGAAGTCCAGGTAGCCCAGGGCGGCCAGGACGGCGACGGTGCCGATGGTCATCTGGTCGGGCAGGCTGGCGGCCTCCGCCTCCAGCGCGTCGCAGGCGCGGGCGACGGCGGCGCGCTGGCGCTCCATCCACGCGGGCGACTTCTCGCCGTCCGGGCGGTTGGCCTCCAGGCGGCGCAGGATGGCGGCGTCGCAGATGCCGTCGGCCAGCGCCTGCTGGCGCAGCGCCGTCCAGCGCGCCGGGCCGGGGGGCGGGAACAGGCGCGCGCCGTCGTGCAGCGTGTCCAGGTATTCGCAGATCACCGGGCTGTCGAAGAGGGTGAGCCCGTCCTGCACGATCAGCGCCGGCACCTTGCCCAGCGGGTTGTCCGCCGGCAGGTCGGTTTCCGGCGACCATGCGTCGGTCCTGATCAGCTCGACCGCGTCGTCCAGCCCGCATTCGATCAGCACCATCATCACCTTGCGCACGTAGGGCGAGGTGGGGCTGTAGCGCAGCTTCATCATGGGATCCTGTCTCCCTCCCGGTGGTGAGGTGGTCTTATAGCACATTCCCGGCGTTAGGCCGGGTGTTGGGCCGGGCGTTGGGTTTTCGCTGCGCTCAACCCAACCTACGGCTCGTCAGAACGTGTCCTTGCGCTTGCGGATCTCGGCGAAGGCGGCGGCCGGGGCGGCGCCCTCCATGCCCAGCGTACGTTGGACCGACGGCTCGTCGGCGCGCAGGAAGGGGTTGGTGCGCCGCTCCAGGTCCAGCGTGGTCGGGATCGTCGGGCGGCCGGCGGCGCGCAAGCGCCCGATCTCGTCGGCGCGGGCGCGCAGGTCGGCGTTGTCCGGCTCGATGGTCAGGGCGAAGCGGGCGTTGCTCTGCGTGTACTCGTGGCCGCAGTAGACGCGGGTGTCGCCGGGCAGGGCGCGCAGCTTGGACAGCGAGTCCCACATCTGCTCCGCCGTGCCCTCGAACAGGCGGCCGCAGCCCAGCGAGAACAGCGTGTCGCCGCAGAACAGCGCCTGCTGGCCGGGGAAGTGGAAGGCGATGTGGCCCGACGTGTGGCCGGGGACGGCGATCACCGTGCCGGCGTCGCCGCCGAACGACACGCGGTCGCCCTCGTCCAGCGCCGTGTCCAGGTCGGCGATGCGGTGGGCGTCGGCGCGCGCACCGATGACGGTGGCGCCGTAGCGCTCCTTCAGCGCCGCGTTGCCGCCGATGTGGTCGTTGTGGTGGTGGGTGTTGAGGATGGTGGTCAGGCGCCAGCCGCGGCGGTCCAGCTCGGCGATCACCGGTTCGGGGTCGCCCGGATCGACGACGCCGACCGCGCCACTGGCCGGATCGCGCAGGAGGTAAATGTAATTGTCGCTGAAGGCCGGGATGAGATGGATGTCCATGGCGTGCAGTCCCTCGGCAGCGTTTCGTGCTATCGTTCCAACACCATGTACACCGATATCGTCGATTTGCGGGAGTTCTACGAGTCCGGCCTGGGCCAGGTGGCGCGGCGGATGATCCGGCGGCGCGTGCGCCAGATCTGGCCGGACGTGCGCGGGCAGATCGTCATGGGCATCGGCTACACCACGCCCTACCTGCGCCCCTTCCGCGACGAGGCGGACCGCGTGTTCGCCATCATGCCGGCCGCGCAGGGCATCACCTTCTGGCCGCGCGAGGGGCCGGGGCTGGTGGCGCTGGGCGACGAGGCGGACCTGCCGCTGCCCGACATGTCGGTCGACCGCGTGCTGCTGGTGCACGGGCTGGAGGGAACGGAGCAGCTGCGCCCGATGATGCGCGAGATCTGGCGCGTGCTGGCCGGCGGCGGGCGGCTGCTGGTGGTGGTGCCGAACCGGCGCGGGTTGTGGGCGCGCGCCGACTGGACGCCGTTCGGCCACGGCTTCCCCTACACGCCCTCGCAGCTGAAGCAGGTGCTGCGCGACACCATGTTCGTGCCGGAACGCACGGGGCACGCGCTGTTCATCCCGCCGCTGCGTTCGCGCGTCCTGCTGCGCTCGGCCCCGGCGTGGGAGGAGATCGGCGAGCGCTGGTTCAAGGCCTTCGCCGGGGTGACGATGATCGAGGCGTCCAAGCAGATCTTCGCCGGAGTCGCCCGCAGGGCGCAGCCGGTGAAGCGCCGGCTGATCGTGCCGCTGCCGGGCGGCGCCGCCCCGGCCCGGCGGGTGGGTTCGTAGGGGGGGCTGAGCCGTGTACGGATCTTTATAAAAGCCCCTCTCCCTCGACGGGAGAGGGGTTGGGGAGAGGGTGGTTACGGGCGGATGCCCGGAAGAATGCCTCTCTTCCGCCCTTCCGGGCGTAATTCCCCCTCTCCCCAACCCCCTCTCCCGCAAGGGGAGAGGGGCTTAAAAGCAATCCGGAAATCGTTTTAACTCTCCCGGCGGCGGGGCGGGTAGGCTTCCTCGACGCGGCGGTAGGCGTCCTGGGCGCGCTGCTGGGTCTCCTCGGCGCGGCGCAGCGTGTCGAGCGCCTGGACGCGCAGCTGTTCGGCGCGGGCGTACATGGTGCGCGCGTTGCGGATCCGCGCCTCGGCCTCGCGCAGGAGGGTGTCGGCGTGGGGCAGGACGTCCGGCGCCACGTTCTTGCCGCCGCTGTCGCCGCTGTCGCCTCTGTCGTCGGTGTCGTCGATCTCCGTGCGCACGATGGCAACGCCTTTCCCAACCCGGGCATCGGAATGCCGGGGTGTCTCTGGTTTTGCTTGTATTCTTCGCAAGCATTCCGCGAATTAGAAGACGCGCGATATGGGTAGTCCGCCGCGGAGGGAATACCTCGACGGCGCCGTTACCTATTACTTTTGTTGCGGCGCGGTGCGCCGCGCGATGCCCGCGACGCCGGGCGGAAAAGGAGATGGCATGCCGGTATCCATCCTGATTCTTCCCGGACTCGGCAATTCCGGGCCGGACCACTGGCAGACGTGGCTGGAGCGGCGCCATCCGGACGCCCGGCGCGTGGAGCAGGGCGACTGGGACCAGCCCGGCCGCGACGCCTGGGTGGACGCGCTGGAGGCCGCGGTGACGGCGGCGGCCGGTCCGGTCGTGCTCGTGGCCCACAGCCTGGCCTGTTCGCAGGTCGCCCACTGGGTCGGCCGCGGGTCGGCTGGCCATGCTTCCGTTGGCCGCGTGGCGGGGGCGCTGCTGGTGGCGCCGTCCGACGTGGACTCGGAAGCGCACACGCCGCCGGAGGTGCGCTGCTTCGCGCCGGTGCCGCTCGCCCCGCTGCCGTTCCGCGCCACACTGGTGGCCAGCCGCAACGACCCCTATGTGGCGTTCGACCGCGCCCGGTTCGTCGCCGAACGCTGGGGTGCGGCGTTCGTCGACGCGGGTGAGCAGGGGCACATCAACGTCGCCTCCGGCCACGGCCCGTGGCCGGAGGGCGAACGGATGCTGCTGGACCTGATCGCCGGGGCCGAACGGCCGTAGCCGGCCGGAGCGCCGGCTGGAGCCGGATCAGCCCCGCATCTGGCGCAGCACGTCGCGCATGCGGTCGCCAACGCCGCCGACGCGGCCGGTGAGGCCCTGCGCCAGGGAGCTGAGCGCGTCGAGCGACTGGGTGGCGCCGGCGATGGTGCGCTCGGCCTCGTCCATGCTGCGGCCGGCGGCCATGGCGTCCTGGCGGGAACGGCCGAGGTCGCGCGAGACCTCGGCGGTCAGGCCGGCCTGCTCGCCGATGGCGGAGGCGACCGTCTCGTTGATGCCCTGAATGGAGCGGATGGTGCCGCCGATGCGGTTCAGCGCGTCGTCCACCGCCGCCGTCTCGCGCTGCAGGTTGGCGACCTGATCGGCGATCTGCTTGGTGGCGTCGGCGGTCTGGCGGGACAGCGCCTTCACCTCGTTCGCCACGACGGCGAAGCCGCGCCCGGCCTCGCCCGCGCGGGCCGCCTCGATGGTGGCGTTCAGCGCCAGCAGGTTGGTCTGGCTGGCGATGGCGTTGATCAGCTTGACGACGCTGGCGATCTGCTCGGCGGCGCCGCGCAGCGAGGTCATGACGGTGGCGGCGCGTTCGGAGTCGGCCGTGGCGGCCATGCTGATGTCGCGGGCCTTGCCGGTGTCCTGGGCGATGCGCTCGGCCGTCGCGGTCAGGCGGTCGATGCTGCCGGCGATGCTGCCGACCGATTCGTCCACGGCGCGGGCGGCGGAGGCCGCGGCGCCCGACTGGCGGCTGGCGTCGCCGTTGGCGCGGCGCACGCCGGCGACCGCCTCGTCCAGCTTGCGGGCGGCCTCGGCCGCTTCGCCCACCAGCCCGCCGACGTCGCGCTCCAGCCGGTCGGACAGGTCGCGCAGAAGCTGGTTGCGCTGCCCCTCGGCCTGTTCGGCGCGCAGGACGGACAGCGCCCAGTGGCGGGCGATGCGGGCGTAGCGGCGGGCGAGGTCGACCGGGGCGGCGACGCCCAGGCTGCCGACGCGCTGGCCGTTGAAGTCGATGGCGACGTTGTAGCCCTCGCGCATGCCGGAGGAGCGGGCGGCCTCGTCCTTGCTGACGGCGCGCTCGTCGGTGCGGCGGGCCATGATGTCGGCGGCGACGGCGTGGGTGGCGCCGATGCGCTCGCGGGCGGTGGAGGCGACGATGACGCCGCCCTGGCCCATGAACGACACTCCGACGTCCAGTTCCTTGCCGATGTGATCGCAGATTTCCTGTGCGACGGCGGCGCTCAATTCCACGGCTTCCTCCCTGGGCGGCATTATCGGGGGCGGCGATTTGCGCGCGAGGGTAGAGGACGCGTGTTAACAGCCGGTTGCGTTCCGCGCATCCCGGCGATGAAATTTTCGGCGTTGATAATTAGATATTTCTAAAATATGGTCCTCTCATGAGCGCAAGCGCATGGTGTCCCGCCCGCGTCCGGCGCTCCCTCCCTGTAAGACTGAACAAGGGGCCGTTCTCCGGACGGCCCTTCTTTTTTTGCTATCGGTGCGGGGCGGTTTCTTAGCGCCGGCCGACCAGCGTGCGCGACGACGCGTCGTAGGTGAAGGGCGGGGCCTGCGCCACGTCGGCCGCCGTCATGTCCAGCATCACGTCCATGGGCGGCTTCTGCCCCGGCTCGGCCACCTTGGGTGCGGCGCCGACGCGCAGCGCCGTGGCCGGCACCGCCACCATGCTGGCGCCGATGCCGAGGAAGCCGCCCGAGGCGATGACGATGCCCTCGATGCGCCCGTCCGGCCCGGAGAGGACGAAGTCGCGGATCTCGCCGGCCTCCTGCCCGTCCTTGGTGCGCGCACTCTTGCCGACCAGCGCCTGCGCCTCGGCGGCGGTGAGCGGCCGGTTGGCGGGCGGCGCCACCGGGCGGATCTCGTCGCTGGGGGCGGCGCCGCTGACGCCTTCCCTGGACGGCACGGCGTCGGTGGTGGGCTTGTCCTCGGGCCGCGGGGCGGTCATCAGCGGCGGTTGCTGCTGGGCGTGCGCCACGCCGGTGGCGAGCAGCAGGGCCAGCAGGGCGAAGCGAAGCGAGCGCATGGAACTGACCTCCTCTCGGGATGCCAGCCTTCAACACGCCCGCCGGGGTCAAGGTTGCGTCATGGCCGGCCCCGCCGACGAAGGACGCTTTCGTAGGTTGGGTTGAGCGCAGCGAAAACCCAACGTTCGCAGCCCGCTCAGCCCCGGCGCAGCAGGAAGACGGCCTGTTCGCCCAGCAGGTTGGTCAGGCCGCCGTAGCCGGAGCCGGTGACGCGGCCGGCGCGGTTGACGATGACGCCGCGTTCGATGGTGACGCCCGCCACCCGGCACAGCTCGACGAAGTCGGCGATGGTGCACAGGTGGATGTTCGGCGTCTCCCACCACTGGTAGCCCAGCTGCTCGGTCACCGGCATGCGGCCGTGCACCAGCAGCTGGAAGCGGATCCGCCAGTAGCCGAAGTTGGGGAACGACACGATGGCGTGGCGGCCGATGCGCACCATGTGCTCCAGCACGCGCTTGGGCTCGCGCATGGCCTGCAGCGTCTGGCCGAGGATGACGTAGTCGAAGGCGTCGGCCGGGTAGTCCTTCAGGTCCGCCTCGGCGTCGCCCTGGATGACCGACAGGCCCTGCTTCACGCAGCGGTGCACGCCGTCCATGCTCAACTCGATGCCGCGGCCGTCGACGCCCTTCTCGTGGGTGAGGAAGTCGAGCAGCGCGCCGTCGCCGCAGCCGACGTCGAGCACGCGGCTGCCGGGATCCACCATGTCGGCGATCAGGCGCAGGTCGACGCGGATGTCGCGCGGCCGGCCGGCGCCGTTGCGGGCGGAGTCGGCGATACGGCTTGAGGTGTCGTCGAGGGGGCTCATGTCCGCGTCCGTCATGCGCTGCGCGCGTCCGTTCATGCGCTGCGCGCCCGGCGGCGCGCGGTGAGGCCACGGTGCTCGGCGCAGCCTTCCAGGAAGCCGCGGATGACCTGGTGGAACTCCGGCTCGTCCAGCAGGAAGGCGTCGTGGCCCTTGTCGGTCTCGATCTCCACGAAGCTGACGTTGGCCGCCACGGCGTTCAGCGCGTGCACCACGGCGCGCGATTCGGGCGTGGGGAACAGCCAGTCGCTGGTGAAGCTGGCGACGCAGAAGCGCACCGGCGTGCTGCCGCCCTTGTGGCGGAAGGCGTTGGCCAGCACGCCGTCGTGGTCCGCCGCCAGATCGAAATAGTCCATGGCGCGGGTGATGTAGAGGTAGGAGTTGGCGTCGAACCGCTCGACGAAGGTGATGCCCTGGTGGCGCAGGTAGCTTTCCACCTGGAAATCGGCGTCGAAGCCGTAGGTGATCTGGGCGCGGTTCTGCAGGTTGCGGCCGAACTTGCGGTGCAGCGCCGGCTCCGACAGGTAGGTGATGTGCGCGGCCATGCGCGCCACCGCCAGCCCGCGGTGCGGGCGCTTGCCCTGGCGCAGGTAGTCACCGCCGCACCAGTCGGGGTCGGCCATGATGGCTTGGCGCCCGACCTCGTGGAAGGCGATGTTCTGCGCGGAATGGCGCGCCGCCGAGGCCACCGGGATGGCGGCGAACACGCGTTCCGGGTACGACGACGCCCACTCCAGCACCTGCATGCCGCCCATGGAGCCGCCCAGCACGCAGAACAGCTGGCCGATGCCCAGATGGTCGATCAGCAGGGTCTGGGCGCGCACCATGTCGGCGATGGTGATGACCGGGAAGTTCAGCCCGTACGGCTCCCCCGTCGCGGGGTCGATCTCGGCCGGGCCGGTGGAGCCCATGCAGCCGCCGATGACGTTGGAGCAGATGACGAAGTAGCGGTCGGTGTCCACCGGCTTGCCCGGTCCCACCATCATCTCCCACCAGCCGGGCTTGCCGGTGATGGGGTGGGTGTCGAGGACGAAGTGGTCGCCGGTCAGCGCATGGCAGATCAGCACCGCGTTCGAGCGGTCGGCGTTCAGCGTGCCGTAGGTCTGGTAGGCGATGGTGAAGGGGCCGAGCTCCTGGCCGCTGTCCAGCCGCATGGGCGTGGTGACGCCGAGCCGGACGCGGTGGCCGGGCAGGCTGCCGGTGGTGTTGCCGGTGGTGCTGCCGGTGTCGGCCCGGGTGTCGGCCTGGGCGACCACGGAGGGCTTGGTGGCAGACATGGCGGACGGTCTTATGGCTCTACCTCAGCGGGAGCGTATAGGTACGAAGCGGGCCTCGAAGGTGTCAACGTTTTCTTTGATTTTAACGGCTTCGCGGACTACTACTATCCGGCTTCGCCCGACACGGTTTCACATCCCATGCCTCCCTCCAAGTCACCGCTCGACGAGTTGCGCCGCGAGATCGACCAGATCGACGATTCCATCCACGACCTGCTGATGCGGCGGGCCAAGGTGGTGGAGCGCATCGGCGCCGCCAAGGGGGACAGCCGCATCTTCCTGCGCCCGGGGCGCGAGGCGGTGATCCTGCGCCGTCTGGTGGCGCGGCACACCGGCGCCTTCCCGCTGCCCGTGCTGGTGCGCATGTGGCGCGAGATGATCTCGGCGCTGACCCGCCTGCAAGGGCCGTTCGCCGTGGCCGTCTTCGCGCCGGAGGACCGGCGCGGCTTCTGGGACGTGGCGCGCGACCATTTCGGCAGCTTCGTGCCGATGACCGCCGTCAACACCCCCGTCGCCGCCGTGCGCGCGGTGAGCGAGGGCACGGCCACCGTCGGCGTCGTGCCGATCCCGGCGGAGGACGACACCGACCCCTGGTGGCGCTACATGGTGTCGTCGGATTCGCGCACGCCGCGCATCGTGGCGCGCCTGCCGTTCGGCGGGCGCGGCAACGCGCGGGGCGAGGACCGCGACGCCTTCGCCATCGCGCTGGTCCCGCACGAGCCGACGGGCGACGACCGCACGCTGCTGGGCATCGAGCTGGGCTACGACCTCAGTCGCGGGCGCCTCAAGGACACCCTCGAGTCGGCGGGGCTGGTGCCGGTCGGCTTCTGCACGTGGCACAGCAACCGCGAGGCGGGCGGCCCGGCGCTGCATCTGGTCGAGATCGCCGACTTCGTCGACCACGGCGACCCGCGCCTGGCGGCGCTGGGCGAGCGCCTGGGCGACGTGCCCGTGCGCATCAACATCATGGGCGGCTACGCCGTGCCGCTGAACCTGCCGCAAGACACCCGCAAGATCTGACCGAGAGAGACATGTCCACGCCGACCGCGCCGGTGCCCCGTCCGGGCATCCTCGACATCGCGCCCTACATCGGGGGCGAAGCCGCCGGAACCATCCGTCTGGCGTCCAACGAAGGCGCCTTGGGGCCGAGCCCCAAGGCCGTGGAGGCGTACAAGCGCCTGGCCGGCGAGATCCATCGCTACCCCGACGGCGGCTCGACCGAGTTGCGCAAGGCGCTGGGCGCCCGCTTCGGCCTGGACGCCGGCCGCATCGTCTGCGGCGCCGGCTCGGACGAGCTGATCGGCCTGCTGGTGCGCGCCTACGCCGGGCCGGGGGACGAGGTGCTGTACAGCCAGCACGGCTTCCTGATGTACCCGATCGCCGCCAAGTCGGTGGGCGCCACGCCGGTGACCGCGCCGGAGACGGACCTGACCGCCAGCGTCGACGCGCTGCTGGCGCGCGTGACGCCGCGCACGAAGATCGTCTTCGTCGCCAACCCGAACAACCCGACCGGCACCTTCCTGACGGCGGACGAGTTGGCCCGCCTGCACGCCGGCCTGCCGGCCACCACGCTGCTGGTCATCGACGCGGCCTATGCCGAGTACGTGACGCGCAACGACTACTCCGCCGGCGTCGAACTGGTGGAGAAGTTCACCAACGTGGTGATGCTGCGCACCTTCTCGAAGATCTTCGCGCTGGGCGCCTTGCGCCTGGGCTGGGGCTATTGCCCGGCGGGCGTGGCGGACGTGCTGAACCGCGTGCGCGGCCCCTTCAACGTGTCGGCGGCGGCCCAGGCGGCCGGCGTCGCGGCGCTGGAGGACGTGGAGTTCATGGAGCGCTCGCGCGCCCACAACGAGCAGTGGCGCGAGTGGTTCAGCGCCGAGGTGCGGGGCCTGGGCCTGACCGTGCACCCGTCCATCGGCAACTTCGTTCTGGTCGACTTCAAGGGTGCGGCGTCCGGCAAGGACGACGCCGAGAAGGCGCGCCTGTTCCTGAAGGACCGCGGCATCCTGGTGCGCCAGATGCCGTCCTATGGCCTGCCGACCTGCCTGCGCGTCACCATCGGCCGTGAGGACGAGATGCGCACGGTGGTGGCGATGCTGAAGGAGTTCCTGGCGGGCTAAATGCCCGTCAGCAGAATGTCCATCGCGCCAATGATGTCGTGACGATGTTCGGAGAGGTTGGCGACGACCTCTCCGAGATCTTTTCGGGCGACACCAGCGATGGCGTTGGGCGTCATGACGACATCAACGCCCTCCACCTTGAAGTGCGGGTTGAAGCGGCTGATCGTCTTCAGAAAACAGTCGGCCCGACGCAACGGCACGACGGCAATCGGGTCAAGATCCGCCAGCAGGTCACATTGCACGACGAGGACATAGGGCGTCGAGGCGCGGGTGCGCGGCGACGGATTGCGGCGAACGTCGAACTGCGCCATCAGAATGATCGCACGTCGTCGCCGAACGCCCCTTCCTCCTCGACCAGCCGGTTCTGATAGGCGATCGCCTCGGCGTTTTCCGCCAGCCACGCCGCCCGCTGCTTTTCGCGGATGGCGGCGGACAACGCCTCCTCGGCGACGCGGGAGACGTTGAGTCCATGGCTGCGGGCCGCCTCCAGGATGTCCTCGCGAATGGACACGTTGGTGGGCTTGCGGCGGGGCTGGGCAGAGGCGGCCATGGCAAACTCCCTATGAAGGCGCCGTGTGCAAAGCATATGCGCATGCATCATGTGGGGCAAGAAGGCGCCCTTCGCCATCCCCCCGAAAACTTTCCCTTGGCCCGGCGGCGGCGTGGTGCTTAATAACCCGCACCTTTCGGACAGGCCCAGGCACCGGTAACCCCATCATGACCGCTTCCACCGCTCCGCTCTTCGACCGTGTCGCCATCATCGGCATCGGGCTCATCGGCTCGTCGCTGGCGCGGGCCGTGGCGGAGTATGGGCTGGCCCGCACCGTGGTGTGCGGGGACCGCAGCGAGGCGGCCTGCATCAAGGCCATGGAACTGGGCATCGTCGACGCCGCCTACACCGACCCGGTCACCGCCGTGGACGGCGCCGACCTCGTCGTGCTGGCGACCCCCGTCGGCACCTTCGCCGCCGTGGCGGAGGAGATCGGCCTGAGCCTGGCGCCCGGCGCCATCGTCACCGACGTGGGTTCGGTCAAGCAGGTGGTGCTGCGCGACGTGGCGCCCAGCCTGCCGGACGGCGTGCACCTCGTGCCCGGCCACCCGGTGGCCGGCACCGAGCACTCCGGGCCGGAGGCCGGCTTCGCCGCGCTGTTCCAGGGGCGCTGGTGCATCCTGACGCCGCCGCCGGGCACGCAGGCCGAAGCCACCGAGAAGGTGGCCGAGCTGTGGCGCCGCTGCGGCTCCAAGGTCGAGATCATGGAGGCGTCGCACCACGACCGCGTGCTGGCCATCACCTCGCACCTGCCGCACCTGATCGCCTACACCATCGTCGGCACCGCCGCCGACCTGGAGGAGGACACCAAGTCCGAGGTGATCAAGTTCTCGGCCGGCGGCTTCCGCGACTTCACGCGCATCGCCGCCAGCGATCCGGTGATGTGGCGCGACGTGTTCCTGAACAACCGCGAGGCGGTTCTGGAGATCCTCCAGCGCTTCACCGAGGACCTGACGGCGCTTCAGCGCGCCATCCGCTGGGGCGAGGGCGACCTGCTGCAGGAGACCTTCACCAAGACCCGCGCCATCCGCCGCGGCATCATCGACGCCAAGCAGGCCTAATCTTTTTCCCTCAGACGCCGGGCGGCCACATCCGTGGCCTTGGCTTCGCGCCCATGTGGGCGCGGGGCCGCAGTCGCGGCCCTTGTTCTTCTCACCACACGATCGCCGGGATCGCCGCGACCTTCAGCGGGCCGACGAACAGGGCGCGGTACTGGATGGTGAGCGGCGCCATGATGACCGGCTCGCCGTCCTGGGACGGGCGGGCCAGCATGCCGATGACGCTGCGCGCCATGTTCACCTCGTTCGGCTTTAGTTGGCCCTGGAAGGCGGCCAGCACCTTGTCGGCGCCGCGCACCTCGGCGGTCATGGCGGCCTGGGGCTGCAGGTCGCGGTCGAGGGCCAGCGTGCCGTTCACCGTCGCCTTCAGCGGACCCCAGTCGAGGCCCAGCGCGTCCATCTGCACCGTGCCGCCGTCGCGGCTCCATGCGGCGAGGCTTTCCGGGTGCAGCTCCGGCGGGCGGCCCTGCACGCGCACCGTCGCCGTGGCGCGGCTGACGATGGGGCCGAGCGGCGACTGGACCGCCGACGGCAGCCGCACGCCGCGCGCGTCCACCTCCACCGCCAGCCCGGTTTCCTCGTGGCTGGCCGGCGGGGCCGGCGGCTGGCGCAGCGTGAGGTCGAGGGCCGACACGGCGGCGGGCGCGTCCGGCAGCGCCGCCGGGGCGAAGGTGAGGTCGGCGAAGCTCAAGCGCGCCTCCACCGGCACGCCGGCCGGTCCCAGCGTCACGTGCCCGGTGCCGCCCTGCGGCGCCACCAGCTCGCCCGGCGGCGAGGCCGGGTCGGACAGGCGCAGGCGCTGCGGGCCGGGCAGGGTGAGGGCGATGCGCGTCGGGTCCCACAGCGGCGCCTCGCCGACCAGCTCGGCACCCCGCCAGTCGGCGCCGCGCGCGGCGATGCGCGGCTCGGTCGCGGTGGCGCGCACGGCGAGCGGGAAGCCGCCCATGCGCAGGTCGGCGTAGCGCACGTCGACGCCGCGCGCCCGCTGCGCCTCGGCCCAGGCGACGATGCCGTTCTCGACGGCCTTCGCCACCATCCACCATGCCACGCCCCAGGCGGCGAGCAGGGCCACGAAGAGGACGGCGGCGGCGAGGGCGAGGCGCTTGCGGAGCGTCATGGTGTCAATTTCCGGCTGGGAACCACCCGTTATAGCCCCCACATGGGGAGCGTGCTAGGATTCGCACGGTCGGCGCGAAGGATGGCGCCGCAGTGTGGCACCTTCATGGTCCCCGTTACACATGCTGTTCGATACACGCTCCTTCGATACCGGCCTGACCGCCGCCCCCCAGGTTGCTGAGGTTTCCGAGGCGGCGGCGCCCGCCTGGGCCGGCGACATCGCCGTGGCGCCCGGCACAGACCTGTGGGTGTTCGCCTACGGCTCGCTGATGTGGAACCCCGGCTTCCCGTTCGAGGAACGGCACGCGGCGGTCCTGCACGGCTACCACCGGCGCTTCTGCGTCTCCTCGCACCGCTACCGCGGCACGCCGGAGCGGCCGGGGCTGGTGCTGGGGCTGGACCGCGGCGGCTCCTGCCGTGGCATCGCTTTCCGCGTGGCGGCCGGCAACGTGCCGGCGGCGCTGGATTACCTGTGGGAGCGCGAGATGATCACGCGGGTGTACCGGCCGAAGCGGCTGCCGGTGCACGTGCTGGGCGGCGGGCCGGTGGTGGAGGCCTGCACCTTCGTGGTCGACCGCCGCCACCGCCAGTATTGCGGCTGCCTGGACGAGACGCACATGGCCGAGCGCATCGCCGGCTGCTGCGGCGAGCGCGGGCCGAACGTCGAATACCTCGCCAACACCGTGGATCACCTGGAGCAGTTGGGCATCCATGATGCGCGGCTGGCGCGCCTGATGGCGGCGGTGCGGCGGCTGACGGCCTGACGCCGATCGCCGGGGGCGACGCGGGGCGGGGGCGATCCTATATTCCGGCCATGCTTCGCTCCGTCCTCGCCCTTGCGGCGTTCCTCGCCGCCGCGCCGGTCCTGGCCGCCGGCATCCATCATGACCTCGACGTCACGCTCGACCCGCCGGCGCGGCGGCTGGAGGTGGTCGATCGCGTCACGCTGCCGGCGGGGGCGCAGTCCCTGCTGCTGGCGCCGGGGCTGGACGTCGCCGAGGTGACGGCGGCGGGCAAGGCGCTGCCCTTCACGCGGAGCGGGGCGCGGCTGGCGCTGACCGTGCCGGAGGGGGGTGGGGCGGTCACCGTCCGCTACGCCGGGACGCTGGCGGCGCTGGACCCGGATGCGAAGCGTGACGGGCCGATGGCCGGGGCGGAGGGCGCCTACCTGCCGGGCGGCGGCTGGATCCCCGCGGCCGAGGGGGAGCCGCCGACGTGGCGGCTGGCCGTGCGGGTGCCGGCACCCTTCACCGCCGTGGCGACCGGGCGGCTGGTGGAGGAGGGGCGCGACGCCAAAGGCTACCGCGCCGTCTTCGCCGAGGACCGGCCGGTGGAGGAGCCCTCGCTGTTCGCAGGCACCTGGGAGGTGCGGGAGCGGATGCACGGCACGCTCCGCCTGCGCACCTACTTCCATCCGGAGCAGGCGGGCCTGTCCGACGAGTATCTGGACATCACGGCGCGCGCAATCGATGGGTTTTCGCAGAGGATCGGCGCTTACCCCTTCGCCGGCTTCGCGGTGGTGTCGGCGCCGCTGCCGGTGGGGCTGGGGTTTCCGGGGCTGACCTACATCGGGCGGCAGGTGCTGCCGCTGCCCTTCGTGCGCGGGCAGTCGCTGGCGCACGAGATCCTGCACAACTGGTGGGGCAACGGCGTGCGCGTCGATTACGCCACCGGCAACTGGTGCGAGGGGCTGACCAGCTATCTGTCCGACTACGCGTCGGCCGAGGCGCGCGGGGGGGAGGCGGCGCGGGCGGCCCGGCTCGACTGGGTGCGCGACTACGCGGCCCTGCCGCGCGACCGCGACACGGCGCTCGGCGCCTTCCGCGCCAAGGTGCACGGGGCGGCGCAGGTCATCGGCTACGGCAAGGCGGCGGCGGTCTTCCACATGCTGCGCGGCGAGGTGGGGGAGGCGGCGTTCGACGCCGGCCTGCGCCGCTTCTGGGAGGAGCACAAGTTCAGGCAAGCCGGCTGGGCCGACCTGCGCGCGGCGTTCGAGGCGGCGGCGGGCCGTGACCTGAAGCCCTTCTTCGCCCAGTGGGTGGAGCGCGTCGGCGCGCCGTCGCTGACGCTCCAGGACGCCCGCGTGGCGGAGAGCGGCGTCAGCGTCGCCCTGCGGCAGGACGCGCCGGTCTACGCGCTGTCCGTGCCCGTGGTGGTGGAGACGGACGCCGGTCCGCAGCGCCATCTGGTGCGGATGGAGGGGCGGGAGGCAGCGGCGGTGCTGCCGGTCACCGGCCGGGCGACGGCGGTGGCGGTCGATCCCGGCCACGACCTGTTCCGCCGCCTGGCCCCCGGCGAGGCACCGGCGGTGCTGCGTGACGTGACGCTCGACACCGGGACCAACGTGGTGATCGCGGCGGATGGAGGAGGGGCCGAGGCGGCGCGGGCGCTGGCCGACCGGCTGATGGAGGGGCGGGCGCGCGTCGTCGGGCCGGACCGCACCGACGCGGGCGAGCCGCTGCTGCTCCTGGGCACGCAGGAGGGGGTGGAGCGGCTGCTGCGCGCTTACCGCATGGAGGGCGCGCCGGAAGCGGTGGCCGGGCGCGGCACGGCGCGGGTGTGGACGGCGCGCACCGCGCGCGGGCAGCCGGCGCTGGTGGTCGCGGCCACCGATCCGGCGGCCCTGCAGGCGCTGCTGCGCCCGCTGCCGCACTATGGCCGGCAGAGTTGGCTGGTGTTCGACGGTGCCCGCGCCATGGACCGCGGCGTCTGGCCGCCGGGCGACAGCCCGCTGCGGCGCCGGCTCGACTGAGCCATCGGAACATCGTCTTTGGATCATCCTCCCACTGGCCGCTGTTAAGTCCACGGATGCGCGCGTGCGCAGGACGCGGGCGCGCCTTGTGGGAGGACGACAATGTCTGGAAAATCGAGTGTGCTCCGCGCCGCCCTGGGTGTCGGTGTGTGCGGTTTGATGATGGCCTTCGGCGGTCCGGCCGTGGCCAGTCCGGGCGACACCCACACGGTGACCGGCGAGCGCGTGAACCTGCGCGCGGCACCCACCGACCGCGCCTCGATCCGCTCCACCGTGCGGCGTGGCGACGAACTGCTGGAACTGAAGCAGGACGGCAACTGGACCGGCGTGCGCAACATGCGCACGGGCGAGGAGGGCTGGGTCTTCACCGACCTGCTGCGCCAGCGCTCCACCAGCACGCTGGGCGGCGGCGAGCGGGGCAGCTTCGCGCGCTATTCCTCGGGCTTCGACCGGCTGATCGGCCGGGTGAACGACGAGCTGGGCTACAAGTTCGCCGACCGCGTGGAGGTGGGCGAGAACGGCCTGCTGCGCGTCACGCCGACGCAGGAATGGCTGTTCAACACCAGCCGCGAGGCCAAGATCTACGCCGCGCTCGCGCTGTACCAGATGTGGAAGGGCCACAACAACGGCCGTCCGGTGAGTTTGGCGCTCGGCGAGCGCGGCGGCACCCCGATCACCATCGAGGACGCCGCCAACGGCCCGATCATGGACCTGCCGGCCCTGGTGGGATCGTCGCGGTAGGGTTGGCGGCCTCCGAGCCGTAACCACCCTCACCCCAACCCCTCTCCCGTCAAGGGAGAGGGGCTTTTAAGGGGGCCGGGCGGCGCTCGGACAGCGGTTCGGTGCCGCGGAACTGCGCCTCGCACAGCGCGGCGAACAGGCCGTGCGCGGCCAGCAGCTCGTCCAGCGTGCCCTGTTCGGCCACGCGCCCGCCGGACAGCACGACGATGTGGTCGGCGTGCCGGATGGTGGCCAGCTTGTGGCTGACGGCGATCACCGTGCGGTCGCGGCTGAAGGCCGCCATGGCGTCCTCGATCAGCGATTCCGACAGGCTGTCCAGCGCGTTCGTCGCCTCGTCCAGGATCAGGATGTCGGGATCGCGCAGGATGGCGCGGGCCAGCGCGATGCGCTGGCGCTGGCCGCCGGACAGGCGGCTGCCGCGCTCCCCCACCACGGTGGCGTAACCGTCGGGCAGGTCGCGGATGAAGCCGTCGGCGTGGGCGCGGCGGGCGGCCTCCACCACTTCGGCCTCCGTGGCGTCGGGGCGGCCGTAGGCGATGTTGTGGAAGACGCTGGCGTCGAACAGGAAGACGTCCTGCGACACCACGCCGATGCGCCGCCGCCACGCCCGCAGGTCGAAGCGGGACAGCGGCACGCCGTCCGCCAGCACCGCCCCGCCGGTGGGGTCGCAGGCGCGGGCGACCAGCGCCGCCACGGTGGACTTGCCCGCACCCGAGGGGCCGACCAGCGCGGTGGTGCGGCCGCGGCGGATGGCGAACGACACGCCCTCCAGCGCCGCCGGGCCGCCCGCGCCGTAGTGGAAGCCGACGTCCTCGAAGCGGATCTCGGCCACCGGGGCGGCGGGAACGAGCGTGCCGGAGGGGATGTAGTCCTTGCCCGCGGGGTCGAGGAAGCGGGTGACGGTGGCGACCGACCCGGCCATGGAGCGCAGCGTCACCCAGTTGGCCGCCATCTGCCGGATCTGCGGCTGCACGCGGAACAGCACCAGCAGGAACGCGGCCAGCACCGGCAGGGACGCCGCGTCGCGCGTGCCCATGGCGGCGAGGATGACCAGGATCAGCAGTGCCGCCGCCGCCTCGTACAGCGGCCCGCTGGCCTCCCGCAGGGCGTCCATGCGCAGGAAGATGCGGCGCAGCTCGTCGGAGCGGCCGGCGAAGCGGCGGATCTCGTCCTCCTCCCGCCCGAAGGCGCGGATGACGTCCAGGCCGCCGTAGCCCTCCACCAGGGCGGCGTCCACGTCGCGGTTGGCGATCACCGCGCGCTCCCCCAGGCGCTTGGCGCGCCGGGCCAGGGCGTGGAAGAGCAGGCCCATGACGGCCAGCGCCGCCGCCACCGCCAGCGTCAGGGGCCAGGAGATCAGCAGCAGCAGCACGCCGAAGGTGGCGACGGTGCAGACGTTGCCGACCAGTGCCGCGAACACGCCCAGCGCGTTGATCGTCTGCCAGACCTCGCCGGACAGCAGGCTCAACACCTCGCCGTTCGGGCGGGCGCGCAGCCAGGCGGGGCTGAGCGCGGTCATCTGACGGAACCCCTCCACCCGCAGGCGGTGGCCGATGCGCCCGGTCAGCGTGAAGACGAACGCCGCCCCGGCGTAGACCACCACGCATTTCAGCAGGATGGAGCCGAAGATGGCGGCGGTGAGCACGGCCATCCGCCGTTCCGGCGGGATGGCGGCGAACAGCTCCACCAGCCGGCCGCCCAGGCCGCCGGGGACGGCGTCCGGCTCCGCCATGCCCTGGAGGAGGGGGATGAACAGGCTGATGCCGAACCCCTCCAGCAGCGAGGCGAGGACGCCCAGCGCGGCGACGGCCGGCAGCGCCCAGGCGTGTTCCCGAACCACGGGGGGGAGGGCGATCATAGGGCGCGGTTGGCGGTCAGCCGCACCTTGGCGGGCTCCGCCGCCAGACGTTCGCACCAGTGCCGCCGGTGCCGCTGCAGCGCCATGGCCAGCCAGCGGCCCTTCGGCGCCTCCTCCACCGGCTGCAGCCCTTCGGGGAAGACGCGCCGCGGCTCGGTCCGGGCGCGGCGCAGGCGGCGCGCGTACTTGCCGACGAAGCGGACGCCCAGGGACAGGACGTAGCTCCAGTCGCTGCGGATCGACAGGGCGAACAGGCGCAGCATGTCGCCGCGGGCGTTGGCGACCATGGCGCGCGTCGCCAGCCAGGCGCAGATGCCGCTGCGCGACCAGCGGAAGACCTTGGCCGGGATCTCCGGGTGGCGCTCGCGCATCTCGGCCATCACGAGGTCGTGCGAGCGCAGCATGGTCCACAGGCTGGACGACATGCTGTCCGGCACCTGGCGGTAGCCGGTCAGCGCCCAGGGGATGACGGTGAACTCGTGCTGTTCGGCGATGGCCAGCAGCAGCTTGTAGTCCTCGCAGCCCTGGGCGTTGCGGCGCAGCAGGCCCTCGTCGTAGCCGCCGGCCTCCAGCACGCACTGGCGGCGGATCAGGGGCGAGCTGGCGCAGCCGGCGAAGTGCTCCAGGATCAGCGCCGGCAGCACGTAGCCCTGGCAGCGCGCACCGTCCACCGGTTCCCACAGGATGCGGCTCTCCACGTCGATGCTGCAGCACCACGTGGTCACGCACCCGGTGCGCGGGGAGCGGCGCATGGCGGCGAGCTGGAGTTCCAGCTTGCGCGGGTGCCACAGGTCGTCGGCGTCGAGCGGGGCGATGTACTGGCCGCGCGAGTCCGCGATGCCGCGGTTGCGCGCGTTGGCCACGCCGCCGTTGCACTGGCGGATCAGCCGCACGCGCCCGTCCGCCGCCATGAACCGCTCGACGATGGCGACGGTGCCGTCGGTGGAGCCGTCGTCGACCACGAGGATCTCCAGCTCCCGATGGGTCTGGCCGACCGCCGAGGCGAGCGTGGCGGCGATGTACCGCTCCGCGTTGTACGCCGGGATGACGACGGAGATGAGTTCGGTCTGTGTTTCGCTGGCGCTCATGGAGATGATTTCGGTCCTCCGTCGCCGCGCACGGCCGGGGCGGATTGCACACATTCCAAGCATAGAATAACAAATCTTCCCTGGCATCTCGACTGAGTGAGTATGGCTATGGTCGCCGGTTAACCCGTATTTGCCGTCTTTGCCGGTATTTGCTTCGCAAATTGGTGGTGGGTATTGGCCTGTTCGGTGGATGAACGATTCATTTTCCCGCCAGACTGCCAACTTTGCGCTTTGGCCGCCGGCCGGGCGAAGCACCCATATTGACTGCAACCGCAAGGTCGGCTGTTTCATCAGGGGCTTCGGGCAGGGAGACGATGGATTCCACGTACGCCAAGCCGGACATCTCGGTCATCGTTCCGGCCTTCAACGCCGCGCCCACCGTCGCGGCGGCCCTGGCGAGCCTGTCGGCGCAGACCAAACGGGACTGGGAGGCGATCGTCGTCGACGACGGGTCGCGCGACGGCACGGCCGCCGTGGTGGAGGGGCTGGCGGCCGGGGATCCGCGCATCCGGCTGGTCCGGCAGGACAACGCCGGGGTCTCCGCCGCGCGCAACCGCGGCATCGCGGAGGCGCGGGCGGACTGGCTGTACTTCCTGGACGCCGACGACTGGATCGCGCCCACGTGCCTGCAGCGCCTCGCCCGCGCGCGCCGCGCGCCGTCGCGGCCGGACTTCGTCCATTGCGGCTGGCAGCGCTATTTGTCCGACCAGCCGGGGCCGGAGGAGTATGGGCCGGACGCGGCGGACCTGTTTCCGGCCATCGCGCGCGACTGCCCCTTTCCGGTGCACGCCGGGCTGATGCGCAAGCGGCTGGTCACCGCGGCCGGCGGCTTCGACCCGGCGCTGGTGGCGTGCGAGGACTGGGACCTGTGGGCGCGGATCGCGCGGGCCGGCGCGCGGTTCCAGGCGGTGCGGGCGGTGCTGGTGTTCTACCGCTTCCGCCGGGGATCGGCCTCGACGGCGACGGAACGCTTCCTGACCGACGGGCTGGAGGTCATCCGCCGCATCCACCGGCCCGACCCGCGCGTCGCCGACCCGCTGCCGCAGTACGCCGACGGCGCCCCGGCCGAGGGGGCGGGGCCGACCTGCTATCACTTCGCCACCTGGATCGCCGGCTATGCCGTCGGCCAGGGCAGCGACGGGGCGGCCATGCTGCGGCACCTGGAAGGCATGCGGGAGCCGACGCTGTCGCCCGACGCCGTCGCCTGGGTGCTGCGCCAGGCGCTGCCCATCGGCCGCGGACGGCTGGTGGAGGATTGGGAGGCGCTGTGGCCCGGCGTGGAGCCGGCCATCCTGCGCGTCCTCGACACGCTGGAGGGGACGTCCGGCGTGTCCGGGCTGGCGGCGCGCGCCCGGCGGCGGCTGGAGGCCTACCTGCTGGACACCTGCGACGCGGCGCGCCCGGCGCGCATCGGCGGGACCATGCAGGTGCCGGTCGATCCCGCCAAGCCGATGGCCGGCCTGCCGGTGCCCGAGGGCGTGGACCGCGTGCGCTGCGCCGTGGTGGAGGAGGGGGAGCCGGTCGGGATCATCGAGATGCCGGCCGGCGGCCCGGTGATTTCCGCCGCCGCGCTGGCCAAGGCGTACGAGTGGGAGTTCGCCGAGGTGGTGAAGGGCCACCTGCGCCGCCGCCGGCTGCGCAGCGGGGCCAAGCTGCTGCGCTGGCTGCTGCGCCCGCACCGCATCCGCCAGTTCGGCCGCAGCCTGCAGGCCGAATGGACGGGGCGGGCGGCGGCGCGCTCCGCCATCCAGAAGGCGCTGGTGCAGTCGCTGTCCGGTGCCGCCACGGCCGAGGCCGCCGCCCGCTTCGCGGAGCTGGGGCAGGCCGGCGCGGACTCCCCCCCTTCGGCCGCCGGCAGGGGTGAGGAATGGGAGGAGGCGTTCGCCGAGGTCGATCCCTGGCACTACGACAGCACCTACGAGCGGCGCAAGTACGAGCAGACGCTGGACATGCTGCCGGACCGGCCGATCGGGCGCGCGCTCGAACTCGGCTGCGCGGAGGGGCACTTCACGGTGCGACTGGCGCCGCGCGTCGAGCGGCTGGTCGCCGCCGACATTTCGGAAACGGCGCTGGGCCGCGCGCGGGAGCGCTGCGCCGGCCTGACGAACGTGGAGTTCGCCCACCTGGACGTCGTCTCCGACCCCCTCCCCGGCGGCATGGACCTGATCGTGTGCAGCGAGGTGCTGTACTACCTGACGAGCCATCAGGAGCTGCGGCATGTGGCCGGGAAGTTCGCGCAGGCGCTGAACCCCGACGGCCGGCTGGTCATGGCGCACGCCAACCTGCTCGTGGACGAGCCGCACCGGACGGGCTTCGGGTGGCCGCACGTGTTCGGCAGCAAGGGCATCGGCGACGTGTTCGCCGCCGTGCCGGGGCTGTGTCTGGAGCGGGAGATCCACACGCCGCTCTACCGCGTGCAGACCTTCCGCCGTCTGGGACCCGGCGCCGTGGCCGGCACGCCGGACATGTGCGAGTTGCCGCTGCCGGAAGACCTGCCGCCGTTCGTCGCCTTGCAGGTCCATTGGCGGCTGCCGGGCTGCGTGCCGGCGCGGTCGGGGGTGACGGGGCGCGTGCCGGTCCTGATGTACCACAGCGTGGCGGAAGACGGGCCGGAGACGCTGAGGCGCTTCCGCGTGACGCCGGCGATGTTCGACGCGCAGCTCGGCCTGCTGCGGCGGGCGGGGTTCCACACCATCGGCCTGGACGAGTGGTGCTGGCACCTGATGATGCGCCGGCCGCTGCCGGGGCGGCCGATCCTCATCACCTTCGACGACGGCTACCGCGACATCGCCGAGCACGCGGCGCCCATCCTGCGCCGGCACGGCATGGTGGCGACGGTCTTCGTCGTCACCGACGCGGTCGGCACCACCGCCGCGTGGGACCGCCCGTTCGGCGAGCCCGCGCCGCTGCTGTCCTGGCCGGAGATCCGGCGCCTGTGCGGGGAGGGCTTCTCCTTCGCCGCGCACGGCGCCAGCCACCGGGCGCTCACCGGCCTGTCGGCGGCCGAACTGGTGGAGGAAGGGCGGCGCGCGCGCCGCACGCTGGCCGAGGAGCTGCAGACGCCGATCACGGCGCTGGCCTACCCCTATGGCGACGAGGATGGTGCCGTGCGGGTGGCGATGCGGGAGTGCGGCTTCCACTGCGGCTTCACCGTGGAGCACGGCGTGGCGAGCATCTGGGGCGACCCCATGCGGCTGCCGCGCATCGAGGTGAGTGGTTTGGAGGGCTTGGAGTCCTTTGCGGCGAAGTTGGGGGTGGGGGTGGGGGAGTTGGCGGGGGTGTGAGGTTTTGCCCCCTCCCTAACCCTCCCCCGCCAGGGGCGGTGGAGGGGACTGCCGCCGCTTCGGCACAGAACCCTCCACCTCGAAGAGGGGGAGGGTGGCTGAGCGTAAGCGAAGCCGGGAGGGGGCAATGCGCCCCGGAACTCAGCGCTCCGCGACCTGGCCGTCGACGCCGCTGATCTTGATGTCCTGCGTGCGGCCGTCGGGGTGGGCCACCGTCACCTCGTAGCGGACGGCGTCGCCGTCGCGCTCCACCTCGGCCTCGATGGCCTTGCCGCTCAGGCGCTGTTCGGCGATGCCGATGGCCTGCTCCAGCGTGGTGCGGGCACCCTGCAGGTCGGCCGGGTCGAGGCGGGTGAAGTACCGGGCGACGGTCTTCTCGTCGGTCTTGACGACGGCGCCGGTGTTGGCGTCCAGCGTGTAGGTGACCAGCCTGTCGGCGCCCAGGATGGTGACCTCGTAGCGGGCGGCACCATTCTCCACGTCGAACTCGGCGTCGACCGCGCGGCCGTTGCCCTGCCGGCCGGCTTCCTCGATCGCCTGGGTCAGGGAGAGGCGGGCCTGGGTCAGGGCCTGGATGTCCTCCTTGTCGGCCGCCAGCGCGGGGCTGGACAGCAGCGCCGCCGTGGCGGCGCCCAGGAGAGCCAGTCGCTTTTGGAACGTCATGGTCGTGCTCCGATGGTTTGGGGGGTGCCGGCCGGGGCCGGCATCCGCCATGGCAACGACCGGGGGGACGGGTGGTTCCCGCGGCGAAGGTCCGGATTTTGACACAGCACGCCCGCCGCCAAACGCTTAGCTTCTTCAAAGAAGATCAAGGAATGTTCGGGGGTACCATGCTTCGCCTTGGAACGAAGGTGAGAATTGACGGGCAGGAGGCGCTGGTTGTCGCGCGTACCCTGGCCGGTGTTCCGAATTACGACGTTCGGCTGAGCGACGGTCGTCTTGTCAAATACGCGGCCGAATCGGATCTCGAAGTGGTCGAAGGGGCGGAGGTCTTGTCCACGACGCCGTTCTCGCTGAGCGGACGCCGGCCGCACGACGCCGGCCGCACCGCCTGATCACCAACTGAACAGCCCAGACTGGACGGCTTATCCGATGACCCGCGACGATTTCCCCTTTTCGCTCCAGGTCTACGCCACGCCGGCCGACGCCGGGCCGGACAGCGACGACTGGAGCCTGTTCCTCTACCGCGCCACCGATCAGGCGGAGCGCGCCTGGCTGCAGGACAACGGCTTCACCCTCCAGGGGCGCGTCTGGGTTCGCGAGGCCGCGGCGGCGGCCGACGAATCCGAAGCGGACGAGGCCGAGGCGGAGGCGGAACCCGCCGACCTGGAACTGGCTGACTGAGTGTTGACGGGCGGGGGGCGGACGGTGGGCCGATGCCGGCGGATGCCATGTTTGACGGGATCGATCACACACTCCCCGCGGCGCACCAGGAGCTGCTCCGGCGGCTGAACCACGCGGCGGCGGGCAACTGCGTCTCGCCCGCCGGGGTGGTGCTGGAGCGGGTGTCGCGCCGCGACGTGCCGGTCACCGCCGTGCTGACGGTGGCCGTGTCCTGGGCCACGGACGTGGAGACCCGCGCGGGGACGGGCGCCGTGCGCGCCGCCACCTTCTGCCGCAACTCCGCCGAGCTGGACGCCACGCTGACGCGCGAGCTGGACGCCGAGGTGGCGGCGGTGGAGACCGCGCGCCGCGTCGCGGCGCTGATCGGCGCGCCGGAACGGCTGTTCGACGGGGACGAGCCGTTCCCGGCGCTGCCGTCCATGCGCGGCCCCTATTACGTGCACGAGCCCTGCCGCGGCTGCAACGGCGGCGGCGTGCGCGCCTGCACCAACCCGGCGTGCCGGGGCGGCAAGGTGGAATGCGCGCTGTGCGGCGGCAAGCCCCGGCAGGACGGCGACGGCCGGCCGCTGCGCTGCGAGGGCTGCGGCGGCACGGGCGTGTTCCGCTGCACCGTGTGCGCCGGCAGCGGCGTGGTGCCGTGCGACGAGTGCGCGGGCGTGGGGCAGTTCACCCACATCCACCGCCCGCGTCTGGTCGCCAAGCCGGCGCGCGGCTTCGCCCTGCCGTCGGACGTGCCGGACGCCGTGCGCGCGACGCTCGACACCGTGGGCTACGACGGCTTCGCCACGGTGGCCGAGGTGCAGCCGGGAACGCTGCGCCATTCCGGCACGCGGCTGCTGTACGAGCGCGCCGGCACGGTGCCGGTGCTCACGCTGGCCTGCGTCTGCGACGGCGTGGCGTTCGAGGTGGAGGCCGTTGGGCCGGACGCCGTGGTGCCGGCCATGCCGGCCTTCCTGGACGCGGTGCTGGCGCCGCTGCTGGCGCGCATCGAGGCGGCGAGCGGCGCCGGTGCCTTCGGTATCGCGGCCCTGTCCCGCGTCACCGGAGCCATGGCCGACGCCATCCTCGCCGGTCGCTTGCCGGAACTGGACGCCCTGGCCGCGGAGCACGAGCGCTGCGTCAGCCGGGCCTTCGCGGCGCGCGCCGCGGCGGCGCTCCAGCGCATCCACCGGGCGGCGGCCCTGCGCACGGCGCGGGGGTTCTGGCAGTGCGCGGCCGGCGCGCTGGCGCCGGTGTCGCTGCTGGTCGCCGCCGTCGACCTGCCGGCGCTGCTGTCCGGCGCCACGGCGGAGGAGCCGGCGCCGCTGGCCCTGCG
>Ga0196976_1000168_pt1 | contig 44587 bp, 44 predicted proteins | sample S3v_513CmetaG_FD_148644 | JGI IMG/M metagenome (GOLD analysis project Ga0196976, IMG submission 148644) | Soil microbial communities from Anza Borrego desert, Southern California, United States - S3+v_5-13C | ecosystem: Environmental > Terrestrial > Soil > Desert | place: USA: California... | reverse complement strand
TTACGCTTCGGCTTTCTTCGCCAGTTCGCCCTTGTAGTTCAGTGCCTTGAGGCCAAGGAACTTCGCGGTATCGCCAAGGTCGTCCTGGATGCGAAGGAGCTGGTTGTACTTCGCGATGCGGTCCGTACGCGACGCCGAACCGGTTTTGATCTGGCCTGCGCCGGTGGCAACCGCCAGGTCGGCGATGAACGTGTCTTCACTCTCGCCTGAGCGGTGCGAAATCACGCTGGTGTAGCCGTTGCGGCGAGCCAGGCTGATCGAGTCGAGCGTCTCTGTCACAGTGCCGATCTGGTTCAGCTTGATAAGGATGGAGTTGGCAACGCCGGCATCGATACCCCGCTTGAGGCGCTGCACGTTGGTGACGAACAGGTCGTCGCCGACAAGCTGTATCTTGTTGCCGAGTTCCTGCGTGATCATTCGCCAGCCGTCCCAATCATCCTCGGCCAGACCGTCTTCGATGCTCACGATCGGGTATTGGCGGCACCAGTCAGCCCAGAACTTCACCATCTCTTCGGGCGACTTCGCGCTCTTGTCGGACTTCTTGAACACATACTTTCCGTCGCTGTAGAGCTCGGAGCATGCCGGATCCAATGCGATGGCGATCTGCTCGCCCGGCTTGTAGCCCGCAAGCTGAATCGCTTCAAGGATCACTTCAATGGCTTCCACGTTCGACTTCAGCGAAGGAGCGAAACCGCCTTCATCACCAACGGCGGTGTTGTAGCCGCGCTTCTTGAGCACGCCCTTGAGGGTGTGGAATACTTCCGCGCCCCAGCGCAGCGCTTCCGAGAAGCTGGGAGCGCCGACCGGCATCGCCATGAATTCCTGGAAATCGACGTTGTTGTCCGCGTGCGCGCCGCCGTTCAGGATGTTCATCATCGGAACAGGCAGGACATTCGCGCCCACGCCGCCCAGGTAGCGGTACAGCGGCAGGTCGTAGGCATCGGCCGAAACGCGTGCGCAGGCCATCGAAACCGCCAGCAGCGCGTTCGCGCCCAGGCGGCTCTTGTTCGGCGTTCCGTCCAGCTCGATGAGGGTCTTGTCGATGTCCGCCTGCTCGCTGGCATCAAGACCGACCAGCGCGTCGAGGATTTCCTCGTTCACGTTCTTCACGGCGTTCAGAACGCCCTTGCCGAGATAGCGCGACTTGTCGCCGTCCCGCAGTTCGACTGCTTCATGTTCGCCTGTGGAAGCGCCAGATGGCACGATAGCGCGGCCAACAAAGCCGCCATCCACGAACACTTCAGCTTCAACGGTAGGATTGCCGCGGGAATCGAGCACTTCGCGCGCCCGAATATCTACAATTTCAGTCATAGAACTCCTCGTGGGTTTTCTTCAGAGATTTCTTGCGGATAGCCGTCCGGGATAGCCGACCGCTGGATGTCTGGGAATTAAAGCCGAATTATAAACGGTTGGCGCGTTATCAGCTGTGACCCAGACGCAAATCTCAGCATTCGTGGTAGAGTCACGCGCATGGGCAACAGGCGCGAACCGCTGCGAGTTGGTGAAACGGCACCGGATTTCAGGTTGACAACCGCGAATGATAGCCCCGGGCGGCGTGCCGGTGCGGAGTTCTCCTTGCATGAGGTGACGAAACGCGGACCAGTAATCGTGGAATTCCTGCGCGGCACCTGGTGACCGAACTGCCGAAAGCGCATGGCTCAGTTGGAGCCATTAAAAGAGCAGATCAACAACGCCGGAGCTTGCCTGTTGTACGTAGCTGCGGAAAAGCGCAATGGCATGTTCAAGCCCGAAGCCTATCTTCAGGAACACCCCGTCACATTCCCCTTCCTCCTGGACGAAGACCGTGCAGTGACAAAGGCATTTGGTGTGTATCACAGCCTCGGAGTGGACGCATACCACATCGCGCACCCTGCCACTTTCGTTATAGGAAAATCCGGCAAGGTCATATATGCGTACGTCGGAAAGTCCCAACACGACCGCGCTCCGATTGAGGATGTCTTGCGCAGCGTTCGCGTCGAAGGTCGAGAGCCTAAACTCGCGTAAGTTTACGCAGCTTCGCGTGTCCGCCGGACAACGTAGTTCGCGACGGCGGGAACTTGCAAGGCCGCAACGGCGGCCAGCGTGAGTGCTCTCGGCAGGCACAACAATCGGCGCAGCCGTGCGGAGTTTCGGAACAGCGGTGCGAATCGCGTCGTGTACTCCTGTTCGTACTGTGCGAGAGCGGCTGCAAGTGGCTGTTCGCCCTTTACAAATCCCAGCAAAGCCGATGCCGCTGCACTGCCCGTCCGAAGCGCGAGGGATATCCCATCTCCCACGAAAGGATCTATGAATCCGGCGGCGTCTCCAGCGCACATGACTTCGCCCCTGACCGGCACGGGCGGACAGAACACCAGCGGCGATGTGCTCACGGGAGCTACTGCGCGCTTCCATTGTCTGCTGTCGCTAAGCAACTCGGGATCAATGCCGAAGACGTGTTCGAGCGAGCTTGCCCGGTCGGAGCGCACCATTGCGCACACATTCAGCACTCCCTCCGAGACTGGTTGCACGCCGCAGTACCCGCCCGGAAAGAAGAAAAGTGAAGTGACCGGCTCGCTTTCTTCGCTGCGATAGTGCGCCTTGAATCCAACCCACCTTGGCCCTAACGGCACTGGGGTCTTCCTCAGCCGCGACCATCGGCCGGCAGCATCCACAACGGCACGCGCGAGAAACGTCCCGTAAGTACTGACGATTTCGAAGAGTTCATCACTCCTGCCGATGTGGTCCACATCAACCCGCTGCCGGCAATCTGTGCCGGACTTTTCAGCGGCATGCCAAAGCGTGTCGTCGAGGCGGAAGCGGGTGATGCTCGCCGAAGCCGGCTCAATTACTGCTTCCACGCTGCGCCCATGAATGTGCAGGCGTGCTTTCCGAATTTCGACCGCGTCGTTCTGCAATTCCGATTGGCCGGCGCCAAGCAGCCATCCCAGCAGTGCCAGTGACTCTGAGGACACGAACTCTCCGCAGACCTTGTGACGCGGGTACTCCCCTTTTTCAAGCAGCAACACTCGCGCACCCCCGCGCGCGGCAGTGATAGCCGCTGCCGAGCCGGCAGGACCTCCCCCGATTACAACGACGTCATAGACCATTCAGATCTCGCTTCCAGACGATCACGCCCATTCGGTACAGAAAGAACCGAGTGATTTCGATGCGATCCGCCACCGCTTCGGCGAGCATCGATCGGAGTTCGCCGGGCGTATAGCTGCGCTGCACAGAGACCCGTGCGTCATGACGAGTGAGCCTGGATCGGAACATCGGCAGGGCCAGGTGCGTCAACACGTGATGCACCCGGCTCCGCACCAGGTCGTTGATCACGAATGCAATCCGGCACACTCGCAGAGCCTCGTTGGCAAAGACCTTGATCTCGTTCGGCTCCAGATGGTGCACAAACAGCGAACAGGTAACGACATCGAAGGCGCCGCCTGGGAACGGCAGGGCTAGAGCGTCTCCTACCACGGCGCGTTGCATACGGGGAAGATGTGTTGCGGCCCGATCCAGCAGAGTCACGTTCAGCGTGAGTGAATCTGAAGCGAACTGCTGTTGAAGTTGGAGGGGAACATCTCCCGAGGCACAGGCCACATCCAGCAGCGACAGCGTAGTCTTGCCGCTTGCTTGTGCCACGCGCTCCACTAGGCGCCGCATCGTGCTGATTCCGCCAAACCAGCGATTCACTCGACGTAGATCGCGAAGCGACGCCGCAACCTCCTCCGGGGAACCGGAATCGGTATCCAGCAATTCGGGGATGACTAGGCGTCGCATCGTGCCTGCACGGGAGCCGGGTGGCTAAGAAGCCCGATGGTTCGATGCGCGTTGCAGCCGAGCGATTCGACGCGGCTGGCAGAGCGGTTTACACGCCCGCCAGTTCTTCTTCCAGCAACTGCTTGTTGTAGAGGTCCGTGTAGTAGCCGTTCAGTTCGATTAACTCTTCGTGAGTTCCATACTCGACGATACGTCCCCCGTGCAGGACGGCAATCCTGTCCGCGTTCCGGACCGTTGACACACGATGCGAGATGAAAATTGTCGTGCGGCCCTCCATGATCTCACGCAAATGGTTCAGTATCTTGTCTTCCGTGTGGGTGTCAACGCTCGAGAGCGCATCATCGAGGATGAGGATTCGCGGGTTCCGGATGATCGCTCGCGCGATGGCCGTGCGCTGTTTCTGACCGCCGCTAAGCGTGATTCCGCGTTCTCCAACGGTCGTGCTGTACTTCTCGGGGAAGCTCTCGATATCCGCCGCGATGGATGCAGCCTCCGCCGCGCGCCGGATTTGCTCCTCCGTCGAATGCTCTACGCCAAACGCGATGTTCTCGCGAATGGTATCGCTGAACAAGAAGGTTTCTTGCGGGACGAAGCCGATGTTTCGGCGCAGCACTTCCAGCGGATAACGCCGTACCGGCTCGCCATCGATCAGCACGCTTCCCGGCGCGGCGTCGTAGATACGCGGAATCAACGAAACCAGCGTCGATTTGCCCGAACCGGTCGGGCCGACGATTGCAAGGCTTGTGCCCGCCGGAATGCGCAGGTTGATTCCATGCAGCACCTGGTGCCCATCGTATGAGAAGTCCAGATTGCGGAACTCGATTTCGCCTTTGAGCGTCTTCGGAAGACCATCGCCCAGGCTGGCCTCAGCGTCCGTGATTTCAGGGCTCTCGTGCAGCAGTTCAGCAAACCGGCCCATAGAGGCCGTGCCGCGCTGGAAAATGTTGATCACCCATCCAAGCGCAATCACCGGCCATGTAAGTTGGACCATGTACGTGTTGAACGCGACAAAATCGCCCACTGTCATTCGGCCCAGCAACACCTCACGGCCGCCAAGCCACAGGACGAGGACAATCGCAAAGCCCAGCATGACTTCGAGCGTCGGCCACAGCATGCCCATCAACCTGACCAGGTGGAGACTACGGCGGATGTACTCGTCGTTGTCCTTCTCGAACCGGCGAACCTCGGCTTCTTCCTGCGCATACGCGCGGATCACGCGTACGCCGGAGAGGTTCTCCTGTACGCGGGCCGAGATATCGCTGAACATGGCCTGTATGCGCTCGAAGCGCTCGTGAATGCGGTGGCCGAAATACTGGACGATGATGCTGGCGATGGGCAGCGGCAGGAATGCATATAGCGTCAGTCGCGGACTGATGCTCAGCATGAATGCCAGCGCGCCCGCAGTGAACACGAGCGTGTTCGCCGAATACATAATGGCCGGGCCAAGCAACATTCGGACTGCGTTCAGGTCGTTTGTGGCGCGGGCCATGATGTCGCCCGTGCGAGTCCGCTGGTAGAAGGAATATGAGAGCTCTTCGAGCTTCTTGAAAAGGTCGTTCCGGAGATCGAACTCGATGTCGCGCGAAATGCCGATAACGATCCAGCGCGTCAGGAATTGAAAAATGCCTTTGCAGAGTGCGACCGCTACGAGTAGCAGCGAATACGTAATGAGCTTGCGCTGTGTAACGCCGGTGCCAAGGTCATCTATGGCGCGGCGAATCACCAGCGGGAACAGAATCCAGATCCCATTGTTCAGCAGCGTTGACACGGTTCCGAGGAAGTACCCGCGCTTGTACTTCTTCATGTATGGGAACAGTGGTCGTAGCAGCTTAATCATGCTGATTAGATGTGATTCTAGCAGCTTGGAGTCAGCGATCAGATCATCGGGAACTTAAGCGGAGGTCGGCGCGTTCGACTACGTCGGAACCTTGAGGACCATGTATCCGCCGAGGAACCCGAAGATGAAGTCTGGCGCCCACGCGGCGAGGAAGGCGGGCAACTGGTTCGCATTTCCCATGGCTTCGAAGAGGCCTGACGTGAGCCAGTAAACGACTCCGATGGCGATAGCTGTCGCAACCCCCGCGAGTGCGCCTTTCCTTCCGGCCGAGAGTGAGAACGGGACGGCCAGGACCGCCATGACAAATGCAATGAGCGGATAGGCAAACTTCTTCTGCAATTGCACTCGCAGCCGCGTCGTATCGAAACCGCTCTGTCGCAGGTCGGCGATATATCTACGCAGCTCGGCATAGTTCATCTCCGACGACTGCTTCACTTCTTTCTTGAAGTAAGCCGGTTGTTCCGTTGCCAATTCGGGGAAGGTGGCCACATCGAAGGTGCGGTAGGCGGACACGCCTTCCGGCCCGAACTGCCGCTCCCACCCGTTCGCGAAAATCCATTTTTGAAGAGCAGGGTCCCACTGCGCTCGCTGTGCGGCGACTCGACGCGTGATCGCAAATGTCTTCGGGTTGAACTGGAAGATTGACAAGTTGCCGAAAACGTTCTGCCCGGGCTCAAAGAACTCGTAATAGAAAACCGTCGATTGCTGCCCGAAGATCCACTTGCGGTCGGGTCGCAGGTACGTCTGCGGCGGCTTGCCTTTGATCGTGTTGCGGAGCGCGTCCTGGCGTCGGTTCGCTTCTGGCAAATACCACTGGTCGAACGCAAACAGCGCGGCCGCAATGACAAAACCGATCACCAGCACGGGCGATGCAATCCGGTAAACGCTGATCCCCGTGGCCTTCATCGCCGTAACCTGGTTTGTTCTCTCGAGCAGACCGAACGTTACCAGCACGGCGAGAAGCACCGCGAGCGGCGAAATGTTGTAGATCAGGTACGGGATGAGGTTGAGAAGGTATTCCCCCACCACCAGCATCGACACCCGGTTCTTCATGATGTCCTTGAGCAACTCGAAGAACGTGAAGATCAGGAGCAGCACAAGGAAGCTGGAGAGTATGAGCCCAAGATAGAGGAAGAAGTTCCGGAGTATCAGTTCATCGAGAATCAGCGGGAAGCGCGTTCCGAACACCCGTGTTCGGCGCAGGTGCATTTCCGCATGGCTGCGGCCCCTCAGGGTCACGGAACCAAGCGCACGACCACCGCTGCGGACCCCGCTACGCAGACCGGCCCACAAGTTGCGAACCGACCCTATCTCGATAGGCATCCGGTCCACGCGCCACAAGAGGACCAGACCGCCCAGAAGGAAGATCGCGTTCCCCATCCACATGCCGAGCGCAGGCGGCACCTTCCCCTGCCGCGCCAACGACATTCCGGCAAGGAACGTGATGTAGTAGATGAAAACCAGCAGGATCGTCAGCACGAATCCCGTGCTCTTCCCGCCCTTCCGCGACGAAAGGCCAAGCGGAATCCCTACCAGGGACAGCACGAGACAGGCAGTCGGGAAGGCGAAGCGGCGGTGAAACTCGATCTCGTACGCCCTGATGCGCTTCGGTTCTTTTTGCGCCCGTGCCGTCGCCAGCAACTGTGAAGTCGGCACTTCACTGGGATGCCTGCTGGTTAACTCAACCTGTTCGCTGGGCGGCAGTGCGATTGGGATATCCGATTCAGCGAAGTGCGAGATTGCATACTCTTCTGGCTTTTTCGGTGCCGTCTCGTGCTGGGCGCCGTCCGTGAGGTGCAATCGCAGGTTATCAGGGCCTTCGGCGACGATGTAGCCTTCACGGGCAAGAGTGATTTTCGGCGAACCCGGCGTGTTGACGTCCGCCAGGAAAACGCCCTTCCAGAGTGCCGCGCCGTCGCCGTTCGTCGCGTCCTGCACGTAAACGACGTAGTTCTTGAAGTCCTCGTAGAAAACCCGGGGCTGTATTTCGAAGGACGCCTGTGACGTCTTGAGACGGTCCTGTAGGGACGACAGCGCCGCCGCTGCCCGGGGCGCAACGATGACGTTGTTGAACAGCGCGAACAGCCATGCGGCGACCACAAAGATCGACAGGATACGGACGAAGTGCCATGCCCCCATGCCCACGCTTCGCATGGCGGTGATCTCGCTGTCGGCGGCCAATCGGCTCAGGCCTATAAGAATGCCCACCAGCACGCCCATCGGTACAGTGATAATCAGCGCCGTGGGAACTGTGTAGGCGAAGATCTCGAATACGCTCGGCAACGGGGCGCTATTCCGGACGACCAGCTCCAGAAGAAGCCCGACCCGCTGCATGAAGATCACGAAGGTGAACACCGCTGCGCCTATGGCGGCGTGGGAGATAACCTCCCGCAGGATGTACTTCGTCATGATCCGCATATTGGCTTGAGTCTATCAGGAACCTGCAATCGGTTGGACCGGTCCTTATCAGGTATAAAGCCGTCTTGAACCGCATGCCTGAACCTGATACTTCTGTTCTGAATGCCCCAGATACAGGTTGTCTTTCTCTGGCACCAGCACCAGCCCTTCTACAAAGACCTCGCAAGCGGTGAGTACCGCCTGCCTTGGGTGCGCATGCACGCGCTCAAGGATTACTACGGCATGGTGAGGCTGCTGGACGAGTTCCCGAACGTTCACCAGACGTTCAATCTGGTGCCCTCGCTCATAGCGCAGATCCAGGAGTATGTCAGCGGCACTGCGCGTGACCCGTTCTTCGAGGTGGCGGCAAAACCGGCGCGCCTTTTGAGTCTTGAAGAACGGCGCTTCGCCCTTACGTACCTCTTTCAGGCGAACGAAAGGCAGCTGATCGGGCGATATCCGCGGTACCGCGAACTCTGGGATCAGTTCCGGGGCATGCACTTCAGTGCCGACCGGGCCGCAAAGCTCTTCTCCGTCCAGGACATGGCGGACCTCCAGGTCCTTTCGCAACTGAGCTGGTTCGACGAGTTCTTCCTCGATCAACCCGATCTCGCTGAAGTCGTGAGCAAGGGACGCAATTACACCGAAGATGAACAGCGCCTGGTAATCGATAAAGAGCGCGAGATCATGGCGGCGGTTCTACCGGCCCACAAAGACGCCGCCTCTGCCCGACCGGGACACGGATGCATCGAGCTTTCGACCTCCCCTTACTACCACCCAATCATGCCTTTGGTCTGCGACTCGAACATGGGCGCGGTTTCGCAGCCGGGCTTGCCGTTGCCGCAAGCTCGCTTCTGCCATCCCGAAGATGCGCGGGAGCAGTTGCGTCGTGGGCTTGATCTGCATGAGCGGGTCTTCGGCATACGTCCGAGAGGTGTTTGGCCCTCGGAAGGCAGCGTGAGCGAGGAGGTGCTCGGTATCGCTCACGAACTCGGTGTCGAGTGGATGGCGACCGACGAAGGAGTCCTTGGCCGGACGTTGGGCGCCCATTTCGACCGGGATCACAGCGGTACGCTGAAGCCGGAATGCGCACGGACTCTCTACAAGATCTATGAGTACAAGCGGCGCAACACGGCAGTGCACCTCATTTTCCGAGATCACTCCATCAGCGACCTGATCGGATTCGTGTACTCAGGTGTGCCTGCCGGAGATGCCGCAGCAGACTTCATCGCTCGCATCCGCCGTAATGCCGAGCCGGTCATCAGAAGCGGGCGGGACGCTGTTGTGCCCATCATCCTGGACGGCGAGAATGCATGGGAGTTCTACCCGAAATCCGGCCGCGAATTCCTGAGGCGACTGTATGCCGAGATTGACGCGGCTCCGGACATCGAAGCTCTTACCGTTTCCGAAGCTATCGAGAGGCAGAAGCTCGCGGCGAAGCGCGTTGCCACTCGCGCACCCAAAAAGCCCGACGCTCCTAGCGCCACCGAGCCAGTGATAGGCCGGCTCACGACTCTCGTGCCGGGCTCGTGGATCAACGCCAATTTCAATGTCTGGATCGGTGCTCCGGAAGACAACCGCGCATGGGACTACCTTGCCGCGGCGCGCGAGTTCTACGCGCATAACGCGAAGAACGTCTCTGAACCGCAGCGGGAACTTGCATTTGAAGAATTGTTGATCGCTGAGGGCAGCGACTGGAATTGGTGGTACGGTCCCGAACACCACAGCGCCAACGACCGGGACTTCGATGAACTCTATCGGAAACACTTGTCGAACATTTACCAGGCACTCGGGGCCACTCCTCCGGACAACCTCGCACATCCGATTTCAGCAGCCATCGCAAAGCCCACATTCTCTCCGCAGACCGCATACATTCACCCGAATCTCTCCGCCGATTACGCCCGCTACTTCGACTGGATCGGCGCCGCGATGTACAGTGCCGAGCGACGTACTGGCGCGATGCACGGAGCGCAGTTCCTGCTCGAATGCATCCACGCCGGCGTAGATGAGTCGAACTTCTACGGTCGTGTGGACTTCGTAGATGACGCCATTCCCGAAGGCAGCTTCGAGGTCGTCGTGAACCTTGAGGCCACCCCGCCCGGCGCGCAGGAAAAGCATCTGCTGCGACTGGAAGCCGCGATCGTTGATGGCGTGATCACCGGATGGAAGATGCGCCAGCCTGCCGACGATGACGATTACGGTTCCGGCAAGCGCGAAAAGAGCATCGCAGGCTCGCACGACCGGCGCTCGCGGGAAATCGAGATGAGGCTGCAACGTGGCTTCGAGTTTAAGGTGCCTCTCTCTGTGTTGTCGGCTACGCTCGGCTCGGAGATAAAGCTAAGGTTTAGCATCTGGCGCAATAGATTGCCCGTGGACGCTCTTCCAGTGGAAGGCTGGGTGCACATACACGTGGCTTCCAGGGAGGAACTGGAAGCTAACGTTTACAACTACAGCGTCGGTAACTGAAGGTGCGGTCTAGAGGTAGCTTGCTACGTTTCAGCTTCTTGACAAGCCCCCGAGCTGTCATCCTGAACCGCGGCTCTGTTGCGCCCTAAAGGGATCTGAGGGTTGACTTCCCCCTGAACGCATCAGTGTCTCTCACGCTTTTGCTGTAAGAACGTCTTTATCGAACCACAAGGACTTCCCGAATGTTGTCGCGTCCGAGGAAGAACTTGATGGATCCGAACTCGCGGAACAGATTTTCAATGTGCCGGTTGTTGAATACGCGCTGAAGCTTGAAGTTCGGATCGTTGCTCACCGGCATCCGCTGTAGTTGTAACGTGTCCCGATCAACAATGTGGTAGCGGTGGTAAGGCGCGTCCGCACCCGCATCTTTCGTGTGGAAGAACGCGAGGAGCAGACCTCCCGGCTTTACTACCTTGTGCAGACGTGCCACGACCGGCTTCACGAGCGATTCGCTGAGGTAATCCGACACGTCCCAACACAACACGGCGTCGAATTGTTCCGCCTCGAAGTTCAGGTTCTCTGCAAGAAACTTGTCGGGGTCCACGACCTCCTGGCCTTCCGCGGTCGTGGTCAGGTACTGGGGCTCGCGCGACGCACGCAGAATGTCTTCCGTATAAGTGCGCGTACCTAGATTCGTGAAATAGGTGATATTTGCGGCCGACGTCGGGCCCAGGTCCAGGATGCTGCACCCACCCTCGCGCGCAAGTTGCCTGCTGAGTTCGCCCAGGCCATTGGATCGGCGGCTGATTCGTTCAGCCTGGTTCTGCGCCTCGGCGCTGTGCGTGCCGCCGCCTCGAAAGAATTTCAGGAACGACATGGGAACGGATCGCTCGGTCGATTTCGCAGCAAGAGCAGGGGCGAACCCTGCTCTCCATCCGCTCTCTGATTGTAAATGCTTTGCCTACTTCTGGATAACCGGCGCCTGAGGTGCCGACGGTTGCGCATTGGTGCCGGCTGAACTGGCAGCCCGTGTCTCCGGCTTTGCTTCGGCACGCTGAATATCGATGCCACCCTTGAAGAAAGCACCCTCTTCCATCACGATGCGCTTCGTAGCAATGTCACCAACCAGCACCGCGGTATTGCGGAGTTCCACCTTCTCGACGCCGAAGAGGTTGCCGTTCACCTTCCCGCGCACGATGATTTCTTTCGCGGTGACATTCGCTCGTATGCGCCCGTTCGGACCGATCGTGAGCACACTTCCGGGCAGTTCGATGCTGCCCTCCACCTCACCATCAAGGTAAAGGTCCTCGCTGCCGGTAAGCTGTCCCTTGATGAAGACGGACTTGCCGATGTGAGCGATGGACGAAGCTTGGGCCGTGCGCACAGGCTCCGCAACCCGCACCGGTTCCGCCGTACGGAGTGGGGCGGGCGTAGCAACCGGTTGCGGCGGCACTGCTGGTTTAGCGGGGGCCGCCGAGGGACGAGGTTTCTCTTCCTCTTTCTGAAACTTCCACATGAGTGGTTCTCCGCCAGCGCGTCGCCAGGACGCCACCGGATCTAAGTTGATGCCTGAGCTGTGAATATATCAATCCAGAGCGCCACTTACCAGCACCCCACTCAAGCTCCACATTACCTTTTCTCAATCAACCCTGCGGAACTGGCGAGTCCCCCACCTGCTGCCCTGCCGAACATAGGTCTGCAGTGGCGGTCGTAGTCCCCGTCTATGTATGGGTAAAGGGATGCACATGGATGGCACCGAACTACCAGTGCCGCGCAGACCGGACAAGGCGTGCCTCCGCTCCTGCGCGATTTCAGCACCTATCTCGTTGAAAGTCGGAGGAATGTGGCCTAAGGCGGGAACGCCGCCTGGTGACGGACTTTGGCGCGTGCTTTGCTAGCTAACAGGCGTCGGCCCGGATGGAATTTGTCCCGCCCGACGGGAATGACCGAAAACCAGGGGAACAGCGGTTGTCTCCGTCGCGCGTGACCGAGAAACACCAATGGGACTGCCTTTTCCACTCGGGTCGACTTTTTGGCCGTTACACATCTACATCCTCCTTCCCGACCAGCGCCTTGCTGGTCGTGTTTTTTGGGTCAGTGGTCGATGACCGGAGCGCCGCAGTCCGCAACTCTGGCACCACTTGCGGGTTGATAATCCTGAGTAGTAGATCCCGATAGGTCACATCTAAAAGAATTAGACATGCGATTAGCTGCTCGCATCTTCGTCATCGGTGTCGTGCTGTCCTCCCGGGCGCTGGCGCAAGTTCCTGACTTGCCGCCGCAGGAACTCGTGCGCCGAGCGGTGTCGAACGAACTGGAGCAGACCACTGACGGAATTCACTACATGTACCAGGTTCGTCGCGAACGCCCGAGCGGCAGCACGACGAAGCAGTTAGTAGAGACGAAGGACGGGGTAGTAGCCCGCCTGATCGCTATCAATGACAAGCCGCTCACCCCGGAGCAGCGCGCCTGGGACGATGGCAAGTTGAAGCAACTACTCTCGGATCCGCGTACCCAGAGCAAGAGACAAAAGGAGCAGCGCGAAGATGCTGCCCGGGTAATGCGGCTCATCCGTGAGTTGCCGAACGCCTTCAGATACGAGTACGCCGGAACTACGCCCGGCCCAAACGGAACCCAGCTCGTACGGCTGAACTTCAAGCCTGACCCGAGCTACAACCCGCCATCGAAAGAAACGGCCGTGTTCGAGGGAATGGCGGGGTCGATGCTCATTGATCCGGTGGCGGAACGGCTTGTGCGCATCGAGGCAGAGCTCTTCCGTGACGTTAACTTCGGGTGGGGCATTCTGGGGAAACTGAACCGGGGCGGAACGTTCCAGATTCAGCAGAGCCACGTAGGCGGAAGATGGATGATCACCGAGATGCGTCTGAAGCTCACAGGCAAGGTGATGCTGTTCAAGAATCTCAACATTCACCAGGTGGACCGGCTAAGTGACTTTAGCCGTGTACCGCCGGGCCTGACGCTAGCCCAAGGCGTCGAGATGCTGCGAAATTCCGACTCCGTAGTCGCCGGAACAGCACAAACGGCCAAGCGTCGTTAAGCAGGTCTGCAACTAAGACGAAACCCGGCAGCGCAACTCTTCCTTTCTCACTGTCAGCGACTCGACCAAGTCCTTCTTCACTGAGTACCCGCGTCCGGGCGTATCTGCCACAGCGATGAACCCTGTGTTGCTGACGGTGACTTCCGGGTCAACGATGTCTTCCTTCCAGTAGCGTTTGGAGGCCGAAACGTCACCCGGAAGGCTGAAGCCTTCCAGCGTTGACATCGCAATGTTGTGCGCGCGGCCGATTCCTGATTCGAGCATCCCGCCGCACCACACCGGAATACCTCGCGAATGACAAGCTTCGTGTACCGCCACCGCGCTGCTGAAACCTCCCACGCGTCCGAGCTTGATATTCACGATTCGGCAGGAGAGCAACTCCGCAGCCGTACGCGCGTCGCGCTCGCTACGGATCGACTCGTCCAGGCACAACGAAGTCTTGAGTCTTCGCTGAAGCTCGGCGTGAAAGAAAATGTCATCGCTCCATAGCGGCTGCTCAATCATGAGCAGGTTGAAGTCGTCGAAACACGCAAGGTGGTCGACGTCGTCCAGCGTATAGGCCGAGTTAGCATCGCAGCTCAGTGTGAGTTCCGGCCAGCGCTCCCGGATACGCGAAAGAACCTTAAGGTCCCATCCGGGTTTCACTTTCACCTTGATGCGGCGATACCCAGCTGCGACCTCCACCGCGATCTTGTCCAGAAGCTGCTCTACGGTGTCCTGAATGCCAATGCTCACCCCGCACGGAATCTCGCTGCGCACGCCTCCAAGCAGCTTCCATAGCGGTAGTTGTTTCTCCTGCGCTTCGGCATCCCAGAGGGCGTCTTCTACCGCGGCCTTTGCCATGTTGTGGGAGCGAACGCGCGACATAAGTGCTGCCGACTCTCGAGCGCAGCTCAGCTCCCTTCCAAGCACGGCAGGAGCGAGGTACTCCCGGATGACGTACCACGCCGTCTCAATCGACTCTTCGCTGTAGAACGGGTGTTCGCCCGCGGTGCATTCTCCCCATCCCTCCGCGGTATCGCAATGCGCGGTGACCAGCAGAATGCGGCGCTCGTAGGTCCGTCCGAAGCTGGTCTCGAAAAAATGAACCAGCGGCATGCGTATTTCGCGCAGAGTTATGGCTTCGACTTTCATGGCTTCGCTTCCGAGTTCCGCGTCACATAAGAACGCCGAACCAGGTCTTGCCTCTCATCGAGAGTCTTCGTCCCATTTTCCGAGATGGAAGGTTCCGTTGCCTTCCGCATCCACTTCGTACGCGACTACGGAGAGCCCGGCCTTGAAGTAGTCCATGAATCGCTCGCGGATATGCGACTGTAGTTCAAGCGCCTTGCCGCGGGTGGACGGGTCCTTCTTCCATGAATAAACGTGGGACGGGATGCGTATGGTCCCCTCGGTCGCGACCGGAGGATGAGAACCAGTCTCAAGGAGCGTCAGGACGCGTGGCGAATTGAGCCACCACTCAGCCACGAGCCGGTCTGTAGGCAGACCACCCTGTAAAGGCGAGCTGGTTATCCCGTACTGGTTGATGTTGTACCGTCGGACGATTGCCCCGAGCCGCTCGATGTTCAAGAATGCATTCTTGATCTCCAGCGGATCGAACGTCCACTCGATCCAGTCGATGCCCTTGGAGAGGGCGTCCTCCCGCTGGAACAGCTTCAGTCGACGCCCCATGCCCCGGTTCTGATACTCAGGAAGGACTGCCAGCATGTGCGAGTGCAGGTAAAGCCGACCTGCACGGTGACCGGGAACGGACATGGTGAAGCCGATCATGCGCTCGCCATCGAACGCGCCGATGACCTGCCCGCCCACTTTCTCGGCGACAACAAACAGCCGCAGCGGCACAAGGTCTTCGTCCGCAAAACCCCAAACGTCGCGTTGCAGGCCCACACAGGCCCGCATTTCTTCCACACCCTGGCAATGCCGAATTACCGGGTTGGCTGCTGTGGTGCTCGCGCCTACTGTGGTCATTTTTGCCTGCCGGTGCTGTCGTTATCCTATGTCGCGCTCGCGCTTCGCCGCTTGCCAGAGTTCTTCCATGTCCTCCAGCGTTGCGCTGTGGATCGTTGTTCCGCGCTCGCGTAACTGCTGCTCCACCCACTGGAAGCGTCTCTTGAATTTTCGGTTCGTCTTCCTGAGCGCCGATTCCGGGTCAATCGAAAGATAGCGCGCAATGTTCACGAGTACGAAGAACAGGTCCCCGATTTCGTCTTCAAGGCGGTCTCGCAAGTCTTCCGGCACCTCTTGATGCCCGGAGTTGGCGACGCCTCTGCCGGGAGCAACGGGTGGTGAAGGCAGTTCTTTGAGCTCCTGCTTCAACTCGTGGGTTTCTTCTTCCAGTTTCTCGAACAAGCCCTCGATGGTCGGCCACTCAAATCCCACGTGCGCAGCACGGGAACTGAGTTTCAGCGCTTCCAGCAAAGAAGGCACCTTCGACGAGACTCCGGCCAGTACAGATTCATCCTTCTCGTCGCCATTCTTTTTCTTCTTTTCTTGTGCCTTGATTGCTTCCCAGTTCTTCAGAACCTCGCCTGACGTATTGGCCTCAACGTCCCCGAATACGTGAGGGTGTCGGCTGACCAGCTTGTTAGAGAGACGGTCGAGGACCTCGTCAATCGAGAAATAGCCGGTCTCGCGGGCCATCTCCGCATAGAAGAGCACCTGGAGCAGCAGGTCGCCGAGTTCGCCCGTCAGTTCGTCCCAGTCGCGTTTGTCGATCGCTTCGAGGACTTCGTATGTTTCCTCGAGTGTGAAAGGCTTGATGGTGTCGAACGTCTGCTCGCGGTCCCACGGGCAGCCGCCGGGCGCCCGCAGTCTTGCCATGATCTGCACTGCGCGCTCGAAGCGTTCACCTGTACTTGGCATCCCGACTACTGTAACTGGCATGGCAGTACGCGTTCAATCACTGCCCTATGACGCTCGCGGGTCGGGCAGCCCTGCGGTGCCGGGAGCCCTCTGGCTTAGCACACTGTAGTAAACTGCAAGGGTCTTATATCTCTGCGCGCGACGAGTTTCGCGCGGTTCCCCGGGGCCCCTGGTCTGCCGGTGCGGAGGCAGCGCCGGCCTATTCCTCGCAATCATTGAGAGACATGGCAGATAGAAAGCAACCGACGGGATACGTAAGTTTTGTACTTCACTCGCACTTGCCGTACGTGGTCAACCACGGCACGTGGCCCCACGGCGAGGATTGGCTGTACGAAGCCGCTGCGGAGACATACCTGCCGCTGCTGCGCATCTTTGGTGAACTCGCGCAACGTGGTCTGGCGCTCAAGGCCAACGTGAATCTTTCGCCAATTCTGCTCGAGCAACTCGCTCATCCCCGGTTCAAGCAGGGCTTCGTTGAATATCTCGAACAGAAGATCGAGGCCGCGCGCAAGGACCAGGTCGAGTTCGGGGCCGCCGGACACGGTCATTTCGTGGGAGTAGCCCGGTTCTGGGAGACCTTCTACCGAAGCACGCTCGAACAGTTCGAACGCCTCAACGGAGACGTGATCGCAGAGTTCCGGAAGTTCTATGACTCGGGCGCAATCGAGATCATCACCTGCGGCGCCACGCACGGGTATTTCGCTCTGCTCGGGGACGATAACGCCATCCGTGCGCAGGTCCGGATGGCCGTCGCTACCCACAAGCGCCACTTTGGCCGTCGGCCGCGCGGCATCTGGCTGCCCGAGTGTGCTTATCGCCCGGCCGGCAACTGGAACTTCCCTGTCCCGGTGAACGGCTCCACTTCGCTTTTCGCCCGCGCCGGCGTAGAGCAGATCCTTGCCGAAAACGGCATCGAGTACTTCTACGTTGATACGCACCTGGTCGAAACCAGCGTCAAGTTCACCCCATACGAGCTGATTGCCGGCGACGTCCCGATCGCAATGGAAATAGAGGAGAACGGCTCCGGTGCTTCGGTTTACCAACCCTATTGGGCGGATAACCCGGGGCGCCACGTGCAAGTCGCAGCATTCGCGCGCGACCCTCGTACCGGCATTCAAGTTTGGAGCGGCGACCACGGATATCCCGGCGACGCCGTGTACCTCGACTTCCACAAGAAGCGCTGGCCCGGCGGACACCGTTATTGGCAGGTCACGCATCCGAAGATCGATCTTGGCGCCAAGACTGCATATTTCCCCGAAGTCGCCCATGCAAGGACGCGCGTCCACGCCATGCACTTCTCGGACGTGACTGCGTCTGTCCTGAAGCATCACCCGGTGGATTCGGAGTCCGTGCCGATCTTGACCGCTCCGTTCGACGCGGAGTTGTTCGGCCACTGGTGGTTCGAAGGCCCCGAGTGGCTGAAGAACGTAGCCATCGAGATCAGTCACCCCGACCATCCGCTGTCGCTGATCAGCGGCGCCGAATACCTCGACCGGCACCAGCCCGCAGGTTATCTCGCAATGCCTGAAGGGTCGTGGGGCCGCAATGGTACTCACGAGGTCTGGCTCAATCCGGAAACCGAATGGACCTGGTCGCACATCTACCGAGCCGAACAGCGGACCATCCAGATAGCGCAGAGCGGCAAGTGGCGCGGCAACCAGCTCGGTGAACGGATCGCGAAACAGATCTGCCGCGAGTTGCTCCTCATGGAGTCCTCAGACTGGCAGTTCCTTATCACCACGATCCACGCGCGGGACTACGCCGAGAAGCGCTTCGAAACACACCTCCAGCAGTTCCAGACGTTGGAAAAAGCGTGGGATGAATTCCAAGCGGAAGCCCGGTTGTCGGAAAGCAGTATGGAAGCGCTCGAACGTATTGAGAAGCGCGACTCGGTATTTCCGGACATCACGCCGGAATATTACCTGTCTCGTCCGGAAGCCGCCGGAGCGTAAAGTTCAGCAAACTGGCTGGCCATCCCATTCGGGATGGCCTTTTTACGTTCGCCTATGACGCAGCGCCGTGGCGATTGTTCGGCAGAGTCGCTGTGTGTCATCGGAAATAATCGCGTCCACGCCCGCTTGCGCGAGCCTGCGCATCGCAGCTTCGCTATTCACGGTCCAGGCCATCACCTGCTTGCCTGCGGAGTGAATCTCATCAACGAGCGCAACTGAGACCAGCGGGTGCTGCGCTATAACTGCGCGAACCGGTAGATCACGCCAGCGATAGAGCGCGGCGGTGGTTTTGCAGATGTATCCGAGTTGGGTAGCTGGGTTCTTCTTGTGAAGCGTCTCGATCACTTCCGGCAGGAATGAAGCGACCACGTACCCATGCATGGGTGGGAAGCGCTTGAGGATATCCAGCACTGCTTTCTCCAGGCCAGGCACCTTCAGCTCGATATTCAGATATGCGCGTGAAGCAAACTGCTCCAGCACGTCCTCCAGACGCGGCAGGGCGCTCGTCATCTGCGCGGCTGCAGCAGTTCCATCGTGTGCTGCGCGAAGCACCGAAAAACTAGCGGCACGACTCACCACCGCCAGGCGCTCGTAGGTGGAATTCGCAACTTGGAGGCGGGCTATGCGCGGATCGTGGCAGACAACGGCCTGCCCATCGCCGGTCAGCTGCACATCGAATTCGAAGCCGTCGCAGCCGTGCTCCAATGCGAGCGCAAATGCGGCAAGGCTGTTTTCAGGCGCGTACTTGCTGGCTCCCCGGTGCCCGAGCAATAGTGGGGTGGTCGCCTTGTGCCCAAACATCTCTGACTCTGGCCCAGCAGACTAATCGAGGTCGAAATCGCGGATACGGGGCGTGTCTGGTGCGTCTTTGGCCCGGCGTAGCGCTTCCTGGAACTTCTTCTCGAGCAAGTCCGCGTGCTGCTTCTGCTGCTCCACAGACTGCCGGAAAATCGACTCCCTCCTGCTGTCCTGCTCGCGCAAGGCGCGGGCGGCGTCCTCGAAATCATTGAATGTCTTGGGAGTAGCAGCAGGAGTATGCGCGATTACGGCCTGGGTTTGAGGGTCAATCTTGATGACCGCGGCGCAGCACGGGCACGTTACCTCGAATGCGGCAGTGTTCTTCGCCTTCGGCATGGCGGAATTCTACACAACTTCCGTAGTCAGCGGGGCGTTACAGATAAACAATCTGGTGGTCTGGACAACCCGGGTGCGCCGTTTCGTAGAGACTGTCCAGGAGATCGGTCCCATGGCGCGCCACGAAATACACTCCGGCGACCGAGCGCTCCTGAAGGCCCTTCCCTGGGTAGAGTGCCGTGCTCAATTGTTCCGCGTGTCGGGACAGTATCTCAGATCGCCGCAACTCGGCATTGGCCGCCTTCGTCCGCAGTTTCGAGAGCTGATAGGTCATCTTCGCCGTAGAACGCCTCGCAGCGTCCACAAGCGTCGGGTCAAGGCGTGCCAGTGATTCCAGTACCTGCGTAATCGATTGCTTCACGTTCGCGTCCGCGTAATCGAAGGCCATCCGGAGATCCTCCGGTAACACGCGTTTCGCAATCAGGTCGCGCGTAGCCTCAGGACCGTTGAACAGATCCGTGACCTTTAGTCCGTACTTGTCCAGAAGCCGTTTGTTCGCTGGCTCCACAATCGTTGCGCTGAGCCGTGGGCGAACCGGCGTCACACGGCCGAGCAACCGCTCATACACAACAGCCGATTGAGCGAAGTACGCAATCTCCGCAGGCCCGCCAATGTAGGTCAGCGTCGGCAGCAGGTAGTCCTGCATCACAGGACGCAAAAGCACATTAGCGCTGAATTGCTCTGGGTTGGAGTCGACGCGGGTAATCAGCTCTGAACGCGAAACGAGCCGGCCTGCGATCTCGAATTCACCATTGCGCCGGTGAATGGGGATGCGCGCTCCCTGCTCAATGGCAAACAACAACGTGGAAGCAAAGGTGACCTTTACCTGCTCGTGGTAGTCGGCCCCACGCAGTGCCTTGCCTCGCGCCAGCAGATCGTCGCCAATCTCGGACGCTTCTTCCACGGCACGCTTGAAAACCGGCTTCGCAAGCTCGTGCAGTTCGACATCCGCCGGGTCAAGCAGGATGATTCCGAAACGGTCGAACAAGCGCGCAAACAGTTGCGCGAAACCATCACCGAGCGTGCCGCCTGGCTCGTATGCTGCACGGATCCACTCCGCCGCCTCGGAGTCGCCAAGAAGTTCTGCCGCAGCGTTAACGGCTGCGCCGATGTCTCCATCCAGCACAACGGAACTGACTGGCGAGTCGGGGACACCGCGCGACGCCGTCGCAACCGTCTGTAAGCCATCAGGGCCGGGCAGCGTTGCGTGGTTCACTTCCGCGAGGTCGTGGTCTTCTGTAGCCAGCCAGAAAATCGGTACTGCTTCCACGCCTGCGCTTGTTGCTTCCAGTGCGATGCGCGCCGCCGTGACTGCCTTCAGTAGCGCAAATAGCGGGCCACCGAACAACGCCACCTGCTGCCCCGTGACGACCGCATAAGCCCCATGACGAAGCCGCTCGATGTGCTGGAATGTCCGCTTACCGCTTCCCCACTTTTGATTCTGCCGCTGCAACAAATCCGCAACGCGATGTCGTCGGCTCTCGTCGTACTTGATCGCCGCTGCCTGCGTTGGCAACCATTCAGTGCTCAGTGGAGGATGAGGATAAAAGCCGGAGACGCGATCGAAGTGGTAGAGATAATCGATGAATAGCCGCGAAGTGTGCGGGACTCGGGTAAAGGGCAAACATTCCGAATACACTGAGCGGCTCTCCTGGACCTCGTGCGCTGCTGCTAATATGCACCACGATTGTACAAGGTGTGCACGGAGGTTTTGACTGGATGCTCAAGCGGGTGGATGCAAAACTTGGATGGGTTTGCGGAGGGGCTTATTGCTTTTGTTGCATCGTCACTTGCTTCACATCGCTCGACTCGCACAGAGTCGCCCGACCCACGGCCACTTCCGGTCGCAATCTGCCAGCCCGCTCAGCCGATGATAGAATCGACAGACCGAATGTCTGAGAAGCTCCTACCAGTATTGCCATCGAAGCCCCGCAAGGTCGGGTTCGTGTCCCTTGGGTGCCCGAAAAACCTCGTTGATAGTGAGGTGATGATGGGTATGCTCGCCCATGCGGGTGCCGAGATCACGCCACGCGCGGAAGACGCCGACGTCATCGTCGTGAACACCTGTTCGTTCATCGATTCAGCCAAGCAGGAGTCGGTCGACACCATCCTCGAGATGGTGCAGCACAAGACAGAAGGCCGCGCTCAGAAAATCATCGTGGCCGGTTGCCTTGTGGAGCGGTATCGAACTGAGATCCAGAAGAACATCCCCGAAATCGACGCGGTCGTGGGCACTGGTGAGTTAGAGAGCGTTCTTGCTGCGGCAGGCATCGCTCCCGCGCCGCCCCAGAACTCCCCATTCAGCATTCTGAACAGTCGTCCGGAAGGTAGTCTCCGCGAGCAGCAGGGACGGTTTTCGCGCGAAGGCTGGGATGGCGCAATCGCCGATCTGCCCAACTATCTCTACGACGAAAACACGCCGAGGTTGCTGGCGACGCCGAAATCATCGGCATACATCAAGATCGCGGAAGGGTGCGATCATCCTTGTGCCTTCTGCATCATCCCGCAGTTGCGCGGCAAGTTCCGCTCGCGCAGGTTCGAGTCGGTAATCACGGAAGCCGAGCGGTTGGCGCGCAGCGGCGTGCGGGAGATTACGCTTATCGGCCAGGATACGACGTGCTACGGCGAGGATCTTGGCTTGAAAGATGGGCTTGCGATGCTCCTCGACCGTCTCGCCCAGATCGAGGAACTTCGATGGGTCCGATTCCTCTACGCCTATCCGAACAAGATCACCGGAAAGCTGATGGAAGCCATCGCGCGTAATGAGAAGGTCTGCTCCTACGTGGACGTCCCGTTGCAGCACGCTTCCGCCGGAGTGCTCAAGTCGATGAAGCGGGGCGGCGGCGCCGACATTTATCTGCGCACCATTGAAAAATTGCGCCGCACCATCCCAAACCTCACGCTTCGCACTTCGTTCATCGTCGGATTCCCCGGCGAAACCGAGGCGGATTTTGATGAACTGTGCGCCTTCGTTCGCGAAGCGAAGTTCGACTGGATGGGTGTCTTCGGCTATTCGGATGAAGAAGGCGCAAAGGCTTACGAACTCGGCGGAAAGGTCGAGCCGCGCGAAATCGAAAGGCGGCGGCGCAAGCTGATGCAAGTGCAGCGCGCTATCTCGAAGCGGGCGAAAAAGTCCCTGGTCGGCCGTGAGTTCGACCTCCTCGTCGAAGGCCCGAGCAGCGAGACCGAGTTGTTGTGGGAAGGGCGCACGGAGATGCACGCACCCGAGATCGACGGCAAGGTCTTCATCAACGACTTCGGAGATGTTGAGGCACTCACGCCGGGCGACTTCGTCCGTGTCGAGGTTACTGAAGCACACGATTACGACCTCGTGGCCAGGGTGATTTGATACGCTCAGAATGCCGGCCAGCATGTGCGCCGGCGGTTGTTGAGTTATGCCGAAGAAACAAGTCACGCTCCGGTGCCCGACGTGCCGCAAGCTGGTGTTACGCTCTGATCCGGAGTTCCCGTTCTGCAGCGAACGTTGCCGGTTGATCGATCTCGGCAGGTGGGCCAGCGGCGGATACGTGGTTTCCACTCCGATCACCGACCCTGACGCATTCGGCGAAGCGGAGCAGGAAGCACTCGGGCAGACCGACTCGGAAGGCAAGCGCAAGATCCAATGAGTTCGCAAAGCGGAATCCGGTTCGAAACCGGTCTTTACTGTCCACGCTGGGCATACAGCACGGCAACACTCCTGGGCCTCGGGCGGGTACGCCCCGGCCCCGGCACATGGGCATCTCTCCTCACCGTGCTGGTCTGGTCCGGTTTGGCCTACGCCGTTCCGGAACCAATTCGGACTTTCGTTGCAATCGCCGTTGCCTTGGCCGTTTCCATCATTGGAACCGCCGCCGCAACGAAGCTCGAAACAGCCTGCGGTATCACCGATCCCTCTATGATCGTTATCGACGAGGTCGCGGGACAGATGTTCGCGCTTATCGCCTGTCCGCTGGATTGGAAATGGCTGATCGCGGCGTTTATCCTCTTTCGCGCGTTCGACATTCTGAAACCGCCACCCGCCCGGCAACTGGAAAAGATGCACGGCGGATTGGGCATCATGATGGACGACATTGCCGCCGGACTTTATTCACTCGCCGTGCTCCAGATTGCTCTCCATTACGGCTTAATGTCTTGAGGTGCATCCAATAAGACAATGGGTGTTAGCGAAACAATGCTGGGAAAGAAGAATGTGGATGGCGTGCCGCGCATCGACGCCATTCAGCCTGCGGCAGCTCTTCCCGGAGGCGAACTGCGGATCGTGGGCCATGGCCTTCGTCCCGCCGAGTTGCGTCGGCCATTGGTGCGCTTCGGCAATATTGAGGCTTCGGTCGTCATCAGCTCGCACGATTTCGTCGTTGCGCGCGTTCCGGAGGGCGCCACCAGCGGCCCTGTCACGGTGGCCGCCGATGGGCAGGTCAGCAATCCTTTCCACGTCAAAGTTGCCGTGCCGATTGCGGATAACCTTCACCCTGTCACCAGTCCAGCCATCGATCACGAAGGCAACATCTACGTCACTTTTTCGGGTTCCCGCGGACAAAAGGTTCCGGTAGCTATCTACAAGATAGACACGAACTACAACGTGAAGCCGTTCATCACGGAGATGATGAACGCCACCGCTATCGCCTTCGATCGGGCCGGATATATGTACGTCTCTTCGCGGTTCGATGGAACCGTGTATCGGATTGCGCAGAACGGCACCATGACCGCTTACGCCGAAGGCATGGGCATCGCCACCGGTATCGCTTTCGACCACGAGGAGAACCTCTACGTTGGCGACCGGAGCGGGACCATCTTCAAGATCGCGCGCGACAGGCAGATATACGTCTTCGCAACGCTCGAACCCAGCGTCTCCGCCTATCACCTCGCCTTCGGACTCAACGGCGAACTCTATGTCGCGGGTCCAACTACCTCCAGTTTCGATGCCGTTTACCGCATCGACACGCATGGTAGCGTCTCGACGCTCTACCGCGGACTTGGCCGCCCGCAGGGCCTCGCGGTTGACGTCGACGGCAACGTATATGTCGCCGCGTCCATGCGTGGGAAACGTGGGATAGTCAGGATCACTCCTGACGGTCAGGCATCCCTGGTCGTCGCCGGACAAAATCTGGTTGGTCTTGCGTTCGCGCCAGGCCGTTCAGCCGTGCTTGCCACCACTGGCGCAGTGCATCACATCTCGCTGGATATCCAAGGCCGTTCTCTACTCGATTACTAGAGACTATCTCCTCAGTATTGTCCTAACGACTCTCTGTTCTTTTCAACTCGGCATCCCCAAACGCGGCCTCTGTTGCCCCGTGACGAACCTGGCGCTTGCACGCCGGTGTGGCCGCCAGTCCGACTTGCACGATGCCGGTCAAAGACCGGCGCCCACACTGGAATGGATCGCCCCCAAAACCGCTGAAGCGAGCTTCCTTAGCGAGTCGCAGACAAACCAAAACTTACAATTCAGAGTGCTACACTCGAATCGTGATTGCGGAGATCGTTGCCATCGGGTCTGAGTTGCTGTCGCCCTTTCGTCAGGACACCAACTCGCTGTACCTCACCGACAAGCTCAACCAGCTCGGCGTTCGCGTGGCCTTCAAGACAATCGTTGGCGATGAGCGGCGCCATCTCGTCGATGTGGCAAAGATCGCCATCACGCGTGCGGACATTGTCATCTTCATGGGCGGCCTCGGTCCCACGGAAGACGACCTCACTCGTGAATGTGTTGCCGATGCGCTGGGTCGCGAGTTGAACCGCGATCCCGACCTGATTGCGAAGCTCTATGCACGCTTTGCCGCCCGGCAGATCAAAATGCCGGAAAACAATGAGCGCCAGGCAGACCTTATCTCCGGTGCAGTAGTCCTGCCGAATGCGAACGGCACCGCGCCGGGCCAGTGGCTGGAACTGGAGCAGGACGGTCATCGGCGAATCTTGATTCTTCTCCCGGGTCCCCCCTGGGAGTTGAAGGCCCTCTTCGAGGAACAGTGCCTTGACAGGCTTAAATCCCGGCTGCCGGTGGCGCACCTCGCAAAGCGACTCCTTAAGGTCGCGATGATGCCCGAGTCGGAGTGCGACGCACGCATTTCGCCTATCTACACCAGCTTCTCGGACGTGCAAACCACGATCCTTGCGAGCGCCGGCGACATCGAGTTACACCTTACGTCGCAAGCCAAGGATCTCGAACACGCTCAGGCGCGCGTGGACGAACTCGCCGACGCGCTCGAAGAAGAGCTCGGTGACTTCGTTTATTCCAATCAGGGCGATTCGCTCGAACAGATCGTTGCTTACTACCTCCAGATGCGGGGGGCGACGCTCGCAGTGGCGGAGTCATGCACGGGCGGCATGTTGGGTCAGCGAATCAGTTCTGTAAGCGGCAGCTCCCGCCACTTTCTTGGCGGGGCAATCACATACTCCAACGATCTCAAGACGCTTCTCGCCGGCGTTCCACCGCTGATGATCCAGGCTCACGGCGCCGTAAGCCGCGAAGTGGCAGCGGCGATGGCCGAAGGCATCCGGCATGACTGCAATGCCACGGTCGGGGTGGCCATCACCGGCATCGCAGGCCCCACGGGAGGCACGCCAGAGAAACCCGTCGGACTCGTGTATCACGCACTGCACGACGGACACTCCACCCACGTAATCGAACGTCGTTATCCCGGGGATCGCGACCGGATCAGGCGCTGGGCCACACAACAAGCGCTCGACATGATCCGCCGGCACCTTATCTGATTGCGGGACAGCCGATTACCCGATTGCCAAATTACGCAGTTCCCCGATTCCGGTTTCAAGGTTTCACGTTTCAAGGTTTCAATGTTTCACGCTCCAAGCTTTCAATGTTTCATGGTTCAAAATTCTTAACGTTCAAAGGTCGTTTGTCATCCCGAGCGGAGCCGTGCCGGTTTTGCACGGCGCAGCCGAGGGATCTGCAGTTCAACACAAGGCGCATCGCCCACGACCCCGGCAACTTTGCACATTGCCCGATTCCCCGATTACGCAATTACCCGATCCCCCGATTCCCCGATTACACTACTAGTTCGTTATGCGACTGTTTGTTGCTCTCGACATTCCGCAGGACATCCGCGGGCGCATGGCAAGCTTTCAGGCCTCGCTGAAAAACCTCGCACCTGACGTGCGCTGGGTCAGCCCCGAGTCATTCCACGTCACGTTGAAGTTCATCGGCGAGCTACCGGCCGAGAAAGTGGAGAGCCTCAATCGGGCACTTGGATCGGTGCAGGCGTTAGGTTTCGAGCTTTCGTTCCGCGAGGTCGGCTTCTTCCCCACCCCGAAGGCGGCGCGAGTTTTCTGGCTGGGGGTCCACGCGCCCTCCGCACTCGTGGACCTTGCACGTGCAGTGGATGGAGTTATTGCGCAATTCGGCGTGGCGAGAGAAGAGGACCCTTTCCGGCCGCATATCACGCTGGCCCGTTCGGGGTCGGGCCGTCCTCAGCGGCAAAGCGGCGATGCTCCCAACCAAAGATTCAGGCGCATTCAGGAGAGATTGCAGTCAACGCCGCCACCGGAGTTCGGTACAATGAGCGCGACCGAGTTCTTCCTGTACGAAAGCAGGCTTTCGCCCCGCGGCGCGCAGTATACGAAACTGGAGCGCTTTGCTCTCAAACAGGACTCGCCAAACAACGAATGACCACGGTACTGCTCATAGCTGTAGTTGGCTACCTACTGGGATCTATCCCGTTCGGATACATTTTGGTACGCCTCTTCCGGGGCACAGACATCCGCGCCACCGGCAGCGGCAACATCGGCGCGACGAACGTCGCACGTTCCGCTCCCGGATTGGGAATTGCAACTCTCATCCTCGACGCTGCAAAGGGGTGGTTCGCGGTGTGGATCGCCGCGCGCCTCACCCTCGCTTTGCCGCCTGCAAGCCTCGCCGGTCATTCCCTCGACCAGCCGATTCTGATGGGTGTCGCAGCGTTCTGCGCGATCGCCGGACACATGTTCACTATCTGGCTGAGTTTCAAAGGTGGAAAAGGCGTAGCCACCGGCGTCGGGGCATTCATCGCCCTGGCGCCGAAGAGCGTACTCATTGTGCTCGCGATTTTCGGCGCAATATACGCTCTCACCCGCTACGTCTCGCTCGGCTCGATTGTGGCCACCGCGGCGTTCCCCATTCTTGCCATGTTCGTTGACGGATATCGCAGCGTGCCGCTTGCGCTGCCTTTCATGTTTGGCGGCGCAGTTCTCATCATCGCCCGTCATCACCAGAACATCCGCCGATTGCTGGCCGGAACTGAACACCGACTGGAGATGAAGCAGCGATGAGCGAGATTGCGGTCATCGGAGCAGGCGCATGGGGCACGGCGCTCTCCATCGTGCTCGGGCGCAAGGGTTCTCACGGCGTTCGGCTCTGGGCGTACGAAACTGAAGTCTGCGAATCGATCTCCCTGCGGCGCACGAACGATCTTTTCCTGCCCGGAACGCCGATACCTGAAACCGTTCGCGTAACGAACCGCCTGAATCAGGCGCTCGCGGGGGCCGAGTTGGTCGTCAGCGTGATGCCGTCGCATCATTGCAGACGCGTTTTCCGCCAGATGGCGCCGGCGCTTCGTCCCGAGATGCTGTTTGTCAGCGCCACCAAGGGCATCGAGAACGACACGTTGCTCCGCATGGACGAAGTGATCGGCGACGTCGTCAAAACCGAGTGCGGGTTTGCTCCACGCATCGGCGCGCTTAGCGGCCCAACCTTCGCGAAGGAGGTCGCCAAGGGCGACCCCACGGCAATCACGATTGCTTCCCGCGATTCGGCACTCGCAACGACTGTGCAGCGGGAATTCAGCGATCCGTGCTTCCGCGTCTATACGAACGACGACGTCGTCGGCGTTGAACTCGGCGGCGCCCTGAAGAACGTGATCGCCATCGCCGCCGGGGTTTGCGACGGGCTCGGACTGGGTCACAACACCATAGCCGCCCTGATCACGCGCGGTCTCGCCGAAATCACGCGGCTCGCCGTTGCCTGCGGTGCGCGCGCCGAGACGTTGGCCGGTCTCGCGGGCATGGGCGACCTCGTGCTCACATGCACCGGCGGCCTCTCTCGTAATCGCACCGTCGGCGTCGAACTCGGCAAAGGGCGCAAGCTGGACGACATCATTGCCGGCATGCACGGGATGGTCGCCGAAGGTGTGTTGACCACCAACGCTGCGGTGGCTCTTGCGCGAAAGAACGCAGTCGAGATGCCGATTACCGAGCAGATGTACTCGGTACTGCACGATGGGAAGTCTGCCCGGGAAGCGATCCGTGAACTGATGACGCGGCCCGCAACCACCGAGGTTGGCCTGTATCGCGGCTGAAGTGCTTAGCCGGTCCGGATTGTGTGGGGACGGGGCCGTGCCCCGTCCTTGTTCATAAGTCAGAAGTGAATCGCCAGGCCCGTGACGCCGTGGTGTGAGCGCAGCCGCGTATCCGCAGTGCCCGTGCCGGTAACAATCTGCTCGCGGTTATTGGTGTACTTGTACTCCCCCAACGCGTAGAGGCCGCGCCACAGGCGAAACTCTCCGCCACCGGCAATCTGGTAGGCAAAGCCACCGCCCTGGTAATGTTCCCTGAAACTCCCCAGGAACTGCGTCTCCGGGTGCGGGATCGAACCACCGAATCCCACTCGCATTGTGAGCAGAACCCGGCCCAGCCTCTCGTTACCGGCTCGCCAAAGGTCGTAACGGCCCACCACATTCCCGAGGAGGAGGTTGTTACCGTGCGAGATGCTGAAACGCTGCACGTACGTGTTCATCGGGACCGTCCCGCCGACAGGTGCCCCACGCACAACACCTGACGCCTGCACTGTCCTGTCAACGAGGGCGAAGACCTTGAGGTGAATGAACTCGGTTTCAAAGCCAACGTATCGGTGGAAGAAGCGGCCGCCACGCACGCCGTAATAGAGCGGTCCTTCAAATGACCGCCCCTCCCACTGCACCCCGCTGAGACGCAAACTGGTATTGCGACCCGGCTCATTGAACGCAATCGAGGCGTTCTGGGTTTGCGCGCCCCCGATGTATCCGGAGATGACCCACTCCGCCCGGCAAACCGTAGCAGAGAGAACGAGCAGCAATGTGAATGAGAGTCTCACGCGGCCAGGTCAAGCTTGCGCAACTGCTCTCGGTCCCATTCGATTCCGCTGATGCGCGCCCGGCCATTCTGCTGGAGTTCTCCAAGCAGCCGGTCCACTTGCGTCTGATCGCGATGCAGGTACCGCTTCAGGAATTGCACGAGTTCCTGCTCGCCGAAGAGCCGCCGGATGGGCTGTTCGGGATTCGGCTCCGTGGCATCGTCAGCCGTGTAGGCCACGTCGTACACACCGGTTTTATCGACTTGGTGAAAATTGCGGAGGATATGTATAGTGCCTCGCTCGTTAGCCATGCGCGATGGGATGAATGACTGCCAGCCATCTGATGCCTTTTCAATGCGCCAAAAGCAAAGCGGCGAGCTCTCGCCCGCCGCTGCTCTTACCTGGTTCTGGGTCTTACTCGTTCGTGTCCAACCTTTGTCCGGTACGCTGGCGCGTTGCGGACGGAGTGACCGTTAATCCATTCTGGAGTTGGAAGTTCAGCACCGTTTCCGAACCCAGGTTGATCTGCTGGCCCTTCGTTGCCGCCGATGCCGCTGTTCCGCCACCCGCGCCGATAGCGCCACCGATCGCAGCACCCTTACCACCGCCGGCGATCGCACCGATCAAGGCTCCAAGTGCGGCACCGCCGCCAACCTTCGCGGCCGTGCTCTTCCCGCGTGAGGACCCCTGCTTGGACCACTGGTTCGTGTCGATGCTGTAGCTGCGTCCGTTGTAGCTGATCTTGGTCAGCTCAAGCGTGAGCAGGGACTGTCCGGCGAAACGGCCTGCGCTCTTCACGTCAACTACGCGGCCAACCACGTCTGCGCCGGCCGGTATGGCGACATTGTCGTCCACCACCACCGGGGAATCCAGCGAGCCGCGGAACGTATCACCTACGTTCGCGGTCTCGGACGAGACAGCGTCCGTCAGGCGGACGGAGATGGTCGTACCAGACGGAACCGTTACGCGGGCCGGGGCAGCCGGAGCCGGCGCTGGTGCTGCTGCCGCAGGCGCGCTGGCTGTTGTCGTGTCTGCAGCGTTGTACTCACGCACCGGGGCTGATCCGGTCGCCGCGCTCGGACGATTGCGAGGAGTCGTGGTGGTGGCGCGAGTCGTACGCTCCCGGCGCTCAGGACGCCGTTCCTCCTCAACCTGCTGCGGGGCCGGAGCCTGCTGCGCTTCCTGTGGAGGCTCTGCCATCGCGCTCTGTGCCTGTCCTACCTGCAGGTTGTTCACTACCGTCTTCACTCCCTCGACCTGGGCAGCGTTCGTTGCTGCTGCCGCGCGCTCCGCCTCAGTGCCAACATAGCCGGAGAGCGTTACGATGCCATTGCTCGACTGCACAGTGATTTGCCGGCTTTGGACGGCGCTGTCAGCGAAAATCTTGCTCTGTACGTCACCAGCGATTTGGGCGTCGCTGCGTCCTCGATTGCACGCAACGCTCAGGCTCAGGACGAGCAGAATTGACACGATCACTAGTGAAAACTTGGCCTTCATAGACGCTCCTCGCTGCCAAACAGCTTGATTTTGCTGAAATGCAGAGTTCCCTGTGTTCCCTGGTCTGCAATTCGCAGTCCAATGCTCAGTCCTGCAAACACTGGTGCGAGTGAAAAGTCGCGTTCAGTTCTGGTTCTTGAACCCGCCGGCAATTGCTGCGTGCGGCTCGATGCCGCACCCGCTTTCGCACGCCGGGACCAATGCGAGTAGTGCCGACGAGAGTTCGTTTCGGTTCGCCGCGATCAGGTCGTATGCTACGGGGCCGAGCATCACGAAAGGCGGCAGCCCCAGCATCCATGCAACGTCCCGTAGTTCCGGCAAGGCCGCCATGATCGCTATCCAGCCAAAGAATCCTTTGTGCCACGATCCGTCCGGCGCCTCAACGTGCATACGGGCGCCGAGTTCCTCAACCGGAAAAGGGACTCCCGCCCGCACTTCCGGATCGTTGTAGTCCACGAACTCAAGTACACGCGCGCTGTCGTATGGTTCTATCAAGCTCTGGGCGAACTGGCAGAGCCCGCAGCCGCCGTCCATGTACACCCTCAACTTGCCCGGGTTCGGCATAGATACCTCATTAGACCTTCTCGAAAACCCACCGGATTCAATCCGAAGATCTCTTTCATGGGTCTGATGTCGCACGTTGAGCCTTCCCGCAGCATTCGCAGCTGGTCCGTGGTGACCGGGGGTTTCCGCATAACGCTCCCAAGTATCGCTGCGTTGGCATAGACGATAGGAAACGGAACATGGAACGCCGGTTTTCGCACGCCCACACAGATGGATATATCTTCCAGCATCCGGGACAAACTCAGTTCCTGCGGACCACCCAGTTCGACCGTTTTTCCGAGTGCCCGTTCATTTGACAGCGACTGCGCAAAACAGCACATGACGTCGTCGATGTATATGGGGCGAAACTTGTACGTTCCCTTCCCAGGCACGGGCCGTACGAAGGGTGAGGTCTTCATCACCTGCACCATCTGCGAGACAAAGCCGTCACCGGGTCCAAAGATGATTGACGGCCGGAGAATTACGTACGGAATACCGCTCGACCGCACTTCCTCCTCGCCACGCCACTTTGACGTCTGATACCTGCTGACGCCGTCGGCTCTGGCGCCAAGCGCCGACATCTGGATAAACCGCTCCACGCCCGCGCGTTTCGCCGCCTCGACTACGTTGCGCGTACCTGCGTGGTGTACCTGTTCAAATGTCTGTTGACGTGTCTCGTGAATGATGCCGACCAGGTGTATCGCGGCGTTACATCCCGGCATCGCACGATCCAGGCCTTCGCCCGTTACAACATCTCCGGCGACCGTTTCCAACCCGGCTGTGAAACCGAGTCTGCCAGGATTGCGAACCACGGCGGTTACCTCATGGCCGTCTCGAAGCAGGCGGTCGATCATGTGCCTGCCTACGAACCCGCTCCCGCCGGTAACGAGAACTCGCATGTGGTTATTCTAGAGGTTCTTTCGTCGATGTCGATGTTTGCAGTGAACGGGTCCGCACACTGCCGTATCGCACCTTAAGTCACTTTTGGCTTGGAGTGGATACAAACATGAATGTATAACTTGCACCCTGACGCGACATGAAATCACTTCGCGGAAGGAGGAAGATGAGCATTCACGTGCAGCGGGAAACCTCCGACATCGAACTGGGATACGAATACCACGTGGACTTCCTTCCGCACTCTGAAAGCGATGTAAGTCACCTGGTGCCGGTTCAAGCCGCCGTTTCATTGTCGGAAACCGGCGACCTTGCCGACATCAGTTTTATCGTCCCGAAAGCGTGCAGGAGCGATCAGGCGCTCAGTGTCATCCGCAAGCACCAGCCTACCGCCTACGTTGCCCCTCGCGTGTTCCTTACACTGCCAAACACCACTGGGGATGCTGTGGCGCACGCGCTCGCGGAGCTTGAAGTTGACAACCTCGGGCGCATCGTTGGCATGCAAATCCGATGGGTTCCCGCCGATTGATCTTCCGGATAGGGTAAACTCGCAACAGGTCGCAGGTGCTTCGGGAGCGCACCCGCTGAGCGAACGCAATGACCGACTCCGATCGCAGCCCGTACATTGAGTTCAAGAACGTCTACAAGGCTTTCGGCGAAAAGCGCGTCCTCGATGACGTCAGTTTCGACGTCTTGCCCGGAGAGACCGTCTGCATCCTTGGCCGAAGCGGCGTCGGAAAGTCGGTTGCGCTTCACCACATCATGGGCTTCCTCAAACCCGACTCCGGGCGCATCGTCGTCGCATACGAGGACATTACCGACTATTCCGAGCGCGACCTTGAGCGAATTCGGAAGAAAGTCACCATGGTCTTCCAGAATGGGGCGCTGTTCGACTCCCTGACGGTGGGCGAGAATGTTGCGTTTCCGCTCCGCGAGCGCGGCGATCTCGACGAGGCGCAGATGTACCAGATCGTCGACGGCCTGCTTGAGATGGTGGGCGTTCGCGAGTACCGCGACGAACTTCCTGCCGACCTTTCCACAGGCATGAAGCGATCCGTCGCAATCGCCCGCGCACTTGCAGCGCAACCGGAGTGTGTACTCTACGACGAGCCAACCACGATGGTGGATCCGCTCATGGCGCAGCTTCTTGGAGACTTAATCAAGAAGCTGAAAGAGCAACTCAAACTGACCAGCATCGTCGTAACGCATGACATGCGACTGGCGAAAAAGCTCGCAGATCGCGTGCTCTTCCTGCATGAAGCACAGGCCGTCTTCTTCGGCAGCATCGAAGACATGGAACGCTCCGAAGAGCCGATTATCAAGCAGTTCCTCGGTCTGGACCTGTTCACCCTGGCCGACTACGGTAATCATCATCTGAACTGGCAGCCGGCCACTGAGTAACGTCTCTGTTCTCCGCGTTGGGCGTAACCTACGCCCATTCGATACCGGGGTCTCACTCGTCACAAGCCGAGTTGATGTGCCTTATCGATGCCAGTATCTCGACGGCGCTCGGCAATGCATCGCCATTCCGTACGTGGTGTGTTGAGTAGATCTCGCCGAATCGGTCGGTGATGTAAACGGCCGGCCCGGAGAACCCGTCGTCCCCAAGCGCTCCGAATCGCCGGTGAACACTGCCGTCCGGGTCTGCGAAAAGCAGAAACGGAAGCTTGAGATCTGCAAGCAGCATCTCCGCCTGCTCAGGACTGCCGTGCAGCACGGCCACCACACGCCCCTCCTCCTGTTCGATGTCGGCAGAGGCATCGGCTAATTCCGAGAGGAGCGCACGTGCTTTATCGCTGCCGCCACAGAGAAGAACCAGAATCAGGTTGCGGCGCGGGCGGAGCGAGGATGGGCGGACCTGTCGCCCGCCCTGTCCGGTCACAGTCACTTCAGGAAGGAGTTCGCGGGCTGTTGGAACCGTCGGCATGCTATTTCGATGATTGGCCCCCACGTGCCGACTCTCACGCGTGCGCGCGAAGAATCATGAGGCGCTGGTCGATGTCACGTTCAACATCAAGGAGCCGACTCTCACGCGTGCGCGCGAAGAATCATCGGTACTAGTTCGTGCTGGTGTTCGCTGCCCGGAATCTGCGTTCCACCGCCGCCCGTGTAGCCGTCATGGTGTACGTAAGTGACTCACGAGGGATGGCAGTCACGAGCGGTTTCACGATCCAGCGGAATGCGAACGGAATATCGCGCGTAAGCGAAACCACTTCGCACTCCACGAAAACGCCGCCCTCACGCTGCTCCAGGCGCCAATAGGTCTGCATGCGCCAGAGGAAACCCACTCCCCGGCCGGGCGGCTTTTCCTCTTCTTTCGCTGTTCCGGGCTCCTCCACTTCGGCGATCCTCGTTGCATGGGATCTCGAGAAGTACCGGTTGGGGGAAACCTGCTGGAACAGCGCTTCGTGCTCCGTGTTGAGTACCACGGTCACGATCTTTTTCTTGTACAGCCGTAGAAACACGCGGTATGTGTTTCCGTCCTGTGCGAGCAGGCGGGACTTAATGACCTCTTTGCTGTAAATCTTCTCGTGGTCGTTGTAGTCCTGCATCACGCCGAGGACCTGGGCCGCGGAGACTTTCGGTATGAACGCAGTCGCTACCCAGTGATGCACCATTCCGTCCGGAATGTCGATCTCGTGGCCGTCTTCTCTTGTTTCGAGCCGTTCGATGAGCACTTCGCCACGGCGCAGTTGCTCGTAGGCGGCTTGCCGCTGGCCCTCAGGGAGAGTGTCTATCCACAGGTAAGGCCCAGACGCGAGCCGCGCCTGAACCTTCTTCTCGGTCAAATCTACGTAGTGCGCAAAGGCCTGTGCTGTTTTCGGCTTGAGTTCTGCTGACTGGACCTGCATCGCTCCCGCCAGCAGCAACAACACCGTCAGCGCGAAATAGAGCCGTCTTCTCACCATTGCTGGTTCGAATCCATTTCAGGCAAGCGTGTCAGCCGATATCAAAAGCCCTGCCGGACCAGTTCTTCGGCATTAAGCGGGGTGCTCTGCTCGTCCCGGTGCAGCCACTTTTCAAGATACTTCGCCACGATGTCTGTCTCGATGTTGATCGGATCTCCCGGCTTGAGGGATTCGAGGTTCGTCATGGTGCAGGTATGCGGAATGATCGCAATCGTGACGACGTTCGCCTCCAGCTTAGCGACAGTCAGGCTGATGCCTTCGACCGCGATCGAACCCTTATAGACCACATACTTTGCCAGTTCGGACGGAAGTTCGATCTTTAGCCAGAAATCCTTCGCGCCTGGAATGAGTTCCAGCCCCAGGAACCTGCCGGTGCCATCCACATGACCTTGGACGATGTGTCCGCCGAAGCGGCCATCCGCCTTCATCGGCAGTTCCAGGTTGACGAGTGCTCCCTCGGTAATGCGCGAAAGCGACGTGCGCTCCCAGGTTTCGCGCGCCAGGTCGGCACCGAATGAGTTCGGCCTTATGTCGACTGCTGTCAGGCAAACACCGCTGACGGCCACGCTGTCGCCCATCTTCAGATCTTTCGGCGTCTTCGAGGCCTCGATCGTAATCCGGCGCTTGCCATCCAGTTCGCGAATACTCGTGATTTTTCCGACTTCCTCAATTAGTCCAGTGAACATGAAATTCCCGTCTTGTTGTAATCAGACGCATTCAGCGCTGCTCTCTCTACAGCGCGTACGGGTTGCGTAAGTACCCTTCCACCGCGAAATCTTCGGCAAACTGGTGGAGTTCGATTTCACGCACGATGGCGGCTTCTCCCATCATCGCGCGCGAGTGCGAACCATTGGCGAATGAAACCGCGCCGGCGCCTGCAAGTATCTTGGGCGCGTAGTAAAGGAAGACCTTGTCCACCAAACCGGCTTCCAGCGCAGCCGAGTTCACGGCCGCCCCGCCCTCAATGATCAGGCTTGTAATCTGCATCGCGCCCAGAGCATCGATGGCGGCGGCCAAATCCGGACGTCCGTCTCTGGCAGGCACGCACTCAACACGCACACCGCGCTTCTCGAGTTCTTGCCTGCGTTCCGCTGCGCCGGCTGTCGTGCAGAACACAACGACATCCTCGCTCGCGCTCTGCACAATCCTGGAATCCAGCGGGATGCGCAAGCTGGAATCCAGTATCACCCTCATCAGCGGGCGCCGCCGTCCATGCCCCGTGCGGTCCGTTAGCCACGGATCGTCGGCGATGACCGTCCCAACTCCCACCAGGATCGCATCCGCCGCATGTCGCAGTTGCTGAACATGCGCACGTGCCGCCTCGCCGGTTATCCATCCGCGCTCAACCGTCTTGGCGCCCAGAGCCGACGGATTTCTGGACTCAGTAGCCGACGGCGCAATTTTGCCGTCCAGTGTCATTGCGGACTTCAGCGTCACCAGCGGCTTGCCCGTCCGAATCCACTTCGCAAAACCTTCGTTCAGTTTACGGGCTTTTCTCTCGTCAGTCCCGACCTCCACCTCGATTCCAGCCGCTCGCAACCGCGCAAAGCCGCCGCCCGCAACTCTCGGGTTGGGGTCCACCATGCTTGCAACAACACGACGAATTCCAGCTGCGATTACTGCTTCGACACAAGGCCCTGTGCGCCCGTGGTGGCAACACGGCTCCAGATTCAGGTAGAGCGTCCCGCCACGCGCTCTTTCGCCCGCCTGCTCGATAGCGACCACCTCGGCATGCTTGTGAAGATCGTAGTAATGGGCGCCTTCCCCGGCTATTTCACCGGCAGTGTCCACCACTACCGCACCCACGTGCGGGTTCGGTGAAGCAAAGCCGATCGTCGAGCGTGCAAGTTCCAGCGCGCGCGCGAGGTGCAGGTAATCGGTAGCTTTGTCGTACGTTTTCACGGTTCAGGATTGTAGTCCAGCCCGCTGCAGCTCACGCAATCTTTGCGGACGGCGTGCACAGAAAGTTACTCGAACAGCGAGTCCACAAACTGCCTGGCATCGAACGGAAGCAGGTCGCCTGCCTTCTCGCCTACCCCAACGTAGCGGACGGGTAAGCCCAACTCCCGCGAAATCGCCACGACCACGCCGCCCTTTGCCGTTCCGTCCAGCTTCGTCAGCACGATCCCGGTCACACCCGCTGATTGCGTGAACAATCGGGCTTGCTGAAGCCCGTTCTGGCCGGTCGTGGCGTCCATCACGAGCAGCGTCTCGTGCGGGGCTGAAGGAATCACCTTCTGGGCCGTCCGGCGCATCTTCTCGAGTTCCGACATCAGGTTGGTCTTCGTGTGCAACCTGCCGGCCGTATCGACGATAACGTAGTCAGTGTTGCGGGCTTTCGCAGCCTGTAGCGCGTCGAAGAGAACTGCCGCAGGATCGCCACCCGGCTTGGTCTTGATGATCTCGGTCCCGGTACGGTCGCCCCAGACTTCAAGCTGGTCGATTGCGGCTGCGCGGAATGTGTCAGCCGCACACAGGAGCACCGTACGTCCTTGTTCTCGCAACGTGTGAGCCAGCTTTCCGATGGTGGTCGTTTTGCCGGTTCCGTTCACGCCCACAACCAGGATCACCTCGGGTTCCCCGTCCACCTTCGCCACTGGGGCCGAGTTCGTGCTGGTGAGAATCTTAAACAGCTCTTCCTTGAGCAGCCGCTTCAGTTCGTCAGCATCCTTGATCTGCTTGCGGTCAGCTTTGTCGCGCAGGCTTTCAAGCACCTGATGGGTCGTGGTTGTGCCGAGGTCTGCTCCGAGCAGGTTGGCTTCGAGGTCGTCGAGGACTTCGCGATCGATTTCCTTCCCATACGGAATGGAAGAAACAACCTCATCGATACGCTCGCTAAGGTTCTCGCGCGTGCGAGTCACAGCCTGCTTCATCCGGTCGAAGAAGCCGGTTTTCTTCTGCTCCTGCTCGTCGAGGCTGCCAAATAGAGTCTGTATCATTACGAACTACCGTCCTTCCGGCGATGCCCTTCCTGCGCTGCGCAGATAAGCACATCTTTATGAAACTTTGATTATAGCCTCGACGTATAAACCTATTGATTCACGCTACTGTGCGACTGATCGTGCTGGTGATGCACAGGGTAAAGGAGCAAGGGAATGGCACGCACCGCACTTCGCGGACTCGTCTTCCTAACGTTGCTGGTTGCTCTCTGCGGTTATGCTCGTGCCTCGGAAGACAAGGTGAGCATGGGAGATCCGCTCACCATTGGCTCCGACGAAATTGTGGATAACGCCGTGTGTATCGGATGTCCGCTGATCGTACTCGGCGAGGTTCGCGGGGATGCGGTTGCCCTCGGCGGCCCCATTCGCCTCGAAGGCAGGGTTGGCGGGGATTCCATCTGCATCGGCGGCAGCCAGAATATTTACGGTGCCGTGGGCGGCGATGCGGTTGTGGTGGGAGGTCCGCTTGAGCTACAACCCGGAGCCTCGGTCGGAGCAGATGCAGTTTCGGTCGGCGGGCATGTTGACGCGAATCCCGGATCCACCGTCGGGGGCGAGATCGCTGCTCCCGCGGGACTTAGTATGCGCGGCCTCTTTCCTTTTTTCCCCGCCATACTTATGGCGCCGCTGCTGTTCGCGCTCATCGCTGGCCTGCTTGTCTCCATGCTGTGCTTCCTGATCGTCGGTGAGAAGCGGGTCCGCAATGTTGCCGAGACTGCACGGTCGCGCACGGGCGCGAGTCTCCTAGGAGGCGTGCTCGCCGTAGCCGGCTTTGTGTTCGCTATCTGGGTGTTCGCTCAGATGCGTGGCCTCACACCGCTGCTGGTTATCGGGACGTGCCTTGCTTTCGTTGCCGCACTGGTCACCGGGTACACCGGACTCAGTTACTGGTTTGGCTCCCGCGTGGCAAACACCACGCCCCTGGCGGCAGTGATCATCGGAACGGTGATCATCTCGTTTATCCAATTGGTTCCTATTGCTGGATGGGCGCTTGCAGCCGGTTTCTTCCTCATCGCTTTGGGTGCATCGGTCATCAGCGGCTTCGGCACCGCCCCTCGCTGGCTGGAGAACAGGAACCGCCCAGCCGCCTTCAAGACTGCTGCCCAGTGAATTCTCAACAAAATGGAAAAGGCCCGGCTTCTTAAGCCGAGCCCTTTTCGACGAGTAAGCTAAACTCTCGCTTCGTCGCCAACCGATTGGCCACTTGCAGCAGCGGCAACCGCCATTTCGGCTTTCCTCGCGGTGAGTCCCAATTCGCCCCGCTGGAACACAGACGTAAACGCCGCAACGCATTTCGGGTCGAACTTCGCGTTTGCCATTTTGTTGATGATCTGCACCACGTATTCCGGGTCCATCGCCTTCTGGTACGGACGGTCCGTTGTCATCGCGTCGAAGCAATCGGCCACCATGATGATGCGGGCAGTCAGCGGAATCTCGTCGCCCTTCAATCCGTACGGATACCCGCGCCCGTCGAGCGACTCGTGGTGGAGTTCGATACCTGGGATCATCTCCTTCAACTGACGCACCGGCCGGAGAATGTTTGCGCCTTTCGTCGTGTGCGTCTTCATGATCTCGAATTCTTGAGGCGTTAGGGCACCCGGCTTCTTCAGGATGCGGTCCTCGATACCGATCTTGCCCACGTCGTGCAACTGTGCCGAGATGCGGACCTTTTCAATCTCGTCATTTGGAAGCCCGAGTTCCCGTGCAATCGCCACGGAGTATCGCGTAACGCGATCAGAGTGGCCGCGCGTGTAGGGGTCCTTTTCGTCAACCGCGCCGGCAAGCATCTGGATGGATCCCATGAACAAAGCCCGGTTCTCTTCCGCTGCGCGCTTCAGGTCAGCGATCAGTTGTTCCAGCTCGGCCGACATGACGTTGAAGGTCTGTGCCAGTTCTCCTATTTCTGTCCGGCTTCGAACGTTCACGCGTTGTGAGAAGTCGCCACGAGCAATCGCGCGACTCGAATCGGTAAGCACCTCGATGGGTGTCGTGATCTTGCGGGCTGCATAGACGCTTATCGCAACGCTCATCACGATGGCGAAGATGGCCAGCAAGGCCGCTGTGAGCTGCATCTCCCTGACGCCCGCATACGCATTCTCCTGCGTCTTCTGCGCCACGACCGCCCATCCAAGCGCCCTGACCGGGCTATACGTCCCGAGCATGCGGACATGGTCAGACGCGCCGAAAATCGTGAAGTCCCTGGTATCCGCCAGCTTTGCCCTGCCGCCCTGATCGACAAAGCTCTTCACGATCTCGACGTTGCTCATGTCCTGGCCCGTCACATAGTCCTGACCGGCACCAGCGACCAATCTTCCCCGATGGTCGACAACGTATATATCCAGTCCGCCCTGGCTTGCTTCCTTCAGCCTCTGCACAAGGAACTGGAGGTCCACGAACGCCGCGGCCATGCCCTGAAATCGCCCATTGATTGTTGCCGGCGCGCTTACGAGCATCAGCGTACGGGAACTGGGGCCCGGGCCTGTCGAAAGCGCCTGCCCCGTGTACGGCCGCCCTTCGCGAGCGGCCGCGAAGGCGCGCTCGAGTTCGCGGTTCATGAAGGCGTCCGGCTCAACCCGGCTGGACGAGATTCCCTTCAGTTCTGCATTTACAAGAGTGGCGTACGCAATATCGTTCGAGCTGCCTACAAAACGCTCCATGAGCGCGCGCAGTTGCGGCGAGTTGACGCGATTGCCATCCAGGGTTCCTCCGCTCGCAACCTCCACCACCGAGGTGAAATTGGCGAGCATGGCCCGGAAGTTCGCGTGCCTTTGATTCAATTCGTCGCCGAGCGAACGGGTGATGGTGTTTTGCAACATCATCTCGTTCACTTTCAGGCGCTCGCGATTGATCTCCGTCACTCGCGTGGCATAGAAGTACATCGGCACCACGCTGACCAGCACCAGCACACCAACAATCAGGTACAGTATGGGTATCCGTGACGGCATTCGCATCGGCAGCTTCCTTGAGCCTTGGCCCCTCGTTCAGGACAAAAACAGAATTCTAGCCCCATGTGATTGCGCGCCCTGCGTCGAAGACACAAGTCGCTGCGGTTACGAAAGTGATCGCCCTTCCGGAAAATCTTGCCGCGTACCGCGGGTCCACCTCATCGCCTCTCGGACATTGCCGTTTTGACCAGGCGCTCCTAACGCGGCATTACCGGGCGATGAACATTTCTTTCCTTTTCCGGAGCGACCAGTTCAGAGGGATACACGCCTCCGTTGTACTCCGCCAAACGGTTCTTCCACTTCAGGAACTCGGTAATCGTCTGCGGTTCGATACGAATCTCAACGCGACGTAGACTCGCCAGCAGCAGGTTCATTTCGCTCATGAGTCCGGCATCGCTTCGCAGACTCTTCCTGGCCGGACGCACCGTGATTTCAACCTTTCTCGCGCGGTACTCCAGAAGGCCCCACCCGGCCGGAAGCTCTGAAGGCTCAACGAGTCCAGCGGGCACCAGATAGAAACGTTCGCAACCCACGCCAAGGTCGGAGTTAGCTCTCCATGGCTTGGAGCGGTCTGCCAGAAAATCGGCACGGCTGACCTTGCATTCGATCAGGACGGACCTACACTTCCCCTTCCACCCGATTACGTCCGGCACTTCCCCGCTTGAACATGCCTGCTCGGACAGAATGACGCCGCACCGGTACCGCTTCCGCAGCCATTCAACAGCCTTACCCACCAACTCCACGTGAGTCATACCAGCGTTGTATGGCATTCGCATCGTCTAAGAAAAGCCAAAAATCGGGAGGAGGCCAACTTGTCATCGCGCGCGCCCCGTTAGACCACGTTCTGCGCGCGGTCAATACCGCAGAACCCGGTGAAGATGCTGCGCCGTGCCGGTACCCCTTCCGTAACTCGCTCTCCGGCGCACGATGCCGTATGCTCTGGTTGCAAATGGAAGGGTACGAGTTCATTCTCGGAGTGGGGTTCTTCGTCTTCGGCTTGGCGCTTGGCAGCTTTTTGAATGTCTGCATCTACCGCCTGCCCCGTGGACTCTCGGTCGTCACGCCCGGATCCGCCTGCCCGCGCTGCGAAACACCGATAAGGCCTTGGGACAACGTCCCGATCGTCAGCTGGCTGGTTTTGCGGGGTCGCTGCCGCTTTTGCAAGGCGAAGATTACTCCCCGATATCTGCTCATCGAACTCGCAACTGCCTTGCTCTTCCTCGCCTGCTTCCTGAAGTTCGGGCCGACTCTAGTCGCCCTCAAGTGCGCCGTCCTCTCGTTCCTTTTGCTCGGTTTGATCTTCACCGACGCCGAGACGAAACTGCTCCCGGACGCCCTGACTCTACCCGGCATCGTGCTGGGATTGGTGTTCAGCCTCTTCGTACCGGTCGAGGATGTCCTTTTCGACCTCCTTCCACTCTTCTCCGACCGTGCGTGGGATCCGAGGCTGCTCTCGCTGCTCGATTCCCTGCTCGGAGGATTCACGGGTGCCGCGTTTCTTCTGGCTGCGCGCCAGCTCTACTACTGGGCACGCGGAGTCGAAGGGATGGGACTGGGCGATGTGAAGCTGATGGCGATGGTCGGTACGTTTCTCGGCCTCAAGCTGACGATCGTGACCATCTTCGTCGCGTCCATCGCCGGCGCAATCGCCGGTTTCGTTGCAATGCCCGTCGTGTGGCACAAGCGTCACCGCCGTTGGCTGACGAGGGGGCACTCCGAGGAGATCGCCCGAGCCAGGGCCCAACGCTCCGCCGAACTCGTGTTCCGGCATCATGCAATGCCGTTCGGCGTGTTTCTGGGAACGGTAGCACTGGCGCTGTTGTTCTTTGGTCATGACCTGCTGCGCTGGTACTGGTACCACTCATTTTGAAGCGGCGGTAGAATTGCCGCGAGTTCTGCTGACCTGAGGTGGCTATGCCTCGAATGAAATTCCTACTGATCGCAGTCATCCTGTTGCTGCCCCTTTTTGCATTCGGGCAGGCACAGGTGCCAACGGAGCCGCTTGGCGACGTGGCGCGACGGCATCGTGCGGCCAAGAAAACGCGCCCCACGCGCGTAATCACCACAGACGATGTGTCGCAGAAGAAGTCCGATGACGTCGCTGTAAGCACCGGAAGCGTCTCTCAACAGGAGCCCGCAATCCAGAACAGGGACACGCGCTCTGGAGATGCCGCTAGTGAGCTGGAGAAGCAGACGAAAGCCTACCGGAAACAGGTGGCCGATCAGATTGCGCGCGTGAACGAACTCGAGCGAGAGCTGGCGGTAGCGCAACGCGAAGTCGCCGTACAGGCTACTTCCTACTATATGGACGCGGGTGGCCGGCTGCGCGACCCGAAAGCCTGGACCGAACGGCGCGAAGCTCTCGACAAGCAGGTGGCCGAAAAACAGCAACAGGTGAACGAGGCACGCCAGAAGCTTGATGATCTTCGCGACGAAGCTCGGAAGATGGGCATCGCCGCCTCTGCCCTCGAATAGCCTCTTAGGTGTTCGGAGCCTCACGCGCTGTGCATGAGGCTCCGAGTTCCAGCCGCTGGCACAAATGGACATCGCGGAAGTGGCCGAGGACGCAGCCTAAGAGGCCGCGGCGGAACTCACTCCGCCACGTAACGCAAGAAGCTGCTTCGCGTGGTGTCGTGTGTGGACCCAGTGGAACCTGCGCCACTGCCGTATCGACAGCGGTCCCAGAATCGGATGGCGCGAGATGATCGCGGTCTTACCGAAGCGGCGCTCGCACTTATCCAGCGCCTCATCCATCTTGTGAAGGTTCGTTCGGAACGCTGCAACTGCATCATGCGCGTTTATGCCCGTCGGTTTTGTAAACTCCGGTGCCTGGCGCCCGGGGGGAAAATACCCGAGCTCCACAACCAGCGTCGTTATCACCCGCTGCTTCGCAGTGGGACGAATCCGCTCAACGGAAAGCTGACCGGACAATCGTTCCAGCATCTTCGCGGTGCCACCGTACGCCAGCGCCAGATGCTCTATGATCTCAGCTGCACTCCACTTGCCCCCGCGCCGGATTGTAAGCTCATGTTCGGTCATCGGCCGAATGGCCGTGTCCACCGAGTCGAGACATCGTTGTAGATAAGTGTGCATCTCAGCATTTAGGATTCGAATTTCCCGTCATGTGCTTCTGGAAATTGCACGCGCGGAAACTGAACAGGAGCATGATAATGCGAATCGCCGCAATACTTCTAACACTCGCACTCCTCGCAGCGTGCTCGGGTAACAAGCAGGCCGAGACCACCGAAAAACAAGCGCAAGACGCCAAGCTCGCACAGCAGAAGGCCGGGGAACCCAAAGCGCCTGAACTAAGCACAGGACGCGAGGCATTCCAGCGAATGTACGTCGCCGCGCGCGGTTGGGCTCCCGATGCCCGCCCATACAGGCTCCAGTCCGAAGTTACCCCGGACGCGAATGGCCAA
>Ga0196976_1000167_pt1 | contig 44670 bp, 40 predicted proteins | sample S3v_513CmetaG_FD_148644 | JGI IMG/M metagenome (GOLD analysis project Ga0196976, IMG submission 148644) | Soil microbial communities from Anza Borrego desert, Southern California, United States - S3+v_5-13C | ecosystem: Environmental > Terrestrial > Soil > Desert | place: USA: California... | reverse complement strand
TGCAGGCCGGCCTGCATGATCCGCCCTTTTTCCGACGCGAGCGGGACGATGGAGAACGTCTCGCGCACGAGGCCGCGCACCGAGGTGCGGTCGGTCTCGTACGTGGCGCCCATCATCTGCAGCCGTCCGATGAAGGGGCCTGGCTCGTCGTCGGCGGGAGCGAGATCGCAGCGGCACCACGTGCTCTCGCTCAAGCCTTCGCGCAGCGCGTCGCCCGCGGGGAACGTGCAGGAGAAGAGGCCCACGGGTGCGCGCCCGAGGAATTTGTCGTCCACGTCGACGGCGATGAGGCAGAACCAGACGAAGTTGAAGAAGAGGAGGCGGCGGTCCTCGCCTCCGAGGTTCTCCCAGACGCCGGCGAAGGGCTGACCGTCGAAGAGCGCGTTCAGGCGTCCTCCCGGCTCGCTGTCGGCGAGGATGGCCCAGACCACGTCCATCCAGCGCGCGCCGACCACCTCGAACTCGACAATCCAGTCGTCGTCGGGACCGGCGTCGATATGATTGACGAACGCGTAATAGGCGGGCTGCGCGTCCAGGTTGTTCGCTTCGAGCTCGCCGCGCGCGACCGGTGCCGCCTGCGCGAGATAGTCGCGGAAACGCAACCACTCCGGGTCGAGTCTCTCGAAGAAATCGGCCTCTTCTTCGCCGCTTCCGACGAACATCGTGCGCTCAGATGGCGGCCAGCGCCGCCCGTTTCACCTTCCCTCGTTCATCCACGGGCATCTCGTCGATCAGCTTGATGATGCGCGGCACCTTGTGCAGCGAGAGGCGCGTGCGGCAGAACTCGCGGACCTGCTCGCGGGTCACGTTCGGCATGGCCACGATGGCGGCGGCCACGACCTCGCCGCGCGCGCCGGCGGCCTCGCCGTAGACCCTGGCCTCGCGCACGCCGTCGATCTGCAGCAGCACCGCCTCCACCTCGCGCGGGTTCACCTTCTTCCCCGCGGTGTTGATCAGGTCCGAGGCGCGGCCGGTGAGGGCGACCTCCCCGTCCTCGCGCAGTTCCACGAGATCGTCCGTGACGAACGTCCCGCGCTCGAACGGCTCGAACGTGCTCGCGTCGAAGAGATACCCGGTGGCCACCGAGCCGCTGCGCACCGTGAGGCGGCGCGCCTCGGTCGTCAGCGTCACACCGTCCATCGCCGCGCCGACGGTGCCCCGCTCCACCGCCCCGCCGCGGCGGTCGTACGTGATGCCGCCGCACTCGCTGCAGCCGTAGAACGAGTGAATGTCGATGCCGAAGCGCTCCCGGAACCTGCGCGACGTCGACGCCGCCAGCGGCGCGCCCGCGGAGAGAAACGTGCGGATCGTCTCGAAGGAGCCGTGCGCCGCGGTGGCCAGATGCTCGAAGACCATCGGGATCAAGGGCGCCACCGTACAGCGGTAACGGTTGGCAAGATCGACCAGCGACTGCGGCAGGTAGTCGTTCGAGACCACCACCGGCGTCCCCTGGATCAGGAGCGGCGTGATGAGGTTCGAGAAGCCGTACGAGTGCGAGAACGGGATCGCGCCGAGGTTCACGTCCTCCGGTCCGATCCCCATCGTCGAGCAGATGTTCTCCGCATCGGCGATCAGGTTCGCCTCCGTGGCCACGATCCCCTTCGGCATCCCCGTCGACCCCGACGTCAACTTCACCAGCCGCGCGGCGTGTGGAAACGTAGGGCGGGCTTCAGCCCGCCGGGTCGGGCTGAAGCCCGACCTACGTCCAACCAATCCCCGGATGGAAAACTGAGTCAGGATCGAAGCGACCTCCGACTCACTGGCATCCCGGTCGATCGGAAACACCACCAGCTCCCGACGGCACGCGGCCAGGAACGCGGCCACGAGCTCCACCGAGTTCGGGAGCTGAATGGCCACCCCGTCGCCCGCCTCCAGCCCCTCGAAGGCGAAGCCTTCCGCGCGAGCCCACAGCTCCGCGCGCGTCGTCACCGCGCCCGTGGCGCCGTCGATCAGCGCGGGCGCGCCCGGGGCGGCCTCGACCAGAGACAGAAATCGTTGGATCATCGGACTTTTCAGGAGGATAGCAGCGTTTCGGCCCCGCGATGCGCGACGTCATTGTCATCGGCGGCGGCCCCGCGGGGACCACCGCGGCGACCCTCCTCGCACAGCAGGGACTCTCCGTAACGCTTCTCGAGCGCGAACGGTTCCCGCGTTTTCAGATCGGAGAGTCGCTCCTCCCGTACAACAACGATCTCTTCGCCCGCCTCGGCGTGGCCGACGCCCTCTCCCAGGGCGACTACTTCCCGAAATACGGCGCCTACTTCGTCACCGGCGACGGCTCGCACGGCTACCGCTTCCGCTTCGACAAGCGCCTGCAGGAGCCGTATCGGAAGTCGTTCCAGGTCAAACGCTCCGAGTTCGACCACCTGCTGCTCAAGAACGCCGAGAAGCACGGCGTCGAGGTGCGGCAGGAGACGCCCGTGACTTCGGTCGATCTCTCGAGCCCGGAGAAGGCCGTCGTCAACGGCAGCCTCGAGGCGCGCTTCGTCATCGACGCCAGCGGCCACGGCTCGGTCGTCGGCAACCGCTTCGCCGGGCGCGACGACGTCCCGTCGCTGAAGAAGATCGCCTTCTTCGCCCACTACACCAACGTCCCGCGCGATCCGGGCAAAGACGCCGGCAACACGATCATCGTCGTCCTGCGCGACTCCTGGTTCTGGATGATCCCCATCACCGCGGAGACCATGAGCGTCGGCCTGGTCGTCGATCGCGACCACTTCCTGCGCTGCGGCCTGGAGCCGGAGGCGCTGCTCGACCGCACCATCGCCGCCACGCCGTTCGTGGCCGCGCGCATGGAGCAGGCGAGCCGCGTCTCGCAGGTCTACGCGCGCAAGGATTTTTCCTTCCGCATGCGCCAGCTCGTCTCGAGCAACTACGCGCTCGTCGGCGACGCGGCCGGCTTCCTCGACCCGATCTTCTCCACCGGCGTCTTCATGGCCATGAAGTCGGCCGACCTGGCCACGGCCGCGGTGACCGAGAGGCTGCGCACCGGCTCGATGGACGCGCTGCGGAGGTACGAGTCGGAGATGCAGACTGGTCTCGATAAATACCTGCGCTTCATCGAGCACTTCTACGACCGCGACTTCATGGAAGTGTTCCTCCAGCCGTCCGAGCGCCTGGGGATCCTGACCGCCGTCGTGGGGGTGCTGGCGGGCGACATCTTCGCCAGGCGCAACAACCGCTTTCGGCTCTGGCTGTTCTTCCTCCTCGTCAAGCTGCAGAAGCGCCTCGGGAAAATCGCACCTCGCATTTCGTGGGAAGCACTGCCGGCCGCTGCTAAACTCTGAAACCTTTATGACCACGGACCTGCGACGCAAACTCAAAGAGCTGCTCATCGAGCGGCTGAAGTTCGAAGACATGACGCCGGACGACATCCCGGACGACCAGCCTCTCTTCGCCGGCGGCCTCGGCCTCGACTCCATCGACGCGCTGGAGATCGTGGTGATGCTCGAGAGCGAGTTCGGCATCAAGGTGAAGAACGAGACCTCGGCACGCGACTCGTTCCGCTCCATCGCGACATTGGCGGACTTCGTGGGTGAGCGGCTCGCGCTCGAACAGCGGGCCTGATGTTGCTGGTTCCTGGTTGCTGGTTCGTTGTGCTTCTACGCAGCACCACCACGAACCAGCAACATAGCAACACAGCAACAGCCTCATGAACTGGCTCGCCAACCTCCCTCACCAGATCCCCTTCCGCGCCGCGAGCGCCGTCCGCCGCATCGACGGCAAGACGATCGAGGGGACATACCTCGTCACCGCGAACGACACGCTCCCGCCGGGCGTGATGGCGGTCGAGGCGATGGCGCAGTTTGCCGGCGGGCTGGTCTTCAACGAACAGGGCTTCTTCACCGGCATCGACCGCTGCGAGCTCACGCGGCAGCTCGAAGCGGGCGACGTCATGGTCTGCAACGTCACGCTCGAGGCCGAGTTCGGCGGCACGTTCCGCTTCAGCGGGACCGGACAGGTGAATGGAGTAGAAGTGCTGAGGGGGCGGTTCTATCTCAGCGCGAATGCGGCTTCCTGATCTCTCCACACGAATCGCCGTGACCGGCGCCGGCATCGTCTGCTCCATCGGCCGCAACAAGGCCGAGGTGTGGCAGTCGATTGTCGAGTCGCGGGCGGGGATCGGCAAGCTGACGCGCTTTCCCGGCGAGACCTTTCCCACCGACATCGCGGCCGAGGCCATGGCCGAGCTGCCGAAAGCCAGACGGCTCTCGCGCACGGACATGCTGGCCGTCGTCGCGGCGAAAGAGGCCCTTGATCAAGCAACGGCTCAGGCCGGCGCCCTTCCGCTCGGGCGCGCCGTCGTTTCCTCCGGCACGTCCACGGGCGGCCTGCTCGAAGGGGAGGATTACTACTTCCGCCGCCTCGTGCGCGGACGACGCCGCGCACCCGCCTCGCGCGTGCTGCAGCAGCCAACGTCCGGTCCCTCGGACGCGGTGGCGGGCGCGTTCGACTTCGGCGGCGGCGTGATCTCCAACGCCACCGCCTGCGCCTCCGCCGGCGCGGCCATCGGCATGGCCGCCGACTATCTCCGCTCGCGCCACGCCGACGTGGCCATCGCCGGCGGCAGCGACGCGCTCTGCCGTCTCACCTACAGCGGCTTCAACGTGCTGCAGGCCGTCGACCCGGAGCCCTGCTCTCCCTTCGGTGCGCAGCGCAAGGGGATCACCCTCGGCGAGGGGGCGGGCTATCTCGTGCTCGAGCGATGGGACGACGCCGTGGCCCGCGGCGCGACGATCCTGGCCGAGCTCTCCGGCTACGGCGCCTCGTGCGACGCGCACCACCCGACCGCACCGGCCGAAGACGGCCGCGGTGCCGAGGCGGCCATGCGCGGTGCGCTCTCCGAGGGAGGTGCGACCCCCGCGTCCGTCGACTACGTCAACGCGCACGGCACCGGCACCACGCTCAACGACTCCGCCGAGACCCGCGCCATCATTGCCGCCCTCGGCACGGACGTTCCCGTCTCCTCGAGCAAGTCCTACTTCGGCCACACCCTCGGCGCGTCGGGCGCGATCGAAGCGGTCGTGACCGTGCTCGCCCTGCAGCACCAGATCGCGCCGCCCACCCTGCGCCTGCTCGACAACGCCCCCGAGTGCCCGCTCGACTACATCCCGCACACGCCGCGGCCGATGAAGCTCGGCAACGTGTTGTCGAACACGTTCGGGTTCGGGGGAAGCAACGTGTCGCTGCTGTTCCGGCGCGCCTGATGTGGAGTGCGGCAACGCCAGTTGCCGCTCTCAATTGCGGCAGCGCAAGCTGCCGCGACTGGCGTCGCGGCGAAGAATAGCGGCAACTGGCGTTGCCGCACTCCACACTGCTATAACCCGCCCCTCGTGACCCGCGTCCCCATCAGCGGCATCGGCGTGATCGCTCCCGGCGCGATCGGGATCGCGGCCTTTCGCGAGCTGCTGGCCAGCGGGCGGACGGCGGTGAGCGAGATCGACCGCTTCGATACGAGCGGTCTCTCGGCGCACACGGCGGCCCTGGTACGCGACTTCAAGCCGCGCGATTTCATCGCGCCGATGAAGATGCGTCGCATGAACGTGCTGTCGCGTCTCGGCGTGGCGGCGGCGAAGCTGGCCATCGAGGACTGCGGCGCATCGCTGCCCGCGGAGACGGGCGTGGTCATGGGGACGGCGTTCGGGCCGGTGCAGACGTCCGTCGAGTACATGCAGGAGTACGTGGAGAAAGGGGCGTCGCTCGCGCCGCCGCAGCTCTTCGCCGAGTCGGTCGCCAACGCGCCGGGCAGCCACATCGCCATCGAGTGGGGGTTGCGCGGCTTCAACGTCACCATCACGCAGCGCGAGTCGTCCGCCCTGGCTGCGGCCATGTACGCGGCCACGCAGCTCGTGAAGGGGAGTGCGAGCGCGGCCTTGATCGGCGGCGTGGAGGAGGCGAACGAGATGCTGTTCAGCGTCCTCGACCGCATCGGCGCCCTCGCTTACGACGGCCATGAAGGACTGATCCTCGGCGAGGGGAGCGCGGTGCTCGTCGCCGGCGCGGGCGCGCGCAAGCCGTACGGGTGGCTGGCCGGATTCGGCATCGCGCGCGACACCACGGCGCCGATCTCCGACTGGGGCGCGGACGCGAACGCGGTCGTCACGGCGATGCAGGCCGCCATGGACGATGCCGAGGTGCGCGGCGTCGACGCGGTGTTCGTCTCCGCGAACGGCTCGTCTCGGGGAGACGTGCTGGAGCGTCGCGCGCTGGCGCAGCTCTTCGGCACCATCGAGACCGTCCCGACGAAGCACATCTTCGGCGAGTACGCGGCCGGCGGCGCGCTGCAACTCGTTGCGGCGCTGCTGGCCATCGACGAGGGACGCTACGACAATGTGCTCGTGAATTCGCTCTCCGCCGGTGGCGGCATCGTCAGCGCGGTCGTGTCGCGGGAGGCCGCGTGAAGGTCGTGGCCCTCATCCCGGCCTTGAATGCGGCGCGCACGCTGCCGCCGATCGTGGTCGAGACGCGGCGGCAGCTCGAGCCGGTGCTCGTCATCGACGACGGGTCGAGCGACGGCACGGGCGAGGTCGCGCGCGCCGTCGGCGCGACGGTGCTGCGCCACGAGGTGAATCGCGGCAAGGGCGCGGCGCTGAAGACCGGTTTCGCCTGGGCGCTCGCGAACGGCTACGACGGGGTGATCACGCTCGACGCCGACGGCCAGCATCTCCCCTCCGAGATCCCGAAGTTCCTCGCCGCCGGCGGGGACCTCATCATCGGCGGCCGCGACCACCTCTTCGAGCAGATGCTCCCGCGGCGCCGCAATGCGAACCGCTTCTCCGCCTGGTGCATCTCCAAGTGCGCGGGCGTGCGCGTACCCGACTCCCAGAGCGGCTTCCGCTTCTACTCCGCGGAGCTCCTCCGCGCGGTCCAGCTCCGCGCGGACGGCTTCGACATGGAGAGCGAAGTGATCGTCCGCGCCGGCCGCCGCGGCTTCCGCATCGTCACCATCCCCATCGAGCTCGGCTTCGTCGACGGACTGTCGACGAGTCATTACAAGCCGCTGAAAGACACGTTACGGATTGCGTGGACGGTGACGCGCACCAGGTTGTTCGGATAGTTGCTGGTTGCTAGTTGCTGGTTCGTTGGGCTTTCTCGAAAAGCCGCCACGAACCAGCAACCAGCAACAGCGCGGCCGCAGCCGCGCGGAGGAACCTATTTCGGCATCGGCTTGCGCGGCAGCATCTCCGGGCGATTCGCCGCTTCCCAAACAACAGTCGCCACCACCACCGCCGCCTGCATCAGGTCCTCGCGCTGCAGGCGCTCGAACGTGTCCCACTGCGTGTGATGCGTGCGCGAGCGGTACTCCACCTCGTCCTGGATGAACTGGAAACCGGGGATGCCGACGTCGTCGAAGGGGATGTGGTCGGTGCTGGACGTGTTGCGCATCGTCACCGTCGTCGCGCCGAGGTCGTGCAGCGGCTCCAGCCACTGCCGGAACAGCGGCATCGCGGCGGCGTTCTCCTGCGCCCAGATCCCGCGGACCTTCCCCGTGCCGTTGTCCATGTTGAAGTAGGCGGAGACCTTGCCGTGCTCCGGCTTCAGGATCAGCTCACCCTTGTCCGTCGTGCGCAGCGCCGCGGGGAGCTTGGCCTGCTCCGGATCCTTCGGCGTGCCGCGCTCCGCGAGGTGCTGCTGCACGTAGGCGCGGGCGCCGAGGAGCCCCTGCTCCTCGCCCGACCAGAGGGCGATGCGGATCGTGCGCTTCGGCGTGCCGAGCGTCTTCAGGATGCGCGCGGCCTCCATCATCACCGCCGAGCCGGCGGCGTTGTCCGTGGCGCCGGTGCCGGTGTGCCACGAGTCGAGGTGCGCCCCCATCATCACCACCTCTCCCTTCCTGTCGGAGCCGGGGATGTCGGCGAGCGTGTTGTAGCTGTTGAGGTCCTCATCGAGGAAGCGCGCGCGCACGTCGATCTCCAGCTCCACCTCCTGCTTGTCGTCGAGGAGGCGGGCGATGCGCGCGTACTGCTCCGGGGCCAGGCCGACGTAGGGGACGCCGACCGGCTCGTTCTCCGTCCACGTTCCGCCGCCCTGCACGCGGAACACGCCCCCTTCGCCGGTGGGGGAGCCGACCAGCGCGGCGATCTTCTCGTCCATGGCGAACTGCGCCAGCAGCTTGCGGAACTCGCGGCGGCGGGCGTAGTCGCCGCGGGCGGCGTCGCGCTGCGCGGGGATCTGGTAGTTCGCCAGCTCGGCGAGCTCTTCATCCGTATAGCGCTCGAGTGCCGCCTTGTCCTGCGGCTTCATCTCCTTCGGCTCGACCGTCATGACGATCGCGCCGGCCAGCTTTCCCTTCTGCTTCTCCAGGTCTTCCTTCGTCTCCAGCTTCACCTTCACGACCTTGGCGCGCACGGGACCGCTGGTCGCAGGCGACCAGGCCATGGGGAGGGCGTAGAGCTGCTGGGTGTCGGGGACGAGCATGCGCACCGAGCAGTAGTCGGACGTCCAGCCGCGGCCGAACTTGTACGACTCCAGGCGGGCGTTGGCGAGACCGATCTTCGTGAGCTCGTCGCGCGTCCACTCGTTCGCCTTCTTCATGTTCGGCGAGCCGGTCAGGCGCGGGCCGATGCGGTCGGTGAGCGCTTTCGCGTAGTCCATGACCTTGGAGTTGCGGAAGCCTTCCTGGCGGATTTTCGTGACGGTGGTGAGGTCCTGGGCGGAGAGGGAGAGCGTGGCGGCGAGAGCCACGGACAACCACAGCTTCATTCGAGTTCGCTCCAATCGATGGTGGTGGGGACGTTCGACTTCGCGAAGAGCGAAGCGAGCATTTCCTGGGGGGTGTAGACCCGTACGTCGCCGAGCTCGCTGGCCCGGCGATTCTTCATCGTGAACAGCGTCCGCTGCGTGACGTATTCGAAGTTCGCGTAGTAGTCGTCGTCTTTTTTCTGCTCGAACATCGCTTTGAGGGTGGCCAGCTGGCGGGAGAGGGGATCGTCCAACGTAGGACGGGCTTCAGCCCGACCGGACGGGCTGAAGCCCGTCCTACGTTTCGGAGGGTCGAGGCCGATCATCGCCCTTACGTCCAGCTCCGCGGGCTTGGCTTTCTTGCGCTTCTCGTCTTTCAGCAGCAGCGCCGGCACGCGGTCGCAGTTGGCGCGGTGGATGGCCTCGCTGCGCGTTACCCAGCCGAGGTTCGTCACGCCGCAGCGCGCCGAGACGTTCTGCGTGAGGTTGTCGAGGAACGGCTTCACCGCGGTGGTGAACGAGTCCTCTACCCCGTTGAAGAGGTTGAGCACGTAGTGCACGCGGAACTCGTCGATGGTCGTCTGCACCGTGCGCGTGATGGGGTGGTCGCCGAGGTTGTGGGCGAGGTCCTGGCCGAAAGCGTCGAGGTTCTGCACCGACGAGTCGTACACATCCTCGACCTGGTCGATGAGCTCGTTGATCAGCTTGAACGAGAACGTGCTGTCGGGGACGGTCTCGAAGAAGGGCGAATCCTTGCGGAAGATGAGACGCAGCTTGCGGAAGAGGATGGCCTTGACGATGTCCGACGCCGCCAGCGTCGCGCTCGGCAGGTGCGGCGTGAAGACCAGGATCCCCGAGTTGGAGAACGGCAGGAAGTCGATCACGTTCGCGTCGAGGCCGGCGCGCATGTCGAGGATCACGTAGTCGGCGGGGAGCGTATTGATGGCCTCGATCAACCTGGCCTTGTGCGACGGCCCGAAGTTCGTGATCTCGTCGATGAGGTGCAGCGGGCCGGCCACGAAGCCGAAGTCGCGGAAGCGCCCCTCGGGATCGAGCCGGTCGTCGAGCGTCGAGACGCATTCGGAGAGCGCGGCGCCCTTGCGGAAGAAGTGGTAGAGGTCCTTGCCGATCGGGACGTCGATGGCGTTGCGGATGGCCGAGGTGCCGGTATCGAGGTCGACGAGCACCGTGCGCCCGTGGCGCGAGAGCGCCAGCGCGAAGTTGATGGCGAACGTGGTCTTGCCGACGCCGCCCTTGCCCGACGAGACGGGGATGATCCGTTTGATCGGCACCGGTGCGCAGTCTAGCTGTTGTCGGTTGTCCGTTGTCGGTTGTCTGTGACTCGGGCCGTGCCGCACAGACAACCGAGAACCGAAAACCGACAACCGGTTACAATCGCGTCCGTTCGCATGCTGCCGGCCTTTTTCCGGAAGTTCCCACTCTTCGCCGATCTGGACGACCGTGAGCTGACGGCGATTGCCGCCGTGGCCAAAAGCCGCCGTTACGGGAAGGACGATGTCATCTTCTATGCCGACGAGAGCGGCGACATCTTCTGCCTCATCCGCGAGGGACAGGTGAAGGTGACGATGATCTCTCCCGAGGGGAAGGAGATCATCCTCAAGCTCCTCGGCCCGGGCGACTTCTTCGGCGAGATGGCCCTGCTCGACGACGAGCCGCGCTCGGCCACGGTCGTGGCCACCGAGCCGCTGGAGATCGTCACCATCTGGCGCAACGACTTCCTGCAGATCCTGCAGGAGAACTTCACCCTCACGCGCAAGCTGCTGGCCGAGCTGTCGCGGCGGCTGCGCAGCGCGTCCAGCCGCATCGAGTCGCTGGCCACGATGGACGTCTACGGCCGCCTGGCCCGCTTCTTCCTCGACCTGGCCCGCGACCAGGGCAAGGTGCTGGACAACGGCTACGTGGCGGTCACACGCCCCACGCACCAGGCCATGGCCAACATGATCGGCACCTCGCGCGAGACCGTGTCGCGCCTCATCCACGACCTCATGCGCCAGAACCTCCTCATCTCGGAGGGGAAGACGATCTACCTCAAAAAGACCGCTCTCGAGCAGTTCAGGGAAGAGGCGTCGTGAGGTAGCGATGAACGATGAGAGATGAGCGAGGAACGCCCATCTCGCCTGCTCATCGCTCATCTTTCATCACTCATCGCTGAACCATGAGGCACATCCCCAACCTCCTCACCTTCGCCCGGCTGCTGCTCGTGCCGTGCTTCCTCTGGGCCTCGATGCGGGGGATGTACGTCACCGCGTTCGTCATCTTCGTCTCCGCCGCGGTGACGGACGTGCTGGACGGCTGGCTGGCGCGGCGGCTCAACGTGCGCTCGCGCCTCGGCGCACTGCTCGATCCGGCGGCCGACAAGACGCTGATGGTCTGCGGCTTCCTCTACTACACCTTCGCCGCGAAGCTGCCGGTGATCGAGCTGCCGGGATGGCTGACCTTCACGGTGTTCATCCGCGACTTCCTGATCGCCATGTTCGCGTACCTGATGTACACGCGCGTGCACATCACCCGCTTCCCGCCGACGGTGTGGGGGAAGATCTCGACCGTGCTTCAGGCGGTGACGCTGGCGGCGGTGATCGCCACGAACGCCTTCGCCCCGGTGCTGCGGCCGTTCACCGAATTGCTCTTCCGGGCCTCGCTGCTGATGACGCTCTTCTCGGGATGGGGATACATGCGCCGGGCCGCGCTGATGCTGCGCGACGACGCGGTGCCGGCATCCGCCTGACCCGATGGCGACCTGGATCATGCGCATGATGAGCGGCGGCGGCTACGCCGCCCTCGTGCTGCTCACGCTGCTGGAGAACGTGTTTCCCCCGATCCCGTCGGAGCTGATTCTGCCGCTCGCGGGCTACATGGTGCGCAAGCAGGAGCTGCATTTCGCGGGCGTGGTGCTGGCGGGCACGCTCGGCTCGGTCCTCGGCGCGATTCCGCTCTACATGGCCGGACGGAAGCTCGGCCTCCGGCGGATCGAGCGCGCCGCGGGGCGGCACGAGCGCTGGACCACCATCTCCGCGGAAGACGTCGCGCGTGCCGAGCAGTGGTTCGCGCGGCACGGCATCAAGGCGGTGATCCTCTGCCGGCTCGTGCCGGGCGTGCGCTCGCTCATCTCGATCCCCGCGGGAGTGCGGCGGATGTCGATGGTCACGTTTCTCGCCTGCACGGCCGCCGGCTCGATGGTCTGGTGCGCGATCCTGGCCGGTGCGGGCTACGCGCTGGGAACGGGCTACAAGACCATCGACCGCTACCTCGACCCGGTGTCGTGGGTGATCGTCGCCGCGCTCGTGTTCTGGTACGCGTTCCGCGTGATCCGCGGGCGGTCTTGACAAGCCCCGCGAACGGAAATACCGTGCGCCTCCGTTTGTTGTACGGAGCCCCTGAGCCTCCATAGCTCAATTGGTAGAGCAGCGGACTCTTAATCCGTTGGTTCTAGGTTCGAGTCCTAGTGGGGGCACCAAACCGAATAGAATCAAGGGCGGGCGTGAAGCCCGCCCTACGTGTTTTTGCGAAAGTGGCGGAATTGGCAGACGCGCTGGACTTAGGATCCAGTGGCCCAAAGCCGTGTGGGTTCGAGTCCCACCTTTCGCACTTTACGAGCTGTTAGCTGTTAGCTCTTAGGTGTTAGGAGCGACGACGGGGGACCGTGCCGGTGGCCGGTTCTCCTGACAGCTAACAGCTGAGAGCTAACAGCTGAACTATGACAGTACTCAATTTCGAAGACCTCTCTCCCGTCCAGAAAACCGTCGAAGTGGAGATCCCCGCGGCGGTGCTCAGCCGCGAGGCGGACCGCGTCACGAACGAGTTCGGCCGCCAGGCCCAGGTCCCGGGCTTCCGTCCCGGCAAGATCCCGGCGAGCGTGATCCGCACGCGCTTCGCCAAAGAGATTCAGGAAGAGGTCGTGACGCGCGTCCTCAGCTCCAGCTTCCGCGAGGCCATCCAGGGCAAGGGCCTCGAGCCGGTCGGCGAGCCGCAGCTCGAGCACATCGATCCGTTCATCGAGGGCGCGCCGATGAAGTACAAGGCCCGCTTCGAGGTGAAGCCGCAGATCGAGCTCGGCGAGTACCGCGGCCTCGAGATCGAGGAGCCGAAGATCGAGGTCTCCGAGACCGACGTCGACGCCATGATCGAGCGCCTCCGCGACCAGGCCAGCCACTACCGCATCGAGTCCGAGCGCGGCCTCGAGGACGGCGACTTCGCCGTGATCGAGATCGTCTCCAGCGCCGAGGACATCGAGACCAAGACCGACTCCGGCCACTTCAAGCTGGGCGAGGAGACGCCGCTGCCGGAGCTGCACGACGCCCTGCGCGGCAAGCGCGCCGGCGACACGGCCTCGTTCGACAAGACCTACGGCGAGGATGCGAACCAGGAGGCGTGGCGCGGCAAGACGATCCATCACGACGTCACGCTCAAAGAGATCCGCGTGCAGGAGAAGCCCGAGGTCAACGACGAGTTCGCGCAGTCGGTGGGCGGCTGGGAGACGGTGGCGGAGATGCGCGAGGCCATCGAGGCCGACATCCGCAAGCATCGCGCGACCGAGGCGCTGCGGTTCAAGCGCAGCCAGATCGGCGAGAAACTGCTCGCGGCGCACACGTTCGACGTGCCGGAGTCGCTGGTCGAGGACGAGCTCGGGAAGTCGCTCAACAACTACGCGCGCTATCTCGCCTCGCAGGGCGTGAACCTCGAGACGGCGGAGATGGACTGGCGCCGCATCGGCGAAGAGTTCCGTCCCGAGGCCGTCAAGCGCGTGAAGCGCAGCCTCATCCTCGAGGCCATTGCCAAAAAAGAAGCCATCCAGGTCAGCGACGTCGAGGTCGACGCCGAGATCCGTCAGGCGGCGCGTGAGCAGGACCGCGACTTCGCCGACGTCAAGCATCACCTCAAGCACGAGGGCGGCTACGAAGCGCTGCGCAGCTCGCTGGCGCAGGACCGCGCGCTCGAGCTCGTACTGCGGGAGGCGAAGGCGCGCGGCTGACGACAGGTCGTCGGTTGTCCGTTGTCGGTTGTCTGTGCTGCTCCGCCTGACTGAAAGTCACAGACAACTGACAACCGATCACCGACGACACCGCGCATACAATGCGCGCGAAGGAGACTCAATGGTGCTGATTCCAATGGTGGTCGAGCAGACGTCGCGAGGCGAGCGCGCCTACGACATCTACTCCCGTTTGCTCAAAGACAACGTCATCTTCCTCGGTCAGCCGATCGACGACAACATCGCCAACCTGGTCATCGCGCAGATGCTCTTCCTCGAGGCCGAGAACCCCGAGAAGGACATCTCGCTCTACATCAACTCGCCGGGCGGCTCCATCACCGCGGGCTTCGCCATCTACGACACCATGAAGTACGTGAAGCCCGACATCGCCACGATCTGCATCGGCCAGTGCGCGTCGTTCGCGGCCGTGCTGCTCGCGGCCGGCACGAAGGGGAAGCGTTACGCCCTCCCCAACGCCCGCGTGCTGATCCATCAGCCGTGGCTCCAGGGCCTCGGCGGCCAGGCATCCGACATCGACATTCACGCGAAGGACATCCTCCGCATGCGCCACCGCCTCAACGAGATCCTCGCGGATCACACGGGGCAGCCGCTGGAGAAGATCGAGCGCGACACCGACCGCGACTACATCCTCGAGGCCAAGGCTGCACAGGAGTATGGGCTGGTGGATCAGGTGATCTCGAAGCGGGACTGACGTCGCGTTTGGGTTGCTGGTTGCTGGTTTTCCTCCCGCCCGCGCACCCGTTGCTGCTCAGGCGCTGCATGAATGAGCAACGGGTGTGAGGGGGGGCGGAAAACCAGTAACCAGCAACCCGAGGAGACGGTATGGAATGCCGCCTCAGAGGCTTCAGTTGACTTGGACGGCGCTCAGGAGCAATCTTGAGCGAGCTCACAAAAAGGACCCAATCGGAAATGTCGAAGAAGGGGAACAGCGGCGACGTCCTCCGTTGCAGCTTCTGCAACAAGTCACAACGTGACGTGAAGAAGTTGATCGCCGGGCCCACCGTCTACATCTGTGATGAGTGCGTCGACATCTGCCTCGACATCATCGCGGAAGACCGCAAAGACGAGCCGGGTGCGCTGGAGGGTGCGGGGCACCTTCCGAAGCCGAAAGAGATCAAGGACTTCCTCGACCTCTACGTCATCGGGCAGGAGCGCGCCAAGAAGAAGCTGGCCGTCGCCGTCTACAACCACTACAAGCGCATCGATTACCAGCAGCGCAACACCCGCGCGGACGTCGAGCTGCAGAAGTCGAACATCCTGCTGATCGGCCCGACCGGCACCGGCAAGACGCTGCTCGCGCAGACGCTGGCCCGCATGCTGTCCGTGCCGTTCACCATCGTCGACGCCACCACCCTGACCGAGGCCGGCTACGTCGGCGAGGATGTCGAGAACATCATCCTCAAGCTCTACCAGGCTGCCGGCAACGACAAGGAAAAGACGCAGCGCGGCATCGTCTACATCGATGAGGTCGACAAGATCTGCCGCAAGGGCGACAACCCCTCCATCACCCGCGACGTGAGCGGCGAGGGCGTCCAGCAGGCGCTGCTGAAGATCCTCGAGGGGACGGTCGCCAACGTCCCGCCGCAGGGCGGACGCAAGCACCCGCACCAGGAGTTCATCCAGATCGACACCACCAACATCCTCTTCATCTGCGGGGGAGCGTTCGTGGGACTGGACGGCGTCATCGAGCGCCGCCTGTCGCAGACCTCGATGGGCTTCGGCGCGAAGATCGCCTCCAAGAAAGAGAAGAAGACCGGCGAGCTGCTCGCGCAGTCGCATCCGGAAGACCTGATCAAGTTCGGCCTGATCCCGGAGTTCGTCGGCCGCCTTCCGGTGGTGGCCACGCTGAGCGAGCTGGACAAGGGCGCGCTCATCGAGATCCTTCGCGAGCCGAAGAACTCGCTGGTCCGCCAGTACCAGACCATCATGGGCTTCGAGAATGTCGAGCTGAAGTTCACCGACGACGCCCTGGAAGCCATCGCCGAGGAGGCGCTCAAGCGCAACGTCGGCGCCCGCGGCCTCAAGATCATCATCGAAGAGCTGATGCTCGACATCATGTACACGATCCCGAGCGAGCACTCCATCACCGAGTGCCTGATCACCCGCGAGGTCGTCGAGAACCGCAGCCAGCCCATCACGCTGTACAAAAAGGCGGGCTAGCCGCGACCCATCTGCACGCAACGTAAGGGCGGGCTTCACAGTCCGCCCTTTTGCGTTGATGAGCTCAGATCAGAGGGCCTTCAGGAACGCCACCAGGTCCTGCTTCTCCGTCGCGGTCAGCTTCACTCCCGTCACCAGGTTGAAGAACTCCACCGTGTCTTCCAGCGTGAGCAGCCGCCCGTCGTGCAGGTAGGGCGGTGAGTCCTTGATCCCGCGCAGCGGGAACGTCTTGATCGGCCCTTCCGGGGCGGTGAGCCGGCCGTTCACGTCCTGTGTCGTGTAGAAGCGGTGCACCTGCAGGTTGTGCATGTTCAGGTCGGTGTAGTTCGGCGCCGGGTGGCACGAGCCGCAGTTGGCCTTCCCGAAGAACAGCCCCTGCCCGCGCATCTCCGCTGCGCTCGCCTTCGCCGGATCGAGCTTGCCGTCGATGCCGAGCTTCGGCGCCGGCGGGAAGTCCATCAGCGACTGCACCTCGGCCATGAAGTGCACCTGGCTGCCGCGGTCGAGGATGTTGATCCCTTTCTTGTTGGCGATGACGTGGTCGCCGTCAAAGTACGCGGCCCGCTGCTCGAACTCCGTGAAATCTTCCACCGTCTTCAGCGCGCGCTGGGAGCCGAAGAGCCGCTGGACGTTCACGCCGCGCAGGCTGGGGGTGTCGATGCGCCGGCGCAGCTCCTGCGGCCGGATGTCGCCGACCAGGTGCGTGGCCGCGTTGGTGTGCCCGTTGGCGTGGCAGTCGAAGCACGTCACCCCTTCGCTGGCCTTCTCGCTGCGGCGGTCGTCCGTGGCGTTGAACTGCTGCTGCGGGAACGGCGTGACCAGCAGCCGCAGCCCCTCGATGTCCTTCGGATTGAGGATGCCGTTCGTCAGCTCGAAGAAGTTGTCGATGGTGATGAGCTGGCCGCGCGAGATGTCGCCGAGGTCGGGACGCGTGGTCAGGAAGACCGCCGGCGGGAACTCGGCGATGAAGTGCTCGGGGATGTCGAAGTCAAGGTCGAAGCGGGTCAGGTCGCGCCGCGTCTGCTTGAGCACCTCGTCGATGTGCGACTGCGGGAAGACCATGCCCCCTTCCTTCTGGTTCGGATGGGGGAGCGGCAGGAAGCCTTTGGGGAAGTGGTTGCCGCTCCGGATCTGGTCCGGCGTCATCGCCGCCAGCCGGTCCCAGGTCATGCCGGACGGCAGCTTCACGCGTACGCCCTCCTGCAGCGGCTTGCCGCGGAACATCGTCGCGCCGGCGGCGGGGCGGTTGGCGAGGTCGTAGCGCTCGGCCAGCAGCGCGCGCTGGCGGGCCATCACGGCCGCTTTCTCCCGTTTCATCCGGGCCATGACCTGGGCGAAGGTCTCGGCCGGCACCACGGGCATGTAGCTCGATTTCTTCTCGGGCGGCTTCTCCTGGGCCACGACGAAGACGCCTCCGGCAAGGAGCGAAATGGCGAGCAGGACTACCACGGCATGCTTGAACATCACTGCATTCCTCCTGTGCCGTGCGAGGCGTGCAGCGTCTGTTCCCGCGAGGCCGGAAAGCAGCCGTTTTCGTCACAACCGCCAACCGTGATGGAAGTTTTTCGCCATCAATCGGCGTATAACAGTTCCGAACATGTCGAATCCTGAACCGAACATCGTGCAACTGCCGCTCGTGCCGCTGCGGGACATGGTCGTCTTCCCGTCGATGATGGCTCCCTTCGTCGTCGGACGACGCGCGTCGATCATGGCCCTGGAGGCCACGCTCGCCACGTCGGAGAAGAAGATCTTCCTGGCCACACAGAAAGACCCGAAGATCGACGACCCGTCGATGACCGAGATCTACCACATCGGTGTCATCGCCACGGTCGTGCAGAACCTCAAGCTCCCCAACCAGAACGTGAAGGTGATGGTCGAGGGGCTCACGCGAGGCGAGATCGTCTCCAACCATGAGTCCAACGGCTTCGTGACCGTGGCCGTGCGCGAGATCGACACCAAGTATCCGCTCACGCCCGAGGTCTCGCAGTATATGCAGAAGCTGATGGAGATCTTCGAGCAGTACGCGAAGATGAGTCACCATCTCGCGTTCGAAGGCGTGATGTCGACGCTGAAGCTCGACGATCCCGACCGCTTCGCCGACACGCTGGCCTCCCACCTCCTCATCACCACCACCGAGAAGCAGCAGCTTCTCGAGACTCCTTCGCCCTACGAGCGCCTGCAGAAGCTGCAGGACTTCATCGAGATCGAGATCGAAAAGATCAACATCGACAAGCGCATCAACTCCAAAGTCAAAAAGCAGATGGAGCGCGCGCAGAAGGAGTACTACCTCAACGAGAAGATCAAGGCCATCCACCACGAGCTGGGGCGCAAGGACGATCGCTCGGACGAGATCGAGGAGCTGAAGCAGAAGATCGAAGACGCGGGGATGCCGAAGGACACCAAGGAAAAGGCCCTTCAGGAGCTCAAGCGTCTCGAGGCCATGCCCGGCGTATCCGCCGAGGCCACCGTCTCGCGCAACTACATCGAGTGGCTCGTCTCCGTTCCCTGGAAGAAGTCGTCCAAGGAGATCAAGGACATCGAGCTGGCCGAGCAGATCCTCAACGAGGACCACTTCGGCCTGGAGAAGATCAAGGACCGCATCCTCGAGTTCCTGGCCGTGCGCCAGCTGGTGAAGCAGCCCAAGGGCACCATCCTCTGCTTCGTCGGCCCTCCCGGTGTCGGCAAGACTTCGCTGGCCAAGTCCATCGCCCGCGCCACGGGACGCAAGTTCGTGCGCCTCTCGCTGGGCGGCGTGCGCGACGAGGCGGAGATCCGCGGGCATCGCCGGACGTACATCGGCGCGTTCCCCGGCCAGATCATCCAGCGCATGAAGAAGGCCGGCACGACCAATCCGGTCTTCCTCCTCGACGAGGTCGACAAGATGTCGATGGACTTCCGCGGCGATCCTTCCGCGGCGCTCCTCGAGGTGCTCGACCCCGAGCAGAACAACGCCTTCGTCGACCACTACATGGACGTGGAGTACGACCTCTCCAAGGTCATGTTCATCGCCACGGCCAACGTCACCCACACGATCCCGGCGCCCCTCAAGGACCGCATGGAGATCATCCAGCTCTCCGGCTACACGCACCTCGAGAAGCTGGCCATCGCCCGCCAGTTCCTGGCGCCGAAGCAGAAGGGCGAGCAGGGGCTGGAGGACGCGAAGATCAAGTTCGAGGACTCCGCGCTCGAGGAGCTGATCGACAGCTACACGCGCGAGGCGGGCGTCCGCGGCCTGGAGCGCGAGGTCGGCTCCGTGCTGCGCAAGATCGCGCGCCTGGTGCTGAAGGCGGGTCCCGACTACGAGACCGTGATCGACCGCGCCAGGGTCCGCCAGCTCCTCGGCAAGCCGAAGTTCCGTTCGCACCAGATCAACGACAAGGCCGAGATCGGCCTGGCCACCGGCCTGGCCTGGACGGAAGTGGGCGGCGAGATCCTCGTCACCGAGGTCGCGCTCTCGCGCGGCAAGGGCAATCTCACCCTCACCGGCAAGCTCGGCGACGTGATGCAGGAGTCGGCGCGGGCCGCGCTCTCCTACGTCCGCTCGCGGGCTGAATTGTTCGGCCTCGATCCCGACTTCCACGCCTCCATGGACCTGCACATCCACGTCCCCGAGGGAGCCATCCCGAAGGACGGCCCGTCGGCCGGCATCACCATGGCCACGGCGCTGCTCTCCGCGGTCACGAAGATCCCGGTGCATCGCGACATCGCCATGACCGGCGAGATCACGCTGCGCGGCAAGGTGCTCCCCGTCGGCGGCGTGAAGGACAAGATCCTCGCTGCCGCCCGCGCCGGCATCACCCGCATCATCCTTCCGGCCGAGAACGAGCGCGATCTCGAGGACATCCCCCAGGACGTCCGCGACCGCATGGAGTTCAACCTCGTGGAGTCGATGGACGAGGTCATGACGCTCGCGCTCGATGGCACGATTGTTCCATTGGCGGCAAAGGAAAAACTCCCGGAGCCGGAGAAGGTCATTTCACCCGATACACCGATTACGCACTGATTTCGTAGGGCGGGCTGCGCCCGCCCTACGTTGACAGCACCCCTGAATTTCCGCACAATCTCCGCCGTTCTTCCATACACCACGTAGTTCTCACATCAGGGCATCCGCTTTTGCGGATCGCCGCAGTTCCAGCAAATCAGCTTCAATCTGTTTTGGACATCCGGTCAGTATCGTTTTCTCGGGCGGCGTACCAGCCTGGCGATTTTCCGCGTGACCGCAGGCCTCAGTTCGCGATGGTCGGGCGCTCCAACGTCGGAAAGTCGTCGCTGATCAATGCCGTGTTGAACCGAAAAGGGATTGCCCGCGTCTCACAGACGCCGGGAAAGACGCAGGCTATCCAGTTCTACCTGATCAATGAAAAGTTCTATCTCGTCGACCTTCCCGGCTACGGCTACGCGAAGGTGCCGAAGAGTGTCGTCAGCACCTGGGGTGAGCTCATGCGCAGCTACCTCGAGAACGCCGAGGACCTCAAAGTGATCTTTCTCCTGCTCGACATCCGCCGCACTCCGGGCGAGCACGATCTGGCCATGCACCAGTGGGCGCGCGCGCTCCCCGGCATCGCCGAAAAGATCGTGTTGACGAAGAGCGACAAATTGTCGAACAACCAGGTCGCGCAGCAGCGGCGCGCGATCGCAGCACTGCTCGAGGTGGATGATGAGGATCTCATCACCACGTCGGTCGAGAACAAGAAAGGGATCGACCAGATCCGGCGCGAGATGATCGCGCGACTAACGTAGGACGGGCTTCAGCCCGTCCAGGGCGGGCTGAAGCCCGCCCTACATGAGGAAACCATGGCACACACCGAAGACAACGAAAGCACCGCCGTCCTGGAAGCCGAAGCGCCGGCCGAGGCCCCCGCCAAGCCGAAGCGCGCGCCGCGCAAGAAGAAGGAAGCGGTTGCCGAAGAAGCGCCCGTCGAGGCGGCTCCCGCCCCCGAGCCGGTGGCGGAAGAAGCTCCCGCGCCCGTGGCCGAGGAACCGCCGGCCGCCGCGGCGCCCGCCGCTCCGCAGGCCGAGGCTCCGAAAGCCGCGCAGCCGCAGGCGCAGCAGCAGCAGGCGCCTTCCGAGACGCTCGACATCCGCATGCTCAAGGAGATGAAGCTCCCCGACCTGACCAAGCTGGCCAAGGAACTGGGGATGGAGAACGCCTCCGGCATGCGCAAGCAGGACCTGATTTTCGGGATCCTCGGCGCGCAGACCGAGAAGTCGGGCCTCATCTTCTCCGAGGGCGTGCTCGAGTGCCTGCCCGACGGCTTCGGCTTCCTCCGCGCCCCCGAGTACAACTACCTGCCGGGTCCGGACGACATCTACGTCTCGCCGTCGCAGATCCGCCGCTTCGACCTCCGTACCGGCGACACCGTCTCCGGCCAGGTGCGCCCGCCGAAGGAAGGGGAGCGCTACTTCGCCCTGATCAAAGTCGAGGCGGTGAACTTCGAGCATCCCGACGTCGCCCGCGACAAGATCCTCTTCGACAACCTCACGCCGCTCTATCCGCAGGGGCGCATCAAGCTCGAGACGCCGCTGCACATGTCGTCGCGCGTGCTCGACCTCATCGCCCCGGTGGGCAAGGGGCAGCGCGGCCTGATCGTCGCGCCGCCGCGTACCGGCAAGACGATGCTCCTGCAGAGTATCGCCAACTCCATCACCACCAACCATCCCGAGGTCACGCTCATCGTGCTGCTCATCGACGAGCGTCCGGAAGAAGTCACCGACATGCAGCGCAGCGTGAAGGGCGAGGTCATCTCCTCGACCTTCGACGAGCCGGCCTCGCGCCACGTGCAGGTCGCGGAGATGGTCATCGAGAAGGCCAAGCGCCTCGTCGAGCACAAGCGCGACGTGGTCATCCTGCTCGACTCCATCACCCGCCTGGCGCGCGCCTACAACACCGTTGTGCCGCCGTCGGGCAAGGTGCTGTCGGGCGGCGTCGACTCCAACGCCCTGCAGCGCCCGAAGCGCTTCTTCGGCTCCGCGCGTAACGTCGAGGAGGGGGGCTCGCTGACCATCATCGCCACCGCCCTGATCGACACCGGCTCGCGCATGGACGACGTCATCTTCGAAGAGTTCAAGGGCACCGGCAACATGGAAGTGCACCTCGACCGCAAGCTCTCCGACAAGCGCGTCTTCCCGGCCATCGACATCAACCGCTCCGGCACGCGCAAGGAAGAGCTCCTGCTCGAGCGCCAGGAGCTCAACCGCATCTGGGTCCTGCGCAAAGTGTTCTCGCCGCTGTCGACCGTCGAGTCGATGGAGCTCCTCGTGGAGAAGCTCGACAAGACCCGCACGAACAGCGAGTTCCTCAACGCCATGTCGTCGATGTAGGAAATGTGGGGCGGGCTTTCAGCCCGCCCTCTGCATCTCACGCTGAACGATTGCGGTGCACGCGCTGATGACTGATGAACTGGCACCGACCGGCATTCCCGGTCTCGATGAAGTCCTGCGAGGCGGACTCCCGAAGCACCAGATGTATTTCATCCAGGGCGACCCGGGCGCGGGAAAGACCACGCTCTCGTTCCAGTTCCTGCTCGAGGGAGTGCGCCGCGGTGAGAAGACGCTGTACGTGACGCTCTCGGCCTCGAGGCGCGATCTGGAGCGGGTCGCACGTTCTCACGGCTGGGACCTCACCGGCGTCGACATCCACGAGCAGTTTCGAACCGCCACGACCACGGATACGACGATCTTCCGCCCGGCGGAGGTGGAGCTCGCCAGGACGGTGCGCGCCATCCTCGACGCGATCGACGCACACCAGCCGGACCGCGTGGTGATCGATTCCCTCGGAGAGATCCGGCTTCTCTCCGAGAGTGCGCTGCGCTACAGAAAGCAGTTGCTGATGCTCAAGGAGTTTTTCCGGGAGCGCAGCATCACCGGGCTCGTCCTCGACGACCGCAGCGTCGCGGCGCGTGAGTCGGAGGTGCAGGGGCTGGCCGAGGGGGTGATCGTCCTCAGCGTCTCCGCTCCGACCTACGGCAACACGAAACGGAGCCTCGAGGTGGTGAAGATGCGCGGCGTCGCCTTCCGCGGCGGCTACCATGACTTCACCATCGAAAAGGGGGGCCTCACGGTCTTTCCCCGCTTGACGGCCGGCGAGTACCGCGACAGCCGCAGCGAAGGTGTCGTGCACAGCGGCATCGCGGAGATCGATGCCCTGGTCGGCGGAGGACTGGAGCGCGCCTCGACGACGATGATCATGGGACCGGCAGGCGTCGGCAAGTCGTCGCTGGCGCTGCATGTCGTCACGGCCGCCGCCGCGGCCGGCGAGCGCGTGGCGTTCTTCATCTTCGAGGAGCACCGCAGCGTCTTCCTCAAGCGGGCGGCATCGCTCGGCTTTGTGCTGCCGCCACTGATCGAGTCGGGCCGGCTCATCGTGCAGCAGATCGACCCGGCCGAGATGTCGGCCGGTGAGTTCGCATTCGCCGTGCGCCGCGCCGTCGAAAAGGACCAGAGCTCGATCGTCGTCATCGACAGCCTCAACGGATACGTGAACGCGATGCCGGAGGAGCGCTTTCTCACGCTGCATCTGCACGAGCTGCTCAGTTATCTGACCGGTGCCGGCGTCACGACGATCCTGATCGTGTCGCAGCACGGCGCCCTCGGCCACGTCTCTTCTCCGGTCGACGTCAGTTATCTCGCCGACGCGGTGATCCTGTTGCGGTATTACGAGACCCGCGGCGCGTTCGGACGGGCCATCTCCATGCTCAAGAAGCGGACCAGCGCGCACGAGCAGACCGTACGCGAGTTGCAGCTCACGTCACATGGCGTGCGGGTCGGGGCCGTGCTGCAGGAGTTCCGCGGAATCCTCTCCGGAATGCAGTCGAGCGAAACTCACGCACCTCGGGTGGACCCGGCGGACGAGCCCTGACCGGTCATTCGGCGAGCAGGGGAAGGGTCACGGCGAGCTCCGCCCCCTTGCCCCTCCCTTCGCTGAAGGCCTGAATGGTTCCGCCGTGGCTTTCCACGAGGTGGCGCACGATGGCCAGCCCGAGTCCGAGTCCCTGGTGCGATTTCTGCGCGTCCCCCTCTTCCTGCCGATAGCGTTCGAACACGTGCGGAAGCATGTCCGGTGCGATGCCCTGCCCTGTGTCGCGTACGCGAAAGACGGCGGCGGCGTTCTCCCGCACCAGTGAAACGTGAACCGAGCCACCGCGCGGCGTGAACTTGATCGCGTTGGAGAGGAGATTCCAGCCGATCTGCTGCAGCCGCGTCTCGTCCGCCCATACGAACAACGGTTCCGTGTGCAGGGCGGCGGTGAGGTGGATGCCCTGCAGCGCGGCCGCCGGTCGGAAGGTGGCGACGACGTTCTCGATCACGGGCTTCAGGTCGATCCTGGAGGGCTCGATCATCACCTTCCCGGCGATGATGCGGGAGACGTCCATGAGGTCTTCGATGATCCGCGCCTGCACTTTGGTGCTCGAATCGATCATCGACAACGCGGTGGCCGCTTCCTCCGCGGTGAGCGCGCCTTCCTTCAACAGATGAATCCAGCCGCGGATCGCGGTCATCGGCGAGCGCAGTTCGTGCCCGAGTGTGGCCAGGAACTCGTCTTTCGCACGAGTCGCTGCCTCATGCGCGCGGGCGATCTCCGCCGCCGACTCGGTCAGCGCATCGAGGAGCCGCTTCACCTCGTATTGCCGGCGCCGGCTGCGCAGCGCCGCGTCGATGGCCGTGACGAACGTGGCAATGCCGAGCGGCCGCTCCAGCAGGATGATCTGGGCACGGGTGCCCAGACGCTCGATCGCTCGCGATGCCGCGTCCTCGATGTCGCCGCCAAAGAGCACGATCGGCATTTCCGACCACGCCTCCTGCCGTTCGAGCGCTCCCCGCAGCCGCGGTCCGCCGCCCGTTTCAGCGACCGCTTCAGACGCGATCAGGACCACACTGGCACCGGCCTCGATCTCTCGCGCAAGCGCAGCGGCATCCGGCACGATGACCGGATCGAGCGCGCGTTCGGTCAGAATCTCCGCGACCAGTGCAGCATCGTCGGCCGTGGGCGCGAGAATCAGAATGCGTTCGTCGAGCCGGCGATCGGCCAGCCGGCGATCGCCGAGTGTGGAAGCGGATTCGCTCATGAGTCGATGGACACCCCACGCGCGAGGCGGCTCACCTCGTGCGCCAGGTCGACGGGATCGATCGGCTTCTGGCGGAACAGGTTGAACCCCGCCGCCGTGATGCGCGTCTGTTCGTCAGGCCGGCCGAGAACCGTCAGCGCGAGTGCCGGTGTCGTGGCCGCGGCGTCGGTGCGGGCGCGTAGCTGCGTCAGGAACGAGCAGCCGTCCAGGTCGGGAAGGGCGATGTCGCAAACGAGGACGTCCGGCTTCCAGTCGCAGATCACGTCCAGCGCGTCGGCGGCCGTGCCCGCGCATTGGATGTCCGCGCCACAATGGGTGAGGGCCGTGGCCAGCACTTTGCGGTTATCGACTTCATCTTCGACGATCAGTACGCGGATGCCATCGAGCCGCGGCAGCGCGGCCGAGCGGTAGGTCGTGTCGCGCCGTGTGATTTTCTCGGCCGTGACGCTTTCATGCAACGGAAGGCGCAGCGTGAACGTCGCGCCCTTCCCCTCTCCGCGGCTCGACGCCGTCACCGATCCGCCGTGCATCTCCACGATGTGCCGTGTGATCGACAGTCCCAGTCCGAGGCCGCTCTGGCGGTCGGAAGTGCCGTGGTCACCCTGACGGAATCGTTCGAAGATGTGCGGAAGCAGTCCGGGCGGGATGCCGCGGCCCGTGTCGTGAACTTCGATGACACCTTCCGAGCCGTCGCGCACGAGCCGGATGTGCACGCGTCCTCCCTCGGACGTGAACTTGATTGCGTTGCCGACGAGATTGCCGGCCGCCTGCTGCAGCCTCGCCGGATCGCCGAAGATCCTGTACGCCCGGTCGCCGGGCTCGGCTTCGAGCACGACCTGCTTCACGTCGGCGGCCGGACGGGCCATCGAGACGGCGCTGGCGACGATGTCCCGCAGGTCCAGGGCGCGCAGATCGAGCCGAAGCTTGCCGGCGGCGATCCGTGACTCGTCGAGCAGGTCTTCGATCAGCTTCGCCTGGGCCAGCGTGCTTCGTTCGAGCGCGTCGAGAGCCTCGCGCCGGGTCTCGTCGTCGAGCCCGCCGAGCGCCAGCATGCGCGTCCATCCCAGGATCGACGTCATCGGCGTGCGCAGCTCGTGCGAGATGATGGCGATGAACTCGTCCTTCGCGCGATCTGCCGCACGCATGGACTCCAGTTCATCGGCGGCCTCCGCATTCTTCCCCCTCAGGTACTCCATCCGGGCGAGGTGCGTGACGTCTTCCACGGCGTGAATGATGTACGCGATGCGGCCGTCGATCACGACGGGCGTATTCAGCGGTTTCCAGTAGCGTTCCGCGAAACCGCCGCCATCCTCGGCAGGCCGGCGAATGTCGTACTTCTGCACCGGCATCGTGTGCGGCTCGCCCGTGGTCAGCGCCGTCTGCAGTGAGGCGCGCAGGTTGCGCGTGCCGGTTGCGTGCGGATCGTCCGGATTGTCGGGGAACACGTCGAAGAGGAATCGGCCCACGATCTCTTCGCGCACCGTCATCGTCGCGGCGAGGTAGGCTTCCGTCACGCCGGCGATGGTGAGGCTCGGGTCGAGAATGAGGTAAGCACCGGGTGCTGCTTCCAGCAGACGAAGTTCGGAGGAGGCAGCCATCGCGATTCGTTGTAACACCGCGGTGAGGGCGAAATGCCCCGTCGGGCCGTTTTCGCTGTTGCCGTGCCCGGTTCAGAGCCGGCGATGGGAGTGGAGGGGGCGCCATTTGTTGACGTCTCCTCGTGGAGAAGCTCGACAAGACCCGCACGAACAGCGAGCTCCTCAACGCCATGTCGTCGATGTGATGCATGTGGGGCGGGCTTTCAGCCCGCCCCCTTTCCATCACGGCCAGATCGGCACCCCGTTCGAGGCGCTGTCCCCGATCGACACGTCGCCGTCGCCGGGCGGCGGTGGCGGCTCGTTGTGCGTGCGCACGCGTCTCACGGGACGCGAGGTCCGTTCGAGCCGCAGCATGGTGATCCCGCGCGCCCCCTCTTTCACGAAGATCTCGGCGATCGTGAGGAAGCCGAGATCCGGGATGCGGATCCCGCGGCGCCCTTCGCCGCACGACGCTGTTTCATACGCCGAGCACGTGACCGCCGCGCCGATCGCTTCCACGCCGGCCGCGCGTACCGCCGCGAACGTCGGCCGCTCCGCGAACCAGCGTGTGTCGAGCGTCACGTCGACCGGCGCGCCGTCGATGGAGAGCCCTTCGATCCGCGAGCCTTCGAAGTCGATGTCCGCCTCCGGCGCACCGGCGGCCTGCCGCGAGTTGGTGCGCACGACGAGCCGGTCGACGTGCACGCGATGGCTGAGCCACAGGTTGGTGATGACTGTTTCCGTGGCCGTGATCGCGGCGCCGTCTTCCTTCGACCCGTGGACGGCGGTCTGCGCCGAGGCGAATCTCACGAAGCCGTCGTCGTAATCGTGCGCGACGGCGGCCGCGTCGCCGCCCGCCGGCGGCAGCGCCACCGAGGCGATGGCGGCGCGCCCTCCCCCCGAGACGGCGATGGCGTTGGCGTTGAAGCGATGTCCCGCGAACAGCGGCGTGGTGATGACGAGAGCGAAGATCAGCGATCGCATGGCAGCTCCTTTCGTCATGGCCAGCTCGGCGCACCGTTCGAGTCGATGGCCGCCACGACCACCGGGGGTGGCGGCGGACCGTCGAGCGTGCGGATGCGGCCGGGGCGCGTGCTGAAGCGGTCCAGGCGCAGCATCTCGATCGAGCGCATACCGTTCTTCACGAACACTTCGCCGATGGTCAGGAAGCCGAGGTCAGGGATGCGCAGCCCGCGGCGCCCGGCGGCGCACGTCGCCGCCTCGTACGCGGAGCAGGTGATGCCGGCGATGCCCTCCGGCACGACGCCGGTGGCGCGCACGGACGCGAAGGTCGGATGCTCGGCGAACCAGCGCGTGTCGAGGGTGACGTCGACGCGCTTGCCGTCGATGGTCAGCCCTTCGATCGTCGAACCGTCGAAGTCGATGTCCCCTTCGGGCGCGTCCGCGGAATGGCGGCTGTTCGTCCGCGCGACCAGCCGGTCCACATGCACGCGGTTGCCGAGGGAGAGGTCGGTGATGACGATCTCCGTCGTGGTCACGGCGACGATCCCCTCCGTCGTCCCGCGCACGGCGGATCGCGCCTCGGCGAAGCGCACGAAGCCGTCGTCATAATCGCGGACGACGGCCTCGCCGAGACCGCCCGCCGACGGCAATGCGACCGAGCCGACGGCGGGATGTTCCGCGCCGCCGACCGCGAAGGCGCTGGCGTGGAAGCGATGTCCCGCCAGCGCGGACGCGCAGAGGAAAAGAAGAAGAAAAGCACAAAGAGCACGGCCCGAAGCACGTGGTGTCATGACGAACCTCCTTTTTCTCTCGAGGCCTTGAGCATACGCCTGTTCGGGCCGCTACGTACACCCAAATAACTCTTGCTCGTTGTCATGACCGAATCGTGAACCGCACTGCTGCCGCATGCGCGCGGTCCATGATGCTCGTTGTCGAGGAGACGATCCTATGCCCGGCGCTACGAGGTCATGCGGGACACCGTGAACATGCCCGCGGCCGCAAGCAGCACCGTCAGCAGCGTCAGCGTCAGCGGATCGAGCGTCGGAATCCCGGCCACGGCTCCTGCGATGATCGTGACCGTGTACGGCGCCGCGCCGGTACAGCCGCCCGCGTCCGTCGCGCGCAGCGTGAACGAGAAGAGGCCGGGCTGCAGCGGCACGCCGCTGATCGCTCCGGTCGCGGGGTTGAGCGTGAGGCCGGCCGGCAATGTTCCGCTGGCGACCGCGTACGTGTAGGGCGGAGTGCCGCCCGATCCGGTGACCGACTGAGAGTACGGAGTGCCGGTCACGCCCGGCGGCAGCGTGGCCGGTGTCAGCGTGATGGCCGGACAACCCGGCGCGGCGATGACGATGGAGTACGGCCGGCTGCCCAGGCAGCCGCCGGCGTCCATCGCCGTGATCGTGAAGTTGAACGTGCCGGCGACGGTCGGCGATCCGGTGATCGCGCCGGTCGCTGGATTGAGCACCAGACCCGTGGGCAACGCACCGGACGATACTGAAAATGTATACGGCGCAGTGCCGCCGGTTGCCGACACGACCTGGTTGTAGGCAGCGCCGACCGTGCCGTTCGGCAGCGTGGCCGGATTCACGATGATGGCCGGACAGGCCACCACGCCGCAACTGTTGACGTTGTTCGTGTCGAGCGTGACCGCGCCGTTGCGCGCCAGCGTTCTGCCGGTGGTGCTGGCCCCGGTCGTGAGCGTGATGCTCGTCAGCGCGAGGATGTCGCCGGCGAACGACGAGGCGGTGCCGATGGTCGCGGAGCTGCCCACCTGCCAGAACACGTGATTGCAGGGATTGCCGCCGTTGATGACCCTGACGGATGCGCCGCTCGAGGTGGTGAGCGTGCTGCCGATCTTGAAGAGAAAGAGTGCGTTCGGATTGCCTTGGGCGTCCAGGACCAGCGCGCCGGTCAACTGGGCCGAGCTGGAGAAGCAGTAGACACCTGGAGTGAGCGTCAGCCCGCCGAGATTCTGCCCCGTCAGGTCGACCGTGCACGGCGTCGCGGCGATGTTGTTGTAGGCGGTGGTGAGGTCGTTCTGCGCCTGCACCGCCACCGCGTCATTGCTGTGAATCGCCCCGCCGACGACGACGCCGGGAGGGAAGCCGGTCACGGAGGTGCCGGGGCTCACGCCCACATTGCCGTTGACGGTGCTCGGTCCGGTGTTCGTGACCGCGGAGCCGCCGAGGACGCCGAAGTTCTGCGCCGTTCCGAGGGAGATCTGCGCGGCCGCGGGAGTTGCGGCCAGCAGGAGGAATGCAATACCGAGGAACGCGACAGATTTCGTGGGCATGGGAGGCTTCCTTTCGCCTGCTGCTCGCGCCTGTAGTTCCGCGACGCAGCGATCATTTCACGAGCCGGGTAATTCGGCAAATAAATCATGATTTCTCGCGATCCATCAGGGCTGCCGCGCGACGTATCGCCGCGCACACGTTGTCGTGACCGAATCGTGAACCGCGCTGCTGCAGCATGCGCGCGGTCCTAGAATCCCTCGCATGCGTACAGTTCTCTGCGCCCTGTTGCTCGTGCTGGTCTCGTCGGTTGCGGCGCAACCGGTCCCGGTGCAGCTCGAATCGAAGGTCATGTCTGAAACGCGCACCATCCTGGTGCGCACGCCGGCGTCGTATGCCGGCGGCACGCGTGCCTATCCGGTCCTCTACCTGACCGATGGCGACCGGCAGATCGGCCACACCGCGGCCGTCGTCGACTTCCTCGCGCGCGAAGGGCGGATGCCCGAGGTCATCGTCGTCGGGATCAGCAACACCGACCGCACGCGCGACCTCACGCCGACGAAAGTCGAGAGGTTCGGCGGCAACTTCGCCACACCCACCAGCGGAGGCGGCGACCGCTTCCTCGACTTCATCGCCACCGAAGTCATCCCGTACGTCGAGAAGAACTACAGGACGCAGCCGTATCGCGTCTTCGCCGGACACTCGTTCGGCGGCCTCTTCGCCATGCACGCGTTCCTCACGCGCCCCGGCCTCTTCAACGGCGTCATCGCCGTCAGCCCCACGCTGACGTGGGACAACCGCTACGTCTACCGCCGCGCGCAGGAGTGGGTGAAGAAGACGCCGGAGCGTCCGGTGACGCTGGTGGTCTCCGTGGGGAACGAGGGGGAAGAGCTCGACCGCGAGCTCGACGCGCTGAAGTCGCTCCTGCAGAAGAGCGGACCGAAGTCGCTGGAGCTCGAGTTCGTCCGCTATCCCGACGAGGACCACGGCTCGGTCGTGCTGCCGACGCACTACGCCGGCCTGCGCAAGGTCTTCGAGCCGTTCCGCTTCGTCCTCGGCCCTCCCACCGACGACCCGAAGAAGCTCTACGCCCGCGCGCGCGAGCATTTCGCGAAGGCCTCCGCGCGGGTCGGGTTCGCGGTCCCGATTCCGGAGCAGACCACGAATGCCATTGGCTACCGCCTGCTGCAGGCGGGTCACGTGCAGGAGGCGATCGAAGTCTTCCGCGCCAACGCGGAGGCCTGGCCGGCATCGGCGAACGTCTACGACAGCCTCGGCGAGGCGCAGGAGCGCGCCGGCGCCTTCGAGCAGGCGCTGGCCAGCTATCGCCGCGCCGCCGCCATCGGCAAGACCACCAACGACCCGAACCTGGCGGTGTACGAGCAAAACGCGGAGCGGGTCGCCAAGCGCTGACTCCAGTCCCCTCTCCCCGCGCGCGGGGAGAGGGTCAGGGTGAGGGGTCACTCCTCGCAGCGGGCCACGTCCCCTCACCCTAACCCTCTCCCCACTGGCGTGGAGAGAGGGGACTGGCCCCCGTACCGCCGCGCTTGTCCGGATGGGTGGAAGGGTCTGTACAATGCCATCCTTCATGCACGCGTTCCGGCGAGTGGCCTTGCGTCTGGCCATCGGCGTTCTGCTGACGCAGCTCTGCGTCGTGGCGGCGCTTGCCGTCGCGCCGGCGTTCTGCTGCGAGCCGGCGGTCACGCCGGGCACCGGGCTGCCGGACTGCTGCAAAGGCGACGGCCACTCCTGCCCGCTGAAGAAGCTCGCCTCCTCCTCCGATGACGGCGAGGGCGGCGCGAAGATGCGCGGCTGCATGTCCACCGACGAGCGCATCGCCTCGCTGCTCTTCGGCTCCGTCGGCGTGCTCGTCTCCGTCGAGCCGCTGCCCACGCCGGCCGTCGTCGCCTCGCTCGAGAGCGGCAGCGTGTACGAGCCGCAGCGCCTCGCGCCCGCCGACTCACCCCCTCCCCGCGGCTGACGCTCTCCGTCCCCGCAGCCGGATTCCCCGGGAGGCCATGCCATGAATGGGTGCAGGCGAGTCATCGCCTTTGTCTTGCTTTGCTGTGCCGCGCAGGCGCAGAGCGTGGGAAGGATCGAAGGCCGCGTCGCCGACGCGGCCGGCCAGCCGAGTGCCGGAGCGACGGTCGAAGTACGGCGCACGAATGGCGAAGCCGTGCAGGTCACCACCGCGGCCGACGGCACGTTCGCCGTTCCGTCGCTGCAGGCCGGAACCTACGTCGTCGCGCTCCGTGAAGCCGACGGCAGACTCCGCGGCCATCGCACCGTCAAAGTCGCGAGCGGCGCCGTCGCGCGCGCCGACCTCGAAGTCGAGCTGCAGTTCTCCGACTCCGTCACCGTCACCGAGTCGCGCAGCGCGCGCCTCAAGAGCGAGACGCCCGCCAGCGTCGGCAGCGTGACCTCCGAGACGATCGCCGAGACGCGCCCCTCGCATCCCAGCGAGATCATGGGCGGCGTCGCAGGCGTCTGGGTCAACGTCACCGGCGGCGAGGGACACCAGACCGCCATCCGCCAGCCGCTCAACACCAACCCCGTCTACCTCTTCCTCGAGGACGGCGTCCCCACGCGCTCCACCGGCTTCTTCAACCACAACGCGCTGTACGAGGTGAACCTCCCCGGCGCCGAGGGGATCGAAGTGACCAAGGGCCCCGGCTCCGCGCTGTACGGCAGCGACGCCATCGGTGGCGTGGTCAACGTGCTGACCCGCTCCGCGCTGGAGCAGCCGGGCGTCACGCTCAGCCTCGAGAGCGGCAGCGCCGGCTGGCGCCGCGCCCTCGGCGACGTGAACTGGACGCGCGGCCGCCACGGCCTCCGCGTCACGCTCAACACCACCGAGTCCGAGGGGTGGCGCGCCGCCACCGACTACAGCCGCCAGAGCGGCACGCTGCGCTGGGACTTCGTGCGCGACAGCGAAGTCTTCAAGACCCTCTTCGCCGCCAACCGCATCGACCAGCAGACCGCGGGCAGCTCCGCGCTGCCGGAAGTCGACTACCTCGCCGAGGCCGAGGCCAACCTCACGCCCATCTCCTTCCGCGCCGTCGAAGCCGTGCGCCTCTCCACCGACTACCACCGCCTGGCCGGCAGGACCGCCATCAACGTCATCCCCTACGTCCGCTACAACGCGATGGACCTCCTCCCGAACTGGACGCTCACGTTCGATCCGACGGTCTCCGAGTCGCAGAACCACTCCTTCGGCGTGATGGCCAAGGTCGAGCGCGAGCTGCCGTGGTGGGAGGGACGCGCCGTGGCCGGCATCGACACCGACTACAGCCCGGGCGGCCGCTTCGAGTACGTCATCCGCCCGCAGACGTCTCCCTCGGGGCTCCCGAGCAATCGGGCCGCGTTCACGTCCTACACGCAGGGTGCCACGGTCTACGACTACGACGTCACCTACCGCGCCGCGTCGCCGTACGTGCAGCTCGAGCTCGCGCCCGTGAAGCGGCTGCACGTCAGCGCGGGACTGCGGCTCGACGACATGTCGTACGACTACGACGACCTGCTCGAGAGCGCGCCGACGGCGCGGCACCGCCGTCCCGCCGACGGCTCGCGCAGCTTCCGCCATCTCAGCCCGAAGCTCGGCCTCACGTACCAGCTCACCGGGAGCCTCAGCGCCTTCGCGGCGTACCGGCACGCCTTCCGCGCGCCGTCCGAGGGGCAGCTCTTCCGGCAGGGCAGCGCGCGCAACACCATCGATCTGGATCCGGTGAAGGCGGAGAACCTCGAGCTGGGCGTGCGCTTCCTGCCGCACTCCGGCCTGTCGCTCGACCTCTCCGTGTACCGCCTCGACAAGCGCGACGACATCCTCTCGTACCAGAGCCCGGTCGATGGCGCGACCGAGGCCGTCAACGCCGGCCACACGCGGCACACCGGCATCGAGCTCGCCGCGAAGATGACTCCCGCGCGCTGGGCCGCGCTCGCGCTCAGCTACTCGTACGCGAAACACACTTACGAGGAGTGGGTGGTCGACCCCGTCGCCCGGATCGACTTCAGCGGCAACGAGCAGGAAGTCGCGCCGCGGCACATGGGCACGGCCATGCTGCGCGTCGGCCCGTGGGCGAATACCACCGCCGCGCTCGAAGCCACGTGGCTCGGCAGGTACTTCATGGACGCGGCCAATACGAACGAATACGACGGCCACGTGCTGGCCAATCTCCGCGTGCAGCACGACTTCCCGCGCGGCATCCGCGGCTTCGTCAAGGCCATGAACCTCTTCGACGCCCTGTACGCGGAGTCGGCGTCGTACACCATCGCCCGCGGCCGCGAGTTCGCGCCCGGACGCCCGCGCACCTTCTTCGCCGGAATCGAATTCACCTGGAGAGCCCGATGATCCTCGGAGTGGTTTTCTCGGCCGTGCTGCTGGCGGCCACCCATCAACACGCGACCCCGCAGAAAGGGATGCGCACGCCGACGGTCGTCTTCGACGCGAAGGCGCAGGCGTGGCGCGTCTGGATCGACGACGACCACGTCCTCGTCAGCACGTCCGCCGACCGCGGCAAAAGCTGGCGCGCCGCCACGCGCGTCACCCGCGAGCCGGAGAAGATCGACGCGAACGGCGAGAGCCGCCCCAAGATCGCCCTCGGCACGAAGAACGAGGTGTACGTGACGTGGACGCGCAGCGGCACGAAGCCCTACACCGGCGACGTCCGCTTCGCCCGCTCGCTCGACGGCGGCAAGACCTTCGAGGCGCCGCGCACGATCAACGACGACGGCGTCGAGACCGGCCACCGCTTCGACGCCCTGGCCGTCGCCGCCGACGGCGCGGTGCACATCGCCTGGATCGACAAGCGCGACCTCGACCGCGCCAAAGCGGCGAAGCAGGCGTACGAGGGCGCGGCGCTGTACTACACGCTCAGCCGCGACCGCGGCGCCACGTTCGCGAAGAACCGCAAGATCAAGGACAACGTCTGCGAGTGCTGCCGCGTCGCCACCGCGTTCGACGCCGGCGGGAAGCTCCTCTTCGTCTGGCGCGACGTCATGAGCGGCAGCATCCGCGATCACGCGCTGGTGCGCGTCTCCTCGAACGGCTCCGTGGAAAAAGTGCAGCGCGCCACCGCCGACGACTGGAAGATCAACGGCTGCCCGCACCACGGTCCCGCGGTCGCGGCCGGCGCGGACGGCGTCACGCACATGGCGTGGTTCACCGGTGCCGGCCCCGAGGGGGCGGGGACGTTCTACGGCCGCCTGTCGGCCGATGGCCGTCCCCTCGGCAAGCGCGTACGGCTGACCTCGACGGTGAACGGTCACGCTGCCGTCCACGTCCGCGGATCGCACGTGACCGTGGTGTGGAAAGAGAATGCCTCCGAGAGTGGTTCGTCCATCGTGGCCGCGGTGTCGAAAGACGGCGGCGCGACGTTCGGACCGCCGCGTCCGGTCGCCGCGACCTCCGGCCTGTCGGATCATCCGCTGCTCGTCGCCGCGCATGACGGCCTCTACCTGTCATGGTTCGCGGCGGCGGAAGGACATCGCCTCGTGCGTCTCGAAAGCTAGATCGACTTTTATGACCCATCGTCTCCGCGGCCTCGCCGCCCTGCTCTTCGTCTCCACGCTCGCGTACGCCCACAGCAGCATGGACCTGACCGCGCGCGTGTCGATGCCGCCGTTCCTCCGCGCCGGCACCACCGAGCGCATCGAGGTCATCGCCGACGTGCGCGCCTTCGATCCCGCCTCCGGCGTGACCCTGACCGTCGATACGGACACGGGGACGTTCGCCGGCTCGAGCCAGGCCTCCTTCTGGCGCTGCACGCGCGAGCCGAAGCGCCTCCGCTGCGTGGCCGACGAGGCCGCCGCCGGACCGCACGTGTTCCAGGTCGACCTGACCACGCCGGCGACGGGCTCGGTCAAGGTGACGGCGACGTTCGAGTCGATCTTCAGTGGCGATCCGAAGCCGGCCGACAACAAGATCTCCGAGACGAGCCGCGTCTACGCGCCCGCCTCGTGCGGCACGCAGGCGCCGGCGACGCTGGCCGCGACGCCGTCGCGCGGCGGGGTCGAGCTGAGCTGGTCCGCCGTGCCGGGCGCGGCGTCGTACGAAGTCTTCGCCTCGCTCGACGGCGAGACGCCGCGCCGCATGACCGCGACCGCCAACACCGCGACGACCGCGCGCTTCACCGGCGGCGGCGAGGTGACGTGGTTCGTCCGCGCGAGCTTCGACGGCTGCCCGTCGACGGAGAGCGGGAGCGCCACGTTCGACCACCCCGCGGCCGCGCCGCGTCTGACCGTTTCCTCGATCCGCTCGGAGTCGCTGGTCGAGCCGGTGGCGGTGGCGCTCGAAGACGATCACGTGGTCGTCGGCGACGCGTCGCTGCGCTCGCTGCGCTCGTACCACATTCCCAGCGGCGCGCTGTTCGACCAGCCGCTGACGGGCGAAGCCTCGACCCCGCGCCTCGCGCTGGACGGCGGCATCGCCGGCGGCCCGGGCGGCTATCTCTACATCGCCGACCGCTCCAATCACCTCGTCCGCTACGTCTATCCCGACACCCGTGGAACCTTCCCCGCGATCGGCACCGCCGGCTCGGCGGGCATGAGCGACGGGCTCGGCAAGGCCGCGCGCGTGCGCTCGCCGCTGGGCATCGTCTCCGACGGCAGCTCGCGGATCTTCATCTCCGACGGCAACAACACGATCCGGCGCATGGTGTTCGACGCGCCGAAAGGGGAGTTCTCGTCGACGACGTTCGTGGCCGCCTCGGCCGGTCTCGACGATCCGGCCGGCCTGGCCATCGACGCCGTGGGGAATCTCTACGTGGCCGACCGCGGCAATCATGTCATCCGCCGCGTCTCTCCCTCGGGCGAGCTGACGACGGTCGCCGGCGTGATGGACACGGCCGGTCATCGCGACGGCGACGCCGCGCAGGCGCTCTTCAACCAGCCGTTCGGCATCGCCGTCGACGCGTGGGGCAGCCTCCTCGTGACCGAGGAAGGGAATCACACCGTGCGCAGGATCGCGCCGAACGGCACGGTCACCACCGTGGCCGGCGCGCCCGGCCAGCCCGGCAACGCCGACGGCATCGGCGACGGCGCACGCTTCAACCGCCCCGCCTTCCTGACCATCACCGAGGACGGCACGATCTGGATCGCCGACCGCGGGAACGGCACACTGCGGCGCGCGGTCTTCTCCGTGTCCGGCCCGAAACGCCGCTCCTCGAGAAACTGATCAGCCGCCGATCAACCGCACCCGCAGGAACACCGCCCGGCTGTTCGGATCCTCTCCATAGAAGGGATCCAAGGCCTCCGGCGTGTCGTGCATGGTGTAGTTCGCCCCGGCGCCCACGCGCAGCGGCGCCCGCACCCAGAAGTCGAACGTGTACCCGACCAGCAGCGACTGCACGAGGAACGTCGGGATCACCGGCGGCACCGGCGGACGGATGGGCGAGTGCACGTGCGGAAAGAGCTCGTCCTTCTCCACGCGCTCGTAGCGCGTGCTGATCCAGTGGCGGTCGCCGACGCGCAGCAGCGCCTCGCCGAGGTAGGCGTCCAGCCGCTGGTCGAACCACTTCTTGTGGTTGATGCCGTAGACGAGCGACGTGGAGAGATGCGCGCGCGAGAAGGGATGCTCGTACGCCACCGAGGCGGTGGTGCGGGCCACGTCGCCCGGCTCCAGCGCCTCCGGCTTTTTCAGCTCGCCGTGCGAGACCTGCGCGACGAGGTTCGGGGTCGGCGCCCAGCTCAGGCGCGTCGACCACGAGTCGATCGGGCCGAGGTCGATGTCCCAGCGTCCCTCGTCCGGCTCGGCGCCGTGGAAGCCGCTCACCTCGAGGGCGAACGCGCCGCGGCGGTAGCCGGTCGTGATCACCGTCGAGGCGATGTGCGTCGAGTCCTGGTTGTGGTGGCTGAGCACCGCCTGCGGGATCTCGGCGGCCGAGGGGCGGTGCGGGAACGCCACCGGGCCGAGGGCCGCGTCGCCGTGCGGCGCGAGATAGACGTAGCCGATGCCGCCGCCGACCGGCCGCGCGTACTCGGCCGCCAGCTCCATGAAGAAGTCGTGCGGATGCTGGCCGTCGATGATGGCCCGCCCGTCGGCGGTCTCGCCGGTCTGGAAGAGGAGCGGATAGCGCTTGTCCCGGATGGTGGCCGGCTCGAGGCTGAGCATGGTCCGGAGCTGTACCGCCCCGCCCCACATCTCCTTCGACGCCGCGGCCATGACCCAGTTCGTGGAGAACGTGTCGTCGCCGCCGCGCGGCCCGCTCTGCTGGATGTGATTCGCGAAGGCCACGCCGTGCAGCATCACGTGCCACGACCCGGCATTGAACATCCGCATCTCCATCGGGGCCGCGGCCGGCATCAGCGACGTGCCGGACCCCTGCTGGTGAAAGAACCCGGCCAGACTCGGTGTCTCGGCCGCCGCGAGGGGAAAGGAGAGGAGGGAGCCCAGGAGAAGGGAAAGGGCGATGGGGCGCATAGGCGCGACAGTGTAGCGAATCACCTCCCGGATTCGCGCACCGGGAGACGATGTTCATTTCGGAACCTGCTTCGGTAGTGGCCCGGCGTCATGCCGTAGGCGGCCTTGAAGGCGCGGTAGAAGGTCGGGTGCGTCCCGAAGGCGCTCATGGCGGCGATGTCGACGACCGAGTAGGAGGTGGTGAGGAGGAGCTGCTCGGCGTAACGGAGCTGCCGCTCGCGCAGGAAGTCGCGCAGGGGGACGCCGAGGACGCCGGAGGAGACGCGCGCGACGTACTGGCGGGTGAGCTCGAGGTGGCGCGCGAACTCGTCCGCCCGCGCGGCCGTCTTTCGCTTGTAGCAGTCGCGCAGGTAGAGGTCCGCGGCCCGGTCGAGCCGCTGCCGGAGGGTGTGGGGAGAAGGAGAGCGTCCGCGAGGCCTCACGCCCGAGGAGTGGCGGAACGCCGGATTCTCCACCCGGTTCGGCCGGGTAATTTTTGAGGGTGAGGCGATCGTGGGTCATGCCGCGACCCACGATTGCCATCATCCGCCTGGGATGCCGATTCGCGACATGAGCCACAACGTGAAATCGGCTTCGGTGACACCATTCGGAACACCGATCCGCGCTTCGAGCCACGTCGTGAACTCGGCCCAAAGACTGGCGTCGTCCATTTGGCTCGCGGTGGCGCTCGGCGCGATCAGGACGACGATCAGCAGCCACGCCGCAGCGGTTCGGGGAAAGACACCTCGCATAAGCCCTCCTTTCGGTCACAGGAGTGCGGCGAAGCTGCGATTCTTACAGTGATCCGGGAGGAACGAAGGCCAGGTCAGGTTGAATGTCCACCCGGAAGTACTTGGTGAGGCGATCGTGGGTCATGCCGCGACCCACGATTGCCATCATCCGCCCGGGACGCCGAGACGCGACATGAGCCAGACCGTGAAATCGACTTCGATGGCTATTGCCACTCCGCCCGGCACGACAAGACGCGACTCCAGCCACGTCACGAACTCGACCCACAGACTCGTGTCCGCTGTTGCCTCGGACGCAAACGCGCTCGGCGCGAGCAGAATGGCGAGCAGTAGCCACACCGCGGTGGTCCTGAAAAACACACCTCGCATAAGCCCTCCTTCCTTATAGGAGTGCGGCGAAGCGACGATTCTTACAGTGCCGCGGGAGGGACGAAGGCGAGGTCGGGCTGAACGTCCACCCGGCGGAAGTACTGGCGGATGTAATCAATGAGAGTCGGTGTGACGTTACTCATGGCTGCAGCCTGTTTGAGGTAGTCGGCTGCGGTCACTGCGCCTGTCACCATGCCTGCATCTTTGAAGAGCTTGACGATGTTGCCGGCAGTTTGTCGCACCTCGCGAGGCTGCTCGAGCAAGAGGAATGTTTCCATGAGATCGAGCGTGACCAGAGCAGCGTCGGAGACGGCGTCGAGCTTCTCGAACTCCTCTCGGACCTCTCGCAGCCGCCGGACCGCGTTGTCGTAGCGGCCCTCGCGCTGCACGACCAGGGCGAGGCCCCATCGGCATCGAAGTTCCTCGGACATGATGTTGAGGTCGCGAAACGCGAGCATACCCTGATGGAAGTACTGCGTTGCCCGCGCAAGATCACGTCTTTCGAGGAAGCAGTAGCCGAGCACCTGCGCCTCGCGTGCGATCCAGGTGATGTTGTTGGTTGATTCTCCGTATGCGTAGATGGAGTCGAAGATCGACTGCGCCTGTCCGATCTCGTGTCGCTCGAACGCGATGCACCCCTGCAGATGGCGCGAACGCAAGTAGAACTCCGTCTGGCCAAGCTGCGCGAAGATCGCGGTGCTCTCCTCCGCGTGCCGCTCCGCCGTTTCGTACATGGCTTGGTAAAAAAGGACGGTTGCCCGGATGAAGGTGATGCTCGCAAGGTCCAGCTCCGGACGAGGCAACTCGCGGTACGCCCGCTCGGCGCGATCGAGCGCTTCGAGTGCCGCGCTGAACCGGCCCAAGTGCCGATTCGCATTCGCCCGCTGCTTCCAGGCCAAGCCCCGCAGCGCTGCGATATCGGCCGGTGTGTAAATGGCCATCGACAGCATGCCTACAATCGCGCTGGCCGTCTCCGCGAGAATCAGCGCGCGCCGTGGTGCGCTGTATTGCGCTTTGTCGGCGGCATCCGCGAGTTTCCGTACCACACCGCCCGTGTGGTACTCGGGCCTGGAGGCGATATCCGCCCACAGGAACGCTCCCGACGATCCGGACAGGAACCTGTCCAGCATCGATGTCAGCATTGCGTCCGCTTCCGCATCCTCGCGGCGTTTCCGCGCGGCCGCCTCGCTCAACATCCGGTAGCCGGACAGCGAGATGGCGTGGTCGGCATCCGGCCATGAGTCCTCATCCGCGATGAGGGCGTCCACTTCGCGGATGTCGTCCAGTCGTTTCCGGCACGGCTCACAGCCGGCGAGATGCGCTTCCAGCTCGACGACCCCGTCGGTGAACGACGGATCGAGCGCATACATCAGGAGCAGATGGTCATTCGGGTGTTCCGGCAAGATCGATGGCCTCACTCATTTCGCGGTACGCCGCACGGGCGCGTCCGCGGCAGTAATTCAGGAGCTGGTGGATGGAGTTCTGGGTCGTGTCGCGGGAGGCGGCGATGCTGATCGCGCTCTCGCCGTCGATGTAGAAGCGGCGCAGCGTCTCCCGGCAGCTCTCCCCCAGCCGGGAGAGCGCCGCCGACATCAGCGAGTTCCGGATGATCGAGTCGAGCAGCGCGTCATCGGACGCGGCGAAGCAGGGATCGGCGTCGCAGAACACTTTCCGCTGCGCGTCGGCCTGGCGCCAGTACTGCCGCGCCGCGTTGCAGATGCCTCCGATGAGGTACGGCCGCAGCTCGCGGACCCGGTCCGCGTGCGTGAGGTAGGTGGCGAAGACATCCTGCACCAGCTCGTCCACATCGCCGCGCGGGATGCCGAACTTCCGCATGGCGATCCTGCGGAGGAGCGGGACGTAAGTCTCGTAGAGACGGTCGAACTCCGGATCGCAGACGCCCGCCATCCCGGCCGCGGCGGTCCTCTCCGACAAACCCTCTGCGCTCGCGACGGTGATGTGCGGTTCCTCGTTCATAGGTGAGCCGGGAAGGATGCCGTTCCCTACCTCCATCGCCCTTCAGGTTACGAAATGTTCATAGACGCGCACGCCGCCGCCGTCTAAAAGAGGACGCGGACCCGCCACGAGACAGAATGCCACATCGTCCCCGCCGCCGGCCGCGCCCCGAATGGAACCGCATCCGCGAGCTCTTCCTCGGGCGCCGCGAGTCCTACGCCACCACGGAACTGCCCGCCCTCCTCGGCATCGCCGCCGCCGCCGTCCAGCAGGCCATCGACGACAAAACCATCACGCCCATCCCCGTCGGCCGCGAGCTGCGAGTGGTCTGGGAAGACGTCGTCACGCTGGCTCTCGAGCACCGCTGGACCTCGCGCCTCCTCACCGACGCCCTGCGCCGCTTCCCCCGCGCCCCCCTCCCGCCCCTCCTCCGCGTCACCCCCGCCCGCGTCACCCTCCCCCGCTACCAGTGGCACATCCTCCGCCTCCTGGCCGCCCGCCAGTCCCGCGCCGACCGCCGCGACATCACCGTCAGCGACCTCCTCGAACAAGCCGTCACCACGGCCTTCATCATGAGGATCGAGGATTGGGAAGAGCTGGAGAAATCACTCCCCGGCGTCTCTGACACGGTCAGCTGGCCGTCAGGAGAGTAACGACACCCGCATTTGTACAGGTGTGCCCGCAGGCCCTGCGGCTGCCTGAAATCACTCATTACGAATGAAGAGTCATCTGCGCTTGCGCTGCTTATCTAGGAGTTGGACGCACACGAAGCACGGTTCTCGTTGGGTCACGGGCGCAGGAACCTGAGTGTGACCATCGCTCCTTCCCCATGGAGACGGGTCCGCGGGACCGGACGACGAATTCCGTCCCTCTTCTGTTTGATCCAGCGCCGCTGCGCCTATCCTCCAGGAATGCGTGGTGCTACGCTATCTTGATGTGGCCGAGACAACCAGACGCCGGCGGTGTCAAGATCCCGAAAGTTGTCCAACAGGCCACGATCGATCGCATCTTGCGGCATGCAGAGCGATCCTACCGTGGTCGATACGACAGGCTTGAGGTGCGTTTCCGCGGTGCTCTCTGTTACATCGACGCGTATGTCGGTGCCAGTCTTCCGACAGCTGAAAGCACCGGCGCCGCAATCGAAGATGTGCCCACCCATCTGTGCCGGTTGCGTTACTTCGGAGACGAGAATCAGTGGTCCTTCTCGTTCTTTACGTACAGCACCATGAAATACGAGCTCGCCGTTTTTCCGGACGGGTCTTTCTACGGCACTCCGGAAGAAGCATTCGATGCGGCCGCCGTATATTTGTGAAATGAATGTAATCGTCACTGTTCGTACAGCGATCGGGCGAAGCCACGAGCAAATCCACAACACTCCGTAAACACAGCGGCGGGCGGTGGCGCCGAACTTCACCGCCGAAGCCCCTCTGCCGCCCATTCGGCCTGACCAGCCTCACCATGCCAGCTGATTGCGCAGCGAAGCGACGAATGCGAGGGTCCGAACGCCGTCAATCGTCCGAGCATCAGGCCGCTGGTTCCGGACGCCTCGTTATCTGCCGGCGATAGCGAGGAGGCGTTTTTATGTGAATAGTGGTCGCGCCTCGCGGTGTAAGAGCGTGTAGATCGCATACGCGCCATAGACAGTGCCGAATGGAAATGCCAGTAATAACAGGCAGCCTGCCACGATGATCACCATGCGGGCCCAATTCCGGAACTTCAGGAGGCCGACACCACCTGCGAGTGTGGAAAACGAGAGGATCGTTACCAGCGCGAAGAACAGCCGCACCGTCTCCAGGCCAGAGTTGCCGCCGCTGCTTCCGGTCACGACATACATTCCAAACGATAAGACAGAAATTGGCGCACCGATCGCGATGGACAAGTGGGCTAAGCCCCTGATCCGCCGTTCAGGAGGCGATTCAGTTACGCCCTCGAGACTGCGGCGCCGGTTCTCGGCTTGAGCCAGTACATCGGGCAAGATAGAGAAATCGCCGGCGAGAACGTCCGCAGCAGCGTTCCGTACCGCATCCGCATACATTGGTATCTGCAACTGCTGGTGAGTCTGCAACGGATCACCACGCTTGAGTCGCAATGCGCCGAGCAATAACCCCCAACAGCCGAGCTTTTCGAATGCATAATCGCGCAGAGGGATTGCGTATCTACGAGCCGCGAATAGGTTCAGTATGTTGTGACCCAGATCGCGCCCGTTATGCACGGCGTTTGCTCGGTCGAAGAAGACATCGGTCCATCTGCCGTATCCGCCACCTCGGATTGTGATCCGAGTGGTGCTGTTGGCAAACCGGATCATGTACCGCTCGGGGTCTTGATCCTCCGGTTGTTCCGTGAAGCCATAGTCAGTGATCAGATATGCGAACGCACGTCGGCATTCGTCCCTGAACTCCGTGTGTGTAAGCGGATACTTTAGCCTGTTCACGTCCACAGACCCCGATGACTGTTCGCAAAATGATACGCTAAGTGTGCAGGGGGCAGTGGTAACGCCGCCGGTACAGGAATAGTTCGACGTTCCATCGTCCAAAGCCGGCTAACGTCGTCGCCTCAGTGGCGGCGAGGCCTGGATGCTTGCGGCGGCAAGCGGCGTGACGCCGTACGTCTCGGGCAAGTCGGGCTCGCCGGCCAGCGATTCAAAGCGCGGATTGTCTTCCAACCTGTCAACGGTGTTCGCGAGATTGCGCATACTTCGAATAGTAGTCACACGGTCGGTTTCGTTCTGGACGTCTACGGCCCGCTCCGTGATGCGCGCCAATTCAAAACGTGCAGGTTTGAACCAACTTCGCTCGTGCAATCGCGATCGCGACGACGATCTCTCGCTCGGTCAAGCTTCGCCGCGATCGATTGACTGTCGCTGTCAATTCATCAGCCAATTTCCGCGAGCGCTTGAAGCACTGTTCGTTGTCGGAACGAAGCTGAGGCGCAACCCTTGTTCCGCCACCATGCGCCGCAGTTCCTCGTCGAACCGGGAACAGACGTCGCTGCCATCGGGCGTGTACATCAGGTTCCGAATTCGTTCGGCGTGGCCGCACTCTATCTCACAGTCAGGATGACACCACGAGCATGCGACGGCCTTAGGTTGAACAGGGCCAAGCGCACACGAGAAGAAGAAGCGCGCAAGCCACACGAGCCAGGTTGTGCCTGCAGCAATGATCACCGAACGACGTCAGCGACTGCGGCCGGTTCCGGGTGCCGAAGCCAGGGCGGCGCGGTGGCTGCCGCGAATGACGTTCGAAGAACCGAGCCGCGAACTGCAATCACTGTGACGCCGTGGCGCAAGCGCTGATGGAGGCAGGTCGGCTGCCGAACCAGTGCGGGCCGCGGCAGCTTCACGCCGGAGTTGGACGAAGCCGCTACGCGGCGCGCTCCGCGTTCTTGAGTGGTGATGGTCCGTTGGAGTTGAACCGATGACCGCTCGCCTTTGAGGCCCTCGCGGGAGTCCACTGATCGGATCTCATGGAAAGGAGATCGATCCATGGTCACCACTCCCTTGCGTCAACGATGCAGCA
>Ga0196976_1000166_pt1 | contig 44672 bp, 36 predicted proteins | sample S3v_513CmetaG_FD_148644 | JGI IMG/M metagenome (GOLD analysis project Ga0196976, IMG submission 148644) | Soil microbial communities from Anza Borrego desert, Southern California, United States - S3+v_5-13C | ecosystem: Environmental > Terrestrial > Soil > Desert | place: USA: California... | reverse complement strand
AGCTGGCGCGCGAAGAGGTCGCAGCAGACCCGAGCTTCCTCCTCACGCGGTATCACGTGGACATGGCGCTGACGGCGCAAGGGCGGGTCACGGAGGCGCTCCGCTGGCTCGAGGAGACCATCCGGATGTCACCGGCTCAGGATCGGGAAGAGATCGCGTACCGCCAGGCGATGATCGCCGCGGCGACCGGCGATCCGGCCCGCATCTGGCGGTACGCCGCTCCGGCGCACGCCTCGGGTGGCCGCCGTGCGACCGCCTCCCTGGCGCTGGTGTTCCTGCTGCTCGGGGACGTCGAGCACGCGGACGAGCTCGGGGCGTCGCTCGATCCGGGTTCGCCGGAGGACCTTCAGTTTCGGGCGCTTCGCTCGTGGCGCGCCGGCGACGCAGCGAGCGCGCTCGCACAGCTCGCGCACGCGGAGGGACAGGATCCGCTGCCCAGCTCGGGCCTGGCGCCCGCGTACCTCGCCGCCGAGGTGGCGGCGGCGACCGGCGACGACGTGACCGTCGTCGCCATGGTCGACCGGTTTCAGCGGCTCCCGCCGCATCGGATCTGGCGCGCATGGGCCTATCCGCGCTCGCTGTATCTCGCGGCCCGCGCCCACGCCCGCCTCGGAGATCGCGACGCCGCGCGTCGCGCGGTGGACCGACTGCTCGGCCTCCTTGGCCGCGCAGATCGCGATGTCGTGCTGTTGAAGCAAGCTCGCCTCCTCCGGGGCGAGCTGCAGTAGCAACGCGTGGATGCGAACGTCTCGCATCCGAGACAAGGAGAACGTATGCCCGACCCGACCGTGGCCGCCCGCGACACCATCAAGAAGCTCCTCGGCCCCACCAAGAAGGCGGCCAAGAAGCCTGCGAAGAAGCCCGCCGCCAAGAAGACCACGAAGAAGAAGACGGCGCGCAAGACCGCGAAGAGGAAGTGATCCTCGCGGTCACCCACCGCGCGGACGAGCACGCGCGGCCGGTCCTCGACGCCCTGGTTCGCCAGGGCGCCGAGGTCGCCGTGCTCGATCTCGCCCAGCTCCCCGCGCGCGGGCGGCTCGCGCTCGCGTACGGGGACCCGGGCGAGAGGACGATCCACCTCGACGGGGCGGCGCCCATCGACATGGCCCGCGTCCGGGCGCTCTGGTGGCGTCGCCCGCAGACGCCCGAGCCGCCGCGCGGGCTCCCGCGCAGGCGGGCGGACTTCGCCGTCCGCCAGACGCTGGACGCGATGACCGGGCTCCTCGGCGCGCTCGAGCCCGGGGCGCTGCTCGTGAACCACCCCTGGCGCGACGACGCCGCCGCGCAGAAGACGCTCCAGCTCGCCGCCGCCGAGCGGGCCGGCCTCACCGTGCCGCCGACGCTCGTCACCAACGACCCGGAGGCGACCCGCCGCTTCCTCGCAGCGCGCGCGCGGGCCGGCGCGATCCACAAGCAGGTGCACGCGACGCCCGAGGACTGGCGCCGGACCCGCCGCGTCGGCCCGCGCGGCGCCGCGGGGCTCCGCGACCTCCGCCACGCGCCGCGCATCCTCCAGCAACGGATCCCCGGCGTCGACGTCCGCGTCACGATCGTCGGCGACGAGCTCTTCGCGGCCGACATCGACGCCCGCCGCTCCCGCTCACCGGACGACTTCCGGGGCTTCGAGCGCCAGTGCCGGTTCGGGGCGTGCCGCGTGCCGGACCGCGAGCAGGCAGGGCTCCGCCGGCTCATGGACGACCTCGGCCTCGCGTTCGCGGCGATCGACTTCCGGCGGGACGGCGACGGACGCTGGTGGTTCCTCGATCTGAACCCAGCCGGCCAGTGGCGCTTCGTCGAGCGCCGCACCGCTCAGCCCATCACCGCCGCCCTCGCGGCGCTCCTCGCGCGCGGCCGGGTCCGCCGGCGCGGTGCGTCGAGGCTCGCGTCGCCCGGGTAAACGTGCACTCACCCGCGGCCCCCACCTGGCCCGCGCTCCGGCTCGACCGAACGGGGGTGGGTCGCATAATGTTGCGCCATGGCGGACGGTGCGGACGTCGAGGCGCGGGTGACGGCGCTGCTCTCCGCCGGGGATCATCGGGGCGCCGCCACCGAGGTGATCCGCGGGTACGGCCCGCGCGCGCTCGGGTACCTGCACCGCCTGCTCGGGAACGACACGGACGCGGCCGACGCCTTCTCGATGTTCGCGGAGCAGGTGTGGCGCGGCATGCCGAACTTCGAGGGTCGCTCCTCGGTCAAGACGTGGGCCTTCAAGGCCGCCTGGAGCGCGGCGATGAAGGTCCGCGACGACGCCTGGCGGCGGCTCCGCGAGGGCCTCCCGTCGAGCGCCGCCTCGCACCTCGCGGACGAGGTCCGGACCAATACGGCCCTGCGCCTCGAGACGCTGCGCCAGGAGCTCGAGGTCCTGCGCGCCGAGCTCACCGCGGAGGACCAGACTCTGCTCGCGCTCCGGCTCGACCAGGAGCTGACCTGGGACGAGGTCGCCGAGGTCCTCTCGATCGAGGGGCGGGCCGTGGACGCCGCCACGCTCCGAAAACGGTACGAGCGGATCAAGGGGCGGCTCGCGGCCATCGTGCGCGAACGGCGCGACCGCGGACCTGGATAAGACGCTCGAAGAAACAGGGCGCCGCCCGCGAAGACGCGGGCGGCCGCCCGTGATCCCCCGCCTTGGAACTCTGGGCGCTGCTCCGTCTCTTGGAACGGCGAACGAGCCGGGTGTGACGCCACGGGGCGCCCGTCCTCACATTCCAGGGTGCGGCACGGTGTCGCGCCTCGGGCTCAGCTCGCCACCGGGATCCGGAGCACCATGCGGGCACCGCCGTCCGGCGCCGGGCGCGCCTCGATGGTGCCTCCGTGCTGGATGACGATCGCGTGGACGATCGAGAGCCCGAGGCCGGAGCCGGTCGCCTTCGTCGTGAAGAACGGCTCGAAGATGCGATCGCCGACGTCCGGGGGGATGCCGGGGCCGTCGTCCTCCACCACGAGCTCCACCTGGCGGGTGTGGTCGGGCCCGGGCGGCAGCGCGGCGCAGGCGACCCTGACGCGGCCGCCGTCCGCGACCGCCTCGAGCGCGTTGAGGAAGAGGTTCACGAGCACCTGCCGAAGCCGCTCCTCGTCGCCGCGGATCGGCGCGGGCCCGGCGAGGCGCCGCTCGAGCCGGACGGTGCGGCGCTCGAACGCGCCGGCGAGGAAGTCGAGCACCTGGCCCGCGACCGCGGCGAGGTCCACCGTGCGGCGCGAGAGCTCGCGGGGACGGGCGAACTGGAGGAAGTCGTCGAGGATGTGATCCAGGCGCTCGAGCTCGACCTTCACGAGCCGGAGCGGTTCGCGGAGCGGCGCCTGGTCCGCCGCGGCGAGGCGCCCGAGGCGCCGCTCGAGGAGCTCGAGCTGGAGGGTGGCGGCGTTGAGCGGGTTGCGGATCTCGTGCGAGAGCCCGGCCGTCATCGTCCCGACCGCGGCGAGCTTCTCGGCGACGTGCGCGCGCCGGGCGAGCTCGCGCTTCTCCTGGTGGAGCCGGACCTGGCGCATCGCCTGCTCCACCGCGAGCAGCACGTCCTCCATCGCGCACGGCTTCATGAGGTAGGCGCAGGCGCCGGCGCGCACGGCGCGGACGGCGGACTCCAGCGTCGCGAACCCCGTGAGCAGGATGACCTGGCCGTCGGGGGCGTGCTCCTTGAGCTTCGGGGCGAGGCCGTTCCCGTCGCCGTCGGGCAGGTGCAGATCCACGAGCGCCACGTCGAACCCGCCGTCCGCCGCGGCCCGGAGCGCGTCGGCGCAGGTGCCCGCGGTCCGCGCCGCGTACCCTGCGTCGCCGAGCAGCTCCGCCAGGTTGTCGGCCAGATCGGCGTTGTCGTCGACGACCAGGACGCGCGGCGGGGCGGGGGCGGGGGCCATCGGGGGCTCAGCCCGGCAGGTGGACGGTGAACCGGGCGCCGCCGCCGGGGCGGTCCGCGTACTCGACGCTCCCGCCGTGCCGCTCGGCGATCTTCTTCACCAGGGCGAGCCCCAGCCCGACGCCGTGCTCCTTCGTCGTGATGAGCGGCTCGAACAGCCGGCGGCGGGCCGCGGGCGCGACCCCGGGGCCGGTGTCCTCCACGTCGAGCGACACGCGCCCGTCCGCGCGCCGGCCGCGCACGCGCACCTCGCCGTGCGGCGCGGTCGCGTGGACCGCGTTCTGGATGAGGTTCGCGAACACCTGCCGGAGCTGCACCGGATCGCCGGGCACGGTCGGCAGCGCCTCGAGCCCCTCGATCGCGAGGGAGACCTCCGCCGGCCGCGGGATCGACGCGGCGGCGCCCTCGACGACGCCCTGGAGCTGGACCGGCTCCTTCGCGAGCGGCCGGTCCCGGATCATGTCGAGCAGGTTGGTGATGATCCCGTTCGCGACCTTGACCTGGTCGGAGATCCGCTCCACGTGCTTGCGCGCGCGCGCGTCCTCGCCGACCCGCGATCGGAGCAGGTGGACCGAGCTCTCGATGACGCCGAGCGGGTTGCGGAGCTCGTGGCCGATGGACCCCACGAGCTGCCCGAACGTCGAGAGGCGCTCGGTGCGCGCCTGCTGCGCGAGCAGGTCGTCGCGGTACGTGTGGAGCATGATCGCGAGCTCGAGGTCGAGGATCCGGTTGAGGGCGGTCCGGACCAGGTCCAGCGCGTCCGGATCCGCGCCGAACCGCTCGAACGCGATCCGGGCGAGGGCGGTCCGCACCACGTTCATCCCGCCGAACATGTAGTGCTGGGGGAGGCCGATCCGGACGTGGACCCGGCCGATCTGCAGCCGGCTCTCCCAGTACGCGTCGTCCCACGGGCCCGTGAGGAGCCGGTCCATCCAGGCGGCGAGCGTGACCCGGAGATGTCCGACCCGGCTCTCGCCCTGGAGCGCCTGTCGCGCCTCCGGGTGGGCGAGGATCCGCTCGTAGAAGAGGTCGGCGATGGCGCCGAACCGGGGCGCCGCCGCGGCGTGCAGCTGGCGCAGCGCGTCCTCGTCCGCGGGGCCGAAGCCCATGAACCGCTTCAGCTCGTCGAGCACCGGCTCGGCCATGGAGCCGTTTGATAGGGCGGCCGGGGGCGGCAGGTCAACCGAGCTTGCCTGCGGCGGGGAGGGGACCCCCGCTACCCGGGCGGCGACGGGTCGGGCTGGGGGTCGGCCGGCGCGCCCAGGTAGTCCAGCAGCTTCCGTTCGTGGATCGTCAGGCCGTGCAGGGCGAGGTGCGCGCGGCTCGAGCGCATCACCTCGGCGAGCCGGGCCAGGGCGGGGCCCTGGTACTCGCGGACCTGCAGGAAGTCCACGTCCACCTCGGTGCCCGGGGCGGCGTCGGCCACGGCGGCGCCGAGCTGGAGCGCGTCCTCCATGCGGAACGAGGAGCTGACGCGCACGCTGAGGAGATGCTCGCCCTTGGCCGGCTCGAAGGAGATGCTCATTCCCGAGGCTCCTCCGCGAAGAGAGAAGGCCCTTGAGATAGGGCAGGTCTGGCGAAAGAGAAGGGTCTCGGCGGGGCGTCGCGCGGCGCGAGCTCGCGCCGCGGCGCGGCACGGACGGATCGTACGTGCGCCGGCGAGACGCGCGACGGGCGGGAGGGGCGACGCGGGTTACGTCTTCGGCGCGCCCGGATCCGACGGCTGGGACGCGGAGCGCGCAGGCTTCTCGTCGTCGTCGCCGCTCAGGGCCTTCTTGAAGCCGCGGATGCTCTGGCCGAGGCCCGCGCCGATCTGCGGGAGCTTGCTGGCTCCGAAGAGGAGCAGGACGATCAGGAGGATCAGCAGGAGCTCTTGGAATCGCAGTCCGCCCATGGGTTCGGCCTTTCGCGTCGATGAGGCGCCCCCTTCATAACAGCCCCCGGGCAAGAAGGCACCTCCCCGTCGCCGCGTCCGGGGTGCCCGGTCCCGTACTCAGAGCGCGCCGTCCTCGAGCGCGATCTGGGCCAGGCGACGATGGTCGAGCACGCGCACGCCACGCGAGGCGTCGAGGACGCCCTCCTTCTCGAGCCGCGTGAGGCAGCGCGAGAGCGTCTCGGGCCGCATCGCGAGGAGCCTCGCCACGACCTGCTTCCGGACCGCGGTGGGACGGTCCGCGAGGAATCGAGCGTGCGCGAGCGCGAAGCGGGCGACCCGGGAGAGGCAGTCGCCCTGGCGCCAGTTCACCTCGTCGCGCTGGTGCCGCCCCTCGCTGAGGAGCAGCTCGAGCACCACCCGCGCGGCGCTCCGCTCGGGGCCGATCCACTGCATCATCGCGTCTCCGCTCAGCGCGCAGATCTTCACGCGCGAGAGCGCCCGCACCTCGAACGAGGACGCCTCGTTCTGCAGCGCCTCCGTGCAGAGCAACGAGGCGGGACCGCGGAGCGAGAGCAGCAGCTCGGCACCCCGCGGAGATACGGCCGAGAGCGAGACGAACCCCTCCTTCACGAAGTACACGTTCCTGGGCCGCTCGCCCTGCGCGCAGATGGTGGCGCCGGACTCGCGAGTGGTCGGCGAGAGCCGGCACCGACCGGCCGAAGCGACGCCCAGGGCGCACGCGGTGCAATCCGACACGGGAGCGTTCGAGAGCACGCGACCTCCGGGAAAGGGCTCTTGATCTCGGTCGACTTGCATCAGCCAGGCCCGCGAATTCACTGGGTTCTGATCGTCTGGATCCGCAGAGGTTGCGTGTTGCCCTCGATCAATCCGTGCGACGCGCACATTTTGCGTCTCGTCCTGGAGTGAACGGAACCGTACGGCAACCGAGCAGGTGATTCGCGTACTTCCGGGCGCGACGTGGTTGCGCACCGGGCCTCGCGTGATCAGGGTTTGCGCGGGGCAAAGCAAGCGCACGTCCGCCCCGAGGAGAAACGGAAATGGCGAAGACCACCGCGCGCCGGCGCACCAACAAGCAGTCCACGACCAAGCGGTCCCGGAGCGACGCGGGCCGCAAGGGCGGCCGCGCCACCCTCCGCGCTCGCGGTCCGGAGTTCTTCTCCGAGATCGGCCGCAAGGGCGGCAAGAGCCGCTCGCGCAACGCGCGCGCCGCGGCCCGCGCTGCAGGCAAGGCGTCGTCCGGCGCGACCACCGGCGCCGCCAAGCCGCGGTCGCGGTCCGCGTCGAGCAGCCGCCGCAGCAAGCGGTGAGGGAGGCGAGGCTTCAGGCTCCAGGCTTCAGGCTACGGGACAGCCCGGCGGAACGAGCTGTAGCCCGGACCCTGGAGCCCGAAGCCCCTGCCGCTGCGTCACGTCCCTGACGCGCATCTCCGGTCCCCCGCTTGCAACGGCGGGGGGCATGGCGAAGCCCCGGATCAGCCTGTGCCTCATCGCCCGGAACGAGGAGGCGCTGCTCCCGGCGTGCCTGGCGTCGGCGCGTGACGCCGTCGACGAGATGGTGGTCGTCGACACGGGCTCGAGCGACCGGACGATCGAGGTCGCCCGCGCCGCGGGCGCGCGCGTGCTGGAGCGTCCCTGGGACGACGACTTCGCCGCGCCGCGAAACCTCGCCGCCGCGCACGCGACGGGCGACTTCGTCTTCCAGCTCGACGCCGACGAGCAGCTCGCGCCGGGAGGCGCGGCGGCCGTGCGCCGGGCGGTGAAGCACGCCGCCTTCGATGTCGGCCTCGTCCGCTGCCACAACGCCGCCGCGACCGACGCACCGGCCGAGGCGGTGCTGTCGGGAGCGCGGCGCGTGGGAGCGCCCGGCCTGCTGCCCCGCCTCGTGCGGCGCACGCCGGACCTGCGCTGGGTCGGCTGCATCCACGAGAGCGTCCTCGAGTGGGCCGCCGCGCGCGGCAACAGGCTCGCGCCGGTCGCGGTGGACCTCGTCCACTACGGCTATACCGAGCGCGTCTTCGCCGGAAAGGAGAAGCGCGAGCGGAACCTGGCGCTCCTCCGCAAGCGGGTCCGCGAGGAGCCGGACAGCGCGGTGAGCCTCGGCTATCTCGCCGCAGAGCTGCTCGCGAACGGGGACCTCGCCGAGGCGGAGGAGGTCGCCGCGCGCGGATGGGCCGCGCTGGAGCGCCAGCCGCGGTACCGGTCCGTCCGGCGCCTGGCGGTGGTCCGGGCCGCCGTGGCGGTGCGGCGCGGCCGCCCGGCCGTCGCCCTCGAGGCGGCGGCGCGGTTCGAGGCGCGGGAGGGAATGCACCCCGACCTCGCCTTCCACCGCGGGTGCGCGCTGGAGCTCGTCGCGCGCGAGGCGGCGGGCGAGGAGCGGGCGGCGCGGCTCGCGGAGGCGGAGCGGAGCTTCGAGGAGGCGCTGGCGCTCCTCGCGCGCGGTGGGTTCGACCAGGTGATGCACGCGACGCCGGCGCAGGTGTGGGCGCGGCGCGGCGTCGTGCGGACCGCCGCCGGGCGGGCCGCGGAGGCCCTCGAGTGCTTCGCCCGCTCGCGCGCCGCCGGCGCCACCGACCGGATCGCGCTCGCCGAGGCGGAGGCGCTGCTGGCGCTCTCCCGGCCCGGCGACGCCCTGCGGGCCCTGGAGCCCGTGCTCGGCGCCGGCCCCGAGGGCTGGCTCCTCGCCGCGCGGGCGGCGCAGGCGCTCGGGGCTCATGGGGATGCAAAGGTGTTCCTGGCGAAAGCGCAGGGTCGCTGAGGAACTGTCTCCACGCTCGAGAAGAAAACGAGGCGGCGCGTTTCCGCGCCGCCCCGGACGAGAATCGTCGGTGATCCGAATTACCTCGACGCCTGCCCCTGCTGCAGCGAGGCCACGGCTGCCTCGAAGGCCTCGGCGATCGGGGCGAAGACGCGCTCGGCTTCCTGCGCGGCCCGGACGTCGCGGGAGAGCGCCGCGGCGTTGAGGCGGTTGCACACGAAGCGATACACGTCGGCGAGCTGCTCGCAGAGCTGGGGCGCCTTCGAGCGATCCAGGGTGGCGTGCAGCTCGACCACGATGTCGGAGGCCTTGAGGAGGCAACGCGCCGCCTCGGAGGACTGCCCCGAGGTCAGGCCCGCCGCCCCCTTGCGGATGTTCTTCAGGGCGGCCTGGAACAGGAGCACCATCAGGCGCTCCGGGGACGCGGTCTCGCGCTGCGACTGGGCGTAACGGCTGGCGGCGGGGTTCATCGGTTCACCTCGTCATCTCGTCAGGAGGAGCGCGGGGGCCGCCCCGGGCGGTCTGCCTGGGGCGGCCTGCCGGTGACTCGTCTCGGCGTTACCCGCCGAGCAGCTTGAGGGCGAGCTGCGGCTGCTGGTTGGCCTGGGCCAACACGCTCACGCCCGCCTGCTGGAGGATGTTGGAGCGCGCCATGCGCGAGGTCTCCTCGGCCACGTCCACGTCGCGGATGCGGCTGTTGGCGGCGGAGAGGGACTCGGCGAACGACTGGATGTTGTTGATGGCGCTCTGGAACCGGTTGCCGACGGCGCCGAGCTCGGCGCGGGCGGTGGAGACGGCGACGAGGGCCTGGTCGATGGTCGTCAGGGCGGCGGCGGCCTGCGTCTTGTCGTCGACGTCGAGCGTGGTGCCGCCGAGGAGCTCGGTGGTGGTGGCGTCGATGGTCGAGAAGGAGATGCGGTCGTCGGCCCCGCCGTCCACGCCGACCTGGAAGTCCAGGCCGGTGACGGTGCCGCTGAGGAGCTCGCGGCCGTTGAACTTGGTCACGGCGGCGATGCGGTCGATCTCGCTCAGGAGCTGGTCGGTCTCCGTCTGGATGTAGTCGCGCTCGGTGTCGCCGATGCCGTCGGAGGCCGACTGCATCGCGAGCTCGCGCATGCGGGTGAGGATGTTGCTGGTCTCGTTGAGCGCGGCCTCGGTGGTCTGGATGACCGAGATGCCGTCGTTGGCGTTGCGCGCCGCCTGGTTGTAGCTGCGGATCTGCGCCTCCAACTTCGTGCTGATGCCGAGGCCCGCGGCGTCGTCGCCGGCCTTGGTGATGCGGTAGCCCGACGACAGCCGGGACATCGACGAGTCCAGGGTGCTCTGGGTCGTCGAGAGGTTGCGCTGCGCGTTGAGCGACGCAACGTTCGTCCGGATTGACATCGCCATGAAACTCTCCTCTTGGTGGTCGGGCGGCCGGTGTGGACGCCCTCACCCTCCGCTTCGTCTCGCCCGCGGCTTCTGATAAGCCCGGAGCGTCCGGACGAGGTGGGTGCGCATGCGCCGGAGGGCGAGCGACCGCGCGTAGAGCGCCAGGAGCCCGCCCCGTCGCTTCCCCCGCGCCACCGCCGTGACCGTGCTCACCGCCAGCCGCGCCTCCATCTCGCGCGGCCAGCGGACGAGCAGCTTCAGGGCGCCGTCGCGCCAGGTCCGCCGGCTGCGCCCGCCGTACCACTCGCCCTCCACCTGGATCTGCACGTCCCAGGGGAGGACCGCGCGGACCGCGAGGTGGATGGGCGGGCTCGGCGGCCCGGCCCGCCGCACCGCCGCCTCGAGCTCGTCGGCGAGGTGCACGGTGAGCACCGCGCGCGGGTCGGCGGCCTGGAGGATGGCGCGGGCTTCGCGCAGGTGCTCCTCCAGGTCGGAGAGGAAGACCACCTCGCGCAGGTGGCCTTGGGCCCGGTCCGAGTAGAGGATCACCGCGCGGCGCGCGTCGAGCGGCAACGCCCGGCACTCCACCACCGAGGCGCCGCCGAGGCCGGACGGCCGCCGCTCGCCGGGGGAGAGCGCGAGGTCCGGGGCGTCCGGATCGGGGAGGTACGTGCGGGGCCGGGCGGCGAGGCGCTCCAGGCGGAAGGAGCGGAGGCCGTCCTCGCCGAGCAGCAGCGCGCGCCCGGCGGCCTCGACGGCGACGGGGAGCTCCCCGCGCTCCTGCACGAGGGCCGCGAGCTGCGAGAGGCGCGCCGCGACCGGGTGGGCCTCCGGCCGTGAGGCGAGCACCTCCACGCGTGTGCCCGCCGCGACCTCGTCCAGGAGCCGGTGCACGAGCTCGGCGGCGGTGAGGGCGCGCGCCGAGGGCCGGCGCCCCGGCGCGAGCCGGATGGCGAACCCGCCGGGGAACCCCAGGTTCCGCTCCGGCCCGCGGTTGAGCGGGTCGTAGGGTGGGCCGGAGGGGCCCGCCGGCTCGACGACGAGGAGGAGGGTGGGCTCGATCCGGGGCAGCGCCAGGCGCGCCGCCACGCTCCGCCAGGGCGGCTCCGCGTGGGCGAGGAGCGGGTCGAGGGCCGCGGAGGCGAGCACCGACAGCGCGCGCACCCGCGCCTGGAGCGGGGTCGCGCCGCGGCCGAGCACGGCGCCGCCGGGGAGCCGGATCTCGTGCCGGCGGCCGTCGCTGTGGAGGAGGGTCTCGAGCGCGCCGCCGGTCGCGAGCCGCGCGCCGAGGGCGGGGAGGAGCGCGCGCGGGAGATCGGCGCCGACGCGCTCGCGCCAGCGGGCGCGCTCGCCCGGGCCGAGCCCGGCCCGCCGCGCGGCGCGGATCGAGCGCGCGAGCGGGAGCGCGAGCTGGCGGGCGATGAGGAGCACCGCGCCCGCGTCCTCCGGCGGCAGGTCGGGCGCGGGCGACGTCAGGCGGGCGATCGCCTCGAGCGCGGCCGCGTGCCGGGGCTGCGCCTCGACCGCCCAGCGCGTGCAGACGACCGCCGGCGCCGCGACGCGCCGCGCGGGCGTGCCTTGCTGCAGCAGCCGCTTCGCCACGTCGAGCGGCGGCGCCGCGCGGCCGCCGGACACGAGCGCCAGCGCGAGCGCGGGCAGCCCCGCCGGCGCCTCCCCGGCGAGGTCCGCGAGATCGCGCGGGTCCACGGGCCGCTGCGCCGCGCTCTCCATCGCCGCCCAGGCCGCCGCCGAGAGGCGCCCGCCGACGAGCGCCCCGAAGAGCACGATCCGGTGCGAGAGGAGCGGGTCACGGGCCAGCGCCGCCGGCTCGAGGACGCGGAGCGCGCAGGCGCCGCCGGCGGCCGAGAGGATGCCCTGCACGACGGAGGCGCGCTCCTCCACCCAGTGGAGGTCGGCGCGGGTGATGTTCGGGACCGTGACCACGAGCACCGTGACCACCGCGTCCTCGGGGATGGCGAGCACCGCGTCCACCTGCGGCGTGTCCCGCTGCGCCCGCCACGGCGGGGGCAGCTCGAAGCTGCGCGCCAGCGAGGCCCAGCTGCGGCGGTACCGCATGCCGGCGACCCCGGGGGCCTCGCCGCGCAGCGAGGGGTGCTGGAAGCTCGCGTGGAGGAGGATGGGCGCGAGCCGCGCGGCCAGCGCGGCGCGCCCGGGGAGCGTGGCCGGGAGCACGCGCAGGCAGCGCCACCGGAGCGCCGCCGCGAGCGCGCGGCGCACCGCCGCCGGATCGGCGGGGGCCCGGGGCGCGGTGCGGGGCGGGCTCCGGAACACGGTGGCCTCTAGAGCTTCCCGAGCAAGCTCAGCTTGAAGCTCTGCGCGGTCGCGGTCAGGGCCGCCTCGAGCGCGTGCTGCGCCAGGGCGAGCTCGCTCGCCGCCTGGATCACGTCCGCGTCGGCGAGGGTCGCGATCCGCTTCTCGGCGTCGTCCCGGGCCGCGTCGTTCGCCGCGACCGCGGTGTCGAGCGCGTTCATGATCGCGCCCGCCTGGCCGCGCGCGGTGGAGAGCTGCGTGATCGATCGGTCGAGCCGGCCGAGCGTCGCGGCCGCGCCGGCCCGGTCGTTCGCGGCGAGCGCGTTCGCGAGCTCCGCGAGCGTCGCGATGACGTCGGCGGCGGGTGGCCCGCCCGCGCCGCGCAGCGCCACGTCGGCCCGCACGCTCGCGTCCTGGTACACGCCGGGCGCGATCTCGACCTTCCGGACGTTCGCGTCGCCGCGGTACACGCCGGTGGCGGCCGCGTCCACGTTCCCCGCGGCGTCGAGCACCAGCCCGTCGAACGGCGCGCTGCCGTCGGAAGTGCCGCCGAAGACGTACCGGTTGCCGACCTTGACGTTGAGCTCGGAGAGGATCGAAGCGAGCAGGCCCTGGACCTCCTTCGCCCCCGCCGCGCGCTCCGCGGCCGAGTAGGGCTCGCTCCCGAGCTGCACCGCGAGCTCGCTCGCGCGGGCGAGGGCGTTCGCGACGTTCGAGAGGGCGCCGTCGGCGGCGGCGAGCTCGTCGGAGGCGCGGCCCGCGGCGGAGGCGATCGCCTCCAGCCGCTGCATCCGGACCCGTTCGGCCGTGACGAGCCCGGCGGCCGCGGGATCGTCGCCGGGGTGCACGACGCGGACCCCGGTGGAGGCGCGGGCGGTGGCCTCGTCGAGCCGCGTCCGGGCGGCGCCGCCGTCCACCATCGCCCGGTCGAAGATCATCTGGTCGCTGACGCGCATGGCTCGCCTACTTGATCTGGAGGAGGGTGTCGAACATCTGGTTCGTCACCGTGATGACCCGGGCGATCGCCTCGTAGGCCTTCTGCGCCTTCTGGAGCTCGATGAGCTCCTCGTCCGTCGAGACGCCGGAGGCGGACGCGCGCAGGGTGACGAGGTGCTGCTTCAGGCCCGCGTCCGCGTCGGCCATCGCGTCCGCGCTCCGGGCGGCGGTCCCGAAGTCGCTCGTGATCCGGGAGAGCCGGGCCGCCGGGTCGAGCGTGGACGAGGTCCGGAGGAGCGCGAGCACGTTGCTCGCGTCGCCCGCGCCGCCGGCCACGCCGCCCGTGACGCCGCGGGTGGCGAGCCGGTCGGGGTCGGCGAGGAGGGCCTCGTTCACCGCGATCTCGCGCGCGGCGGTAACCGGGCCGGTCGCGCTGCCGAGGGTGAACAGCGCGAGGCCCGCGTTGCCGTCGAGGTCCACGCCGGCCTGGTGCACGCTGTTCACCGCCGCCGCGAGGTCCCAGGCGAGCGCGTCGAGGCCGTCGACCGCGGCGCGCAGCGCGCCGTTGCTCGCCGAGAGGAGGCCGCCCAGCTCCCCGCCGGGCGTCAGGGCGGTGGTGATGCCGCCCGACGTGAGCTGGAGCCCCACGTGGCCGCCCTGGGCCGGGTCGGGGAGCGCGGTGAGCCGGCCGGCCTGGGTCGAGGTCACGAGCGCGGCGCCGCCGGCGAGGAAGAGCGACACGTCGCCCTCGCTCGTCGGCACCGGGATGGCGCCGGTGAGCTCGGCGAGGCGGTCCACCGCCTTCTGGCGCGCGTCGAGGAGATCGTTGGGCTCACCGCCGCCACCGGCGCGCGCGGCGCGGATCTGCTCGTTCAGGCTCGCGACGTGCGCGGCGAGGCCGTTCGCCTCGTCCACGTCGGCGGCCACGCGCCGATCCACGCCGGCGCGGGCGTCCTCGAGGCTGGCGCGCGTCTGGTGGAACGAGAGCGCGAGCGTGCGGGCGGCGCCGATCGCCGCCTGGCGGAGGCCCGGGTCGGAGGGGTTCTGCGAGAGCTGCGTGAGGGCGGCGTAGAACCCGGCGAGCGCGTGGGAGATCCCGCCGCGCGCCTCGGGGTCGAGCACCTCGACCGAGGCGAGCACGCCCGCGGCCGCCGACGAGCCGGCGGCGTTGCCGAAGGCGGCCGGGAGCTGCGCCTCGAGGAACCGGTCTCGCGCCTGCGAGACCGTGCCCAGCAGGGCGCCGCGCCCGACGAACGCGTCCCCGACGACCTCCGCGGGGAGGGTGGTCTCGAGGTTGACCCGCTGCCGCGCGTAGCCCGCGGTGTTGACGTTCTGGAGGTTGTGGGCGGCGGTCGCGGCCGCGGCCGTCTGCGCCGCGAGGCTGTTGGCCCCGGTCGTGAGGACGCGAAACAGGTCGGGCATGACGGGCCTACACCTTCCCCCAGGTCGTGCTGGTGCGGGATGCACCAGGGCGTGCGCCGCGACGGTCGTAGGCGGTCGGGGCGGGCTGGAGGGCGGTGAGGTAGGCCTGGACGCAGGCCATCGCGCGCCCCGCGAGCAACAGGTTGAGCCTGTCGAGCTCGGCCAGGGCGCCGGCCAGGGCGCGGACGTCGGCGAGGACGCGGGAGAGCGAGGCGGTCTCCCCGGGGGCGCACGCGGCGAGGCGCTCCAGGGTGACCTCGGTCGCGCCGATGCGGCCGGCGGCGCGGGCGAGGGCGCCCGCGAGCCGCGACTCGAGGTCGGCGACCGACGCGTTGAACGAGGAGCGGGCGGCCGCGCCGGCGAAGATCCGGTCGGAGTCCAGGCTCTTCAGCGCCTGGCGCTCGGAGCGCGCGCGCTCCACCTCGGACTCGAGGACCCGTCGCAGCTCGATCGTGATGGCGAGGGCTTCCTCGAGCATGATCCCACCCGTCCCGTTCACCCGCGGTGCAGCATCTTCTGGAGCATCGCGGTGAGCTCCGCGTCGTCCAGGATCTTCTGGGCGATCCGCTGTGGGTCGGGCTTGAACGTCCCGTTCCGCACGGCGGCCGCGATCTCCTCGAGCCGCATCCCGTGGTTCTTCGTGATCGCCGGCCGGGCCGCCGCCACGGCTGCCTCGACCTGCGCGCTGGAGTCGGTCGACACCTTGTCCGACGCGGCGGGCGCGCTCCCGGCCTGGGTCGTCTTCGACTCGGCCGGCCGCACGTCCACGCGGCGGATCTCACTGGCGTCCTTGACCTTCATGGGAACCTCCTTGGTCAGGGTCCGCTCCTGGGATCCGCTTCGACACGCGCCGCGTACACCTTAAGGACGCGGGCGGGATCGACGGCCTTCCCACCCACGCGCACCTCGAAGTGGAGGTGCGGGCCCGTCGAACGCCCGGTGCTGCCCACCCGCGCGATCTCCTGGCCCGCGCGGACGAGCTCGCCCGGCGCGACGAGCAGCTCGGAGGCGTGGGCGTAGAGCGTGGTGAGCCCGTTGCCGTGATCGACCTCCACCGCGTTGCCGTAGCCGCCGCGCGGTCCGGCCGCGCGCACGATCCCGTCGGCGGTGGCACGGATGGCGCTGCCCTCCGGCGCGCCCACGTCCACGCCGCGGTGCGCCCGCGGTGCGCCCGTGAAGGGATCGGTGCGCACGCCGAAGGGGCTCGAGAGGCGGCCCTCGGTGGGGAGCGCCGCGATGCCGGGCCCGAACCCGGGCGCGGGAACGGGCGCGGGCACGGGCACGGACGCGGGGCGGGCGGCCGCAGGCCCCATCGCCCGCGTCAGCGTCTCGGCCAGCCCGAGCCCGCCGGCCTGCACCACCGCGTCCGCGAGCGCGTTCACGAACATGTCCTCGCGGACGGACGCGCCGGGGCCCTCGCCGCCGCCGTAGACGCCGCTGGAGCGCAGCATCTGGCGGAGGAGGACCGCCTCCATGTCACGCGCCGCGGCGCGGAGCGCGGCGTCGTCCGGGGCGGGCGGGGGAGTGGCGGGGCCGACCCTCACTCGAGCACCTCGAGCTCGCCGTCGAGCGCGCCGGCGGCCTTGATGGCCTCGAGCACCGCCACGAGATCGCGCGGCGAGGCGCCGAGCAGGTTGAGCGCGCGGGCGAGGTCCTCGACCGTGGCGGTGGGCTTGAGCGCGACGGCGCTGCCGGCCGCCTCGCTCGCGTCGAGGCGATCGCTCGTCGTCGAGACGGTCTCGCCCCTCCCGAAGGCGCCAGGCTGCGAGATCACCGGGTCGCGCTGGACGCGGACGGAGAGGCCGCCGTGCGCCACCGCCACCGGGCGCAGCCGGACGCCCTCGCCGGCCACGACCACGCCGGTCCGCTCGGAGACCACGATGCGGGCGCGCGCGTCGGCCTGGACCTCCACGGCCTCGACCTCGGCGAGGAGGCCGACGACGTCGCCCTTCCGCTCCTCGGGGACCGCGACCTCGACGGCCGCGGGATCGAGCGCGCGGGCGGTGCCGTCGCCGAGCTTCTGGTTGAGCGCCGCGGCGATGCGCGCCGCGGTGGTGAGGTCGGGGCGCCGCAGGGCGAGCGTCACGGGCCCGGCGCCGAGCGCGTAGCTCACGCTCCGCTCCACGGTGGCGCCGTTCAGGACGCGGCCGGAGGTGGGCGTGTTCTTGGTCGCGCCGGCGCCGCCCGCGGAGGCGTCGAACCCGGCCACCTGCACGGGGCCCTGGGCGACGGCGTAGACCTGGCCGTCTCCGCCCGTGAGCGGCGTCACGAGGAGCATTCCACCCTGGAGCGATTTCGCATTCCCCAGCGAGGACACGGCGACGTCGAGGCGCGCCCCGGGCCGCGCGAAGGGGAGGAGCCGGGCCGTGACCATCACGGCGGCGACGTTCTTCGCCTGGACCTGCTTGGGATCGACGCGGATGCCGAGGCGGCCGAGCATGCCCGCCATGGACTGCGACGTGAAGGCGACGCGGTCGGAGTCCCCGGTGCCGGCGAGCCCCACCACGAGGCCGTAGCCGAACAGGACGTTCTCGCGGATGCCGACGACGTCGGTGAGCTCCTTCACGCGGGCGGCGCGGGCCGTCGAGGGCGCGGCGGCGAGGGCGAGCGTGAGGAGCAGGAGGAGGAGGCTCTTCCCCGAGGCCTGAGGCCCGAGGCCTGAGGCCCGGACGAGGAGCGGGGCGGGGAGGAGGGCGGCGGACGCAGGGGACACGATGGGTCCTCGGACGCGGGCGCGTTCACGGGGTGGGGTGGGTGCGTTCATCGCGTTCCTCAGAACGGCCAGACCCAGCCGAGGTACTTCTGCATCCAGCCCTTCTGCTGGTTCTCGGTCATGACCCCACGGCCGGTGAACTCGATCTCGGCGTCCGCGACCAGGCTCGACTTGACGGCGTTGTCGCCGTCGATGTCGATCGGCCGGACGACGCCCGAGACGTAGAAGTGCTGCTCCTCGCTGTTCACGAGGACCACCCGGTGCCCCTCGATGAAGAGGTTCCCGTTGGGCAGCACCTTCTTCACCACCGCGGGCACCGTCGCGACGAGCCGCTCCGTGCGGCCGGTGGAGCCCGAGCCCTTGAACTTCGTGTCGGTGGTCCGCTTGCCGGCGACCGCCGGGATGATGTCCTCTCCCGCGAGGCTCGCGGTGATCCCGGCGGAGCCCTGGCTCTGCCGGCTCAGGTCGGTGTCGGACGACCGCTTCGCGTCGGCGTACTCCTCGATCTTGATCACCACGAGGTCGTGCTCGCGGAAGGCGCGGGCGTCGGTGAAGAGCGTCCCCGCGTTCCGGTCCTGCCAGAGCGACCCAGGCGCGGCGGCCTGCGCCGACGGGCCGGCGGCCGCGGGCACCGGGTAGTCGCGCTGGCGCGCCTGGTACTTGCCCACGTGCGGGACCTCGGCGCAGCCGGCCGCGAGCGCGGCCGCGAGCGCGACGACGGCGCCGCCGCTCCAGAAGCCCGAAGCCCGACGCCCGAAGCCGTCTCTCATGGTGCCTCCAGGATGAGCTGCCCGCCCTCGGGCCGGCCCTCGACGCGGCGGCCGCCCGGCAGGACCGCGCAGGCGCGGCCGCGCGCGCAGGGGACGGCGCGGCCGTCCTGCGAGAGCTCGAGGCCGCCGCGGATCCGGACCACCACCGTGATGGGTTCGCCGGGGCGGGGACCCTCGCGCACGTCGTCGCCGAGGATGGCAGTGCCGGCGGCCAGGGTGCGGGCGGCGCGCCCGCCGGGCGGGACGGCGGCGAGCGGGGCTGCCCGGCCGGCGCGCAGCTCGACCGTGTCCGGCGCGACGGCGCCCTCGAGCGGCTCGCCCGCGCGGATCGTCCGGACGGCGACCAGGCCCGGCGCGGTGAGGCGCACGGAGGCCCACCCGAACGCCTGGCACGCGCGGCCGTCCGGCGCCGCGCCGGCGAACCGGAGCGGGACCTCGCCCGAGCCCGTCACGGGCCGCAGGACCTCGGCGTGGCGCGCCGGGCACGTCGCGCCCGCGGTGCGCCGCACCTCGCGCACCTCGGCCCGCGCGCCGGGGACGGCGACCGCGGCGGCGATCGCCGCGGCGGCGCTCGTCTCCGACCCGGGGTCGGCGACCGCGGCCAGCGCGGCGAGCGTGAGCGCGAGCGCGATCATGGCTACCGGAGGTTGGTGACGCGCTGGAGCATCTGGTCCGCCGTCTTGATGACGTTGGTGTTGAGCTCGTAGGCGCGCTGGGTGGCGATCATCTCGACCATCTCCTCGACGGCGCGCACGTTGGCGCCCTCGAGGTATCCCTGCGCCAGGCTGCCGAAGCCGTCCGAGCCGGGCGCGGCCGCGGTGGGCTCGCCGCTCGCGGGCGTCTGGATGAGCAGGTTCCCGCCGATCGCCTCGAGCCCGCCGTCGTTCGGGAACCCGTAGAGCTGGATCTGCCCCACCTCTTGCGGCTCGCCGCCCTGCGAGACGGTCGCGAGCACGACGCCGTCGGAGCGAACGGTGACGGAGATGGTCTCGACCGGCAGCGAGATCTCCGGGTCGAGCGCGTCACCGCCGGTGGTCACGAGCCGGCCCGTGGAGTCGGCGCGGAACGAGCCCGCCCGCGTGTAGCCGTACTCGCCGTTCGCGCGCTGCACGCGGAAGAAGCCGCCGCCCTGGATGGCGAGGTCGAGCGGGTTGTTGGTGGTGAGGAGCTCGCCCTGCCCGAAGTTGCGGGCGGTCGAGGCGGCGCGCACGCCGAGGCCGCACTGGAGCGGCGTGGGGTTGGTCCCGCCGCGGGGGTCGGGCGCCTCGCCGCCGCGGATGGTCTCGGAGAGCAGGTCCTCGAACTCGGCGCGGACGCGCTTGAACCCGGTGGTGTTGGTGTTGGCCAGGTTGTTGGAGATGACGTCCATCTTGAGCTGCTGGGCTTCCATCCCCGTGGCGGCCGTGTAGAGCGAGCGGAGCATCGCGTTCTCCTCGGGTTCACTTCAGGCGCACGACTTCGACCGCGCGCTGGTTCATCTGGTTGTAGGTCTGGATCGCCTGCATCGAGGCGTCGTAGCTGCGCTGCGCGGAGATGAGCTGGACGACGCTCTCCACGGCGGGGACGTTGCCGAGCTCGATCTCGCCCACGCGGACCGACCGTTCGTCCCCCGCAGGCACGGCGCGCCCGCCGGGCGCCGGCGCGAGCAGGGCGGGGCCGACCCTGTCGAGCGGACCCTGGAGCCGCGCCAGCCCCAGCTCCCCGGCCTGCTGATCGTCCACCCACACCGTCCCGTCGCCGTTCACCCGGGGGGTGCCCGTGGGGGGAAGGGTGATGGGCTGACCGTCGGGGGAGAGCACCGGCCGGCCGTCAAGGAGCAGGCGGCGATCGGCGTCCACCGTCATCCGCCCGTCGCGCGTGTAGGCGGGTGTGCCCGCCTGCGTCATCACCGTCAGGAACAGGCCGTCGCCGGGGACGACGTCGAGCGGGTTGTCGGTCCGCTGGGTCGGGCCTGGACGGAGGTCGAAGCCGGCGGCCACGACCGCCGGATACTGCTTGTCGGACGCGGGTCCCGCGCCTTCGGGCAGGAAGGCCTCGAACGCGGGTCGCGTGGCCTTGAACCCCGGCGTCGACGCGTTCGCGAGGTTGTCCGCGATCGCGTCGAGCTGCTCGGTCCGCGCCACCGCCCCGCACATGCTGACGTAGATGCCATCCGCCATGGATCCGTCTCCCGGGGGACCATGGAGCAGGGGGCGTGCCACGCCGGCCACCGTCAGGCGACCGACGCGCGGCCGCGCTCCGCCCGCCGCGGAGTCCGCGCGACGCGGGGCGCCGCGCCCGGAGCGCCTCCGCGGCGGCCGGCACGCGGGATGAAGGGATCCGGAGAGGACGCCCACGCGGAGTCGCACCGTGCCCCCCAAGACCCGACTCGACAGGCTCGTACACTTCCGGGAGCGCTCGGAGGAGACCGCGCTCCAGGACCTGGCGCAGGCGCAGAGCCGGCGGGACCTCGCCGCGCGCACGCTGGCAGGGCTCCGGCTGCGGGCCCGCGCCGACGAGCGCGCCCCGGGCGCCGCCGAGCTCTGGGTCCTCGAGGAGGTGGCCCACCTCCGCGCGCTCCGCCAGGTTCAGCGCGCGGAGGGCGAGCTCGCGGCGGCGCTGCGGAAGGAGCAGGTGGCGCGCGCCGGCTACGGCGTCGCCCACCGCAACGCGGAGGTCGTCCGGAAGGCGCAGGAGAAGAAGCGCGCCGAGATCCTCGCCGAGCGCGAGCGGCGCGAGCGGAAGGCGCTCGACGAGCTCGCGACGCTCCGGTTCAACGCGAAGCGGTGATGGACGGTCGCGCCCGCCCTCGACCCAGGGGCGAGCGCCACCCCGGCCGCCCATACCCTCGGTCCGCGTGCTTGCGCTGGCACACGGGTGGCAGACCTCGCACCGAGCCGCGGCCCTCCCCGCGGCGAGGGAGGTCCACATTCCGCTTCGCGCGTTTCCTCGTGGCTCCGCTCCTCCTGCTCTCGGCCTGCGGCGGCGGCGGAGGAGGAGGAGACCGGCGGATCGGGACCAACCCGTGCCGCGACGGCGCGGCGTGCGGCGCGCTCGCGCTCTCGCTGGACGCCGTCAACGCGAGCGCTCCGGCCGATCCCGCCGGCGGGCCGGCGCTCCGGATCGGCGCGCAGGCGTTCGCGCTCGCCCCCGAGCCCGCGCCGTGGCGGTCCAGCGGCATCATCTCCGGCCCGCCGGACGAGCTGCGCCTGTACGTGAAGCTGATCGCGGCCGCTCCCGCCGACGGCGGAGCGCTCGTGCCCATCTTCGAGTCGCAGGAGGAGCGCGGGACGGTCGTGACGCTCACCCACGGCACGGTGGATCTGGCCGAGGCCCTGGGCGTGGAGGGCTTCGAGCTCCCGCCCGGCGACTACACGCGGCTCGAGGTGGACGTGTCCCGCGTGGCGGAGATCTCCGGGTGCGTCTCCGGGGTGTTCGCCGCCACGAGCGCCGTGACGGCCCTGGTGTCCGACGTGAACCCAGGCTGGGCGACGTCCGCCCCGCTCACGCGGGCAACGTCTACTCGAACGATCCGATCACCGACGAGCAGGTGCACACGTTCTGCACGGCGGCCGACCGGAGCGAGGTGGCGGTCGGCACCTTCACGACCGCGCTCGTCGGCTCCAACGCCCAGTTCGAGGCGGTGGAGACGCCGGAGCTCACCGAGATCGACCTCGCGCTCGACAACCGCGAGAACCTGGACGCGCCCGCGCGGCGCGCCGCGACCGTCACCGTGGCCACGCCGGGGAGCTTCTCGGTCGCGGAGGCGACCGACGTCTCGCTCACGCTGGCGATGGATCTCAACCGGATGCTCCGGTACTTCGCCAACACCCGCGCCGAGCTGGGCGCGCCCAACCCGAACATGAAGGGCGGGACCTCGTACTTCTTCACCACCGTGTTCCCGTTCTCGACGGTGCTCGTCGCCGGCGAGGGTGCGACCATCGAGGGGTACCGGCTCACCGTCGTCGCCGCCTCGGAGCTCGGCGCCTCCCAGGTCCCCGGCTGGCTCACCGTGATCCGGGGCGCCGACGGCGCGGTGGTGGGCGGCGTGGTGATCGGCGACGACGACAACGACCTCACGGTCGCGAAGGGGAACCTGGCGCCGGCGGTGGACGACGACGAGGACGGCCAGTGGGTGCTGGAGTATGGCCTCGGGGCGGGCGACGGCGGCCAGCCGTTCACGGGGCGCCTCCAGGGCTTCCAGTTCCTGGGCGCCGGCGCCTCGGACACCTGCGACGTGACGGTCGAGGGCGCGAGCTGGCTCGACGGGTACACGGGGTTCACGGCGAGCTACACGCGGGAGCTGTGAACCCGCCGGCGGCGCCGGGAGCCAGCGCGGTCCCGGCCGCCGCGTGACACCCTCATCGATCCTGGCAGCGGTGATCCGTGCGCACGCCGGCCCGGTTCCTGCCCTCCATCTCGCTCGCCCTCGCCCTCGCCGCGCCCGCGTCGGCCTCCCTGGCGCAGGGGGCGCAGTCCAGGGAGAAGAAGCCCCGCGCTCCGACGGTTGCGCTCGTCGTCTGGGGCGGCGGCGCGAGGGCGGAGGACGCGGACGCCGCCGAGGCGGCGATCGGGGCCTCGGGGCTCTCCACCTCGGAGCCCGTCACCAACCTCCTCTCCAGCGGCGTGACGGGGCTCAAGCCCGGCCTCCACCTCGCCGTGCTGGGGGCGTGCCCGCCGGCGGAGGCGGCCGCCGTCCTGCGGCAGCTGCTTCTGAGCACATCCGCGGTCGCGGCCGAGCGCCCGTCCTTCCCCCTACATGGGTGCCCTGGAAGTACCCGGCTGGCCTTTGGCACACTCTGGGTGCCCCCGGACGGGCGAATCCCTTCGGGACGACCCACATTGGATGGGCGGCCGGGCAGGCCGCGGAAAGGTCCGATGAGCGACCCGCACGACGACTGGAACGAGGTGGTCCGGCGGCTGACGCCGGGAGAGGCGCCGAGCGCCGAGCTCCTCGCCACCGCAGGCCGCCAGGGGACGGCCCTCTCGACGGGGGGCGTGGCAGTGCTCCTCGCGGGCGAGGTGGGACGGTACCTGGCGACCCGCGAGCAGCGGCTCCGCCTGAAGGTGGAGCTGGAGGCGCGGCGGGCTGCGCTCCAGACGCGGCTCCGCGAGCTCGAGCTCGTGCGGGCGGCGAACCGGACGTTCCTCGAGGCGCAATGCAAGGACCGCGCGGACGCGCGGGCCGCGCTCGTGACGGTCGCCCGCGATCTCATCGGCGTCGCCGAGGCGGTGATCCGGGCGGCGGGCCCGGACGGCGGGGCGGACACCGCGGAGCTCGTCACCCTGGCCCGCGAGAGCCTCGCCGCGGCGGTCGAGGTCATCCGCGAGAAGTTCCCCTCGGGCGCGCTGGCCACGGTCGCTCCCACCGGATGACGACCTGGCGGCTGGCGACGCTGGCCTTCTCGGCGCTCGGGCGGGGCGCGGCCCGACGGGAAGCGGCCCGGCGCGCGGTGTACCATCGGCGCGCCCAGCTCGAGGATGCGCTGGCGTGCCACGCCGCGGAGCAGACGCTCCGCGGGATCGCGATCGACCACGACGAGGCCTGTCGCGCCGATCTCGGGGACGCCGCCACGAGCCTGGAGTCGCTGGCCGCGGTGACGACGTCGCTGCGGAACCTGGAGGCGCCGGGCCGCGACCCGCTCCGGACGGACCTCGAGGCGCTCGATCGCGCGCTCGCCGAGAAGCGCGCCGAGGTCGGGCGTGGGCTCGAGGCGCTCGCGCGCAACGTGATCAAGGTGCGTTGAGCCGGCGGGCGCGGCCGACCCTCAGCGGCTCGCGCCCTCCCGCGCGCGCCGGCGCGCGGTCCGGATGAGGTCGCGGGCGTGGTTCAGCTCGGCCGCGAGCTGGGTGCGCCGCGCGAACTCCCGCGCGTCGCCGGCCGCGCGGTCGGGATGCACGTCCAGCAGGCGCCTCCGCCAGGCCTGCGCCACCTCGGCGTCGCTCGCGGAGGCCGCGACGCCGAGGAGCGCATACGCGCGGGCGAGCTCGTCGTCCGCGGGCGCCGCGCGGTGCGCGCCCTCACGGGCCCTCGGCGCCGCGGCGGCAACGAAGCGGGCGGCCACCCGGTCCGCGGCGACCTCCTCGGCGGCGACGTGCAGCGCGGTCCAGAAGGGCACGAGCCGGCGGAGCGCGGCCGACCACGCGGCGCCGAGCACCACGCGGCGCACCAGCTCCGGGGCGTCCTCGAGCGCGGGCAGGCCCGACGCCCAGGCGAGCACCTCCCCGTCGCGGAAGAGCCAGTACCCGGGCGCGATCCCGAGCGCCTCGGGGCCCCCGCACGCGCGCAGCCCGTCGTGCAGGACGGGGACCGCGGCGCCGCCGGCGACGAGCAGCGCCCGGAGGTCCACGGTCCCGAGGGCGACCGCGGCGTCGCCGGCGCGGAGCCGCGCGCAGAGCGCGGGGCTGAAGACGTGCCGCGGGTGCACGGAGACCAGGATCACCGCCAGGCGCGGGCCCGCCACGAACTCGAGCAGCCGGTCCGGGTCCACGAGGATCGGCTCGTCCCCCGGGGCGCGCGGCGGGCCCGGCCACGGGCGCGATCGGCGGGCCCGGCGCGCGGCTCCCTCCCTCACGGCGGGCCGGCGGTGATGGCGCGCGCGAGCGGATCGCCGTGCTGCTCGCGCAGCCGCTCGCGGAGCCGCTCGTTCTCCGCCTCGAGCGCCGTGCGCCGCGCCACCTCGGCGTCGAGGGCTCGCCGCAGCCCGGCTTCGGTCTCGCGCGCCACGAGCGCGTCGGCGAGCGCCCGGCGGCGAGCGTCGCCGAGCCGGTTCGCGAGCAGGATGCGCCGCTCCGACCGGCGGATGAGGCTCCGCGCCGCGAGCGCGGGCGCGACCGTCCGCACCGCGACCTGGGCGGCCACGCTCCCCTGACCCGAGGTCGCGGTCAGCACCGCGGTCGCCCCGGCCACCTCCAGGTCCGATGCGCCCACGCCGGAGATGAGGAGCTGCCCCACGATCTGGTGGCCGAGGCGGCCCTGCATGAGGGCGACCCCGCCGGCGAGGCGCGCCAGGCGCGCGAGCGGCCCCCGGGAGGCGCTCATTGGCCCCGGCCTCGCGGGCGGCCGCCCAGGAGCGCCTGCGCGGTGGCGAGGCTCGCCACGGGCGCGATGATCGCCAGCACGCTCGGCGCCGCGCCGGTGACGAGCCCCAGCCGGCGCAGGAACGGGTCGAGGAGGCTCCAGAAGAGCTGGTTGGCGGCGAGGACGACGTTCGCCGGGGCGAGCACCGAGCCGCGATCCCCGAGCGCCGTGCTCTGGAGGGCGGTCGAGATCGCCGACACCTGCTGCACGACCGCGGCCGTCCGCTGCCCGGCGAGCTCGGCCCGCAGCGCCTGGGCGCGCGCCTGGCCTCCACGGCGCGCGGCCAGCGTGCGGCCCTGTGCGCGCCGGACGGCGCCGAGCTGTCCGCGGAGCTCGCGGATCGCGTCGAGCAGCCGGAGCGCCGCGGCGTCGGAGCGCTGCTCGAGCCCGGCGAGCCGCGCGCGCGCCTCCTCCGTGGCGCGCTCGAGGTCCTGGACCGCCCGGCGCTGCGCGGCCAGCATGGCGAAGGCGGTCCGGTCGTTCGCGGCGCCCGCGCGGGCGATCGCGGCGAGCTCGTCCCGCTGCGCCAGCGCGGGGCCGGAGACCGCCTCCGCGATGCGACCGTCGGGCAGCCGGAGCCGGAGCGGCCGCGGGCGCGCGAGGGGCGGGAGCGGCGCGGGCACCGGATCGTGCGCGGGGAGGGACGGGCGGGGCGGCGGCCCCGGCGCACCCTGGACGAGCCGCGCCAGCGCGTCCTGCAGCGCGGCGCGCGCGCGGAGCCGGGCCTCGTCGGAGCGCGTGGTACCTGCCATGATCAGGCCCCCTGGGTGTCCACCATCCACGCGACCCGCACCGCGGGGAAGGCCGCCGCGACCACGTCGGCGGGGGTGGCGGGCGGATCGACCGTCACCTCGGCCACGACCGCGAGCGTCTGCGCGGCGCGCTGCACGAGCGGCGCGACGCTCTGCAGCTTCGCCGTGACGCCCGGGGGCGGGTTCCGGGTCTCGATGGCCAGGGCGCTCGCGACCGCGGGCGTGCCCCGCTCCGGATCGCCGTCGCCGAGCGGCGGCAGCTCCACGATGCTCGCGAAGAGGTACTGCCCCGGACCGATCGCGCGCGGCGGCCCCACGTCCGAGACGCCGGTCGCGAACCGCCGGTGGTGGCTCTCCTGGAGGAGGAGCCACCCGGAGAGGAGGTTCGCGGCCGGAGCGACGTAGGACCAGAGGTCGGCCTTGCGGACGACGTCCCGGGCGTCGCGCGCGCCCGAGAGGAAGTCGGAGATCTCGTCGCCCACGAGCCAGATGGCGACGGACAGCGAGAGCACGAGGTTGCGCTCGGCGAGCGGGTCGGCGCGCTGCCCGTAGGCCGCGAACAGCGGGAACGCGCTCGCGACGACGAGCTGGTCCCAGAGGTCGCGCCGGTCCAGGCGGCGCGCCAGCGCCCGCTCGCGCCGGCGCAGCGCGGCGAGCTCGGCGGCGAGCGCGCGGGAGCGCGCCGCCGTGCGCCGCTCGAGGGCTGCGCCTTCGCGGGCGAGCCGCCGCCAGAGCCGGCGGCGCCGGCGCGCGGCGCCCGTGGAGAGCCGCGCCGCGTCGGCCGCGACGGTGCGCGACAGGCGCCGGAGCGCCTCGGTCGCGGCGTGCGCCTCCGCGGCGCGGCGGTGCTCCATCCGCTCCACCGCGTGCGCGAGGTGGTTCAGCTCCGGCACAGGCGCGAGCGGAGGGTCGAGCTGGAGCCAGGCGATGCGCCCGCTGGGCAGCGTCGCGGTGAGCACCTCGGTCCCGCGGACGGGTGGCGCTCCCGCGCTGGGGGCGGGGTGCCACCCGTCCGCTCCGATCCCTCCCGGGCTCGGGACGTGGCTCGCCTCGGCGCGCCGAGCGGAGTCGGGCATCTCGGGCCTCCGGGACGGCGCGTCAGGTGCTGGGCTGCGTGTCCATCATCCACGCCACCCGGGTGGTCCCGTCCACGGCGGCGTCGGCGGAGAGCTGCAGCTTGCCGTTGGCGAAGGCCGCCGTGACGTTCCCCGGCCCGGCGAGCTTCGTGATCACCACCGGGATCTTGTTCGCGGCGGCCGCCTTCTCGAACGCGCCGGCCGAGTCCTTCGCGATCGTGAACGCCGCGTCGCGCGTCTGGTTGGCGGTGAAGCTCCCCTCCACGGCGGTCGCGAAGCGCTGGTTCTGGGCGTTGCGGAAGAGGAGGAACGAGACGCCCGGGTTCACGATCGCGCCGGCGTAGGCGGCGAAGTCGCCGAGGCGGCGGAAGGTGGCCCCGCCCTTCCCGCCGCCGCCGAGGAGGTCGATCACCTCCGGGGCGACGAGGGACGCGGCGAGCACCCCGGTCAGCTTCAGGTTCGTAGCGGAGAGCGGGCTCGTCCGGTCCCCGAACGCCGCGAACGTCGGCAGGGCGGTCGTCAGCGTGAGGGTGCGGGCCAGCGACCGGCGGCGGTGGCGGCGCAGCATCGCGCTCATCCCCTTGCGGTGCTTGGCGAGCGAGCCGCCGCGCGTGGAGAGCTCGGACGTGATCCGCTTGTCGAGGCGGGTGAGCCCCTCGGTCATCCGCTGGGACAGGGCGCGGTCGCTCTTCACCTGCTCCGAGGTGAGCTTCTTCACCGCGTCCGCCTGCGTGGCCGCGAGCGCCTTGAGGGCGCGCGCGTTGGCGCTGATGGCGGCCGACTGGCGGCGGTCGTTGGTGTTGATCGTCGCCCGCAGCCGGTTCACCTCGCTGATGGGCGCCGGCGTGGGGGCGAGGATCATCCGCGCGGTCCGGCCGTTCTCGAGGCGGGCGGTGAACACGTGGCTCCCCTGCAGCCGGCCGAGGGCCTGCGCCCGGGGCTGCGGGACCGCGGGGATCGCGCGGAGCTGCTTCGCGATGGTCTGCTGCGTGGCCACGGCCCGGGCCGCCTCCTTGCGCTGGTCCGCCTGGACCTTGCCGACCCAGCGCCGCGAGCTCGCGGTCGCGGCCACGACCGCCTCGTCCGGCGGCTCCTCCATGATCTCGCCGTCATCCTCCGCGTAGGCCTCCACCCCCTCGTCCCCGGAGAGATCCGCCGCCTCGTACATCGCCTCTCCCGGCTCGTCGGAGGCCTCGTCGTCGGTCTCGTAGTCCCCCTCCGCCTCCGGCTCGTCGGCGGCCTCGTACGCCTCGTCGTCCGCCGCCTCGAACGCCGCCTCGGGCTCCACGTCCTCGTACTCGAAGCCTTCCCTGCCCATCGTGGCCATGTCGTCCTCCTGCTTCGTGAGCTCTGCCGCTTCCTCGCCCTGCGTGCTGCTACCTCGTGCGCGTCCCGGGGGCGCCCCGGCCCGGCTCCGTGCGGGCGTCGGCGCGCGCCCGCACCGCTGGTTCGCCCGGTTCCTCGGGAAGGTCCTCGATGATCTGCACACGCGCCATGTGCCGGGCCAGCTCGAGCACCGCGGCGACGACGGCGCGCTGCTGCTCGGCGACCGCGCGCACCTCGGCGAGGGTCGCCTCCTGCAGCTTCACCGCGCGGTGCAGCGCCTTGCGCAGGTGGAGCACCTCCTCGCGCAGCGGCGCGAGGTCCTCCCGCTGCACGCCCTCCAGCTTCTCGAGCAGCTCGTCCCGCTCGTCCTCGTCGCGCGCGAACAGCCGCGGCAGGAGCGAGCCGAGGACCCCGAGCGGATCGTGGCCCTCCCGCGGGCCGTTGCCGTTGAGCCGCTGCGCGGCCGCCTGCAGCGCCTCCTCCATCGCCTTCGTGCTGTCCGTGCTCATCGCGTCCACCCCGCTTCCCGGGCCCAGACGTCCAGCTCGTCGCCGGCTCCCACGCCGTCGAGGCGGCGGGCCCGCTCCGCCTCCTGCGCGACGCGGAGCATGAAGGTGGCCGCGCGGGCCCGCTCCTCCGGGCTCGCCACGTCCACCACGAACTCTCCGTCCTCGCCGACGAGGTACTCCGGCACCTCGGGGGCGTCCTCCCGCGCCGCCTCGTCCAGCTCCGCCACGGCCTCCGTGGCGAGCCGCGCGATGGCGTTCATGACCGCGCCGAGCGGGAGTCCGACGTCGCGGGTCGCCCCGGGCTCGGTCGTGGAGGGGATCTGGAGCTGCACCGACCGTGGCGCCCGGGGCCCGAGCACGGCCGCCCACTGGAGCGCCTGCTGGAGCTGGGGGTTCCCGAGGATCAGCCCGAGCATCCCTGTCGCGTCGAGGGGCGGCGCCGGCGCGGGCGCCGGGGGCGCCGCGCTCGGAGGCCGGACCGGGCCGGGGAGCGACAGCAGCTGGCCGGACCGGAGCCCCTGGAGGAGCACGGTGCGGAGCGCGCCGGCCGGGCCGCCCGGCGGCGCGGCGGGTGGCGCGTACGGCGCGTACGGGGCATGCGGAGCCGCGGCGTACGGGGCCGGTCCGCCGTCGGGGGCCGGAGGGGGCGCGGGCTCCGGGGCGAGACCCGGCGCCGGCTCCGGCCCGGGGCCGGGCGCGGGGCCGGGAGGAGGAGCCTGACGCGGAGTGAACTGCGAGACCACCTGCGCCGCTTGCTGGAAGACGTCGAGCCCGGTGCGGAACCCGGAGGCGAGCCTTCCCCAGTCGAACCCGGTCGAGCGTCCGCCGCGCGTATCGCCGCCGCTGCGGGCGGGGCCGGGGCGCGTGGGCGCTGCCGCACCCGGTCGTGGCGGCGCCGCGCCAGGCCGCGGAGGGGCCGCGCCCGGCCGCGGCGCGACGGCGCCGCCGCGCGGCGGCATCGAGCCGGTCGACCGCGTCCCCGGGCTCGCGGGCCGCCCCGCAGCCGAGGTCGGCCCCCTCGGGACGGTCCCGGACTCCACGTCCTCCACGACGGCGCGGAGCAGCTCGGCGCGCTCGAGCGGCGTGAGGCGCGGGGTCGCCTCCACGAACCGGCCGACGATCTCCTCCAGCCCGAGCGCCTGCCCCGTACCGTCCGCCAGCTCCGCCCCGAGCGACGCGACCGCCGCCGCGACGTCCGCCGTGTGCTCGGGCTCGATCGATTCGAAGAATGGCTTCATGCCGTCACCTCGCCTCCGCTGGGAGCCCACCACTCCGAGGGCCTCGCGCCTGCGGGCGCGACGGGCGCCACCCTGGGTGCCGCGGGCGCAGGCGCCGGTGGAGGCGCCGCCAGGGCCGAGGTCCGGATGTCCTGGATGCGCCGCAGGTATCTCGCGGCCGGCGCCACCGGGCGGACCGCGGCGGCGAGCGCGCGCTCGGAGGAGCGCAGCGCGCCCTGGAGCGCGGTCCGGGTGGCCGGGGGGGTGGCGAACGCGAGGCGGGTGTCCTCGGCCCGGAAGGTCGCGTCGATCGAGGCGAGCGTCGCGTCGATGGTGGAGCCGCGGAACGGGGCCACGTTCACGACGTCGCCGAGCCGCGTGCGCGCCTCGCCGACCTTCCGGCGCGCCTGGCCGAGCTCGGGGCGGGCGAGCACCGCCGGTGGATCGGTCGCCCCGGCCTCGCGGGCGAGGGACTCGAGCAGCCCGCGCACCTCGGCGACCCGGGCGGCGACGTCGGCCGCGGCCTGGAGGTCGCTCTCGACGCGCGCGAGGACGTCGGCCTCGCGCGCCTGCAGGTCGGCGGAGGTGGCCGCGGCCCGCGCCGCGTGGACGGCCCGGATCACTCGCTCGAACCGGATGCGGCCGCCCCCGGTCCCCTCCTGGATCGCCCGGTCGAAGAGCATCGCCATGCCCTGCTCCGACCGGAGGAGATCGCGGAGCGCCGCGGTGACGGTCCCCCAGGACACGTTCGCGTCGAGGGAGGGGAGCACGTAGTCGCGGATCGCCGCCTCGATCTGCACCCGCTGCACGTCGCCGTCGCGGCCGGACAGGATCAGGGCGGCGGTGAGCTTCTTGTCGGCGCGGATCGCCTGCTCGGCGTCGGCGGCGCGCAGCACCCGCGCCGCGGTGGGGTCGAGCACCGCCACGCGCGCCGCGCGGATCCGGCCGCTCGCCACCGTGAACTCGACGTCGATCCCCAGCTCCTGGAGGAGCGTGCGGAAGGAGGCGGGGCGGCGCGACTTGAGGAGCGCGAGGTAGGGCGGGAGCCCGCGGCCACCCGCGAACTGGACGAAGCCGGCGCTCACGCGGGCGGTGTCGTAGGTGTTGATCGCGTCGAAGTTCCCCTCGTGGAGCGAGACGTGGCGGAGGGCGGCCGCCTGCGGCGCGGTGAGCCCCAGCGCGACCCAGTCCGCGACGGGGATCGCAGACGGCGACGCGATGCCGTCGAACCGGACGCCGATGGGGCTCTCGGTGACGTCGCTCACCACGTGGTCCTGGAGCCGGAGGCGGTCGGTGCCGGAGGTGATCTCGTGCACGGCGATCCGATCGAGGAGGGCCGCGGTCGCGTCCCCCGGCGCCACGACCCCGGCGGTGGACCCGCCCGCCACCTCGCCCCGCGCCGCCCAGAACCCCACCCGCCGCTGGAACGTCCGGATCGCGGCGATGGTGCGGCGCAGGCTGCCCTGCGGGACGGGCGCCGTCGCGCCCGCGGCGGGCGCCTCTCCGTGCGCCGAGGCGAGCACGCCGAGGGCGACGAGCCGCCGTTGCACCGCGGCGACGTCGGCGGGCGCGTTGCCCGTGCCGACCGCGCCCACCGGGCCGCCGATGGTGAGCCCCCGGTCCACCGTCTCGACGAGGGCCGCCCGGCGGGTCTGGACCGCGGCCAGCTCGGCCGCCGTCGGGTGCGGGATGGCGCGGTCGAGGTCGAGCTGCGCCGCCGGGCCGTCGATGGCGCCGGTGACGGCCTGCCCGACGTGGCGCTGGAAGCTCTCGATCGCCGCGATCGTGGCGCGGAGCCCACGCTCGGCGACCGCGGCGGTGCCGGAGGGGCGCTCCGCGGCGGCGTCGGCCGCGGCGAGCTCCCGGAGCTCGACGAGCCGGTCCTGCACCGCGCGGACGTCCGCCGCCCGGTTCCGCGCTCCGCGCCCGACGCTCCCGCGGAGGACGATGGCCGGCCGGATGGGCGCGACGGGATCGCTCGCGACCTCGGCGGCGCCGGCGTCCTCCCGCGGCGCCGCTGGGGCCGCGGAGGGCGACGGTGCCGCCGCCGGCGCGGGCGCAGCCGGCACGGCCGCTGGCGCGGGCGGCGAGGGCGCCGCGGCGCCGTCGCGCGCCGCGGTCGCGGCCGGTGCCTCGCCGCGGAACCGCGTCCGGAAGCCGGGCGGGTTGTACTCCCAGTGCCAGGGCTCGCGGCGGTAGGGGAACCAGCCGTGATCCTCTCCCCGCAGGAACATCCACTTGTGGACGGGCGACCGGTACATGTCGACGACGTTCTGGAACGGTCGGGTCGTCGCCTCCGCGAAGCGGAGGCCGCCCTGCGCCATGCGGAGGTCGACCGCGAGGCCCAGGGAGTGCGACGAGAAGGACGCGACCGCGGCCGCGTTCCCCGCCCGCGCCGCGCTCGCCGCGGCGCGCGCCGGGCTGCGGTAGGAGCTGCCGATCGTCAACGTCACGCCGTCGCCCGCCGCGGCAGTGCGCATCCGCACGTACGCCTCGGCGGCCTCGCGGTGCAGCCGGTGGCCGCGCTCGTCGGGGACGGGCGCGAGCGCGCCGGCGACCCGCCGCTGCATCGCGGCGTCGAGCTCGTCGCGCTGGACCACCGCGTCGCTCCCGCTGTTGGGTCGGCGCTCCGGACGCAGCCGCGCGAGGGCCGCGAACAGCCCTTCGGCCCGGGCCTCGTTGGGGCCGTGGGCGCCGCCCGGGAAGTCGTCGGCATCCCAGGCCACGCGCAGGTAGCGATCCCGCTCGCCGGGCTCGAGCAGCTCGAGCGTGGAGCGCGCCGGATCGAGGATGAACTGCCGCTCCGCCGCGGCGAGCACCGGGCCGGCCAGCGCCTCGAGCAGCTCCGCCCGGCCGGGCGTGCCCGCCGGGCCCCGCACCCGCTGATCGAGCTCCGCGACCGCCACGGCCCGCTGGAACGCCTCCGCCGCCGCGCCCGCGCCGGACCGGACGATCGCGCGCAGGTCCTCCTCGCGGAGCGAGCGGCGCCGCCGGGCGCGGATCGCGAGCAGCGCCTCCAGCAGGCCCGCCGCGACGCCCGCGGGCGCGTCCTCCGCGAACGGCGCCGCGGGCAGGAGCGCGCCGCCACCGCGGTGCGGCGCCAGCGCGCCCGGGGAGCGCCAGCGACGGCGCGCGGCGCCGAGGCGGAGGACGGCGGTGTCGGGCGGGGCGGTCCCGTCCGCCGTCGCGACCTGCCGGCCCACGGTCGCTGCGCCGTCCCGCTGCACCGGGACGAAGAGGCCGTCGTCGGCCCCCTCGCACGGGATGCCGAGCGCCTCCAGCTCGGCGCGGCGCGACAGGCCGCCCGCCGCCAGCTCGGCCACGGTGAGCCGGCCCTCGCCGAGGAGGCGCCGCAGTACGACGTCGCCCTCGCGCACCGCGGCGGCGCGCCCGCCGGGACGGGCCACGGCGATCACGCCCATGCGCTGGAGCTCCGCGGTGCCGCCGGGCGACCGCGCCGCCTCGAACAGCTCCGCGGGCGATCTCGAGAACGGCTCTGCCCGGGGCGCTCGACCCACCGTGCCTCCTTCACCGCGGATCCCGTTCTCGTGCGTCGCCATCGCCGCCGCTCTCCCCTCAGGACCTGCGCGCCCGCAGCTCGAACGCGAGCGCCACGTCGTCGAACAGCTCGGTCACCTTCGCGCCCGCCGCGCCGATCGAGACCTTCCAGGTGCCGGCGGGCCCGGACACCTCCGCGCCGGCGCGGAGCGCCCGGGCGCCGGCCCACGGCCGGTCCCACGCGGCGAGCGGCGTGCCCGACCCCCTGGGCGGCTCGACCCGGACCCGGAGGCCCCCCGGCGTCGCGCCGCGCGGGTGGGCGAACGCCACCACCCGCTCGACCCGCACCTCGTGGCCGCGGAAGCGCCCGGGGAGCGCGGCCCCGTCGAGCGCGATCGCCAGCTCCACGTCGGCGCCGGGCGGCGCCTCGGCGAGCCGCTGCCACGCGCCGGGCAGGTCGCGCCGCAGGCTCACGAGCTTCTGCGGGGCGGGCTCGAGGCCCCCGCGCCCGAGCAGCTTCTCGCGGCTGGCCCGCGCCGCCGCGGCGAGGGGCGCGCCGCCGCCGCGGGCGGTGTAGGCGAGCGTCAGCACCACGTCCGAGACGCTCGAGAGGTCCAGGGCGTTGTCGTCCTGGCGGAGCTCGATGCGCCAGGTGGAGATCGCGCCCGCTCCCTCGAACGGCAGGAGCCGGTCGTCGTCGAAGCGGAGCTCGAAGACGCCGGCGTCGCCCGCGGGGCGGCTCGTCGCCACCGCCTGCACCGGGGCGAGGTTCACGAGGAACCGGCCGTCCGCGCCGTCCTCCGAGGGCGGGTACGAGCCGCTCGCGTTCGGGTCCACCCGAATCCGGTTGGCGAGCAGCGTGAGGGTGCAGTTCACGTTCGCGTGCGCGCCGACGGCGCCCGCCACGGTGAGGCTCGCGCTCCGCAGGCGTCGGAAGTAGTGGCCCGGGAAGTCGCCGTCGAGCAGCGCCTCGGTCACCTGCACCTCGCAGCTCCCGGTGGCGAGGAGCCGCTGGAGGGCCGCCGGGTCGTCGTCGCGGAGCGACAGGTGGCGGGTGACCTCCAGCGCGCGGCGATCGCCCTCGAGGTGCGCGGCCTCCATGCGCCGGAGATCGACCAGCAGCCGCTCCCCGGCGAGGAGCCCCTTCTTCAGGCTGTCCCAGTACGAGAACTCGACGAAGGAGGCGGAGGGCTCGCCGCGCTCGAAGCGGTAGGCGCGCTCCGCCGTCTGCGCCGCGTCGAAGGCCAGCTTGTACGCCTGGAAGTGGACCGCGGAGAGCTGCCCGAGCATCCACCCGTAGAGCTGCTCGCTCGTGTACTTGTCCCGGAGCCAGCGCTCGGTCTTGCGGGCGTTCTCCACCGCGACGTCGTGCCGGCGCAGCTCCGCGTTCGCGATCTCCAGCCGGAGCTGCACCTCGGCGAGCTGCTTCTCGACGCGCGCCTTCTCCTTCCCGAGCAGCTCGAGCTCGTTCTGCCACTCCTCGCGCCGGCGCTGGTACTCGGCCTGCACCGCCGCGAGGTCGGCCTCGGTGTCGTTCCGCGCCATCACCTTCTGGGCGCTCTCGGCGAACGCCGCCGCGATGTCGCCGAACATCTGGCCGCCGAGCTGGAGCGTCACGAACGGCGAGCTGAACCCGCCGGCGGTGCCGGTCTGGAAGTCCGGGATCGCGTAGAGCACCCTGGAGAGCAGGTCGGCGCCCTCGGCCACCGTGGAGATCACCTGGCCCGCCGTGAGCGACTTCTGGCGCGCCTCCTCCTGCGGGTTCATCAGCGTCTGGAGCTGCGTGGTGACGTGCCGGATCTGCAGCTCGACGTGCTCGCGCTCCACCCCGAGCTGCGCCACCACCTCCTCCACCTGCCGGACCTCCTTCTTCTTCACGTCGCGCATCGCTTCGAGGAGCGTGGCCTCGCTCGACGCGCGCACCGCGGCGAGCCCCTCGGCGTCCTTCCGCTCCAGCGCGCGGAGCGTCGCCGCGCCGAAGGTGCGCAGCTCCTCGGCGAGTGCCAGCGCGCGGCGGAGGAGGACGCGGAAGCGGTGGTTCGGCGGCGGCGCGTTGAGGCTCGCCGCCACGCTCCCGAGGTCCACGCCGGCGGCGGCGGCGCGGACGAGCAGGGCAGGGTCGATCGGCGGCTCGAACAGCGCGAGCTGCCGCACCACGCCCTGGATGTTCATGCAGTTGCGGATCTTGAAGAGCCGATCGGCGACCGTGTCCCACTGCTTGTCGAGCTGCGGGTTGGGCGGCAGGCAGAAGTACTGCGTCGCCATCCCCAGGATCGACGCCGCGCCGCTCACGTCGGGCCGCGCGGCGACCCGGAACGGCCGCCGCACCTGGGCGTTCTCGAGGCGCACCTCCCAGTTGGCGAAGACGTCGAGGCGATCGCGGACCTGGGCGAAGGTGGCCGGCGGCCGGGAGACGATGGGCGCGATCCGCTCGGGGCGCGGCCCGAGGATGTTGCCGGCCAGGATGTAGAGCTGGGTCGCCTCCTGGATGGTCTCCATCGTGTCGCGGCGGAACTGCTTGTCCGCCCACTCGATGAGGTTGTCGACGTACTTCATGACCACCGCCTTCTGGTAGGCGGCGGTGCGGAGCCGGGCGATCGCGTGCGGGTCGAACGGCTTCTCCCACCAGGAGGTCACCTGCTCGAGCACGAGCCGCTGGCGCCGGATGAGCGCGGGGCTGTCGCCGGAGTAGGAGAGGAGCGCCACGAGCTCGCGCGCCCCTGCGTACTCGGTGTTCTCGTGGAACGGGGCGAAGCGCCAGTACCGCTGCGGCGCCGGATCGGACACGTCGGTGGTCGGATCGAAGATGAAGTGGAACCAGCGCTGCGCCTCCTCGTGGCGGCCGTCCTTGGCGAGCCGGATCGCCACCTGGAACGGGGCGTGGAAGAAGAGCTCCCAGTTGTAGAGCCCGTACGGACCGTCGGGATCGAAGTCGACGTCGAGGTGCGGCGGGTGCGCCTGGTCCACGAGCGGCCCGGGCCGGTAGCGCCGCTCGAACCAGGTGGGCCGCCGGAGCTTCCACTCCACCCGCGCCTCGCCGCGGTCGCCGGGGACGAGGACGCGGTCGTGGTCGAGCCCCTGGGCGGGCCGCGTCGTGCCGAGCGCGAGGAGCCCTTCGATCCCGCGCGCCTTGAGGGCGAGGACGAGGGCGCAGGTGGTGGGGTGCTCGAACGGCGTGAACCGGAGCCGCTGCTCGTGGTGACCGGCCACCCGGGTGACGCGCACGAGCGGCCGCCGCGCGACGGCCGGGCGCGCAGCGGGACGCGCCCCGCGGACCGCCGGCCGCCCCGGCGCGGGCCGCGGGGCGGGCGGGCGGCTGCGGACGCGCGGCGCCGGCCTGGCCTCCCCGGCGTCGTCCGGGTGCCAGGCCTCGTCGACGAGGTCCTCCCAGGCGTCCCGCGCGTCGGGCGCGAAGGCCTCCAGCTCGACCTCGCCGGCGGAGGGCGCGAGGAGCGCCGCCGCCGGGTCGGTCTCGAGGACCTCGACCTCGAACGCGCCGAGCGGCTCTTCGTGCGACTCGCGGCTGCGGCCCGCCGGGCGCGCGCGCTGGGCGGGTCGCGCCGCGGGGCGCGCGGCGGGGCGCGCGACGGCGACCCGGCCGAAGCGCGGCGTGAGGCGCGGCGCGCGGGCGCCCACGAGCGGCATGGCGAGGAGCCGTGGCGGCCGCCAGCCGGTGAAGACCGGGCGCGCGAAGTAGCTGCGCGACCGATCCTGGTAGAAGAGCGGCTGGAGCCCGGCGCCCCCGAGCGCCGCGTCCACCACCGGCACCACCCGCGCGCCGCGGCCCGCGCCGCGGTCGAGCCCGAGCGCCACCTCGAGGCCGCCGCCCCGCGGCGCGGGGAGGGCGAGGAGCGGGCCGCGGCCGGCGTGGATCGGGACGTACCCGGTGCCGCTCACGCGGTAGCCGAGCGGCGCGGCGAGCGCGCCGCCGCGCTGGACGTCGAACGGCCGCGCGGCCGGGAGCACCGGGGCGCGCGCCGGGGCCCGCCGCCGGGCGAGCTTCCCGCGGTGCCGCGGATCGACGAAGCCGATCGCCCGGACCTCGCCGCCCGGGCGCACCTCGTCGAGCACCAGCTCGCCGTTGCAGCCGTCGAGCGCGAACCGCGCGACGAGCTCCACCTCCGCCGGGCGCGTCCGCACGTTGCGCTCGCCCTCCGCCCCCGTCCGGAGGAGGTCGACCCGGCGGCGATGGAGGTGGATCCGGAGCGAGGGCGGGTCCTCGGAAACGGTCGCACGGAGCGTGTAGTCGGCCGGGTCGAGGAGGTTGCTCCCGTCGAGCTGCACCGCGCCCCCCGCGGCGGTCGAACGGAACCGCTGCACGTCCCGCGCGCCCGCGGCGGACATCCGCTTGGGCGACCAGCGGCCGCGGTCGAAGACCGCGTAGGCGAGATGGATCTCCCAGTCCTTGCCGACCTGGGGCGGCGCGCCCTTCTGATCTCTCGGGGGCGGGGGCGCCGGCTTCGGGGCCTCGCGGAAGACCGTCCAGAACAGGTGCATCCGCCGCTGGAACATCACCGGCACGAGGTGCTCGCCCTCGATGTCGGCGTCGACCTTCTGCCACGGCGTCCAGCGCCTGCCGTCCTCGAGCCGGCGCTGATACCAGACGTGCGGCGCGTTGAACGTCCGCGCGAAGACGTGATAGGTGCCCTGGTCCCACTCGGACCGCGGCGCGGCCGGCGCACGACCGCCGCCCGGAGCTCCGCGGCGGGGGGCCGGCGCGGCGGGCGTCCGGGCGCGCCGCTCGAACCAGACGCCCCGGACGTCTAGGCGCGAGATGCCGTCGAGCCCGGCGAGGTAGTCCGCGAACGCCGCCTCGACGTTCTCCTTCTTGATCTCCTGCTGGAGGATGCTCCGCTCCAGCTCCTCGAAGAGCGGAGACTTGTCGTCCCGTAGCTCCGGCTCGATCCAGTTCTCCGGGTACAGGAAGACCTTCCGGTTGGCTTCCCACACGCGGTAGCTCTTCAGCCACTTCCAGTCCGCGTCGTCGACGAGCCGCGGGTTCACCTCGGGCTCGAGGTTCATGAGGCAGCGCTGGAAGAACGTCTGGACCGCCGAGATGGCCTGCTTCACGCGCGAGGTGAGCATGCAGGGGCTCATGTCGACGTCGACGAGGAAGAACTCGAAGAGCTGGCTCCGCTTCCGCACCCCCAGCGATCGCAGCCCCGGCAGCAGGTAGGCGACCAGCGCGTCCCGGCGCTCCGCCCGGAGCGGATCGTTGAGCGCCCGGGCCACCTCCAGCCAGCGCGCCTCGTCGTAGCGCGCCTTCACCGCCTGCACGATGGCCGCGGCGGCGTCGGCGTCCGGCGCGCCGGAGGCCCACGCGGTGAGGGTGGGGGGCGCGACGCCCACGCGCCGGTGGACGTCCATCGCGCGCGCGAGCCGGAGCACCGCCGGCTCGGCGCCGTCCGGGGGGGGGCGCAGCCCGACCGCCGGGTCGAGGCCCAGGCCCTGCGGCCCGGCGAGCGCGTCGAGGGTGGCGCGGTCCCAGCCGGTCGCGGCGGCGAGGCGGTCGAGCGCCTCGGCGAGCGATGGGGCGCGGAGCGCCTCGAAGGGCTCCGCGTCGGAGCGCGGCAGCCGCCGCCGCAGCGCGACCAGGGCCGCGACCGAGCGCCACCTCCGGAAGAGCGCCACCGGATCCCCGCCGCCCGGCTCCATCGGGAGCGCGTCGAGCTCGAGGTAGGGCGGGTCGCTCGTGAGCCAGGCGAGCTGCGCATCGTCGGATCCGAGGCCGAAGCCGGCGAGGAGCAGGCCGGCCTTGTGCAGGCGGCGGTAGCTCGCCTCCACCGGCGCGAACGACTCGAGGCTGCCCGGAGGGAAGAGATCGGCGGTGGCGATCGGGGCCCGGGCGCCCGGCGCCGTCCCGACCTCGACCGACAGCGTCGCGGGCCCGCCGGTGTTCCGGTACTCGAGGCGGAGCTCGACCAGCGCGCCGCCGGGGAGCTCGACCGGCTCCGACACGAGGTCCACGACGCGATCGCCGGCGGCTGCCCGGTCGAGGATCACCTGCTCCGCCCCGGCCGCGCGCACGGCCAGCCGCACCGCGCCGTCGCTGCGGACGTAGAACACGTGCGGCGCGGTCCCGCGCGGGAGGAAGCGGCCCGTCCAGCGCGCGCTGAAGCCGCGGGCGGGGACGCCGTCCGCGGGCGGTGCGCCGGACCACGAGAACGAGAGCTCCGGATCCAGCCGGACCACGGCGGGCGTCCCGCCGAGATCGCCGTTCGCGAAGTACTCGCCGGAGAGCCCGGTGCCGGCGAGCGCGAGGAAGTCGGCCAGGAGCGGCGCGCCCGCCTGGCGGCGCGAGCGCAGCACCACCTCGAGGAGCCGGCCCGTCGCGGGTGCACCCAGCCCGAGCTGATCCGCGAGCGCCTGCACGATGGCCCCGCGCGTCTGGCGGACGCGGAGGTAGGGCAGGAGGTGCCCCAGGACGAAGGCGGCCTGGGCGAGCCACCGCTCCTCGGCCGGATCGGCGGGGGCTGCCGCGGCGGTTGCGGGTCCGGGGCCCGCGGCCGAGGCTTCCGCGGGCGCGGCGACCGGTGCCGCGGCGAGCGTATCGAGCGCGTCCGGCGGCGCGGGCGGAGCCGGCGCGGCGGTCGCCGGCGCGGCGGTCGCGGGCGCAGGCGTCGCGGGCGCAGGGGGCGCCGGAGCGGCGGGCGCGGCAACGGCGGTCGCCGGAGCGGCGGGCGCAGGGGTGGCTTGCGCAGGGGTGCCAGCCGCGGGCCCCGGTGCGGGGCCGAAGAGGCGGGCGGCCGCGGCTGCAGGGTCCGGGAAGATCCGCGCCAGGTGCCGGTCGAAGAAGGCGCGGCGCTCGGCGGGCGTCACCCGGGTCCGGGCGTCGATCACGTCCATCGCCTGCGCCACGAGCGGCCCCTCGAGGAGCGTCCCGAGCTTGCGGCGCAGGCTCTCGGCGGCCGGCTCCGCGCCGGCGCTGGTCTCGGCGATCGCGTCGAGGAGGCCGCGCCGGATGTTCGCCAGGACCGCCTGCACCTGGGCGGCGAGCGGAGACGGATCGCGCCCGGGCTCGGCCTCGTGGCGGAAGAGGTACACGAGCCGCTCCGGCGTGAACTCGGACGCCGCGACCTCGTCCGCGAGCTCGACGAAGCGGCGCGTGCCGGCGGGGTCGCCGGGGCGGAAGGGATCCGCCTCCGGCGGCGCGAGCCGGAGCAGGGCATCGAGCTGGTCCACGCGGAGCCGCAGCGCCCGGGAGAGCACGACCACGCGCAGCACGGCGGAGAGGCCGGCCAGGTCGAGCCTCGGCGGCGCGCCCCGGCGCGCGAGGAGCGCATGGATCCTCGCCAGCTCCGGGCTCGTGATCCGGAAGGCGGCGAGCAGGGCGGGGGCGATCGGGTCGAGGCGTTCGCCGGTCGCGGCCAGCTCGGCCCGGTCCTCGCGGAGCTGGAACGTCCGGAGGTCCTCGGTCCGCCAGGCCACCGCGCGGGACGCGAGGAGGCGCTCGAACTGCGCGTCCGGGCCCCACGTGTCGAGCGGCGCCCAGAGCACGAGCAGCTCGGCGATGGGGCGATCGAGCCGCCGCGCCAGCTCCCGGGCGTCGGCGAGCTTCTCCACGATCCCGAGGTCGAGGTCGGTCGCCCCCAGGGCCTGCAGCGCTCGATCGAGGTCGGCGAAGCTCCAGCCGAGCCGCCGCTGCAGGCGGACCAGCCGGATCATCCGCCCGACGCGCGCCGCGTCCAGGCCGGCGAGGACGATCTTCTCCGGGTCGCAGTCCGGGGCGGGCGACTCGAGGGCGAGCCCGCCGTCGGGGTTCACGAACCGCGTGGCCGCGAGCTCGACCAGCGCCGCGAACGAGAGCCCGGTCGCGTCCAGGAAGGCGGGGACCCGCGACACGGCCTCCAGCCATCGCGCGGCGCCGTCGCCCGGTGCCCCGGCCTCGAGCCCGAGGTGCCGCCAGGGCTCTGCCGGCGGACGGATCACCTGCTGGAGCTCCTCCGGCGACATCCCGAGCGCCTCCGCCGCCAGGCGCTCCGCGTGTGCCGGGCCGGCCCCGAAGGTCCGGAGGAGCTCGAGGCGCGAGACCCCGAGGTGGCCGAGGTAGGCGCGGGCGACCGCGAGCGGCTCGTGGAACGGCAGCACCAGCGGGTGGACCGCCTCCTGCAGGCGCCGGTAGGCCTCGCGGCTCAGGTGCTGCGGGACGGCGCGCAGCACGTCGGCCGGGGTCTTGCCGGTGTCGAACGCGGCGCTCCCGCCGGTGACGCGCGCCTCGAGCACCTCGTTCACGAGGTCGATGTACGGGAGGGGCGTGAGGGTGTTCTCGCAGGTGAGCGGGAGGTGGGCGAGATCGGGACGCCGGGCGAGGAGCACGTCCAGGGGCCGGTAGCGGCCGAGCCGCTCGATCGCGCGCGTGTCGAGCCCTCGCTTCGCGAGCCGCTGGCGCAGCTCGTCGAGCCGCTTCGGATCCTGCACGTTGAGGTACCGGAGCAGGTCGACGAGGTAGGCGGACGGGCTGTAGACCGAGCCGCACTCCTCGCAGGCGCAGAGGCTCGCGCCGCCGAAGAGCGCCGCCGCGTCGGGCATCTCCTTCAGGGCGCTCCCGAGCACGAACGGGGCCTGCTGGTGGGCCTGGACGAGGCGCACCGTGGCGAGCTTCGCGGCCGCCGCGGCCTGCTGCGCCTCGGCGTGCAGCCGGGCGGCCTGGGCGCGGCCGCCGAGCGCCTCCGCGTACGCGGCGATGAAGTGCCCGCGGGGCGTGCTGGCGACGTCGAGCGCCGACCGCATCCCGGTGCCGACGAGGAGCGCGACCTCCTCCGGCCGGGCCGTCACCCGGCTGATCCGCTCGACCGCCTCGATCTCGGCGAGGGCCGCCTCGGCCTCCGCATCTTCGAGCCCTTCGAGGAGGGCGGGATCGGCCTCCGCCGCTTCGCGGATCGACCCGGCGCGGAGGTCGTGCCGGGCGCGGGCGAGCAGCTGCCGGGCCGCGGGGCCCACCTCCTCGCCGTCGATCACCGCCTTCCGGATGAACGGGCTCGGGTAGGCCTCCTCCAGCGCCGACACGATCTCGCCGGCGCGAGCCTCGACCGCCTCCGCGTCCGGGGCGTCCTCCCCGTCCCCGGCGCCCGTCTCCTCCACGAGCTCGCACCAGTCCTCGAAGCCGAGGTCGGCGAGGTCCTCCGGCGCGCGCCAGCGCCCCTCGCGGCGGAGCGCGTGCAGCCGCTCCAGCAGCGGGGGGTCGATCCCGACGATGCCGGCGAGCTCGAGCGCGACCCGCACCGCCGGCGCGCCGCGGTCCTCCGCCTCTCCGTCCGCGTCCTCGAGGGCCTCCCAGAACTCGTCGTCTCCCTCGCGGTGTTGCCACGCGCGGAGCACGTCGCGGATGTTCTCCTCGGGCAGGTCGGCGGCGGCGAGGACGTCGCCGAGGCCGGGCTCCGAGGCGCCGCGCGACGCGAGCGCGGCGTCCAGGGCGCGGGCGGCCACCGCCTCGAGCAGGGGCCCAGGGTCCTCCAGGGCGGCGGCCTCCACGATCCCGGCGGCCACCGCCTCGTCCGCCGCGAGGCGGAGCGCGCCGAGCGACGCCTCGGCGAGATCGGCCAGCTCCGGCGAGAGGCCGCTCCGCCCGAGCGCGTAGAACACGGCGGGCGGGAGTCCCGTCTCGGCGCCGAGGGCGCGCGCCCGCTGCAGGAGGAGCAACCGTTCGGGCTCGACGTCGAGCCAGCCTGCCACCTCGCCGATGACCTCCGGCGCGAGCCCGTCCAGCGCCGCGAGCCCGCCCTCGAGGGCGCTTGCGGCGCGTTGCTCGAGGAGCGCCTGCTCCGAGGGGCCGGCGGCTGCGCCGGCCGGGATCCGCACGTCGATCCGGATCGAGGAGGCCGGCGAGAGGAGCGGGGCCGACTCGGCGAGCAGCTCGCCCGTCGCGTCGCGGAGGCGGACGCTCAGGCTCGCGGGTCCGGGCGCGTCGGCGCCGGGTCCGTCCCAGCGCAGCCGGTACCAGCCGGCGGCGTTCACCGCGCCCTCGGCCATCACCGCCTCGCGGAGCTCGCCCGCGGCGAGCGTCGTCACGACCGCCTCGGCGCGCACGGGGCCCCGGCGCGGGCCCCGCGCCCGGCCCCGGACCGCGAACCGGGTGACGCGCGGCCCGGGCGCCGGGTCGGCCGCCTCGGGGACGCCGGCGTCGCGCGGGACCTGGAGCTCGATCGCCTCCGGCGCGTCCAGCCGGACGCGGCGGACCTCGGAGTGGATCAGCCGGCCCGCGTCCTTGACCCGGAACTCCAGCTCGGCCGCGCCGGCGCCGCCGGGCGGGCGCCCGGGGAGGCGGGCCGCGAAGACCCCCGCCTCGTCGCTGCGCGCGGCGGCGAGCGGCGCCGGGCTCCCGGACGCGCTCCAGATCTCGACGCGCAGCCGCGACAGGCCTGCGCCGGTGTCACCGTCGGCGACGAAACCATGCAACGAAGCGCCCACGGGGATCTCCAGCACGCCGCTGCTCCAGGCACAACGAAACGTCGAGTACGTGAAGCGCGATCTAGGCCCGATCCCGCGCGGCGTGGAGGGTCGGGCGCGCGATTCCACGGGTTGCCTCCATCGACCGCCTTCACCGTGAGACACGGGCCTGCCGGACGGCGCCCGGGCGGCGGCGGGGCGAGCGACGGCGACCAGGCTCCGCGGCGGGCCCGCCGCGCCGACCGGCATGCTCCCACGGTGAAAAGGTGTTTGTACTGAGAGAGAACCGTCCCGCGCCGGCGGCGCGCGCCGGCGGCGCGCGGGGCAGACGCAACGTCCGGGCGTCGCCGCGGCGAACACCGATTCGAGCCGTGCGAGGAGACGAGCCGCGCGGACGTGAGTCCCTATCTTCGGGAGACTCGGACGATGGGAGGTCACCGTGCGCCGATCGCTGATCCACGCCGGAGGTCCGTCCGAGGCGGACCTCTTCTACGCCGAGCTCATGGGCGTCCCGCTCCGCCGCCCGCGCCCGGGCGCCGCCGGTGGGCGCGGCCGTCCGCCCGCCGCGCCGCTCCTCGACGGCGAGGAGGACCTCGACGGCGGCCCCACGCCATCGCCCGCGCCGTCCACTGCACCGACGTCACCGGCGCCGGCGGCGCCCGCCCCGGCTGCACGCGACGTCGCCGTCACGGAGACCATGGCGCTCGTCGTCGCCGACGCGGCGCCGCTCCCCGTGACGCCGGCCGAGCGCACCCGCGTCGCGTCCGACGCGGGCGCGCGCGACGACTACCGGTCGGTGTGCGCGATCGTCCCTCGCGCCGCGGGCTCCCGGCTGCTGGTCTTCTTCCACGGGAACGACAACT
>Ga0196976_1000165_pt1 | contig 44782 bp, 39 predicted proteins | sample S3v_513CmetaG_FD_148644 | JGI IMG/M metagenome (GOLD analysis project Ga0196976, IMG submission 148644) | Soil microbial communities from Anza Borrego desert, Southern California, United States - S3+v_5-13C | ecosystem: Environmental > Terrestrial > Soil > Desert | place: USA: California... | reverse complement strand
CTGGTGGGACACCCTTCGTAAGCGCTGGTGGTGGGGAACATGCGAGTCCCGACCCGCCTCCACAGAGAAGGAAGATTAGCTGCTGTAGTGGCTCTAGGAGCGATCGCGTTCAGGAAAAGCCACAAACCCCAAAGACGCCAATCGATCCGGGATCTCGCGACCACAGGGTACGCGAGGTTCAGCCAGCCGCCGCGACGGGCATTTACTCGAGACAGGTTCCCACCCTTCCCGTTGTTCAGGATGGGGCACCGTAAGGCCCTGAGTGCAGGTCGCTGCGACCCGAAGTCAACCTTGCCGGGATCGTGCCGATAAGAGATGCGCAGCCCGGCGTACAAGGAGGGGAGCTAATGAACGTGGAATACACCGGCAGGAATTTCGAAATCACCCCCGCCATCCGAAATACAGTCGAGCAAGGGCTCACCAAACTTGCCAAGATTCTAGGTGAGAACTTTAAGAGTAAGGTCATCCTTACAGGCGAAAAGCAGCGCCGAATCGCGGAAATCACGATCACGCGGCGTACCCAGCCCATTGTTGGACTGGCAGAGTCCGTGGACATGACGGTCGCCATCTCCGAGGCGCTGAACCACATTGAGAAGCAGGCGCTAAAGCACAATGGTCGCAAACGCGACACGAAGCGGGTGACGAAATCGAAATGGAAGCGGGAGGCTCCCCGTGAGGAGTTGACCATGGCGGTGGGGGCCACCACGACGGCAGCAGTCCCGGTAGTGGTGCACGGATTCCCGGCAAATACGCACACCAGTGAGGCGCACTTGGTCAAGACGCAGGACGCGCTGGCGTTGCGTCCGATGACAGTGGAAGAAGCGATCAAGGAATGCGAGTTCCGGGACAGGGATGTATTCGTGTTCCGGGACAAAAACGGCGATGTAAAAGTGCTTCACCGGACCAAGGACGGGAAACTGGAATTGATCGAGGCTTAGCCGGTTGCGAAGGACGAAAAAAACGAATACTAAAGACTATGAACGAGGTGACAGGGGGTGCAGCGATGCGCCCCCTAAGTGTCTACGGGCGTATATTCCCGAGTGGGCGAAGTGTGGAGTAGGATGAATTAATGGCGACGCGGGGAGCAGTGAAAAAGAAGGTCAATTTGAGCCGCACCGCGATACGAGCCCGCGTGCCGAATACCTTGCGTGCTAACCGCAGACTGGTGATCATCACCGGGATCAGCGGGTCGGGGAAGGCATCCGTACTGAAGGCATTCGAGGACCTGGGTTACTACTGCGTCGATAACCTTCCCGTGGAACTGATTCCGCGCTTTGCGGAATTGGTGCGAGAAACCGAGGAACGAAACGCCGCGCTGGTCGTGGACATCCGTGAAGGCGAGAAGCTGGATAGGCTGCCGCGCATCCTGAAGGAACTCAAAAACCAGATGCGCACGACAGTGGTCTACCTGGAAGCGGATGACGCGGTGCTGGTGCGCAGATACAGCGAAACACGACGGCCGCATCCCCTTGGACAAAGGGAGTCGGTGCAAAAATCACTTCAGGACGAGCGCGCGCGGCTGGAATCGATCCGCAAGATGGCTGATATGGTCATCGATACCTCGAAGTTCAACGTGCACGAACTGCGGGCGCACGTGATCGAGGCGTTCCAGCACGAGTCCGGCAAGCCGAAGACGATCCTGGTATCGACAGTGAGTTTCGGGTTCAAGAAGGGCGTACCGGAAGATGCTGATCTCGTCTTCGATGTGCGTTTCCTGCCGAACCCGCATTTCGTGCCGGAGTTGAAACCGTTCACTGGACGGCATCCGAAGGTAGCGAAGTACATACGATCCTTCCCGCAAACCCAGGAGTTCATCAAGCGAATCTCCGAACTGCTCATCTACCTGCTGCCCCATTACGTCGAGGAGGGCAAGAGTTATCTGAGCATCGCGTTCGGGTGCACCGGCGGGCAGCATCGTTCGGTAATGATTGCCGAAGAAGTAAGGAAGCGGCTTGCGAAAGCCGGATACCGAGTGAAGTGCGAACATCGGGACAGCCCGAAGTAGGTGTGTTGTTGATTCCTGGGCCGGAGACCAGACGGTAACAAGGCAGAACCAGGTGGTGCTTATGTACGGAGCGATGAAAGTCATGTTCCGCCGTATCTGCCCCAGGTGTGGAACCAGCAACATACACCGTTCCAGCCAGTCGTATGGCCTGCGATGGACTCGCCTGATGCGGCTCATGTTCGTGGTTCCGTACCGCTGCCACGACTGCAATAGCACGCATTTCGGCTGGAAGTTCCTGGTGTGAGACGAATTAAGGTGTAATCAGAGGCGGTCTCAGGCAGAGCTGCGGGTGCGTGCAGGGCGTACTCTCCAGTAAAATAGACGTTTGCTTCCCCCCGATGACATTTCGGTAAGCTGGCGCGACTGCCGCCGACCAGGTCAGGACGGCAACGTATGAAGCAGTGGCTGCGCCTGCTCCGCTACGCCGGTCCTTATAGCCTGCAGTTGATCGGGTCGGTGCTGCTGATGGCTGCCGTCGGACTGCTTGATGCTTTCCGGGTACTGCTCATCGGACCCATCTTCGACCGAGTTCTCAATCCTGCGTCACAATCCCGCGACATCGCACTATTCAGGATTCCCGGTACAGACAACACGATCTACCTGCAACAGCTCGTACCCGAACACTTCCAGAATGCGTGGACCATCGTCGCGTTCTCGCTTGTGATGGCGACGCTCCTCAAGGGCGTGTTCGACTACATCGGCACGTACCTCGTTAACTACGCGGGTTTCGGGCTGGTGACCGACCTGCGCAACCACATCTACAGTTCGGTGCTGCGGCGCTCGACGGCGTTCTTTCAGCGGAACCCGACTGGGAAGCTGGTTTCGGCGATAATCAACGACGTGGACAAAGTGCAGTTTGCAATGTCCACGGTGCTGGCGGATTTCCTGCAGCAACTCTTCACGCTGATCTTCACGGCGTTGCTGGTCGTCTTTGTGGGTGGGAAGCTGGCTTGGGTGCTGGTGATCTTTATCCCCTTCATCCTGTTCTCGGTGGGCCGCATTGGGCGGCGGGTGCGCCGCACGACACGAAAAGGACAGGACAAGCTGGCGGAAATCCAAAACATCCTGCACGAGACCATAACCGGCAACCGCATCGTGAAGGCGTTCGGGATGGAACTGTGGGAGACGACTCGCTTCAAGGGGGCAGCGAGCCGGCTCTTCAGGGCGAACCTGCGGTCGGTGCGTGCGGCGGCTGTGACTTCGCCGCTGATGGACTTGTTCGGGGCGATCGCAATCGCAATGCTTCTGTTGCTCGGCCGCGATCAGATCAAGGCTCACATGATGACGACAGGTTCATTCCTGACGTTTATCATCGCCGTCTTCAAACTTTACGATCCAGTCAGGAAATTCGCAGGCTTTTATAACAACTTCCAGCAGGCGATCGGTGCGTCGGCATCGGTCTTCGACTTCATGGACCAGCAGGACGAAGTGCTGGAGAAGCCGGACGCAGTGAAGTTGCCGGCGTTCCGTAACTCGATACACTTCGACAATGTGAGCTTCTCGTACCGGGATGGTGAGGGTAACGGGAACGGCGATTCGCGAGTCGTACTCAAAGAGGTGGAGCTCGAAGTAAAACGCGGAGAGGTGCTGGCCATCGTCGGTTCGAGTGGCTCCGGGAAGAGCACGCTGGTGCACCTGATCCCGCGCTTCTTCGATGTGACCGCGGGACAGTTGCTGATCGATGGACATGATGTCCGTAATGTGACACTGAACTCGCTACGCTCGCAGATTGGGATCGTGACGCAAGAGACGATCCTGTTCAACGACACGGTGCGGAACAACATAGCCTACGGACAGCCGCACGTTTCGCAGAAACAGGTCTATGAGGCTGCGCAGGCGGCGCTGGCGCACGATTTCATCATGGCTATGCCCGAGGGATACGACACCGTGATCGGCGAGCGTGGCTTCAGGCTGAGCGGGGGTGAGCGGCAGCGGCTGAGCATTGCGCGAGCACTGCTGAAGAACGCGCCGATACTGATCCTCGACGAGGCGACCTCCGCGCTGGACACCGAGAGCGAATCGCTGGTGCAAACGGCATTGCACAACCTGATGTCGAACCGGACCGTGTTCGTGATCGCGCACAGGCTCTCGACAGTGCGCCGCGCGGACAGGATCGTCGTACTGGAGAACGGCCGCATAACAGATGTAGGCACGCACGAGGACTTGATGAACCGGCTCGGAACGTACCGCCGGCTCTATGATCTGCAGTTCGTCGAACTTGACCCGCCCAGTCGTACCGTGGAGAAAGCCCTGGACTAAGAGATGCCCATTCGCTCGATGACCGGATATGCGCAGGTGAAAGGCCAGACAGGAGATCTGGACTTCACTGTTTCGCTTAAGTCGGTTAACCACCGTTTTCTGGACCTGCACCTCCGAATGCCGGCGAACAGTGACGCGCTCGAGCAAAAGATCAGGCGATTGTTCAAGGAGAAACTGCACCGTGGACACGTTGAGCTGACGCTTACTGCGGAGAGGACCGATTCAGGCGGCGTAGCGATCAATCGCAAGTTGGTGTCCGGCTACGTGGCGGCGTTCAGAAAAGCTGCACAGGACTTTGAGATCTCGGGCGAGCCGGACCTGAATGCGATCTTCCGGATCAATGGCGTGCTGAGCGGCTCCGGCGAATTGCCTGAGGACGAAAGCAATGCGGCAGACATCCTGGCGAAGGTAGAAGAAGCGATCGCCAAACTGGATGCAATGCGTGCGGAAGAGGGGCGCTCCATCCTGCGCGAGTTGAAGGAGCGCATGCAGCACCTGGTGAAGAACACCGGGGAAGCCGAGAAGCTACGCTCGGCAGTGTTGCACGCGTATGTCGAGAAAGTACAATCGCGCATGCAAGAACTGGTTGGCTCCCAGGCGGACCCCGACCGCATTCTGCAAGAGGCCGCGATGCTGGCCGAGCGCAGCGACGTGCAGGAAGAGATTGTGCGGATGAAGACGCATATCGACCACTTCGTCGGACTGCTTGAAGGCGGGGGCGAGATCGGCAAGAAACTGGATTTTCTGTTGCAGGAAATGAACCGCGAAGCCAATACGCTGCTGTCGAAGACGAACGGCGTCGCGGGGGAAGCGCTACGCATGACGGAACTTGGGCTCGCAATGAAGGCCGAGATCGAGAAGTCACGCGAGCAGGTGCAAAACATAGAATGAGCGGGCTCCTATTCATCATCTCGGCGCCGAGCGGTTCCGGCAAATCGACCCTTGTGAACGAGGTGCGCAACAGCGTGCCCGGGCTGGAATTTTCAGTCTCGTACACGACGCGCAGACCGCGCGGCAGCGAGATGAACGGTCGCGAGTACTACTACGTTGAGAAGGCCGAGTTCGAGCGCATGATCAACGTGGGGGAATTCCTGGAGTATGCCGATGTGTTCGGCAACTATTACGGGACGGCACGGCGCTTCCTGGACGACGCGATGAAGCGCGGAAACGATCTGCTGCTAGACATCGACGTGCAGGGCGCAGAGCAGGTGCAGCAGAGGATGCGAGAGGCTATCAGCATCTTCGTGCTGCCGCCATCTCGCAAGGAACTGGAAGCGCGACTCAGGCGCCGGAGTTCCGCCGAGAATGTTAAATCGGAAGAGATTATCCAGAGGCGGTTACGAACAGCGACCTCTGAGATTGAGAAATACTGTAATTACGGCTATATTCTCGTGAACGACCGCCTGGAAGAGTCCATCGATTGCCTGAAGGCAATCATCCTGCACGAACGGCACAAACGCTCCGGCGCAGTGCCTTCAGCAGAGGACAAAGAACACCAGGCGTTAGCTGAACGATGCCTCTTGGCCAACACACAGGACCGCGCAGAAGCAATTCGCCAGGCGTTCCTCATGGAAGCACAGGCACTCAGCGAGAAGTAGCAGGGAGAGAAAAGCATGGAGCTCATCAAGGGCTTTGACAGCAACTATCGCTACATCCTCGTGGCCGCTCGACGGGCACGCCAACTGCAGAACGGCGCGAAACCGATGGTCGACACGCCGTCGCGCAAGCCCTGCCGCATCGCCGAGCAGGAGATCCAGGCCTCGAAGGTAGCGTGGTTCATCCCTGAAAAGAAAGCAGAAGTCGGCTGCGGAAGCTGCAAGCGAACTGCTCGACAAGGCAATCACCACGGAAGAGACAGACGCGTAGAGTGTGGCGGCGTGCAAGCGCCGCTTTTCTTGTGTCTATTGAGAGTACCTGGCTGTGAAGCTGTGCCCGGGCGGACCGCCCACCGGAGTTGCGGCTCCGGGCGGTTGTTTCCTTTTGCCTGCCGCATCATCAAAATAATTATGAAAGTTGCACTCGGCGTCACCGGTGGCATTGCGGCGTATAAGGCTGCGGAGATCCTGCGCCTGTTGCAGGACCGCGGCGTGAAGGTGCAGGTCATCATGACCCGCGCCGCGCAGGAATTCGTGCGTCCGCTGACGTTTGCAGCGCTCTCGGGCGAGAAGGTAATCACCGAAATGTTCAGCGAAGGCTCAGCGGAGCCGAACGTCGAGTCGGCGGTAGAGCACATTGCGGTGGCGCAAGGAGCAGACGCGCTGGTGGTGGCTCCAGCAACTGCGGATACTCTGGCGAAATTCGCTAATGGGATCGCGAATGACTTTCTCTCGACGCTGTACCTGGCGACCACTGCCCCTGTTGTGGTGGCTCCCGCAATGAACGTGAACATGTGGGAGCACGACGCGACGAGGAAGAACCTGGAGACCCTGCGCGCGCGTGGCGTGAAGATCGTGGAGCCGGGTAGCGGGTATCTGGCGTGCGGGATGGTGGGAGCGGGCAGGCTGGCGGAGCCGGAGCAGATCGTCGAAGCTGTGATGGAGACACTAGGCGTTTCACAGGATCTAAAGGGCGAGACGGTGCTGGTGTCGGCCGGGCCGACTTATGAGCCGATTGATCCGGTGCGGTTTATTGGAAACCGCTCGAGCGGGAAGATGGGATACGCGCTGGCGGAGATGGCGATCCGGCGCGGAGCGAAGGTCGTGCTTGTGTCGGGACCGACGGCGCTGAAGCCGCCCGCGGTAGATGAATACGTGCCGGTGGAGACCGCGGAGCAGATGCGTGCTGCGGTGATGGAGCGTTTCCCGGATGCGACGGTGGTCATCAAGACGGCGGCAGTGGCGGACTTCAAGCCGAAGCAGGCTGCGCCGCAGAAGATCAAGCGCGAGAAGGGAATTTCGCTTGAGTTGGAGCCGACGGGAGACATCCTAGCCGAGCTTGGGGCGACGAAGTTTCCGAAGCACATCGTGATCGGATTCGCGGCGGAGACGGAGAACCTGCTGGAGAATGCGCGCAAGAAGCTCACGAAGAAGAACGTGGACGCCATCGTGCTCAATGATGTATCAGGGACGGATATCGGGTTCGGCAGCGACCGCAACGCGGTGACGATCGTGACGGCTGAGAATGTGGTCGCGGTGCCCGAAGCGTCGAAGCTCGAGGTGGCCGGACGCGTGCTGGATGTGGTGGCGACCATCCGTCAGAAGAAATCTTCACAGGCCGAGAAACGGCCTATTCCTGCTAAGCTGTAATTCATTTCCTGAACAGTTTGTTGCTGAACGGGGAAAATCCCCACATCTGCCAAAAGCAGGCAGATATGGGGCACCCAAACATAAAGATTCGATAGATGGCGAAGGTACTTGATCCGCAGATGCAGCGTGCACTGGCCGAGCGGCTGGCGTATTACCGCGAGCTGGGGATTTATGACTTCTATAAGAGGCCGGTGGAAGAGGGTGCGGAGCAGCAGGTAGAAGCGATTGCGGCAGTGGCTGAGGTTGCGGATGAAGCGGTGAATTCGGGGCCTGAGGTGGAGATGGGGACAGCGAAACTGAAGGTGCTGAATCGGCCGGCGGCGTTGTTGGCAATCCGCGAAGATATCGGCGAGTGCACGCGGTGCGTTCTGCACAAGCAGGGACGCAAGCAGATCGTCTTCGGCGTGGGGAATTCGCAGGCGGAGGTCATGTTCGTGGGCGAGGGCCCGGGGGCGGATGAAGACGAACAGGGCGAGCCGTTCGTGGGACGCGCGGGGCAATTGCTGAACAACATGATTTCGGCGATGGGGATCCAGCGCGAGGACGTGTATATCGCGAACGTGGTGAAGTGCCGTCCGCCGGGGAACCGCACGCCGGAGCGCGAGGAGTGCGACACGTGCGGGCCGTTCCTGATGCGTCAGATCGCCGTGGTCAGACCGAAGGTGGTGGTTGCGCTGGGTGCGGTGGCGGCCAAGACGTTGCTAGGCGTAAACGATTCGATGATGAACCTGCGCGGGCGGTTCTATGAGTTCATGCCGGCTCTGCCGAAGAATGCTCCGGAGCGCGATGCGTCGTGGCACGGCGCAAAGCTGGCGGTGACCTATCACCCGGCGTATCTGTTGCGCGATCCGAGGCAGAAGAAAGAGGCGTGGAAGGATCTGCAGATGGTGATGAAGGAACTGGGGATGAGGCTCCCTGCCAAAGGCGCCGAATAGCTCACGAACATTCAGTTCTTTCCTGCTGTAAAGTAAAGGCGAGTACTCCTAAGACTCGCGCGTGTCTCTTCTGGAACCCAATTCGAAAACGCAGTACTGCGATGTAGCGCTGCCGGTGCCGCTGGATGCCGTGTTCACCTACCGGGTGAATGGGGCGGAACTGGTGGTGGGCGGGCGTGTGATCGTGCCGTTTCGCGAGAAGCGGCTGTCGGGGATCGTGACGCGGGTTCATGACGAAGCCCCCGATCCGAAAATCAAGACGAAAGATGTGTTGCAGGTGTTGGACGCGGCGCCGGTGCTGGATGAGTCGCTGCTGGCCCTCGGACGATGGATCTCTCAGTACTACATCGCGCCGATCGGCGAGGTGCTGCGCACTATGCTGCCGCTGGCGGCGGAGTTCAAGCAGGCGGTGGGGTACAGGATCACCGAGCGGGGTTCGGAGGCGCTGTTCGAGTCGGCGACCGTGGGGTCTTCAAGGCGTTCGCAGAAGGATGCCGAGCACCAGATGGTGGAGTATGCGGTGCTGGATTATCTCGCAGACGGGGAGCTGATGCGAGAGCAGGCGGTGCGGTCGGCGACGGGCGCAACGCGGGAAGTGCTGCGGGGGCTGGTGCAGAAGAAGTGGGTCGCGCGAGAGGATCTGTCCGCAGTGCGGGATGCCCGGCGGGTGGTGAAGTGGGCGGTGCTGACCTCAGGGGCTAAAGCCCCTTCCGATGGGGGCGTGGATAACGGCAGGGCTGAAGCGCAGCCAATCCCCAACATCGGCGAGGCCGCCCGGGTCTCACAGAAGCTGAACGCGAATCAGCAGAAGATCGTGCAGGCGCTGAGGGAACGTGGCGGACGCGTGACCGTCCAGGAGTTGCGGGCGCTGGATGTTCCGCGAACGACGCTGCAAACGCTGGTGAAGCGTGGCATCGTTGAGATTTTGGAGGAGGCGGCGGAATTGCCGCGCTCCGGGATGAAGCCGCGCAAGCTGGAGTTTATGTTTACGGCGGCACAGAAGGGTGCACTGCGGCACATCGCCACGGCGGTCGCCTCGCGTCAGTTCTCCGTGTCGCTACTGCATGGCGTGACAGGGTCGGGTAAAACGGCCGTTTACCTGTCGGCAATGCAGTCGGTGTTGAACGAGGGTCGCGGGGCGATCCTGCTGGTGCCGGAGATTGGACTGACTCCGGCAGTCGCGGCGGACCTGCACAACATCTTCGGTGAACAGGTGGCCATACTTCATTCGTCGCTGTCGAATGACGAACGCGCTGAGCAGTGGCATCGCATACGGCGCGGCGAGGCGCGGATGGTGGTCGGGACGCGCTCGGCGATTTTCGCTCCGGTGTATGAACTAGCGCTGATTATTGTGGATGAGGAGCACGATCATTCGTACAAGCAGGAAGAGACGCCGCGGTATCACGCGCGAGATGTTGCGGCCGTAAGGGCGAAGCTGATCGGTGCAGCGGTGGTGCTGGGATCGGCAACGCCTTCACTGGAGTCTTACCAGAATGCGCTCAAGAAGAAATATGCGCTGATCGAATTGCCTGACCGGGTGGAGGACAGGCCGCTGCCGGATGTCGAGATCATCGACATGCGGCAGGAGTTCCAGGAGACCGGGAAGGAGCACGTGCTGTCGCGCAAGCTGATCGAAGAAGTGCAGGAGAGGCTGGAGCGCGGCGAACAGGCCATGATCCTGCTGAACCGGCGCGGATACTCGGCGTTCGTGATGTGCAGGTCATGCGGGGACACGATGAAGTGTCGCGACTGCGACATTGCTCTGACGCACCACAAGCGCGACCGGCGGATGGTGTGCCACTACTGCGGATACCAGCAGGCCGTCCCGAAGGTGTGCCCGAAGTGCCACAGCGAATACGTTCAGTTCCTCGGGACGGGATCCGAGAAGCTGGAAGACATCATTCATACGGCGTTTCCCCAGGCGCGCGTGGGACGCATGGACCGAGACACGGTACGCGGGCACGAGGACTTCGAACGCATCCTGAGCGAGCTTCATGCCAAGGAGCTGGACCTGCTCGTCGGAACACAGATGATCGCCAAGGGGCATGACGTACATGGCGTGACGCTGGTGGGAGTGGTGGGAGCGGATACAGCGCTGAGCCTTCCGGATTTTCGCGCGGCCGAGAGGACGTTCCAGTTGCTGACGCAGGTGGCTGGGCGCGCGGGACGTGGGACGTCGCCGGGGAAAGTAGTTTTGCAGACTTACTTCCCAGATCACTATGCAGTGCTATTTGCGGCGCAGCACGATTATCACGGGTTCGCGGACAAGGAGTTGCGGTTCCGGTCGTGGATGCACTATCCGCCGTTCAATGCATTGGCGAATGTGCTGGTTCGCAGCGACAAGATGGAAGAGGCGCTGAAGTATTCGGGCATCATCGGCAACTGGTTTGAAACAACGCGGCACGAGGGTGTGCGCGTCATGGGACCTGCGGCGGCGCCCATTGTGCGCCTGAAACGCGATTACAGGTATCACTTCCTCTTGAAAGCGGTGAGCCGGGAGAAGCTGAACGCGCTGCTGCGGGCGATGTTGACGCACGCGCAGCAGCAGAAGGTTCCGCGAACTAACGTGATCATCGATGTGGATGCCGTGTCGTTGATGTAGAGCTGCTAAGAGCTCCGTAGGTGAGCCGCTGATTCATCCCGCGCGAACCTCGAACCGCGGAATCACCTTTCCATCAACATCGGTGAAGCCGTACTCCTTTGCGATATCGGCGACGAACGAGATCTTTCCGGTCCTTGCAAAGGCGCCTTGAGGATCGCTCGCCAGTGCAGTGACCGCTCGGCCGAGATACTCGGGGGTCTCGGAGCGCTCAAATCCAAATTGCTTCTTCGCTTCTTCAGTCTTGAGGGCCATGAGCACGCGTTCGGTGCGCATGAATCCCGGCATCAGGGTGATTGCCGCCACCTTATGCTTTCTGAGTTCTTCGGCGACATTAAACAACAGCCGGTTAATGGTCTCGTGGCCGAGATCCTGCATCATGTGGCCGCAGTATGGCCGTAGTTGGCGCTCGTCAAAAATCATGTCGGTGACTCCGACGATGAGCCCGGACTTCTGCTTCGCCATCATCCTGGCAGCGCGGCGGGCCGTCAGATAGATGGAATGCGCGCCCGACATGCCGTCATGCCAGTCAGAGGCGGGCTGCTGCCAGAACGGCTTTCCCCAGTTAGGCATGAAGCCGATGCCGTTGAACGCGGAGTTGGCGAGGATGTCCAGGCGCCCTTGCTCGCGCGCGACACGGTCGAAGAGCGCATCCACATCAGATTCATTCGTACAGTCGGCACGAACAGCGACACCTAGCCCGCCGCGGGCAGTCACTTCTTCGGCGGTGTCCTCCACCGTCCCAGGTGCGTTGTCAGGGGGCTTGGGGCCGCCCCGATGGGTCCGGGCAGTGACGTAAACGGTCGCGCCTGCTTCGCCCAGTGCAAGCGCGATACCGCGTCCCGCGCCGCGACTTGCGCCGACTACGACTGCAACTTTGCCAGAAAGTCTTTTAGCCATGGCTCACCTCACATGGGCGCGGATTATATGTAAATGGTCATTCATATTGCAAGCGGAATGTGAATGAAGATTTATAATCGGAGTGAATGTCTCCTCGAACAAGGTTGGTTCCGGACTCGGAGGTGCTCGCAGCAACGGCGCGGGTGATCGGCCGTATTGGCCCGGTGCGGCTCACGCTTGCGGATGTTGCGGCGGAGGCGGGTATTGCGCCAGCGACACTGATCCAGCGCTTTGGCTCGAAACGCGGCTTGCTGCTGGAATTGGCCAGACAAGGCGTAGGCGAGTCCGGCAACTTCTTCGCCGGTGTTCGCCAGAACGGGTCCCGTGTGGAGGACCTGATTACGACATTTAGCCAGTGCTGCGAAGCCATGGCGCCGGATGCGGCGACGCTTTCGAACCACCTTGCGTTCCTGCAGATCGATTTGACTGACAAGGACTTTCACGCACTGGCACTCGCGCAGGCAAAGAGCTTTCATGAGCAGATCCGTGAGTTTCTCGAAGAAATGGTGCGAGCCAAGGAATTGAAGCCGTGCGATACCGGTGCCCTGGCGCGTGTGATTCAACTTGCGTACGGCGGATCTATGTTGCAATGGGCTATAGAGCGACAGGGCAAAGTGGGAGACTGGGTGCGTCGGGACCTGGAGTTCATATTGGAGCCTTATCTGATTACGGACACCACGAAAGGCAGGCGCAAGGATTCGAGCGCGAAACGTCCGAAACAATCAGGAAACAGGTAATCTCGACCAACGGGTCTAGCCATAATTGCCCAATACCTGAGACAATCCGTACATACCTCCCGAATACGGAGTCAGCCAGCATGGTTCAAGCATCCGGCCCAGCACCCAACGGGAACGAGGAACCTGTCGACGAAATCGACTTCCATCTCGACCAGATGGCGATGCGCATGAATGTGACGCTGCCCGCGAAGGTCGAGGCAGTGGACGCAACGGTCGAGCGCATTATGGCGGTCGTACGGAAAATCGAATGCGCAAACGGCAAGGAACCGGAGATTGAACTCGCGTTACGCGAGGCGCTGGCCAACGCCGTCACCCACGGCGCTCACAGGGATCCCAGCAAGAGCGTGCAGTGCTGTGTTGCCTGCGAAGAAGCCAAGGGGATGCTGATCATCGTCCGCGATCCGGGCAACGGTTTCGATCCGCTGGATATTCCCAATCCGACCGTCGGCGAAAATTTGTATTCGAACCACGGGCGCGGGATTTTCCTCATTAATCAGTTGATGGATGAGGTGCAGTTCCATAAGAACGGGACTGAAATCCACATGCGGAAGTACTAGCGGCGGACGCTCCGAGCGGTTCCCAATTCGGCACAAACCTTAGGATGTCAGGGCACGTGTGACTTTGGTCGCAGGCGCCATTTGCTTTTCTCCGTAGCGTGTACGTCAGGCCAAACGTTACGGAAAAGAGGAGCTATGTCGAGGTACTTGGTTGTAGCTGTTGTCGGAATGTTGTTACTGATCGTTGTTCCAAGTTCGAATGCACATTGCGATTCGCTTGGCGGGCCAGTGATCCTGGATGCACACTTGGCGCTTAAGAGCGGCGATCTGACACCAACGCTGAAGTGGATAAAGAGGGACGACGAGCCTGAACTGCGGAGCGTATTCGCCAAGGTAGTAGCACTACGCGACAAGGGACCGGACGTGCACGAGATCGCGCAGCAGTACTTCTTCGAGACGCTGGTGCGCTTGCATCGTGCGAACGAGGGCGCGCCGTACACTGGTTTGAAATCCGAGGCCGTCGCGCACGATCCGGTGATCGCGAGAGCGGACACGGCACTGGCGAGCGGCAATTCGAAGGACCTCGTGCACGCCACGATGACGCACGTTCAGCGCGAGCTTCTAGCGAAGTATGAGCGCGCGGCCCTGGCTAAGAAAAAGGCGGATACAAGCGTCGAGGCTGGTCGTGAGTACGTGCGGGCGTATGTTGATTTCATGCACTACGTTGAGAAGTTGCAGGCCAAGGTGGGGGCCGAGAGCTTGAGCCCTGCGAACGTACACGAGCACGACTGACGGAGCCGCAGATGGCGCAGGCACGGCAAGCGCCGTGCCTTTTTCTTCTTGCGCAGGAGCTCTCACGCTATATTTCGCGCTGATTTGAAGCTTCCTTCTCGCTACTGAATCGTCTAAGAACCTGTAATCAATGAGCGAGGGACTGCATTGCGCAGCCTCGCAGCGTGCGGCCGCACGCATGGGAGCGTTCATGTCGGTTGGCAAGGCAGTCCGGTACTTAAGCCTGGCGTTCGCGCTGATCGGTGTTTCAGGAATGGCAAACGCGCAGGCTGCAAAAACTGCAGAAGTTCGTCCGAAAGCGAAGGTGTGCACGCAATGCATGCGGGCAACTGTGGAGTTTCTTGCGAGCGATGCTATGAAAGGGCGCGGCAGCGCCACGGAATACGAATTGATCGCCGCGGAATACGCGGCTTCGGAGTTGCGCAAGGCGGGCATCGCGCCGGCATGGCCCGACGGAAGTTATTTTCAGAAAGTGCCGCTGACGTTCATGACTTTCACGGCGCCACCGACGTTGACGATAGCGGGGACAGCTGTGAACTGGACTGCGGGAAAGCAGTTCATCGTGCGCCGCATGTCGCTACCGGAGGTCAGCGGAAGGCTTCAGAGGGCAACGGCGCAGCCGAACACGGCCGACGAAAAGCAGGCGGGCCGCATTCTGCTGGTGCAGGGGCTCAAGGGATCTGCGGCGGAAATGCAGAAGGCAGTAGCTCCCTACCTGGCATCCGGCGCGGCGGCCGTGATGGTGGAAGTAAGCGGTCCGGTGCTGGACATCTGGGAAAAAATGGCCGAGCGTGCGACTGACCTGCCGGTGCAAGTGGGGGACAAGAGCGAAATTCAAAGGCGTGCGAGGCCTTTTCCAATCCTTGTGCGGCCAGAAGCGGCGAAGGAACTGGCGAACGTATCGGACGGGGCAGAGGTCAGGCTAGCCGGTCAGGTTTCCAAGACGACGAAAACGACATGGAACGTGACTGGTGTTTTGAAGCCGCAGTCCGGAAGCGTAAAGGCGGATGCAATCATGTTCTCCGCGCACATGGACCACGTGGGCGTGCGCGAGCAGGGGAACGGCGGCGATTCGATCTTCAACGGCGCCGATGATGACGCTACGGGCGTTTCGGCCGTGCTCGAACTTGCGCGGATCCTCGGATCGGGAGCACAGCGGCCGAAGCGTCCGGTGTTCTTCACGCTATTTGGGAGCGAGGAACTCGGGCTGCTGGGGTCGCGATACATGGCCGAGCATCCGCCGGTGCCGCTGGCGCAGATTGCAGCAGTGGTACAGTTCGAGCAACTGGGGCATCCGGAGCCGAAAACCAAACCAGATGAGTTATGGATGACAGGCTGGGAGCGCAGCGACTTGGGGCCGAGGTTGGCGAAGCAGGGGGCTACGCTGGTTGCTGATCCGTACCCGGACCAGAACTTCTTTAGGGGATCGGACAACTACAGTTTCGCTGAGAAGGGGGTTGCGGCCCACACGATCTCCGCGTCTGGGCACTTTCCCCAATACCACACGCCGGAGGATGAAGTCCGGAACCTTGATTGGGAGCGGATGCGCCTTGGTTTCGGAGGAGTCGTGGATTCGCTGCTCTGGCTTGCGAATTCAGATTTCAGGCCGACGTTCAAGCCGGAAGCAGCAAGCAAGTGAAACTGCTTCCTTCGGCAGCAGAATCCCACCTTTATTGCTCCAAATGGGAGCGATAAGGGTGGGCAAGTTTCCTGCTCCAATTACTGCTTAAGCGACTTCATGTCCGACTTGTTGTTCGGTGAGCGGCTACCAAGCAGCGAAACGAGTTCCGCGGCTGCGGCGGGCCGCCCCACACGACCATTCCGGACGATGTCGCGGGCGCTAACCTTCGTGCCATAGAGCTTTTCGTTGGCGCGGCCATCGACGCGGAGCGTGGATCCAGCCAGGGATAGTCCGGCGAAGAGTCCGCGTGAGCGCGAGTAGCTGAGCATCTCGGCGCGCATGAAGGCGTCGGTGGCCCCTGTTGCGGTGCGACCTTTCGGGCCGGCAGCAACGGAAGCGTCAGCCCCGAGCTTGACATTGCTCTTCAGGAGCGAGTCCACACCCTTCGGGTTCATCACAAGGATCAGGAAGTCGGTCGCCTGGCCGCCGAGTTGGAAACCGATGTTAAATTCCTCCAGCGCAACCATGGACGGAGCTCCCCAGCCGCCGGTGAAGTTCTTACCGGAGCGGCAGGTCATTGCGCCGCGTCCGTAGCTGCCGCCTATCCCGAGCGCACCTTTCTTGACGGAAGGAAGCACGATAACGCATTCGGCCTTGTCGAGTAGTTCCTGCGGGATGTTGTCGGGGATGTTCAGGATTTCCTTCAGGACTGTGCCGGCCTCTTGCAGGCGTTCTTCTTCCTTCGCCCTGTCCTTGTCTTTGTCGGCGGCGGCGAGCGGAAGCGCGAATACGGACATCAGGAGCAGAGCACTGCAGAGTCTCTTCATCGTCTCCTCCACGAGACTACGACGCTTGCACTCGGGTCCGGCTGGAGTGGAGCGCATCTATGGCTGTGGCTGACTACATGTTAGCTGCTGACGGGCAAACACGTAAGCGTTACGGGTGGTGCTGGCCAGATGGGCGGGGTTAGTGGGAGCGGAGTTCGCGGAACAGGTCGAGGAGCGACTGATTGATGGGGGCAGGAATCAGGGTGAGGACGAGGAGCGCGACCGCGATAAGCGCGAACCTTCGGCGGGAAACATCGAGCTCGGGCCAGACAGGCACGGCGGGGTGCCGCATCCCAGTGATAAAGAGCATGGCTGCCCAAAGCAGCCACCCCAACCAGAAAAAGATGGCCATAGGGATAAGGGCCAGTATGGTTAGACGCGAGATTCGCTTGTGATCGCGAGGCGCGACGGAGTAAACGATGTGTCCGCCATCCAGCTGTCCGCCGGGAAGCAGATTAAGGGAAGTAGCGAACATGCCGACCCACGCGGCCATGGCGACTGGATGTAAACGAAGATCGCTCATCGGCTGCGCGAGTATCGTTGAAAACGGCTGCTCGAGCAGGTGGGCGAGGTGGAATATGAGCGGCACTCCAAACTGGAGGTCGTCTGGACTGGGCGGCAGCGCGCTCTTACTGAGCGGCAGTGACAGGAGCAAAACGGGCAGACCGACGAGGAATCCGGCGATTGGGCCGGCTATTCCGATATCGAAAAGTGCGGCACGGGAGTGTATGCGCGAACGAATTCTGATGAACGCGCCAAGTGTGCCGATAAGCGTTGGAGCTGGAATGAAATACGGAAGAGTCGCCTGAACGCCGTATCGCTGGCAGTAGATGTAGTGCCCCATTTCGTGCGCGAGCAGGATGCCCATCAATGTGAGCGAGAAGGGCAAGCCGAGCATAAGTGCCTGCGGATCGTGCAGCACCCAGCCAAGAGGGAAGAGGGGTAAAGCGTCCTCGGCGGCGGAGAAGGTCGGGACGTCATGATTGAAGTTGAACTGTAGACGAGCGCCAACCGTCAGAGTCGTAAAGAAGGTGATGAGCAGCAGGAGCAAGTGGAGCCAGTACCGTTTCCGGCGCGGGCGAACCACGTAGACCTCTAGCGGGTGTACGAGTTCGGGCGCGGGAACTGGGGGATTATGTTCCGACATCGGATTGACGAGTCGTCGTATTGTCGAACCTGAAAGCAAGCAGCGGGGTTGACGGGTATCCGGTCGACAATCCGTCAAGCCTACGATCCGTCTCTAGTCGATGGACTGGAGTTCTTTCCCAGGCTTAAAGCGTACAGCTTTTCCGGGCGGGATGCTGACTTCGGCGCCGGTGCGCGGATTGCGGCCGATGCCGGTCTTGCGAGGACGAACATTGAAGACGCCGAATCCGCGAAGTTCGATGCGGTCACCCTTGGCGAGGGCCTTCTTCATGCTTTCGAAGACAGTCTCGACCGCCATCTCGGCCTTGGTCTTCGTGACTCCGGTCTTGTTGACGACTTCGTTGATGATGTCGAGCTTAATCACTCAGCCGCTCCAATCGCCTAAATTGTTATCCCTGAGCCAGTTGGCCCTGGTGACGTGAATGTCTAGGCTAAAGCCGGAAGCTTATCGGCGCAAGGGGGGAATGTCAATTGGGGGAGACGAAACTAACGTTATTTGGTGGAGCGTCTGGCAAAATGATTCACTCGACATGATCAATATCCATCCCCCGATAACTCCGCAGATGGAAAAGGAGTGCGGGTGTATTCGATCACCGTCTGTGTTGCGTCCGGTATCGCGATTGTTGCCGGGTTGCTGATCGCCTAGAAATGCATCCGGTTTTCCACAATGCCCCCCAGGGTGCCTAGCTGTTCTGGATGCTAAACTGTCCCATCTTCCGGGATTAAGCGTTCATCTTGAGAGTTCTCCAGCAGTTGGCTTTATGGAGGCAGCGTCGGAATCCCCCGACTCCGCCACGCTTCGCTCGGAACTGCACAATCCCAAGGTTGGACGATGAGCAGCACAGTTACGGTCACAACCCGCAAAGGAACGTTAATGTCCATCAAGAGCGATCGTTGGATCCGCAAAATGGCCCTCGAACATGACATGATCAGCCCCTTCTCTGAGAAGCAGGTGCGAGAGGGCGTAGTGAGTTACGGGTTGTCGTCTTACGGTTACGACTTGCGGGTTGCGGACGAGTTCAAGATCTTCACGAACGTGAACTCGGCGATCGTCGACCCGAAGAAATTTGACGAGAAGTCGTTCGTGAACCTGCAGTCGGACGTTTGCATCGTACCGCCGAACTCGTTCGCGCTGGCGCGGTCTGTGGAGTACTTCAAGATTCCCCGAGATGTGCTGACGATCTGCGTGGGCAAGTCGACGTATGCGCGCTGCGGAATCATCGTGAATGTGACGCCGTTTGAACCAGAGTGGGAAGGTTTCGTTACGCTGGAGATCTCAAACACGACACCGCTGCCGGCGAAGGTTTACGCGAACGAAGGCCTCTGCCAAATCTTGTTCTTCCAGTCGGACGAGCAGTGCGAGACGAGTTACAAGGACAAGAAAGGCAAGTATCAGAACCAGCAAGGGATTGTATTGCCGAAGCTGTAGTCGTTTCTGAACGGGCGAGGGCGCCAGCCCGATCCAATCTGATCGTTAACAAAAGGCACCGCAGTTACGTCATCTTCTCTGGGCCGTCTAACGCAAGGCTCGGAGAAGTGTCTCTGTAGAGGAACTAACCGCCCGCTCAAAACGTACCAACTCCAATGAGGATGGTCATCGACACCGTCGGACAGATTTTCCGCACCCTCTGGGCGCACAAACTGCGCTCGTTCCTGACGATGTTTGGAATCGCGTGGGGCGTAGGCTCATTATTGCTGCTCATTGGACTCGGTGAGGGCTTCCGCTCGGGTCAGATGAAGCGCATGGCCTCGATCGGTGAAGACATCATGTTCGTGGAGTCGGGAGTGATCCCGGCCGTCGAGGGGAACGTCAACTCCGGCAGGCGCTACTTCCTAACTTACAAGGACTACGCGGATATTCGCCGCGAGGCATCGCACGTCCGCAATGCCAGCCCGGTGATCACGCGAGGCGACATTCGTGCCGTCAGCGAATACCAGAGTGCGGCCGGCCAGGTGATGGGAATCGAACCGCAGTTCCAGAAGATCCGCTATTTGCCCGTCGAGCACGGGCGCTGGATGAACGACCTTGATAACCAGCAGCGGCGGTTTGTGGCTGTTCTGGGCTCGGAGATCACCAAGACGCTGTTCCAGGGGAACCCCTTCGTCGGAACGACGATACTGCTCAACGGACTCCGTTTCGAGGTGATCGGCACAATCGAGAAGGTTGGACGCGGCGAGAACAATGGAACCAATACGCGCATTTACATCCCGTTCGAGACGATGCGCACGTACTTCCCGATGAAGGGCGATTTCCAGGTGGAGAACCCGGTCAGCTGGATCAACTACCAGCCGAGGACGCGGGACGAGCACCTGGTTGCGAAGGATGAAGTGCGCAAGATCATCGCCCGGAACCACGGCTTCGATTGGCACGCGACGGAAGCGTTCGACGAATGGGACACGATCCAGGGCGCGAAAACGGTCGGGAAGATTTTCGACGCTATGAATATGTTCTTGGGCAGCGTCGGATTGGTAACGCTGGCGCTTGGCGCTATCGGCGTTATCAATATCATGCTCGTGGCCGTGACGGAGCGCACACGCGAGATAGGATTGCGCAAGGCGCTTGGTGCAACTAATCGCAGCGTACTGTGGCAGTTCTTCCTCGAAGGGATTTTTCTCACGATCTTCAGCGGTTTGCTGGGGCTGGGATTTGCGGCAGCACTGACAGGCTTTCTGGGCACAATGCCCGCGCCCGAGGGATTTGATACGCCGAAGATTGTGCCGATGTCTGCGATGCTGGCTATTGGAACGCTGGCCCTGGCCGGCGTTGTGGCGGGGCTGTACCCGGCGCGGAAAGCCGCAATGCTGACGCCCGTAGAAGCGCTGAGGCAGGAGTAGCCATGACTCATGACCTGGTCCAACAGGCGTACGGAGCGTTGCAACACAACCGGCGGCGCACGGCCCTTACCATGCTCGGCATGGCATGGGGCGTAGCCACTGTCGCACTGCTGCTGGCGTATGGCGCTGGTTTCGGAAACGCAATCATGGCGATCTTCTCGAGCTTTGGGATGAAGGTGATGGGCGTGTTTCCCGGGCGGACGTCAATGCAGGCCGGCGGCAACAAGGCGGGCGCGCAGATACGGTTCACCATCGAGGACGTGGAGCGCATCATGGCGAACGCGCCGCTGATCACGCACATCTCGCCCGAGGTCCGGAAGGAAGCGACCGTCGGGTACGAGGGGCGCTCGTACAAGTTCGGAGTGCAGGGCAACTATGTCAGCATTCAGAAGATCCGAGTTCTGGAAGCCGCCGAAGGGCGCTTCTATAACGAGGAAGACCTCGTGCAGAAAGCGCGCGTAGTGGTGCTGGGTTCGGAGGCGAAGGAGAAGCTCTTTTCCGGGAAGTACGCCGTCGGCCAGAACGTGCGCATCGACGGACTGAGCTTCGAGGTCATTGGGGTTGCAAAACCGAAGATGCAGGAAGGCGACAGCGACATCAACCGGCAGCTGTATGTACCTTTCACATCGATGGGCGACCTGATGGACATACACCACATCAACGGCATCTGGCTCGATTATGAGAGTGATCAGTACGAGCAGATCGAGAAGTCGATACGTAGCACTCTGGCACAGCACTTCAAATTCAACGAGAACGACAAGCGAGCAGTCTTTGTCTTCAGTTCCATGAAACAGCTGTCGCAATTCCGCATCATCAGCGCGGCGCTTCAAGTACTGCTGGCCTTCATCGGGACGCTTACGCTCGGAATTGGGGGCGTGGGGCTGATGAACATCATGCTGGTGTCCGTGACCCAGCGCACGCGCGAAATCGGCGTCGAGAAAGCACTTGGGGCGCGCAGTCGCGACATCCTGATGCAGTTCATGGCCGAGGCGCTTGCGATCACGCTCATCGGTGGCGTGCTGGGTATCATGCTGGCGTACACGGTTTCGTTTGTGGCGGGAACGCTGCCCTTCTACAGCACGATCGCGAAGCACGGCGAAGCCGCTGACATTCGACTGTTGATCTCACCGGGTACAGTAGTGGTCGCGACCGCTATTCTGGCCGTTGTGGGATTGATCAGCGGCATGGTGCCGGCGATCAGGGCCTCGCGACTGAATCCGATCGAGGCGCTGAGGTACGAGTAGACCGGCTATGCAAAAGCAGAAGCCGCGTCGAGCGGCTTCTGCATGCTGATCCGTAATGAATTGGCGCGTCTACTCCTTTTCAAGCTCAGCCTTGACTCTAATCTCGCCACCGGTGAGCTTCAGCTTCCGTTGCCAGGCCTTGTAGCCTTTCTTCTTGATCACCACGTCGTGATCACCGACTCCGAGTTCTATAGCGGACGGAGTGCTTCCGACAAAGCTGCCATCGACTTCGATATCCGCACCATCCGGATCCGAGGCGATTGCCAGTTTTGGGACCGAGGACTTCGCCATCTCGGGCGCAGCAGCGGCAGGGGTTGCGGATTTCGGTATCTCGGCCTGCGCGGCAGCCGCACGAATCTTCGCTCCGTTGTCCGTCCAATTCTTCACAATTGCCTCGCAGGCTTCCTGAACTGAACTCCCCAACGAGCGGGTGGACTTGCTGATGATGGAATCTCCTGACACTCGTTCGAAGACAGCAACCTTGTTGTCTTTGCGGATGAAGCCCTTCCCACCTTCGTGGTCGAGCAATACGATATAGTCTGCCCTTGCCTGGATATTGTTCACTTGGACACTTGGGCAACGCTCGCTGAAAGTCTTGATGATCTCCGCGGTTTGCGGACGTGCGCCGCCTTTGACGCCCCCGCCGAAGCCGCCCCTTGTTCCGCCGCCGCCGCCGCTCATCTCCCAAGACTGGCTATCCGTTACGAATACTCGCGCCTTCTCTTGCGCGAAAGCAGAAACCGCGCAAAGAACAACTAGCAGAACCGCAGTTTTCATTTTCATTCGACTCCAATTGACGCATGTAAGAGTTAGTCGGGGGAGGAGCCTCCATTATGGTCCCGACGACAGTCCTTCTCAAAACGTAGTCGTACAGCCCGTGTGGGTACGATAGTCGGTGGTCTTAAGAGTGTGACGAGGGGCTCAGCGAGCGCGAGCGAGGACGAGGGTCATGTCGTCAGGCTGTTCGCCGCCGCCGATCCAGTCGGTCACCGCGGCGATGATGATATCGGTGATGCGCGCGAGCGGCAGGTGCCGATTTTCCTGGATAAGAGAGATGAGGCGCTCTTCGCCGAATTCGCCGAATTCGTTCTCGGGTTCGGTGATGCCGTCACTGTACGCGACGAAGATGTCGCCCGGTTGCATTTCGATGGAGTCGTCAGGATAGGTCACGTCACCGAAGAGTCCGACGACCAGGCCGCCCGTGTCGAGCTTCTGGACCGACCCATCTGCGCCGATAACCAGTGGTGGCAGGTGGCCGGCGTTGGAGTAGTTGAACCGGCGCGTGCCCTCGTCGTAGAAGCCAAGGAACATGGTCGCGTACTTCTCGGTGGGCGTGCTGCGATAAAGCTGAGAGTTAAGCATGCTCAGCAGAGTGCCGGGCGGCAGATCGTTGTCGCGGCTTTTACCGTTGGTAGCTAGCGCGGTCCCTCGGCTGCCTACGGCTGCGGGAGTGGCGAGGGCAGGTACCTTTTCGACGAGAGTGTATGCGCGCACAAATGCGTGCACGGTCGCCATGAGCAGAGCAGCGGAAATTCCCTTACCGCTGATATCACCCAGGGCGATGCCGAGCCGGTCGGCTCCGACGGGCAGGAAGTCGTAGTAGTCGCCACTTACAGTGCGAGCCGGTTTGCAGACGCCGTGCAGTTCCAGAGACTCGACTTCTGTGATGTCGCGCGGGAAGAGCAGTGCCTGAACTTCCTGCGCGATGGCGAGTTCGCTCTCAATGCGCTGCTTCTCCTTTTGCTCGGCGATGAGTTGCTCGATGGAAGAAGTCATAGAGTTGAACGACGTCTCGAGAGCGGCGAGTTGGTCCTGAGATGCGATTCTGATGCGATGCGAGAAGTCGCCGGCGTTGATGTGCTGAGTAGCGTCATAGAGCGACGCAACGGACTTGGTCACAGTGCGCGTGAGGCGGATCCCGATGATCAGCGCGATGAGTTCGATGATGGCGAAAATGACAGCCACCGTGGCAAGTATGGCGATGATGATGCTTGCCATGTCGCCGAGGGAGCGGAACAGGCGCGAATAGAGCAACGACGGGCGCGTACGGATGCTGATGATGAGGGGCGTGCTTTTTCCGCTGTTCCAATCGGTAACGTTGAGCAGGGTTCCAAACTGGAATTCGACATCGGCACGATTGATGCCCGGAGGAACCACGCCGGCCTGAAGCTCGAGGTCGGGATTGACGACCTTGCCGCCGATGTTGAGCTTGATGCCCTTGTCGTTTTCGGCGGACTTGCCCTGAACCTGCTCCCGGGTACTGTAGATGGTGATGACCCCGATGTCAGCGGCCGTCGACTGCAACTTCGTGACGTCCAGAGGTACGCTGCTGACCACCAACAAGTCGTCGGCGCGATCGCCGCTCATCTCCACGCGGGTGACGGCGCGAAGGTGGAGCTGGTCATCGTCGAGAACGATGGCGCTGTCTTTGAGCGCCTCGGGCGGGAGCAGAGGCAGCGTCTGAGGTCCGCCCTGAAGAATTACGAATTCACCGCGACGCCAAGCGGTGATGTGCCGGTCCCTGAACTCATTGGTATCAAGCGAAAGCTGGCTGCGCTCCGGGAGCTTCTTCCTGGGATCGCGGCGGATAATGTGGGCGATCTCGGCAGCAATCGTTGAATTGGAGGCCTGAAGCTTGCGAAGCTCGGCCTGCAGGTCCCCGGTCACGATAAACGTGGAGAATTGGCCCGCGAAGAGGTACCCGGCGAGCACCGCCATGGCCACGAGCAGCACGACCGGGATGACCCCAATAAAGACATAGGTGACGATGAGCCGGTTTCGCAACCGCCACATGAAGGTACGGCGCAGCCAGCGCAGCGCAACCAGCAACAAAACACAGATCAGCAGGAAGCTGGTGAACGTGAAGAGAACGCTCAGCGCGGAATAAGGCGCCGCCTTGAAGATCTTGATGAGCAGGTACGCGATGACTTCGATGACGGCCAGAATCAACCCCAAGCGAGAGAGCACAGTCTTAGGCATCAGGCCTCCGGCCGTGAGTCTGCTTCGCAAGTGTTCTAGTGATCTGGCTGCCATGGAACCTGTCGATTATAGCTGTTTAGTTCTGACCTGGAACCGCATCCCGGATGGGCGACTGCGCAGGACCTTCTGCCTAAATAGACTGTACGGAGCGGCGGTTCGTTAGGTTCTAAAAAAATTCGGATGTCCCAGCACAGGCAAAATCAGAGTTCCGGGTAGAAGTCGAAGAAGGCCTCGGTGCTCTGACGAAATTGCGCTTCGATCTCGTCCTTACTGCCCTCGAGAATATGCATTGTCACCCGCGCCTCTCTGCCGTTCTTCAACTTGATTACCGCTTCCCCCACCTCGGTGACCTCTTCAGACGGAAGCAGCCGCATTCCATAGACAAGAATCAGGTTGGCCATGGGGCGAGATTGTAGCAGTTTGCGGCAAAGCAGTTACGGATTGGAAGAGGGGCCGAGTGACTCAGCTGTCCGGAAGCGGGCAGGCATGGTGCACGCTTTACTGGTGAGCGGCCTTGGCAGCGCTAATGGCCGGCAGCACGGAACAGAATGCCTTTATGGTCTGCACCGTTTTTGCATGGATAGAGATGAACTCGAATCCGTACATGGCGGTTTCGGCACGATGGCGGACAAGAGCGTGCGCCTCCAGTTCGGCGGGCGAGTTCGGAAGCGAGAAATAGACCTTGGTCATCTCGCCGGGGACGAGCGCGGCGCGCATCTCGGCGCCGATCCCCCGTTCGCAGAGGTCAGTTGAGGTGCCGTAGAACATCGTCCTCTCGCCGGCCCTGAGGACCTCAATTGCGACCGGGACGCGGACGGCGTAACGACGATGGCTGCGGGTGGGAAATTTGATGTGCTTCTTATCTTCGAGCACGCGCTCGATGGTACTGACAAGGAGCGCGAGCGGGTCTGACCTTAGCGAGGGCGCATCGACCAGTTCGGCAACGCTATCTGGAATGCGGCCGTAGCTCGAGAGCAGGATGAGCTTGGACTTAGCACCCGAGCGACGGATGGCCACGAGGAGCTCGGACGTATCAATGTCGCGCAGCGGGTATGCGGCGATGATGAGCGAGAACGTCGCCGACTGCATGTGCTGGAAGGCTTCGACCGCGTTGGCCGCACGGGTGACGTGGTACCCGAGCGCGGTAAGACTGGACGTGCGCCGTTCGGCTCCGGCCGGGTCGTCATCGATGTAAAGAATCGGACAAGACTGCGATGCACTGTCGAGGCGCTCGATCCCGACCTGCCCGTAACGGGAGGAGCCCAATTCGCCGACCCACACTACCCGAAAACGTGCGCGCGTCTGACCGGTCTGCACGCCGACGATTGACCCGACCTCCGGTGTAACCCGGAGTCCTTCCAGGCATCCGCCCTGATCTGATACATCAACGGTGCTGGCGCGCTGCACGAGCACGTCGCCGTCATCCCCGATGTAGTTCACAAGGGTTACGATGCGTGCAGGCACACGTTCTTCGCGTCGCATGTTCATGTGCGCTGATACTAGAACGCGGAAACCGGATCGAACGAATTACGGAGGTAACGGGTAGCTGGGCAGGCCTTGATTCTCAGCGAGTTACGCGCAGCGGTGGTTACTTTGGTGTAGACCGATTTATGCGCATGATGATTAATGCGAGTCGCGAGTCGCTCATTTACAATCGCAGACAGTGCGTACTCCACGATATTTCATTGCCGTTGTGGCGCTTGTGTGCGCGTGCCCGTTAGTGGCGCAGCAGCAGCCAGCGCAGACGTCTTCCATGCAGCAGCCGCAGGTTCGAGTGAACTACTTGAACGTCTGCACGCCGTCGGACACCGAGCGCACGGAGATTTCGGCGGCGCTGAAGCGCGTTCCACTGAAGCCCAGTTTCGCCGATGACTTCGAGGTCTCGCGTGGGCGTTCGAGGATGTCCGAGAACTCCATGGCTGCGGGTGTCGGCGCACAGATGAGCAACGATAAATCTTCAGTGTCGCGCTGGGTTCGCGTGCGGAAGGAATTCCCGGAGCAGGCGAAGTTCAGCAACGCGCAGTATTCGTTCAGTGTTGGGGAATCACGCGTCACGGAGACGCTGGTGTTCCGGGTGCGCGACCCGAAGGATCTCATGCAAATCTCCATCTCTGAAACGGTAAACGCCACGGGCGACCCGGCACAGGTTGCAGGAATGGATCTGCCCGCGGATCGTGTCCGCATTGAGCGCTTTGGAAAGAGCTCGATCGTTCTGACTCGCTGCAAAGACGTTGATCAGAGCGCTTACGAGCCGCTGTTTCAGAATGCGACAACCGTATTGAGCTCATATCGAAGGTTACTTGGTGTAGCGAAGATGGTGCCAGCCGATTTGGCTCGCGTTGCGGGTGCGAGTGCGTCGCCGGCGACACCGGCGCGGCGCAGCAGCAAGAAGAAGTGATAAGCCGAGACGGGCCGCAGCTTGAATCGAATTTAGTTTTAGCGAATCTTTACATACAGGATCTATGGACACATCGATACGCGATACTGTGATCATGGGGTCCGGGTGTGCCGGACTGACCGCGGCGATCTATTCGGCGCGGGCGAACCTGAAACCGCTCGTGATTGAAGGACATGAGCCGGGTGGGCAGCTTTCTTTGACCACCCTGGTTGAGAATTTCCCCGGATTTCCCGAGGGAATTCAGGGCCCCGAACTCATCAACAACATGCGTGAGCAGGCGGCGCGTTTCGGGGCGGATTATCGCACCGGGCACGTAACCAGAGTTGACCTGACTCAACGGCCATTCACGCTTTATCTCGGCAAGGACGAAATCAAGACGCAGACGCTGATCATCGCGAGCGGCGCAAGCGCGCGTTGGCTCGGTCTTCCGAGCGAGCAGGCGCTGATCGGGCACGGTGTCTCTTCGTGCGCGACCTGCGACGGCTTCTTCTTTTCGGGCAAGGAAATCACCGTGATCGGTGGCGGCGACTCAGCGATGGAAGAGGCGCTGTTTCTGACCCGTTTTGCGTCGAAGGTCACGGTCATTCACCGGCGGGATTCGTTCCGCGCGAGCAAGATCATGCTCGACCGAGCAAGAGTGCACGAAAAGATCAACTTCCTGACGAACACGGTCGTGGAAGAGGTGTTCGACGTGAACAAGAAAGAAGTCACCGGACTGAAGCTGCGCGACGTGAACAACGGCAAAGCTTGGGATTTCCCGACGAATGCCATGTTTCTTGGAATTGGTCACGTCCCGAATGCCGGGATGTTCAAGGGGTTGGTCGATACCGACGAAGAAGGCTATATCAAGACGCGCGATTACGTGTTCACAGGAGTGCCTGGCGTTTACGCATGCGGCGACGTGCAGGACCGTCGCTATCGCCAGGCCATCACTGCCTCGGGGTCGGGCTGCATGGCGGCGATTGAGGTGGAGAAGTTCCTGGAAGAGCACGGGAAATAATCGTCAGCCAGACTGATATCGGGGCGCGGGTGATCCGCGCCCTTTCTCATTCCGCGGTCCTGTCATGCGACGGGTTCGGGCAGATCGCCCGGCGGCAAAACGGCCCACATCAGCGCGAGCAAGAGTGCTCCCTGCGGAGCAAGCGAGTAGCGGTAGGACCAGTCGGGCGGTGCCGCAATCCGCATGGCTGGCGTCTGGTTCTTCTGTTCTTCGTTCATCTCGGACGTGCGTTGACCTACCAGGTGCAACGCGGCCCCCGCGACATTGTCCGCCGCCTCGTGACAAAGGTGCCTGGCTTCCCGCAGCAAAAACTCAAGTTGCCCCACTGACAGCACGCGCGCCAGAAGCGGCGCGACCTGCACGGCTTCGGTCTCACTGAAGGGGCCCGGACAATACTGTGCGACGATGTTGAAAAGGTGATCGATCGGGAATGGATGCCCGTCGAGGGCTGAATTCGTCTCCAGCAATTTTTGCTCGAGTTCGGAGAGCCAGACGACTGCGTGAGTGTTCATGTTCGCTGGAACAGGATAGTGGGTTCGCGTCGTCGAACAAGTGCATGGAAAGGTGCGGCGTGAGGCGGCGGATCCGAAAGAGCAGATTATTACTTAGCGAGTTCGCTCGAGAGCAGATCGGCCTTCGTCGCGAGGTTATAAGCGCGCTCGAGGTCCCCATCGTTCACGGCCAGTTTTGCTTGAGTGATATAGGTGCGGATCTGGCGCATCATGGCCTGCTCGCCGTCGTTCAGTTGACGCGTGATTCGCTTCAGGTTCGACTCGGCCTTGTCCAGCAGCTGAGAAGTGTTCTGCCGCATAGCGGCGCTCTTTGGCAACTCAGCGGTGATTTGCAGGCTTTCGTTAGGCTTCACGTTGGTTGCTTGGGGTGGAGTCGGGACCAACGGAGGCTCCGCAGGAACCACCTTCCTGGTGATCTTGCGCGATTGCTTCGGCTTTGGCTTTGTGACAGTGGCGGTCTCGACAGGAAGGGGGGTCGTGTCGCGAACTTCGGGTTGCTGTACCGGTTCGGGCGTTACGGGCTTCGGACCCTCAGGTTCCGGCAGCCTGGTCGGGGCACTAGCTTGCTGCGGCAACTTTGGCGCCTTACGCTTGCATGCAGGCGACGCGAGCAGACTAATCGCGAGAAGCGCTACTCCGAGATTGCGAAAGGAGTTCATCCGTGATCGTAACCCCATTTTACGACTGTCGAGCTGGTGATGCCTGATTAACTTGCGCAACTTCCTGGGCAGGCGACTCGATAGCAGCGCCCCCAAGGGGCAGCTCAAAATGGAACGTCGTTCCCTTTCCCGCGTCAGACGTAAATTCTAACGCCCCGTTGTGCAGTTGGACGACACGATATGTCATGGCCAGCCCAATACCGCTGCCTGCCTTCTTCGTCGTGAAGTAGAGGTTGAATATCTTGTCCCTGATCTCCTCGGGTATCCCGACCCCTTGGTCCTGCACCTCGATGATCCCTGCTGCACTCTCGCGGAATGTGCGCACCCACAACTCTCCACCGTCAGGCATCGCCTGGACTCCATTGAGCACCACGTTGAGCAGCGCCTGTTTGATCAGGTCGGCATCCACCATGGCCATGAGTGGTTCGTCGATGGACTCGTGTCGCAAGCGGATGTTTTGACGTTCGGCATCGGGAGCAGAAAGTACGATCACCTCTTCTACGATGCGACGGAGGTCGATGTAGGCGAGCCGCAACTCGACCGGGCGCGTGAAATCCACCAGCGTCTGAACCACCCGGTCCAGGCGCCGGATCTCGCTGCTGATTACCTCAAGGTGCCTCTGCGTAGGCCCGTCCATCTGCGACAGCTTTTCCTTCAAGACCTCGACGTGGAGAACGATAGCGTTGATTGGATTCTTCACCTCGTGGGCGACGCCCGAGGTGAGTCGCCCGATTGCTGCGAGACGACGCGAAAGCTCTATCTCGTTCTCCAGGCGGCGAACCGACTCTGCGTCGCGCATGGTCAGCAGGGCGCCGATTGGCTGCCCGCGCTCCTGGATGAAGTCGAGTGCCACCTGCATCCGGCGCCCATGCTCGATCTCGAGTTCCTTCTGCGGGATTCCTTGCTGGAGGGCGAAGGCGTCCAGCACCATGCGACCAAGACGGGTGCTGTCATCAAAAACTTCTTCGACACGGCTGCCGAGCATGTCCCCACGCGCCTTGCCTACAAACCGCTCAGCCGAAGCGCTGACGAGGACGATGCGCGAGTCGCGTGTGAACAGGATCAGACCGTCCTGGAGCGTGCCCATGATCTGGTCCAGGTTCTCCTTCAGGGCGGAGAACACTTCCTTAACGTCGCGAATTTGTCGTCCGAGACGGTCTACCTTAATGGTGACTTGCCCGAATTCGTCAGTGCCCTTCGGTAGGTCCGGCGGCGGTTCGGCTCCGGCGGTCATCAGGTCGAGGCGGCGCCCTATGACTTCAAGCGGCTGCAGAGCGAGGTTCGAAAGCCCCGCGGCCAGTGCAAGCGACAGAAGTATGGCGATTGTAGAGAACAGAACTGCACGGTTTAGCTGCGGACGCAGCTCGCTTTTCAGGAAGACCGTGGAGACCCCCACTCGAATCTCGCCGAACGGCGCACCGTTCTGCTGCAAGGGCAGGCGAAGTTCGAAAACACCCGGGTTTCCATACACGGCCTTGAGTTGGTGCCATGTGCTGCCGTTACGAAGCACAGCGAAGTCAATGCGGGCGGGCATCGCCCTGTCGAGGGCGGCCGCATCGGTGTGGACCATGGCGTTGCCGCTGGTGTCCACGATGGCAGCGTCGTAGATCGTTGGCGAGTAGCCGATGATCGACTGCAGCAGGGAATTGAGACCAGGATCGGTTTGCAGCGTTTCTTTGATGGTCGCCTGCAGCCTCTGCGAGTCTGAGGTATCAACCCTGGTGGAGCTTAGGTCTACTTCTAGTGCCTGCCGAACGGCGTGCAAGATTTGGTGGGATACGAAGTCGGCGCCTGCGTAGGATTGCGCAAGGCGCTGCCGGACCAACTGTGTGACGTAGATCCACGACAGCCCAACGACGAGCGTGAAGACCATGCTACTGATGGCCAGCACTAACTTCGTTTTCAGACGCAATCTAGGCATCAGCTACCAGGGACGGCCGCACGTTTCACCCTGCGTTTCCACGGGGTAGACGAAGAGACGGAGCAAAGTCCGTACATCATATACAAAAGTTCAGCGTTGGAGCCGCCCAACTCCAAACGGGAACTTACTCGCTTACTGCTGCTTCCGCGCTCCCGTTGGTTTGGCTGCCGTACTCCTTCAGCTTGTTGTGGAGGGTTTTCAGGCTAATCCCCAGGATCTCCGCCGCTCGGGTCTTATTGTTGTTCGTGGCCTCGAGCGTTTTCAGGATCAGCAGCTTCTCCGCTTCTTCCACGGTTGTGCCGACTCCAAGGCGAACGGCATTGGCCTCCTGCACCGGCGGCCGCGGGGCGACGTGGCCGAAACCAGGCGGCAGGTGGCGCGGCTCGATCACAGTGGAATCGCAGACGATGACCGCACGCTCGAGAGTGTTCCTCAATTCACGGACGTTACCAGGCCAGGCGTAGTTCTGGAACAGGCCCATCACTGGTTCGCTGGCCGTGCGAACACTTCGTCCGTGCTTTTGATTCATGTCCTTGATAAGCGAGTGCACCAAATCAGGGAGGTCTTCCTTGTGCTCGCGAAGCGGCGGCATGTGGATGTTGAATACGTTGAGGCGATAGTAGAGGTCGTTGCGAAGGAAGCCTTGGGCAACCGCATCCTCTGGAACCTTGTTCGTTGCGGCGAGCACGCGAACATCGACCGAAGTCTCGCTCTTGCTCCCTAGCCGGCGCAGCTTGCGGTCTTCCAGGACGCGCAGGAGCTTGGCCTGGGTTGCGATCGGCATTTCGCCGATTTCATCCAGCAGCAGAGTCCCGCTTTCCGCGAGTTCGAAGCATCCGGTGCGGCGTTCGATCGCGCCGGTGAAGGCACCCTTTTCGTGTCCGAATATCTCGCTTTCGATCAGCGTTTCCGGAATGGCTGCGCAATTGATCGCGACGAACGGCTTATTCTTGCGGGGACTCAGGTCATGAATCGTGCGAGCCACGAGTTCCTTCCCGGTGCCGCTCTCGCCCGTGACGAGCACGGAAGCCGTACTGGGCGCGACTAGTTCGATAAGCCTAAAAACCTCCTGCATCTTCTTCGAGGCGCCAACCAGGGATCCAAGCTGACCAGTATCGCGCAACTTTCGTCGCGTAGCCTCGAGTTCACGTTCCATGCCGCGCTGGCGAGCCGCGTTCTGGAGGATGTTGCGCAGGCGAGTCGGATTGACGGGCTTTTCGATAAAGTCGTATGCCCCGAGCTTCATGGCTGCTACAGCCGTATCGACCGAGCCCTGGGCGGTGAGAAGTACCACCGCTATTTCGTCCGGTCGTTGAGCGATCTTCTCGAGGAGATCCATACCGTCCATGCGGGGCATCTTGAGGTCGGTGACCACGATACCAGGGCTGAACGATGAGATCTTCTCGAAACCTTCCTGTCCGTCCCGTGCCGTCTCCGTTGTGTAGCCCCAGGCGGACACAAGTTCAGAAAGTCCGGTGCGCTCGTTGTCCTCGTCCTCGACAATCAATACCTTTTCAAGTGCCATGTGCGGAATTTGCCTGTCGTGATCCAGTAGGCGGACCAGTTTTGTAAATTTTGGGCCGGGGTCCAGGAACTGAGATGCTGCTCGACAGCCCTGTGTAACTTTTTCCAAGTGATTATTACAGATTCAGACGTCCGTTAGGGTAAGGGGAGAACCTGAGCGTTACAAACTGTTTTGCCGCTGAGCACCCCTCGGGCGAATAAAGTAGCTGGGGACAAGCTGTTATATCCGAAAGGATAGGTAACTGCTGAGGCTGCTTAAGTTTACCTTTCCACTGCTAGTCGCTTGGAGTACAATTCGGGTGCTCTCGGGTCGACAGATTCTTCTTACTCGGCCATTTGACTCAGGTTCATTCACACCAGATTTGTTTTTCGGTACTGCTCGGTAGTTCCGGAGGATTTCGCATGTCGCATCGTGCTGAAGTATCGGTTCGTCGTATTGTGTTTGCGCTAATGGCGCTGACCCTCGTAGCTGGATCAAGTCTTGGGTCCTTTGCCCAGGAGAACCCGCCGAGGGTGGAGATATTCGGGGGATATTCCTGGTATCACCCCGGCTTCTCAACTCCCGCTGGACAAGTGCCTGACATCGAAAAAGGATTGGGCATTGCAGGGACTTTCAACATCAACCGCTGGGTCGGCATCACCGCCGATTTCAGTGGCCACTACGACGATCTGGGGAACGTCAACACCTTCACATTCGGCCCGCGCGTGAAGTTCCGCAGCGAGCAGTTCTCGCCTTTTGCTGAAGTCCTGGTTGGCTTCGCCCGCGTATCGCCCGAAGGGTTTGCAACCCGGAACGCGCCAGCCTTCATCGGCGGTGGCGGTTTCGATTTGACTATCAACAAGTATCTGTCGTTCCGGGTCCTGCAAGCTGACTACGTTTACACCACCTACGATCCAAAGATTCAAGGGGTAAACTCGTTCCGTGGCGATGGCGCCCGGTTGCAGAGCGGCCTCGTTATCAACCTGGGTGGCGGCGCGCCCCCGGTGCTGCCGACCTCCTCGTGCTCGGCGCAGCCCACGGCAGTCATGGCCGGTGAGCCTGTGACCGTGACGATGAACGTCCAGAACTTCAACCCGAAACGAACCGTCACCCACAACTGGTCGGCGACGGGCGGAAAGGTTGAGGGCACCGGTACAACGACTACCGTCGACACAACCGGACTCGCTCCGGGCAGCTACACCGTCACGGGCAAGGCGACGGACAACGGCAAAGGCAAGAACCAGATGTCCACGTCGTGTAACGCGAGTTTCACGATCAACGAGCCGCCGAAGAATCCGCCGACCATGTCGTGCTCGGCGAATCCGACGACCGTGAAATCTGGTGACGCCTCCACCGTAAGCTGCAATTGCACGAGCCCGGATGGACGTCCGGTGCAGGTTGCATACACCGCGACCGGCGGCCGTGTAAGCGGCAGCGGTGCGACCGCGAGCCTGGATACCGCCGGTGCACCGGCAGGTCCGATCACTGTCAACGCAACGTGCACTGACGATCGTGGACTTTCCACCACGGCTAACGCCAGCGTGAACGTGGAAGTTCCGCCTCCGCCGCCGACCGCAAGCAAGATCGGCGAGTGTGCGTTCGTGGAGAAGAAGCGACCGGGCCGCGTGGACAACGCATGCAAGGCCGTGCTTGACGGAGTTGCACTCGCACTTCAGCGTCAGACAGATGCAAAGCTGGTGATCGTCGGCCATGCTGACGAAGCCGAGCTGAAGACCAAGCGGAACGCCACTTTGCCTGCGCAGCGCGCCGTCAACTCGAAGGCGTACCTCGTAGGTGGTGAAGCCCAGCAGCAGATCGATCCGACCCGGATCGAGACGCGCACGGGGACTCCGAGCGGCACGACCGCTGAGTTCTTCATCGTTCCGGCCGGCGCGACCTTCGAAGGAGAAGGCACGCAGACCATTGATGAGACCAAGGTCAAGGCGCAGGGAACGAAGCCGGCTCCTCGGAAGAAAGCCGCTGCTCCGCAGCAATAACTGAACCGTTTACCGAGCGGCCGGGCCACGCGCCCGGCCGTTCGCACGTCTAGACAGATCATGTTTGTATCTCCCTGGAGCCAGCGCAGTTAGTCAGTGCGTCGCAAAGATGCTGGTCCCTTTGCCGTGCCGGTTCTGTTCTTTGGTAACCTTGTTTGCACCCGGTGAGAGTGGCACCCTCCGCAGTGGCGAAAGCCTCTATTCACTGCGCAAAAAAGGGGAATCCGAGTGTTGAAGCCGTCCAGGTTGTTCGTGTGCTGTTTGGTGGTGATGGTGGCGCTGGTTGTTCCGGCACTGGCCCAGTGGGCGCCGGTCGGTCCGGAGGGCGGCGACGTTCGCTCGCTCGCGTACGACCCGAAAAACCCCGACCGCATCCTGCTCGGAACCAGTGCGGGGCAAGTTTTCCAGTCTACTGATCGCGGTGCGAGTTGGGTGCGCTATGCCGACCTGGGGCGAGAGGACTACGCACTCGACAACATCGCCTTCGATCCCAGCGACAACAAGATCATCTACATAGCCGCGTGGAGCATCGAGTCCATGGCCGACGGCGACGTGTTCAGGTCGAAAGACGGTGGCAAGAACTGGTCGAAGCTCCCTGCCATGCGCGGAAAGAGCGTGCGCGCGATAGCACTCGCACCCTCTGATCCGAAGACCATCGTCGCCGGCGCACTCGATGGCGTGTGGCGCAGCGATGACCGCGGCGAGACCTGGCGCAAGATTACTCCCGATGGCCATGCCGACCTGAAGAATTTCGAGTCGATCGCACTTGACCCTCGCGATCCGAACGTAATCTATGCGGGCACGTGGCACCTGCCGTGGAAGACCGCAGATGGCGGCAAAAGCTGGAAGAACATCAAGAACGGTCTCATCGACGACTCCGACGTCTTCTCAATCATCATCGATAACAAGAATCCGGACACAGTGCTTGCGAGTGCCTGCTCAGGCATTTACCGCAGCGAAACGGCTGGCGAACTCTTCAGCAAGATCCGCGGTATCCCGTCGAGCGCAAGGCGTACTCGCGTACTTATGCAGGACCCGGTCAACTCCACGGTCATTTACGCGGGCACGACTGAAGGGCTCTGGAAGAGCATGGATAACGGTCGCACCTACAGTCGCGTGACTCCGGGCAACGTTATCGTCAACGATGTGATGATCGATCCACGGAATCCGCAGCGGGTGCTGATCGCGACCGACCGCCGCGGCGTGCTGGCCAGTGACGACGGCATGAGAACGTTCCGCGCGTCGAACGCGGGTTTCTCTCATCGGCAAGTTTCGAGCATCGTGGTTGACCGGAACGATCCGAGCACCGTTTATGCCGGAGTGGTCAACGACAAGGATTTTGGCGGAGTATTCGCCTCCAAGAACGGCGGAGCCAGTTGGTTGCAAATGAGCAATGGCCTTGGCGGCCGCGACGTGTTCGACCTTCGCCTGGCTAATAGCGGAAGCCTGGTGGCCGCGACGAATGGGGGCGTCTATCGCTTCGATCAGACTTCGCGCACATGGATACCCGTCAACAGCGTTACCCGCGAGATTGCACGTCCGGCTGCGAAGGCCGTGAAAGTCAAAGGAAAGCTGGTCACGCCAAAGTCGCTTCCCCCGCAAATCGTAAAGTCAGAAATCAAGGGCCGAGTGTACGCGCTCGATACTTCTGGGAAGAAGTGGTGGGCGGCGAGCGGTTCGGGGCTGTTCTCTACAACCGACGAGGGCAAAGCCTGGAAGGGCGGCGCCGTGCTCGGCCATTCGGAATTTGTGAGCGTGCGCTCAAATGGTGACAGGGTTGTCGCTGCCACCCCGCGCACGATATTGCTTTCGACCGACGGCGGTACGTCCTGGACGACGACCTCAGCTCCGTACTTCCTGACTCGAATCTACAACACTGCCATCGGTTCAGACTCGAAGTTGTGGATTGCGACCCGCGAAGGGGCGTACTACAGCGCCGATAACGGCAAGACCTGGGTCCACGCCATGGAAGGGCTACCGGCGAAGAACGTGTTGCGCATCGAAGCTGACGGCGATCGTTTGCTCGCAACTGCGTACGGCGCGCGTTCGGTCTTCGAGAGCCGCGACAACGGCCGTAGCTGGCGCATGTCGCCGGATGCCGGCCTGTACATCCGCACGTCCGCCGTCATGCGAGGCAAACTGATCGCTGCGACGAATCACAACGGCATCTTGATCCAGCGAGAGCGCGAAAATGCCTCTCAGCCGGGGTTTGGTGGCGAGGGCAACAAGTCGGGAGGCGGCAACTAAATTCAGCGTGCGTTTTCCCCCAGCACCACTGGGCCGCTTCGGCGGCCCAATTTTTTGTTCGGAACCTGCGTCCAACGCGGTGTTTGGGCCAAGATCCGCTTCTACTCACCCCGGCAAAATCTACATACTTTCTGAGTTGCTGACCCATGTAAGTCATTGATTTCAGGAACTCTGGTCTGGCAAGCAGACTGCATTTAGAGAGGTGCGCGGTCGTTGACCCTCGACGCGTCATGTCGAATCGGGGAGTCATTGGAGGAGGGGTCAAGATGAAAAAGACGACGTTGGTTGTAGTAGCAATTGTAGTGCTGGCGCTAATGAGCGCATGCGGGCGTATGCCCGAGAATTCTCAGCCTGCTGACGGGAACACCGTTGCAGCGGCTAATCCGGAGGCAGCGAGCGATGGCAAGCTTCCTTTCAGCAAATCCGGCGAAAGCAAAGGCGGGTTGTTCTCCCGCGAAGAAGCTGAGCCGATCACCATCCCGTCCGGGACTGCGGTGACGGTCCGCATGCAGACGGGTGTTTCCAGTGCGACCAGCAATGCAGGCGATCGATTCGACGCGGTGCTCGATTCGCCCCTGGTGGTCAACGGGAAGACGATCGCTCCTGCGGGCGCACCGGTAACAGGCAAGGTTGTGGCGGCGCGCCGCTCGGGTCATCTCAAGGATCCGGGCATGGTTCAGATCGCTCTGTCGTCGATTACCATCGACGACAAATCCGTGCCCGTGTCGAGTTCGAGCGTGGTTGCCAAAGGCGCCTCGCACAAGAAGCGCAACGTGGCTATCATCGGCGGCAGCACCGGTGGAGGCGCACTGCTCGGTGGACTTATGGGCGGCGGCAAGGGTGCGCTCATTGGTGGTGCAGTTGGGGCAGCAGGCGGGACGACTGCCGCCTACGCGACCGGCAAGAAAGATGTTGGGTTTGGAGCTGAGCGTCGGCTGACCTTCCGCCTGACGCAGCCTGTTAACGTACGTTCGTAGTTCGTTCCGCATTGTCATTGTGGAACAGGGTGGCCGAAGAGGCCCTCTAAGTTGAACGCAGTGGCCTACCTGGGCCGCTGCGTTTTCTCTTTCGGGCGTGGCCAGATGGCGGGGGTTGTACCTCCCAAAAGAGAACCGCACATCCTGCCGCCTCCCGGTTTTGCAAGCTGTTGATTGTGCTTGTATTCGCGACCTTTTTCGCCGCCTGATTCCATTCGCATTCCCGATTCAGTACTGGTTGAGATTGCAGCACCATTGCCCGAATTGGCGCAAACGCGCGCCAATTCAACTTTTTTGGGAATGGCCAGCAGCTTGCAAGTACAAACGGGTGACTGCAAACGAAAACATGGAAAACCAGAACCGACAAGCCGAGCCCGACAAGTTCGACACTGAATCACTCCGTCGCGTGCTTCACGACCTGAGCAACACCATGACCGGACTGTTGATGAACGCCGGACTGCTGAACATCACGCTTCGCGGGAACGACAAACTGCGGCGGTACGCCGAGGAGATTGCCGCAGCCGGCGAGCACAGCGCCATGCTGGTGAAAGAGGCCCGGAACATGGTCGCTGCGGGGAATTCCGCCACCACCAGCGAGGTCACGGTCACGCATGAATGTGATAGTCGCGCACCGGTAGCAAACGTAATGGAATTACTCGACATGCCGTCGATCTCCTCACGAACGCAGTAGGTGAGAGCTCGCCGACCCGCATGAATGCACTACGAAAACCAATCAGACCTTGTGAAGACGGCAGTGGCTGGTATTGGAAGCGAGGATGAACGTGATGGACGCTCAGATGAACGCCACGCGAAGTGCTGAATTGGCGGCCTTCAAGGTTGACACACTTACTACAATGGAAGCTGCTGGAACCATGGTGATCCGGGACAACGCGACGGAAGCAAACCTTCTGAACCTGCTGATCGTTGACGATGAGCGCACGATCCGTGAGGGATGCCGTGAAGTCGCACAGTCGATTGGATTCACCACCTTCACGGCTGATTCAGCCGATCACGCCTACCGCATTCTCGACAGCAACAGCATCGATGTTGTGCTACTGGATCTTCGCCTTCCCGGAACGGGCGGCCTGGAAGTGCTGCGTGAGACGAAGCGCCGCCGGCCTGAGACGGTCGTCATCGTCATTACCGGATACGCAACTGTCCAGTCCGCTGTCCAGGCGATGAAGAACGGTGCCTTCGACTACGTCACGAAGCCGTTCAATATCGACGAACTTCGCATGCTGCTCGATCGCGTGCGCACACACCTGAAGCTGACAACCGAGAACCGGCTGCTGCGCGAGCAAATCAAGTCCAAGCAGGGCTTCGGTTCAGTAATCGGCCGCGCTCCCGAAATGGAGAAGCTTTACAGGATCATCTCCAAGGCAGCGCACAGCACCCATCCGGTGTTGATCCTTGGCGAGAGCGGCACGGGCAAGGAACTCGTAGCCCGTTCCATTCACTTCTCCGGGCCATATCGCGATAAGCCCTTCATCCCTGTGGACTGCGGTTCGTTGGTTCCGACACTCATCGAAAGCGAGTTGTTCGGGTACGTCAAAGGCGCGTTCACCGGTGCCGTGAAGTCCAAGGATGGGCTCCTTGCGCTCGCTGAGGGCGGAACGGTCTTCCTTGACGAGATCGGCGAGTTGCCGGTCGACCTGCAAGCGAAGCTGCTGCGGGCACTTCAAGAAAAAGAAATACGCCCGGTTGGCGGGACCAAGTCGATCCCGATCAACGTGCGCATCCTGGCTGCCACCAATCGCGACCTTGAAAAGGGAGTCGCGCAGGGAAATTTCCGCCGCGACCTCTACTTCCGCCTGAATGTTCTGACACTTCGCATTCCGCCGCTGCGCGAGCGCAAGCAGGACATTCCACTCCTGACTGGGCACTTCCTGGAAAGGCTGGGCCGAAGCACGGGTGTGCTGCGCAACATCAGTGACGAGGCCCTCAAGCTGATGCTTGCCTACGACTGGCCGGGGAATGTACGCGAACTTGAGAATTGCCTGGAGCGAGCCGGTGCCCTGAGTTCCGGCCCCACGCTTCACGTTGCGGACCTGCCAACCAGCATTCAAAACTTCCGTGCGGCGAACCCGCCGGGTCCACAAGTATCCGATCCCACTCAGGGAATTCTGCCAATTGCCGAGCTCGAGAAGCGTGCCATCATGACTGCGATTGAGCAGTTGCATGGCGACAAGCTCGAGGCAGCACGACTGCTGGGCATCGGCAAGACGACACTCTACCGCAAACTGAAAGAGTACGGAGCGGCGATCTAGGCTGCCGGCCGGCAGTGGTTCCGACCGCGTCAGGATACGTGTGTGTGCGGTATCCGCTCCGTGGTCGGCCAGCAATGAGCTACATGAGGAGGAGTCATGATTCTGCTAGTAAGTCCTTCGAGCCGTGCCCGCGAATGCGCTGAGTCGCTGGAGGCTGCGCTTGGCGAGAGCGTAGAAGTAGCTGCCAACGTTCGGCGCGCGTGCTCTACGTTGAGGCAATCTGAATTCACGGCCGTCATCATCGATGAGCCAGTGCTCGAACTGGAGCCGGATGCGCTCGAGATCATCTTCCAGGGTTCCGGCATAGCCATTCCGATCTATGTGAACCTGGCGATCAGCAGTTTCCAGAGGATCATCGGCGAGGTCAAGAATGGCCTGCGGCGGCATCGCGAAGAGCGCCTGGTCGCCATGAAGACGGCCGCGACTTTGATGCGTACCGAACTGCGAGGTGCCGTTGCCGGAATCCTGATGTCGACCGAGCTTGCACTCCGCGTACCGGGGGTACCGCGGGCAGTTGTCGAGAAGCTCAAGTCGGTGTGTGACCTGGCCGGGGAGATTCGAACGAGGCTCGAAGATCATGTAGTTTGTGTGGTGGTACCGCCCGATTAACGCGGGAGCCAGCAATTGTGGTGCTGAAAGACAACTCCCAAAGCGGCGGCAGACTCTCACGTTGTGACTGCCAGCTCCCCTCTGGCTCAAGGTGACACTATGCTTTGGACAATTTTCGCTATTCTGCTGATCCTGTGGCTGCTCGGTTGGGGCTTCCACGTGGCTGGCAGCCTCATCCACATCCTGCTCGTTATCGCAGTGATAGTTTTGGTGATCAACCTGGTCACCGGACGTCGAACTGTTTGAATCAATCAACGTCACCGTCGGTAATGCCGCTGCTCTGACTGGCCTCGTCTTACGACACAGGCACGCTGCGCCCGAGTCCGTTGAGTGCGTGCCATGTCGTAGACCTGCCAGCGGCCGGTGCCATTCCTCCGTGGCGTCACCGTTCGCCCTCTCGGCCGATTTCACGCGAAATCGTTCACTACGAGCAGCTTGCGCGTGCTCAGGCATCCCAAGTAGCACACCCGCATCTAACTTCCGCTGTCGGGTGAAGTTCCGCCCGGTTGAAGGTCTCAATGTCAACTCACCTGCACAACAACCAATCGGTTTCCGAGGCGGCCCCCCAACTCGCTGCTCCTGACGCGCTTACGCGCCAGATCCAGGAACTCGGTGATTGGTTCCACAACATTGATCTCTTTGGAATCCCGACGGCTCCGAATCATTTTCTCGGCGATTTCCCGAACGTCAAATGGAAGCACATTGAAGCGGCAATCCCGCAGGACCTGACGGGCGCAACGGTTCTCGACATCGGCTGCAACGGCGGATTCTATTCAATCCAGATGAAGCGCCGAGGAGCCGAGCGGGTATTGGGCATCGACATCGATGAGCGCTACTTGAACCAGGCCCGATTCGCTGCCAGGACGCTCGCGCTCGAGATCGAATTTCAACTCGGCTCGGTATATGACGTGGACCGGATCGACGGGCGATTCGACTTCGTCATCTTTATGGGTGTGCTTTATCACCTCCGTTATCCGCTGTACGCACTCGACAAGGTCGTGAAGAAAGTTGGCGGGAAGCTCCTCTTCCAGACAATGATCCGTGGTTCTGAGGAAGTGCGGGACTGGGAGAAGAACTACCACTTCTGGAACAAGGAAATCTTCAAACATCCCGAGTTCCCGCAGATGTACTTCATCGAACACAGCTACGCGAACGACCAGACGAACTGGTGGATCCCGAATCGCGCGGCCGCCGAGGCGATGCTTCGCAGCGCGGGTCTGGAGATCGTTGAACATCCCGAATCAGAGACGTGGGTCTGTATACCGGGACCAAACGCAATGCGCGACGGTCAGTATGTCCATGAACTCGAGTTGTCGGGAAGGTTATAAGCGGACCACATATCCCCACAGGGAAGGACCTGGCTCATGGTTGAAGCGGTAATGCTGTGGAACGAACCGAACAATCTTTCGCACTGGGATTTCAAAGTAGATCCCGACTGGAAGATGTTCGCCGACATGGTCCTGGCGGGCGCCCAGACGATTCGTTCCATCAATCCTGAACTCAAGATCGTTCTGGGGGGTATATCGCCGATCGATCCCAATTTCATAAATCTTCTCGGCGGATATGGCGTGCTGGACGCCGTGGATGTCGTGGCCGTGCACGGGTTTCCGCTGGATTGGAACCACTGGAACATAAATGAATGGCCGCACAAGATAGACGAGATCCGCGAGGTCGCACGAGGGAAACCGATCTGGGTGTCTGAAGCGGGTGCGTCCACTTTCGGTGCAGACGAGGTGCAGGTCTTCGGAATGCAGCGATCCGCCGAACTGCTTCTGCCGATCGCGGAGCGTGTGCACTGGTACAGCCTGTTCGATCTCCCGAAAACCTGGACCGCCACCACGCGGCATAAGGAAGCCGAGGGCAGCGCTTACTACCGGCACTATTACATGGGCCTCGTACGCGAAGACGGCACTCCGAAGCCGTCAGCATCCGAGTTCCCAAGTGGCCTCGGCATGTGCCAGTGGTTCCACTTCGAAGATCATCGCCTTGAAGTGGGGGTCGAGTGGTTGCGCAAGCTTGGAGTCAAGTATCTGCGAACCGGCGTGAGTTGGGCGGATTGGTTCCGTCCCAACGCCGAGCAGTGGTTCGATCGACAGATGGGAGCGCTGGAGGAGTTCCAGACAACCATGACGCTCTGCTTCACTCCGGAGCACCTGGGCATGGTGCCGCACTACACGAGTCCGCCGAAAAACGCGCAAGACTTCGCTGAGTTTGCCGCCTGGGCCGTGAAGCGATACGCATCGACGCGCTTGAATGCAGGCGCGCAAGAGACCGCTCTCAGCAACCATCATGCACAACCCCGAGACGGGGTTGTGGTCGGAGCTTCGGAATAATGGCGAAACGCATTCTTGTTACCGGTGGCGCAGGGTTCGTCGGGTCGCACATGGTTGATGCACTGTTGCGCGCAGGCCATGAAGTTCGCGTCTTCGACAACCTCACCGAGCAGGTACATCCCGCTGGCCGTCCCTCGTATCTCGCACAGGTGGAACTCGTCAACGGGGACATGCGAAACATCGACGCCCTTCGTGCCGCAGTGCAGGGAGTCGAGGTCATTTACCACTTCGCCGCTGCCGTTGGGGTGGGCCAGTCGATGTACGAGATCGCCCGCTACATGGAAGTGAACACGCAAGGAAACGCTAACCTGCTGCAAGTCCTGCTCGACAACAAGCTGAATCTCGAAAAGCTGATCGTTGCTTCGTCGATGTCGATTTATGGCGAGGGCCAGTACCGTTGCGAAGAGCACGGAGATGTGGCTCCACCGCCGCGGCCAACCGAGCAGCTGAAGAGCAAACATTGGGAAGTGGCGTGTTCGCAGTGCGGACACGAACTGAAGCCGGTGCCCACGAGCGAGAGCAAGCCGCTGCAATGCACGTCAATCTACGCGCTTTCGAAGAAGGACCAGGAAGAGATGTCGCTGCTGTTCGGGCGCACCTACAATGTGCCGGTCGTGGCGATGCGGTACTTCAACATCTATGGGACGCGGCAGGCGCTGTCGAACCCATACACGGGAGTTGCTGCAATCTTCGCCTCACGCTTGCTGAACTACCGAGCGCCGATGATTTTTGAAGACGGTGAGCAGATGCGGGACTTCGTCAGCGTGCACGATATTGTTGCGGCGAACCTGCTCGCCATGGAGCGCCAAGAAGCGAATGGCATGGCGTTGAACGTCGGTTCCGGTGACCCGATCTCGATAAACGAAGTGGCACGGGTTCTGGCAACTGAGCTTGGCACGCAAGTTCCGGTGGAGATCACAGGCAAGTACAGGGCGGGCGACATCCGTCACTGCTATGCCGACATCAGCACCACTCGTCGGGTGCTTGGGTACGAGCCGAAGCACCGGTTCAGAGACGACGTTGGCGAACTGGTCGAGTGGTTGCGCTCGCAGACGGCTGTCGATCGCGTGCAGGAAGCTGCGCAGCAACTAGTCTCTTACGGGTTGACAGCGTAAGTAACGCCGGTACGCCGTAATCGTGTACTACCGCAGTCGAACTGCGGAAAATGCAAGCTCATAATCGCAGCGGGTCGCTGACATGCATGTCCTGGTAACAGCCGATACTGTCGGAGGCGTTTGGACCTACGCCCGCGAACTCGTCACCGGTCTAGTCCGGCGCGGGAATCGTGTCACGCTCGTCAGTTTCGGGAACATTCCGACGGTACCCCAGGCCGAATGGATGGAAGGGCTGCGTGGGCTCGAGTTTCATCCAACCGCATTTCGTCTGGAGTGGATGCAAGAGGCCCCGCGAGACATCGTCGCTTCAACGAAGTACCTGCAGACTGTCATCAATGAGACAGAGCCGGACATACTGCACCTGAACCAGTTCTGCTATGGTGCTTTGCCGGTCTCGATCCCAAAGCTCGTGGTCGCCCACAGCGACGTTGTGAGCTGGTGTCGTGCCGTAAAGGGCCTCGATCCGGAAGTTGACGAATGGACTCTTTGGTATCGCCATACCGTAGCGCAGGGACTGTCAGAGGCAACAGCTGTCGTGGCGCCGACGCACTGGATGCTTAACCAGATTACACACTCCTTCGGCAGGCTTCCGCAGACTTCTGTGATCTACAACGGGCGTACG
>Ga0196976_1000164_pt1 | contig 45038 bp, 42 predicted proteins | sample S3v_513CmetaG_FD_148644 | JGI IMG/M metagenome (GOLD analysis project Ga0196976, IMG submission 148644) | Soil microbial communities from Anza Borrego desert, Southern California, United States - S3+v_5-13C | ecosystem: Environmental > Terrestrial > Soil > Desert | place: USA: California... | reverse complement strand
ACGTACATGTCGGCGTCACCCGTGCCGCCCGACATGGCGATGACGAGGCTGGACTGGCCGGTCGGGACGCTGATCTTGTAGTGCTTCCAGGTGCCGGTCGAGCCGGAGATGCTGCTGACCGCGACGCCGTTGGTCAGGGTGATGACGGTGCCCGGAGGCGTGGTGCCGCCCGGCACGCCGACGGCGTCCCACGCGAGGTGCACGCGCGCCGCGGCGGTGGAGCCGTAGAGGTCCGTGGCCGCCTGCGCGGTGGCCGTGCGGGCGCCCGCGAAGTTGGTGCTGGAGGTCATGTAGGTGGTCAGGGCGCGATACCAGATCTTCGCGGCCATGTTCAGCGACGTCATCTGGACAGTGTCGAGCGCCGTGACGACGACGGAGGTCTTGCCGCGCGGGTGCGTGCCGCCGACGGTCATCAGGTAGACGGCCAGGTTGGCGATGCCGCTGTTGAGGTGCACCCCGCCGTAGTCACCGCTGCCGGTGTAGCGGGTGGGATAGTAGTCGTAGGAGCTGCCGTCGGCGATCGGATCGTTCATGTAGCGGAGGGCGTCGCCGGCGGTGCCCGGCGTGTAGCAGTCCTCGCCGATCTTCCACGTACGGGAGTCGATGACGCCGTACTTCCACGCCTCGGCGGCGGCGCCGAGGATGTCCGAGGAGGCCTCGTTGAGGGCGCCCGGCTCGTTCTGGTAGACCAGGTTCGCGCTGTACTCGGTGACCGCGTGGGTGAGCTCGTGCGAGACGACGTCGAGGGCGCGGGAGAACGGACCGAACTGCGAGCCGTCGCCGTCGCCGTAGACCATCTGCGAGCCGTTCCAGAACGCGTTGTTGTAGCCGACGCGGTGGTGCACGGTCGAGTTCAGCGTCGCACCGGCGTTGTTGTACGAGTCGCGGCCGTGGATGGCCGAGTAGTAATCATAGGTGGTGCCGGCGTACTCGTGGGCCTTCTGGATGCTCACGTCGGTCGTCGAGCCGCTCGTCTCCTGCAGCACCAGGGTGCCCGGGAGGGTCGAGGTGTTGTTGCCGTTGTAGGTGCGGCGGTTGCGCGCGTGCTGGATGATCGCGTCCTGCATCACCAGATCGCCGTTGGTGGCGTCGGCATAGAGGATGTCGAGGTGCTCCTGGCCGTCGTTATAGGAGACGGTGGTGGTCCAGGCCAGGAACGCGTTGCTGCGCTCGTTGACCACGTACACCAGCTCCGGCTTGAGGCCGAAGGTGCCGTTCACGATACCGGCCTGCGAGGCGGCGCGCTCGATGGCGGACCAGCCGTTGAGGGTCGGATTGCGGGCCAGGTTGCGGTCGGCGGCCACGCGGCCGTTCATCGCGAAGACCTTGCCCGAGGCATCGCTGTGCACGATGTACTCGGCGCCGACCACGTTCAGGCCGCGCAGCTTCTGCTGCAGCTTGACGTGCTTCTGTCCGAGCTCGTCGGTAGTCTCACTGACCGGCTCGAAATCCTCGCTGCCGGTGAGCTTGAGGAGGTCCTTCTGCGCTTTGAGGAAAGCCTGCGCGGCTTTCTTCGAGTCGCCGGGTCCGAGCTGCCCGAGCTCGCCGGTGACGAACGTCGGCGCACCCTGCGGGTCGACGTCTTTGATGTGTACCTTGGTTTCCTGGGCTGGGTTCTTTGCGAACGCCACCGTGGCGCTCAGGAGGAGGATTGCGGCCAGTTTCTTCATCCGAATTCCTTTCGTTGTTGCTGCGAGAGCGGGCCGGACAAAGGCAAGGCCGCTGCCACGAGCTAAGTCATTGATTCCATTGAAAGACTCGAATTAAAGGCATAAAAGCTGACCCATTTCTTTGTCACGGATGGGTCAAATTGTGTTCGGGTGGGTCCGTTACTGATGGCATGCTTCATTCGTAGACAGGCGGACGATGAAAAAATTGACGCCCGACCCCGAACTGGAAGCGCTCGTCCGCGAATTGAACGACAGCGAGACGGCCGCGAACGAGGCGCGGGCCATCGGCTCGTGGGCGCCGGCCAGCGTGGCGGAAGGGAATCCGCTGGAGAAGCTCCTCATCGAAGTGGCCCAGCGCGGGGCCAGCGATCTGCTGCTCGTGGCGGGCGTGACGCCGGTGTTCCGCATCGGCGGACGCCTCAACCGTACGGCGGACGCCCCGCTGACGGACGAGGAGATCCATTCGCTGCTGGCGACGGTGGTGACGGGGAAGGTGCGGGAGAAGATCGAGACCGACGGCGCGGCCGACTTCTCGTTGCGCCTGTCGCGCTCGACCTCGGAGGAGGATCGCCGGGCCTGGCGCTTCCGCGTGAACGTGCATCGCCAGCGCGGCACGCTGGCGGCGGCCATCCGCGCGCTGCCGACGGAGATCCCCACGCTCCAGCAACTGCGCCTGCCGCCGACGCTGGCGGAGCTGGTGAAGCCGACCCGTGGGCTGGTGCTGGTCTGCGGGCCGACGGGGTCGGGGAAGTCGACCACGCTGGCGGCGCTGGTCGGCGAGCTGAATCGCGCCGAGGCGCGGCACGTCATCACCATCGAAGACCCGATCGAATACGAGCACCGCAATGCGAAGTCGGTGATCGAGCAGATCGAGGTAGGCCGCGACGCGCCATCGTTCGCCGCTGCCTTGCGCGCGTCGCTGCGTCAGGATCCGGACGTGATCCTGGTCGGCGAGATGCGCGACCTGGAGACGGTGGCCACCGCGCTCACCGCCGCCGAGACCGGGCACCTGATTCTCTCGACGCTGCACACGAGCGACGCGGCGCAGGCCATCCACCGCATCGTGGATGTGTTCCCGCCCGCGCAGCAGGCGCAGATCAAGCAGCAGCTCGCGATCAGCCTGAACGCGATCGTGGTGCAGCACCTCCTCCCCCGCCAGGACAGCCAGGGACGCGCCGTGGCGGTGGAGGTGCTGCTGAACAACCACGCGGTGCGCAATCACATCCGCAACGACAAGCTGCAGAACCTCCCCACGGAGATCACCCTCGGCCGCCGGCACGGGATGATCTCGCTCGAGGACTCGCTCGCGCAGCTCGTGCGGGACGGCCTGATCACCGAGGACGATGCCCGCGTGCGATCGTCCCGTCCCGACGAGCTGGAGTCGCTGCTGCGGCGGTGACCGCTACACCCAATCCATGCAGATGGCCAGCTTCACGACGGCGATGCCGATGGTGATGCCCCACGCCACGCGCCGGGCCATGGTCTTCACCGCGCCGATGACGGTCCTGGCCGAGACGCCGCGGGTGAAGTCGCGGTAGAGGTTCTTGATGTCATCCGTGCCGAGAATGTCGTCGAGCGCTTCGGCGAAGCATTCGACAGGGCTGGCCAGCCGGGCGGCCATGGTCGAGGACGGACAATCGTTCTCGATGTCCTCGGCCGTGATGCCGTGCTCGATTCCGTAGTAGAAGAAGGCCAGCACCACCGCGGACTCGGGATGGTCGGCGATGTCGGCGCGAATGTCCTCGCCGTATTTGTGCAGCGCGTAGTCGGCGACCTGGTTGGCGATCGGCGTGAGGTAGGACGCGAGCTCCTGATCGCTGCCCCAGAGCGCGACCTGGCGCAGCGCGTTCGCATCGATGCCGCGCAGGATCTCCGCCGCGGACTGCGGGGTGCCGCCGCCGGAGTTCCACGGATTGGCCGGCTGGTCGTTGATGGCCGTCCAGAAGCGCGTGCCCCACGGAAGCGAGCCGGCGCCCCAGTACGTCCAGCCGCCGGAGTACTCGAAGTTGGGACCGTAGTAGCCGTCGTGGAACTCGGCCATGCGGTAGCCCCAGCCGAAGTTCTGCGCGCAGATCTCATCGGCGCGCTGCCGCGACGTGAGCGCGTATCCCTGCACGGGACCGGTGGCCTGCAGAGTGCCGCGCACCCAGCCGTTGTAGAAGTCGAAGCTGATCCACGACGGGGCGGGCTGCCAGTCGACCTGCACGCACAGCAGCGGGAGGTACTGATCGGCGGACGTGTCGCCCTGATAGGCATTCGTCCAGCCGTCGGCGCCGACGTGGACGTAGCCGCCCTGCTGGTCGAGCACCGTCCAGGTCATGCCGCGCCGCGACTGCGCGCTGACGGTCATGCACACGAACACAAGGGTTGCCAGAACGATGGAACGTTTGAACACACGAGCTCCTTCGAACGTATGAGATGTGCCGCGCGGCAAGCCTGCGGGGTTACCGCGTCGAGCGACACGGCGCACTGCGCATTTCGTGCCTGCCGGAAGTCTCTATGTCCCTGCGGCCAGACGCATCTCCGGCGCCTCGATGATGCGCACGGAATCGGGCTTTCGCTCGGCCGCATCGGCGAGCGCGCGCACGAGCCGCTCCCCTTCCTCGCGCACCGCGACGTAGGCCTTCATGGCCGGCGCGGGCATGGCCACGCTGAGATAGATGAAGTGGCCGATCGAAGCCGCGCGTGCCGCGGAGATCGACTCGCGGATGGAGACGAGATCGATGCTGCGGAACGCGGCCACGTTCGCGACCGAGGAAGGGCGGACCAGCGCGCGGACCGTGTGCCCGCGGCGCAGGAGCTCGCGCGTGAGGGGACGGCCGATGTAGCCGGTGGCGCCGGTGAGGAAGACGTTCATGGCTACGACTACGGGCCGGCCGCGCGAACGGATGTAACGTAGGACGGGCTTCAGCCCGTCCCCCCCGCCCACGGGAGAGGCGGGCTGAAGCCCGCCCTACGTCAGGTCACCAGGCGATGCCGTAATCTTCGCCATGGTTGGACGAACCGCCCCACATCGTGCCGTGCGCGCGGTCGAACCAGATGGCGTTGATCGGGCCCGACGTCCGCTCCTCGAACGTCATGTCGTAGCCCATGCGGCGCAGCTCGTTGCGCACCCAGGGCGGGGTCTGTTCCTGGAGGAGGATGCGTCCCGGCACGGACTGCCGGTCGCCGAGCCACTTGCGCACCTGGAAGGAGTTGAAGTTCGCCGCCTCGGTGGCTTCCTGGGGCGTCATCCCGAACTCGACGACGTTGAGGAAGAACTGCAGGAGGTTCTGGTCCTGCGTGTCGCCCCCCTGCACGGCGAAGGCGAGATAGGGGGCGCCGTCCTTCAGCGCCAGCGACGGCGTGAGCGTGACGTGCGGGCGCTTGCCCGGCTCGATGACGTTGTACGGGTTCTGCGCGCGGTCGGTGTCGAAGCTCTGCGCGCGCTGGCTGAGGCCGATCCCGCTCTTCCCGGCGATGACGGCGGGCATCCAGCCGCCGCTCGGCGTGATCGAGACCACCCACCCTTCTTCGTCCGCCGCTTCCACGGAGGTCGTGCCGAGGCGGAACGACTCCTCGAACTGCGCCATCGCGGTCGCGCGCGGCTTGACCGCCGTCGCGCTCCAGTTCTTCAGGAGGTCGAGGAAGGGATTCGTGTCGCGCTGATACGGGTACGGATCGCCGGGGCCGATGTTCGGATCGTTGCGGTTCGGGTTGATGAGCTTCGCGCGCTCTTTCGCGTACTCCTTCGAGAGGAGGCCGAGGACCGGCTCGGCGGGAGGAAAGTACGGGTCGCCGTAATAGAAGTCGCGGTCGGCGAAGGCGAGGCTCATGGCCTGATAGACCGTATGGATGTAGCGCGCGCTGTTGTAGCCCATCGACTTCAGGTCGAAGTTCTCGAGGATGTTCAGCATCTGCAGCATCGACGGCCCCTGCGTCCAGACCGTGAGCTTGTAGACGTCGATCCCCTTGTAGCTGGTCTTCACCGGCTCTTCGATGCGCACCTGCCACCTGGCGAGATCCTCTCTGGTGATGAGGCCACCCTGTTCCTGCGTGGAGCGCGCGATCTCCTCGGCGATGTCTCCTTTGTAGAAGCGGTCGTACGCGGCCATGATGGCGTCCCTGCGCGACTTGCCGCGCTTCAGCGCCTGCTGCTCCGCGTCGACGAGCTTGCGCAGCGTGGCGGCGAGATCGGGCTGGCGAAAGATGGAGCCCGGCTCGGGAGCCTCGCGGCCGGTGGTCGTAGCTTGCGTGGTGGCCACATCGTGCGCAGGCGTGACCGACGTAGGTCGGGCTTCAGCCCGACTCTCCTCGGGACGGGCTGAAGCCCGTCCTGCGTTCGGCAGCAGTACCGCCTTCGAATACGGCCACTGCTTGATCCACGACTTCTGCCGCTCGATCGTGTTCGCGAGCTGGGCCTCGATGGCGAAGCCGTCGGCCATCTGGATCGACGGCGCGAGCACGTCCTTCAGCGACAGCTTCCCGTACTCGGCGAGCATGATCATCAGGCCGCCGGGGGTGCCGGGCGTGACGGCGGCGAGCGGCCCGTACTCGGGCGGGTAGGCCATCCCCTTCGACTGGTAGTACTCGGCCGTGGCGCCGGTGGGGGCGACGCCGAGGGCGTTGATGCCGACCACCTTCTTCGTGCGCGGGTCGTAGATCAGCGCCTGCGTCTCGCCGCCCCAGCCGAGCGTGTCCCACATCGTGCAGGTCGCGGCCAGCATCGCCGCCGCCGCATCGACCGCGTTGCCCCCCTTCTGGAACATCATCGCCCCCGCCGTCGCCGCGAGCGGCTTGCCGGTGATGGCCATCCAGTGCGAGCCGTGGAGCGGGGGTTTCTGGGTGCGGGTCTGGGCGGTGGCTGCGGTCGTGGTGAGGAGGAAGACGAGCGCGGCGTAGACACGAAGGCTCATAGGCTCATAGTCTCATAGGCTCAGAGCCCCCCCTGTGAGCCTGTGAGCCTGTGAGCCTGTGAGCCTGTGAGCCTGTGAACCTATGAGCCTGTACAGAGCCGGAATCATCCTTGTTTTCCTCCTGGCTGCCTGCTCCAAGCCCGAGCCGCCGCGCACCGAGACCTCGCCCATGCGCCACCACGAAGTGCGTGCGGACCGGTTGCCGCCGCCGTTCCACACCGGCAGCGCGTCGAATGCGCCGACGGTCGTGCCGCGGCCGGAGGATGCGCGGCTGATCGTGCCGCCGGGGTTCCGCATCGACATCTGGGCCGACGACTTCGAGGACCCGCGCAACATGGTCCTCGCGCCGAACGGCGACGTGTTCGTGGCCGACTCGGCGGGCGGGCGCATCCTCGTCCTGCGCGACACGAACGGCGACGCGCTGCCGGACAAGCGCTCCATCTTCGCGTACGACCTCAACCAGCCCTTCGGCCTCGCCTTCCGCGGCAACCACCTCTACGTCGGCAACACCGATGCGATCGTGCGCTTCGACTACAAAAGCGGGCAGACCGAGGCCGCGGGAGAGCCGGTGCGCATCACGCCGCTGCCCGTGGGCGGACACGCCACGCGCAACCTCGTCTTCAACCGCGACGGCTCGAAGATGTACGTGGCGGTCGGCTCGGAGTCGAACGTCCGCGACGAGACGGCCGAGCCGCTGCGCGCGGCGATCACGGAGTACAACCCCGACGGCACGGGGAAGCGCACGTTCGCCTCGGGGCTGCGCAACCCGATCGGCCTGGCCTGGAAAGGCGACGCGCTCTGGACCGTCGTCAACGAGCGCGACGGCCTCGGCGACGATCTCGTGCCCGATTACGCCACCGAGGTCAAGGACGGCGCGTTTTACGGCTGGCCGTTCTCCTACATCGGCAGGAACGTCGATCCGCGGCGCAAGGGAGAGCATCCGGAGCTCGTGGCGCGGGCCATCGAGCCGTCGCTGCTGCTGGAGGCGCACTCCGCGCCGATCGCCATCGCCTTCTACGACGGCACCATGTTCCCCGCGCAGTACCGCGGCGGCGCGTTCGCGACGCTGCACGGCTCCTGGAACCGCACCGTGCGCAGCGGTTACAAGGTCGTGCACATCCCCTTCCGCGGAAACCAGCCGGCCGGCGGCTACGACGATTTCGTCCTCGGCTGGGCGCCCGATCCGGAGCGCGACCGTGTCTGGGGCCGGCCGGCGGGGCTGCTGGTCCTGCGCGACGGCTCGCTCCTGATCTCCGACGATGGGGCCGGTTTGATCTGGCGGGTCACCCATTCGCGGTAACGCGCACCCGACTTGCAATGTCTTCTATTCGTGCGAAAGCACGGAAAGGAAGCCTGGAATGGGACGCAAAACAGAAACGAAGTCGAGGGGACTCGGCCGCCTGCGTGAGGCCGCGGAGGCGGTAAAGCGCGTATTCGCGCGAGGCCGCACCGCTGCGGCAGAGAACGCTACCACGGTGGAGACTGCCACGGCTCCGGCGCAGCCGCGCCATGCGCGCAAAGCTGCCACGGGAACGGCACGGCCGGTACGGCGCGAGGCCGACATCCCGCTCGACGTCCTCGATCGCTCGTACACGCCGCCGTTGACCAGCTCGAAGAGCGGGTTCCGCAGCGACGGCGCGGATCACCAGCACGATCAGGAGTTCAGCCGTGGCGTCGCCGACGCCGACTGGAACGATGAGGATCACTTCACCAACAAGTCCGGCGATCCGCGGATCGGCACGCGACGCCGTACCTACGAGCCGAACGAGACCCGCGCGGAGTCGCGCGACGAACAACGTTGAAAAGATGTAGAGGAGGAAAGTACATGGACCAGCAGAATCCGGGAGACAACTACGGCACGGGCTCGACGGGGAGCATGGGCGGCGGCAGCGGCAGCACGGGCAGCAGCAGCGGCACCGGCGGTGGCGGCACGCTCGGCAGCGGCACCTCTTACGGGAGCGGCGCCGGCACGGGCGGCACCGACACGGGCGGCGGCTACAACGTCTCCAGCGGGACCGACACCGGCACCTGCCCGACGTGTGGCCGCTCGAGCGGCGGCGGCCTGGAGCAGTTCCTCGGCCGTCTCGGCATCACTGACGAGATGGTCAGCAATCTCAAGGGGCAGTTCCAGAACGTCGACATCGACGAGTATCTGAACACCGCGCGCACGTACCTGAAGGACGGCAGCGGCAAGGCCACCAGCTACGCCAAGGAGAACCCGGGCAAGGTGGCGGCCGGCGTCGCCGCGCTGGCCCTCGGCGCGGGGCTGATCTACGCGGCCGTGAATCGCGACAAGGAATAGTGCAACTCCATTACGACTCGGAGGGCGACGGGCCACTCGTCGTCCTCCTTCACGGTTTCCCCGAATCGCGGCGCTCGTGGAAGCGGCAGCTTCCCGCGCTCGCCCACGCCGGATTCCGCGCCGTCGCTCCCGACCTGCGCGGCTACGGAGACTCTCCCAAGCCGAAAGGCGCCGATGCGTACGTGATGACGGAGATCGTCGGCGACGTGGCGGAGTTGATCGAGTCGCTGAGCAGCGTCCCGGTGGTCGTCGTCGGCCACGACTGGGGGGCCGTCACGGCGTGGAACCTGGCCATGATGCGGCCGGAGCTCGTGCGCAAGCTGGTCATCATCAACGTGCCGCACCCCGCGGCCATCGCCCGCGAGCTGGGACGGAGCACGAAACAGAAACTGAAGCTGCTCTATCAGCTCTTCTTCCAGCTCCCGCTGCTGCCGGAGCTCTTCATGCGCCTCTTCGGACGCATCCTGCTCCATCGCGCCGGACGCTTCACGCCCGAGGAGACGGCCGAGTACAGGAAGGAGTGGCGCACGGCGCTGACGCCGATGCTGCACTACTACCGCGCCCTCAAGAAGTCGCGCGGCATGATGCGGAAGCTCTTCCGCCGCATCGACCTCCCGACGCTCATCCTCTGGGGTGAGCGCGAGCCGGTCTTCCTCCCCTCGACGCTGGAAGACATGGGCGAGTGGGTGACGGACGTGCGCGTGGAGCGCATCGCGCGCGCGGGGCATTTCGCGCAGAGGGATCAGCCGGAGGAGGTCACTCGGTTGCTGATCGACTTTGCCGCCACTCCTGCCACTGCTCTTCCACCGAGGAGGTGAACGTGCGCCGCGGCGCCCAGCCGGTCTTGGCGCGCGTCTCGCGGCTGTCGATGGTCTGATCGACGATCAGGGCATCGACGAACGGTCCCATGCCGGCGCGCGCGGCCTCGATGGCGACGTGCTCGAACGTGCCGTTCGGCGCCACGGCGCGCGCGCATTCGTCGAGAGTGGCGCGGGTGTCGTCGATGCCGTGCAGCACGCCCTTCGCGCGTTGCGCGACGGCGCGGACGTAGAGATCGGTCAGATCGTTCAGGTCGACCATGGCCCAGCGGTTCGTGCCGTCGCCGACGATCTGCAGCGGGCGGCCCTGCGTGGCCGCGGCGAACCACTCCGCGAGCAGCGACTGCTTCCCGCCGTACACGCAGCCGGGACGCAGCACCGCGCCGCCCGCGCCGAGGGCCAGCTCCTCGTGCGCCGGGCGCCAGGCCACGAGCGACAGCGGATTCACGGGCGACGCCTCGTCGGCATCCTTCGCGTTGCCGAGCACCCACACCCCCGAGGTGTAGACGAAGTGCCCGCCCAGGGCGGTGAACGTGTCCACGGCCGCGCGGTCGGCTTCGGCGGTGTTCTGCCGCGACTGCGCCGTGTGCACGAACGCGTCGTAGCTCTCGAGCTGGTCCCGCAGGGACGGCAGCGTGTCGAGATCGCCCGTGATCAGAAACGCGCCGAGGTCGCGGAGGTGCTTCGTGTCGGCATCGGCGCGTACGAGCGCGCCCACTTCATGACCCGCGTGACGCAGCGCGGCGGCAACCGCGCTGCCGATGTATCCGGTGGCTCCGGTGAGAAAGACTCGCATGGTGCGCGCAGTCTATCTGTTGCTGGTTGCTGGTTGCTGGTTCAAGGCACTTTTTCGCGAGAAACGCGCTCAACGTAGGGCGGGCTTCAGCCCGCCCCTCCGGGGGGACGGGCTGAAGCCCGTCCTACGTTGAGCGCCTCGAACCAGCAACCAGCAACAGAAAGGCCGCCCGAAGGGCGGCCTTTCGGAGCAACATCGAGCGCAGCGAGAATCAGCGCTTCTTCTCCATCGCCCGGCGGAAGGCCAGGGCCATGGCGGACTCGCCGGAGTTCTCGTCGTTCCGCTCGTCCATGATCTTCGTGTACTCCTCGCGGTCCGCGGCGGCCTTGGCGGCCTCGTGGCTGAGCGAGATGCGCTTGCGGCTCGGGTCGATGCTCATGATGCGCACCATCAGCTTCTCGCCCGGCTGGTGCACGCTCGACGCATCCTGGCCAGGCGCGACGCCGATCTCGGAGTTCGGGATGAGGCCCGTCAGGCCGGGCTCGAGCTCGATGAAGACGCCCGGGGCCGCGGTGTGGTCCACGGTCCCCTCGACCACGCGGCCGATGCCGTAGCGGTGCGAGGCGGTCTCCCACGGGTCGCTCACCGCGATGGCGCGGAGCGACAGCGAGAGGCGCTTCTTGGACGGATCGACTTCGCGCACCCAACCCTGCACGGTCGATCCGATGGCCACTTCCTGGTCGCCCGGCTTCACGCCGTGCGGGAGCTGCGAGACGTGCACGAGGCCGTCCACGCCCGGCTCCACCTCGACGAAGTAGCCGAAGTCGGTCGAGCGGACGATGCGGCCCGTGAACTCGGTGCCCGGCGTGAAGCGCTCGGACACGTCGTGCCACGGATCCGGCTCCTGGTCCTTCATGGAGAGCGAGATGCGCTTGCCGTCGTTCTCGACCTTGATGACTTTGACGCGCACTTCCTGGCCGATGGCGACGACGTCCTTCGGATCGGTGACGCGGCGGCGGCTCATCTCGGAGACGTGCAGCAGACCGTCCACCCCGCCGAGGTCGACGAACGCGCCGAACGGCGTGAGGGTCTTCACCCGGCCGGTCAGCTCGGCGCCGGGGACGATGCGCTCGCGCGTCTCGGCGGCGCGGCTCGCGGCTTCTTCCTTCAGCAGCGCGGCGCGCGAGACGACGATGCGGCGGCCGTCCTCGGAGAGCTCGGTCACGCGGAACTCGATCGTCTGGCCGACGAACGAGTCGGGGTTCTCGATCTTGCCGAGGGCGATCTGCGACAGCGGGCAGAAGGCGCGCAGGCCGGCCACGCTCACTTCGAAGCCGCCCTTGTTGCGGCCCGTGACCTTGCCTTCGACGGGGAGGCGGCTCTCGAACGCGCCACGCAGCGAGTCCAGCGACGCTCTTCCCTTGATCAGTTTGCGGGAGACCCGGATCTCCGCACCGGTCTTGACGACCGTCGCCTCGATCGGATCGCCGACGTCGAGACCCTCCAGCTCCGCGGTATCGATCACGGCTTCGGACGGACCGCCGTAAGAGATGTAGGCGTCCTCGCCCGAAATCGACACGATCGTGCCGCGAAGCAGCTCACCCTGCTGCAGGGTTTTGAGGTCAAAATTCTCCATCGCCTCGGCGAACGACGTAGCCTCGGCGCTCTCTCTCGACTGACTCATGGGAGTGTGCGTTACCTTTCAGTGATTGGTTCTCGGTCCTGAGAACGGTTGGGACGCGCATGTTACCCGAAAGTGCGCGCAAGTGTCACGACCGAGCGAGACCGACAACCAGAGGGGGACGGAAAAAATTTTCGGTGTCACTCGACGCGAAATGTCACCCTCGAGATGACCGGGTCATTGCTCGAGTACGCCTTCAGGTTGTGCCCCTTGTCCAACGCCTGGATCCAGCCGATGGCCCAGATCCCCTTGGCGGCGTGCTTCGGCACCACGATCTTGCCGGAGAAGTTCTGTCCGTCCGGCGACGGATCGAAGGAGAAGTAGATGCGCTGCCCCCCCTGCGCTCCCGACGGCACCGCCTGGCCGCTCAGGCTGGCCACGCCGCAGGCGTCGTCCTGCACCAGGGCCCGGATGAAGATCGTCCCTCCCTCGGAGTTCGAGACCACCGTCGGCTCGAGCATGAGGTTCGTCAGCGTCGGCGGACCGGCGTCGCACTTGTCGCCCGTGATCTCGAGCAGGGTCTGCTGCACGATCGGGTTGTCGGCGCGGAAAGTGGCCATGTTGTTGGCCTTGTCCTGCACCTGCACCTGCTCGAGCTGCCAGGCGCCGCAGTCGAGACAGGCCGGCGGCGCCACCACGCACTCCCACATGCCGCCACTGCCGGCCTTGCACCCGAAGCCGATGCGGGCCTGCTTGGACGGGCTGACGAAGACGCCGCTGACGAGCGAGACGCCCGACTTGTCGTCCTCGGCCTGCACGAATACGGTGTTGCGCTCGCCCGCGTTCATGGCCCGCCGCTCCAGGTAGAGCGACTTGAGCGTGGGCGCCGCGGAGTCCGACCCGCTGGACGTGACGCGGAAGCTCGCGCTCGGCGGGAGGGCACCGCTGTTCTGGTTGAGGTTGACGCTGTTGTTGGCGTGATCGCTGAGCGTCAGGTAGCGCACGCTCCACAGCCCCTCGGCCGCATCGCGCGGGATCTTGACCCGCGACACCCAGCGGTCGGTGGCCCCTTCGCGCTGGCAGGCGAACCCCTGCAGCGCGCCGCTCGGGCTGGCGATCACGCCCGACACGCTGCGCACGCCGGAGAGGTTGTCCGTCACCATGGCGGCGAACATCGTCTCGCCGTCGTCCTGCACCTGCGCCGGGACGAACTCCGCCGCCGCCAGTTGCGGCGGCACGGTGTCGGTCTCCGGATCGTCTTCGTTCTTCGGCTCGCGGTCGACCGGCTCGTTGCGCGGCGTCTCTTCGGCATTGCGCTGCGGCTGCGGACGCGGCTGCGGCGGAGCGGCCACGACCTGCGGACGCTGCGCCTGCGCCGGCGGACGGTTCATGCCGAGGGCGTTGGCGATCGGATTCACGACCCGGTCGAGGAGCGACGGCTCTTTGGCCGCGATCGGCTGCGCCGTGGCCGTGGCCGGCGGCGGTGCGTTCCGGAGTAGCTCGTTGTAACGCTCCTGCCGCGCGATCGCCGCGGCCCGTCTTTGTTCGGGAGTCTCTTCGATCGCGATGATGTCCCCAGACGTAGGTCGGGCTTCAGCCCGACTCTCTTCCACCACGCTCTCCACGGGACGGGCTGAAGCCCGTCCTACGTTTGTCTCGGTCAGGGGCGTCCGCTCGTACGCGCTCAACCGCATCCACACGGCGATCCCGAAGATCACGGTCAGGGCCGCGAAGAATACCGGCAGGAATGCGGAGCGTTTCGACTCGGGCATGATCTCTCGTGGTAGAGCACGCGGGGCAGGCGTGTTGTTCCCGCTCCTCTGCATTGTTGCATGGAGCGGGGCGGCTCAGCCGCTGCCTCCCGAGGTCTCGACGATCACCATCCCCATCCGAACGGATCTCGGCCCGATCGGGTCGGAGATCGAGAAGCGCGTCGAGCGGACGTTCTCCGGCAAGACGCAGGAGCGCGGCATCGACATCCGCTACGAGGTGGCCCGCGACCCGATCCGCCTGCGCATGATCGGCGCGGGACTGCACTCGCTGACCAGCATCAAATACGCGATGGAGGCCTGCCGCGGACGCTTCCCCTGCATCTCCTGCGGCTTCGGCGAGTCGCGCCGGATCGCCGACATCACCCTGCACACCGCGCTCTCGTGGGACCCGGCGTGGCGGCTCCGCTCGACGACGCGCCTGCTCCCGGTGCACTACGCGAAGCCGTGCGAGGTGACCTGGCTGGGCATCGACATCACCCGCCGCTTCGTGGCCCCGGTGGTGGAGGAGCAGCTCGGCACCGCCGCGAAGATCATCGACCAGAACGTCCCCGCGCTCACCAACATCCGCCCGCAGGCGGAGCAGATCTGGACGGCGCTGCAGACGCCGACCGAGCTCGCGCCGCGCACGTGGCTGGTGCTGGAGCCGACCGACGTCGCGCTCTCGCCGATCACCGGCGCGAACAGCATGGTGACGACGACGCTGGCGCTGCGCGCGCTGACGCGCGTGGTGGTCGGCGAGAGACCGGCCGCGACGCGCAAGCCGCTCCCCGCGCTGAAGAGCGCCCCCGCCACCGGCCCCGCGTTCGTGCGCGTGCCGTTCGATCTGGAGCTCCCTTACGACGAGGCGAGCAAGCTCGCCACCCGCGACTACGCCGGCCGCACGTACCAGGTGAACGGCCGCCCCCTCACCCTGTCGTCGATCCGCCTCGCCCCGGCGCCGAACAACCGCGTGCTGGTCGAGGCGATGATCGATTACCGCGGCGGCGCACTGCGCAACTACAAGGGGCTGATCTTTCTCGAAGGCACTCCCCGCTTCGACGCCGCGACGCAGAGCATCGTCGTCCCCGACCTCGAATACTCCCTCGACCCCAAACGCCGCGGCCTCTTCGCCCGCATCGCCGAGCGCGCCGCGCACGACTCGATCCGTGCGCGCCTGCGCGAGTCCGCCCGCTTCCCCCTCGCCCCCCGCGTGGCGGAGATCCGCGCGGAGCTGACGCGCGCGCTGAACCGGCCGTTGGCCGCGGGGGTGACCCTGCGCGGGCGGGCGGATGCGATCGAGCCGCAGGCGGTGACGCCGCGTGAGAACGTGATCGCTGTACGGGTGGTGGCGCGCGGCGTTGCGGAGATCACGATTCGGTAGGCTGGAGCTCCTCGGAGAGGGCCAGGTATCTGGCGGCGATGTCCAGGCGGCCGGCTTTGTATGCCTCTGTTGCGAAGATCTTCACCTGCCCCGCGGCCTCGGCGTTCTTCGGTCCGAAGGTGGCGGTGAATCCGGCCACGGCGTGATCCACCTGCGCCGCGATCCCATCCAAGTCCTCGAATGCCGAGGCGTAGCTGGCCAGTCCCAACAGGCTGCGGCACGTGGCGACGCTGTCGTCGCCCGACGTCGCTCGCGCGATGGCCACGGCGCGCTCCAATTCGGCCTTTGCACGTTCGACTTCACCGAGCTCCATGAGGACCATGCCCAGACTGCGCCGGATCGTGACCATGTTGCCGTTATCCGGGCCATAGAGCTCCTCCAGCAGAGCCAGCGCCTCTTCCAGGGCCTCGCGAGCCGCCTCGTATCGCGTCGCATATCCGAGAGCCACTCCCAGGATCGACTTGACCACTGACTGCAACATTTTCAGGTCGCCACCCTGACATCGGGACAAGCCCCTTTCCGCTTCCCGCGCCGTCTCGAGTGCTTCGTCGTACCGGCCAAGGTTGACCAGGGCGCCGCTGAGAGTGGCCAGGTCATACACCACCACCGGACTCACCTCACCGTCCCGGCGGCGATGCAGCGCGAGCACCTCGCGCAGCGTTTCGACCGCGGACTCGGGAGCGCCCGCCAGACCGTTGATCCCCCCCATCCCGAATTGCAGCGCGACGAGCAATTGCTCGTTCCTGGTGAGCCGTTCGAGCTTCAGCAATAACGCGAGCGCACCGGGGTAATCGTCGCGTCGGATGACGTAGCCCGTGGTGTGGGCTCCTGCGACGACAAAGTCATCGTTCTCGACGCCGCGCTCCAGCGCGATGTCGACGAGCGTCCGCACGTGCGGGAGCAGTACGGCAAACCGGCTCCACGTCCGCGAGTCCTCCGGCGCCCGCGGCGTGACGGCGGCGAGCAGCCGCATCGCGGCGCGCACCCACTCCCGCTCCTGCTCCGGCGACAGCCGGTCGCGCACGGCGAACTGCACGAGGCGGTGCACGGAGATCGAGTCGGGCGTGGCCGTGACGAGCGAATAGCGGCGGAGCGCCGCGATCGCGGCGTTGAGCTGCAGCGGATCGGTGAGCCTTTCCCCGAGCAGCTCCCGCGGGATGTTCTCCGGCGCGAGGAACGCGGCCAGGGTGAGGAGCTCGCGCGCGGGGGCGTCGAGCTTCCCGAGCGACAGGTTCAACGTCGCGGCGACGGCCTGCGAAGCCGGCAACTCGCTCCGCCGCGTGGTGAAGAGCCCCAGGTAGGCATCCAGAGAGATCTTCGTCTCGTCGACATACGCGGCAGCGTGATCGAGGGCCAGCGGGAGATCGCCGAGGGCCGCGGCCAGGCGGTCCGCGGCGTCGCGGTCCGCCGCCCCGCTGCGCTGCAGCAGGAGGTCGATGGCCTCGCCGCGCTCCATGACGTCGACGTCGATCGGGGCCGCCACGCCGCGCCAGGCGGGGTTGCGCGAGGTGACGATCACGTGGCCGCCGGAGGGGAGAAACGGCGCGACGTCTTCCGGCGTTTCCACGTTGTCGAAGAGCAGCAGCCAGCCGGACGTGCGCTCGAGATGGCGCTTCACCGCCTGCACGATCGCGTTCTGGTCGGCCGCACGGCGCTCGGGCAACCGCAGCGGCTCGGCGAGCGCGGCGTAGTCGGCGGCGAGGGTCGTGGTCTGCTCGGAGCGGATCCACCAGCGGATCGTGTAGTCGTGGGCGTGCGCGTACTCGATGGCCAGTTGCGTCTTGCCGACGCCGCCCAAGCCCGCCAGCGCCTGCACCACCGCCGCCTTGCGGTCCTTCATCAACGCGGAGTGCAGGCGGGAGAGGAGATCCTTGCGGCCGGTGAAGTTCGGGTTGCGCGGCGGAAGGTTCGTGATGGAGGGGGCGGACACGGAGGGAGCGCCGGCCACCGCGCGCTTGATGTGCTTCACCACGTCGAAGAACGCCTCATCGCGGTTCTTCCACGACGTCACCGGCTTGCCGTCCGTCGGTGCGGCCGTGAGGTGGGCGAACGGCGCGTCCTGCCACGCGCACGGCCGCAGGATCACCGGCAGCGCGCGGCCGTGCTGCAGCGCGCGCGTCATCTCCTCGTCCCAGCAGTAGTCGGAGGCGAGGAAATCGGGACTGACGAGGAGCAGCACGACGGACGAGGCCTCGAGCCGCTCGCGGATTTCTTCGCCGAATGCGCTGCCGGCGGCGATCAGCCGGTCGTGCCACGCCTCGATGACGCCCTGCCGCTCCAGCACGCGCAGGTGCTTGAGCAGCTCGTCCTTCAACTTCTCGTCTTCGTGGGCGTACGAGACGAAGACCCGGGCCGGCATCGAGGCATTTTAGAAGCAGGCGATCGCGCTTCGCGTGCAACCGTTCACGGCTGCCCGTTCGGCGAGAACACTTCCTCGATCTTCAGTTCGAACAGACGTGCAATCGAGAATGCCAGCGGAAGTGACGGGTCGTACTTGCCGGTCTCGATGGCGTTGACGGTCTGTCGGGAGACGCCGAGGCGCTCGGCGACGTCGGCCTGCGACCAGCGCCGCTCGGCGCGCAGGACGCGCAGGCGGTTCGTCACGACTCCTCCTCGACCGAGTAGCGCCGCCAGCCGTGCCATTGCACGAGCATCCAGCAGATCAGCATCACCAGCGACGCATCGTTCACGTCCAGTTTCGGAGCGCCGAGGCGCTCGCAGAGCCGGTAGCCCATCATCGAGATGATCCCCGCACCGAAGGCGAGCGCCAGCGCCTCCAGGTGCACCTTCCGCAGCAGCTCGTCGGCCTGCCGCAGGAAGACGACGTAGCTCCGCATCGCCACGATCATCAGCACGACCGTGGCAACCGTGAGCGCCCAGCCGGCCGCGCCGGGGATGGAATCGCTGTCGATGAGGATCGTGGCCACGGCGAACGTCAGGATGGCGGCCAGCATCCAGCGGGAGAAGATGCTGAAGTTCCTGCCATCGCGCGGGGTAAGTGGATTCATGGACTGCCTCCTTGCGTCAAGCTTACTTGACACAAGGTAGGTTCCGCGCAGCAGTTTGTCAAGCTTGCTTTACACGCCTCCGCGGATGTGCTCGAAGAATGCGTCGCTGGCGACCGGGCGTCCGAGGAACCGCTCCACGAGGTCGCGGGCCGGCTCCTCGCTGCCGCGGGAGAGGATCATCTCGCGGAAGCGGCGGCCGGTCTCGCTGTTCATCAGGTCGGCGCCGAACGCGGAGACGAGATCGAGGGCGATGACTTTCGCCCACATGTAGCCGTAGTAGCCGGCCGCGTATCCGGAAGCGATGTGCTCGAAGGTGCCGGGGAACTGCGTGCCCTCGACGTAGCCCATCGGCGTGGCCCCTTCCATCTCCGCCCAGACGTCGAGGGAGCGGCCGGGGGCATCGCTGGAGAGGGCCATGTCGTAGGAGGCGTAGAGGAGCTGGCGCCCGTAGTCGATGCCGGCGCCGAAGCGCTTGGCGGCATTGAGGCGCTCGACGAGCGACTCGTCGATGGCGGGACAGTCGCCGCAGTGGTCGCGCAGGAGCGCGAGGGACTCCATGCGGCTGGCCCACTCCTCGTACATCTGGGAGGGGGCCTCGACAAAGTCGCGCTGCACGCTCGTGCCGGCGTGCCCGAGGTAATACGTATTCGACAGCACGCCGTGCAGCACGTGCCCGAACTCGTGCAGCAGCGTCTCCAGCTCGTCGTGGGTCAGTCCCTTGCGGTCGAAATTCGTGACCAGGACGCTGATCGGCTTGCGCTCGCCGCGGCGGCTCACGCCGCGCACGGGCCAGGCCGCGGCGTGCTTGTACTTGCCCTCGCGGGGATAGAGGTCGAGGTAGATGCCGCCGATGAGGGAGCCGCTGGCGGCGTCGAGGACGTCGAGATAGATCACGTCGTCGTGCCAGACCGGCACGTCGGCGCGCTCGAAGCGCACGCCGTAGAGGCGCTCGCTGATGGCGAGCATCCAGCGCACGGTGGGCTCGGAGGGGAAGAACTTGCGCAGCTCTTCCTGGTCGATGGCGTAGCGGCGCTCGCGCAGGCGCTCGCGATAGTAGGAGACGTCCCAGCGATGGACGCGCGTCTCCTCGACGGGCGTGCCGGCCCATTCGCTCTTGGTCTCGGCGAGCTCGGAGAGGTCGCGCAGCTCGGCCTCGGTGACGACGCTGCGCACTTCCTCGAGGAACTCTTTGACCTGGTCGGGATTCTCGGCCATGCGCCGCTTGGTCACGTAGTGCGCGAAGCTCGGCACCTCGTAGAGGTCGGCGATCTCCTTGCGCAGCGAGACGATCTCGTCGAGCACGTCGAGATTGCGCGCCGTACCGCGGGTGGTATTGGCGTGCCAGTAGCGGCGGCGCGCGTCTTCGTCCTGCGCGTTCATGAGGAACGGCACGTAGTCGGGGTAGTCGAAGCCGACCACCACGTTCCCCTGCTCGTCGCGGGGCACGCGGTCGAGCCACGACTGCGGCAGGCCGCGGCACTCTTCCGGCGTGAAGGTCAGGCGCGTGGCGTTCTCGCGGATGTTTTTGGCGAACTCCTGCCCGAGCTCCGTGAGCCGGTCGGAGATCTCCTTGAAGCGCTGGCGCTTCTCCGGCGGCAGCGACACGCCGCTGTCCTCGAACGACTCGAGGAGGTGCTTGCGCATCTCGCGGGCGGCGATGGTGTGCGGGACGACGCGCTGCACGCGCTCGTAGAAGCGCTCGTTCTGGAAGACGTCGGTGAGGAAGCTCGACTCCTGGATCAGGGCCGTGTCGGCGGCATCGCGCACCTGCGAGTCGGGATGCACGCTGTTGAGGAGCGAGATGGGGCCGAAGGCGTCTTCGAGCACGGTGGCCGTCTCGTCCCAGACGTCGAGGACGTTTTCGACGGTGACGGAGTCGAGCGGAGCGGATTCGATGCGGGCCAGCAGCTCGGTCGCGCGTGCAAGCGCGGTCTCGCAGGCGCGAGTCACTTCGGCGGCATCGAAGATCGGGATCGTGGCACGTTCTGCGGCCTGGGGCCGCGCGAGGGTCTCAGTGGTCATAAAAATAAACGCGGGGGCGCCATTCTATGGCGAAACTCCCGGACAGCAAATTGCGTACATGGAGATATGCGCAAAGCGACGCTCCTGTCCCTCATCTGTCTATTCGTTGCCCTCCCGCTGTGCGCAGCGACCGCGGCCGAGTACGCCGCCCAGGGACGCGCCGCACTGACGCGCGACGACCATGAGAAAGCGGTCGAGCTCTATACGAAAGCGATCGCCCTCGAGCCGAAGAACGCCGATTACCACTACTACCTCGGCGCCGCCTACGGCGAGATGGCCCAACAGGCCAACGTCCTCAAGCAGGCCTCGCTGGCGAAGAAGACCAGGGAGGCGTTCGAGAAGGCCGTGGCGCTGAATCCGAAGCACACCGACGCCCGCCTCGGGCTGGTCAGCTACTACCTCCTCGCGCCGGGATTCATGGGCGGCGGCGACGACAAGGCGCTGGCGCAGGCCGCGGCCATCAAGGCCTACGACTCCATCGACGGCCACCGCGCCTACGCAACCATCTATCGGCACCAGAAGAAGCCGGACCTGGCCCGCAAGGAGCTCGTGGAGGCGGTGCGCGAGAACCCGAAGAGCGCCAAGGCGCATACGATCCTCGGCAACTCCTACGCGAACGAGAAGAACTGGAGCGCGGCGCTGCACGAATACGAGATGGCGGTGCAGCTCGACCCGGCGTTCATGATCGCCTACCTGCGCATCGGGCAGCACGCCGCGAACTCCGGCACCAACTACGCGCGCGGCGAGGAAGCATTGCGCAAGTACCTCGCCGACCCGAAAGAGCAGGGTCACGCCGCCGCCTGGATGGCCCTCGGCGTGATCCAGGAGAAGCAGGGAAAGAAGGCGGAGGCGAAGACGAGCTACACGAACGCGCTCAAGCTCGTGCCGCACGACAAGGGCGTCAAGGAAGCACTGAAGCGCGTGTCGTGAGCAGCGGGTAGGGATTGACCGGCTCCCCCTTCCACCACTCCTTCGTCGGCGGCAGGTCTTCGATCGAGAAGTGCAGGTGCGGCGTGCCGGCCGCATTGCCGGTGATGCCGACGTAGCCGATGACGGTGCCCTGCTTCACGAAGGCGCTCTCGGCGAGACCGTTCGCGTAGGAGTCGAGATGCGCGTAGTAGTAGAGGCGCTTCTCGTCGCGGTCGAACTGATAGATCGTCAGCCCGCCCGCCTTGCTCGTGAAGAGCTTGCGGATCGTGCCGTCGACCGCCGCGATCACCGGCGTGCCCTGCGGCGCGAGGATGTCGATGGCGCGATGGATGCGCCCGCCGCCGCGCGGCTGCTCGTAGTTGTCGTGCAGCTGGTCGATGCGCACCCCGCGCACGGGGACGAGGAGCAACGTAGGATGGGCTTCAGCCCGTCCCGCGCTCGCCGCGAGTCCGGGACGGGCTGAAGCCCGTCCTACGTTTACGTTTGCGGCGACTTTGGGCCGGTACTCCGCGTAGGCGAGGCCGACGATCAACGCTCCTCCGAGCAACCAGCCCGTGGCGAGCACTCGAAATGTGCGCATACCGTGAATAATGAATGCAGCGTGCCTGAACTTCCCGATGTGACGATTTATCTGGAGGCGCTGCAGTCGCGTCTGCTGGGAAAGACTCTCCACAAGGTCCGGCTCGGCAGCCCCTTCGTCCTGCGCACGGTCGACCCTTCCCCGCGCGAGCTCGAGGGAAAAACCGTCAGAGAGCTGCGCCGCCTCGGCAAGCGGATCGCCTTCGGCTTCGAAGACGAGCTCTTCCTGGTCATCCATCTGATGATCGCCGGACGCTTCAAATGGCTCGAGCCGGGGGCGAAAGTGCCGGCCAAGCTCGGCCTGGCGGCGTTCGACTTCGACTCCGGCACGCTGCTCCTGACCGAAGCGGGGTCGAAAAAGCGCGCGTCGATCCACGTCGTGCGCGGCGAGGCGGCGCTCGAGGAGCACGACCGCAAGGGGCTGGAGCCGCTGACGATGACGCTCGACGAGTTCCGGGCCGCCCTCACCCGCGAGCGCCATACGCTCAAGCGCACCCTCACCGACCCGCACACCTTCAGCGGCATCGGCAACGCGTACTCGGACGAGATCCTCCACCGCGCGCGCCTCTCGCCCGTGCAGATGTCCACGAACCTCTCCCCCGAGGAGATCGAGCGCCTCTTCCACGCCACGCGGACGGTGCTCGATGAATGGATCGACCGCCTGCGCAAGGAGACCGGCAGCAAGTTCCCGGAGAAAGTCACCGCCTTCCGGAAGGAGATGGCCGTACACGGACGCTTCAATCAGCCCTGCCCCGACTGCGGTGCGCCGGTGCAGCGCATCGTCTACGCCGAGAACGAGACCAACTACTGCGCCCGCTGCCAGACCGGCGGCCGCCTCCTCGCCGACCGTTCCCTCTCGCGCCTGCTGAATGTGGACTGGCCGAAGTCGATCGACGAGCTCTGACGAGGTTGCTATGTTGCTGGTTGCTGGTTCGTGGTGGCTTCTGGCGAGAACCCACCACGAACCAGCAACACAGCAACTGACAACCTCGTCTCTAACGTTTCCCAAATCCGCGCGTCTATCCATGCAGACGACATGCTCCAAGCGGTCATGACCACCAGCATGCCTCCAGCCGCCGCGGCCCCGAACGCCGACGACCGGCTGCTCGCGGCGCGATGCGCGGCGGGCGATGCACTGATCTTTGAAGACATCTACCGGCGCTACGGCGAGCGGATGAAGAGCGTGGCCTGGAATCACCTCGGCAGCATTGCCGACGCCGAGGATGCCGTCCAGGAGACCTTCCTCAAGATCCATCGCGCCGCGTCGACGTACACGGGCGAGGCCTCCTTCTCCACGTGGGTGTTCCGCATCCTGGTCAACACCTGCTACGACGTCCTGCGCAAGCGCAAGCGGCGTGTGGAGGAAGCGCCGATCGAGGAGACGGTCGAGCGCACCGCGCCCAACATCGACGACGCCAAGCGCATCACGCTCAAGAAGCTGCTCGACGAGCTTCCGGAGCAGCGCCGCAGCGTATTCACCCTGTTCGAGATCGACGGACTCTCGCACGCCGAGATCGGCGAGATCCTCGGCATCACCGAAGGCAATTCGAAGTGGATCCTTTTCGCAACCAAGAAAGACCTGCAACAGAAGTGGCGAACCCAATGACCATCACCTGCTCGCAAATCGACGACCTGCTGTTCGACGGCTCCCCGCTGGCCATGGAGACGGCCGCGCGTCACGCCGCCGGATGCCCGTCGTGCGCCGAGACGCTGGCCGCGTGGAACGACCTCTCGTCCACCGCGCGCTCCATGCGCACGGCGTGGGAGAACGAGATGCTCTGGCCGCGCATCGAGCGCTCGCTGCGCGCCGAGACGGTGAAACGCTCCCCCGCGCGGCGGCTCTGGCAGTACGCCGCCGCGATCCTGATCACCGCGGGTCTGGCCGCCACGGTGTTCCAGACCATGCGCGTGCAGACGCGCCAGGCCGCCTTCGACGAGACCATCCTCCGCATCAGCGCCCTCGATGAAGTCGAGCGCGCCGAGCGGGCCCACATCTCCGCCATCGAGGCGCTCGAGGAAGTCGCCGAGGCCCGGCTCGACGACCCGCAGACGCCGCTGATGGTGGCCTACAAGGAAAAACTGATGCTGCTCGACGACGCCATCGACGAATGTCAGGCCGAGATCGACCGCAACCGACAGAACGCGCATCTCCGCAGGCAACTGCTGGCCATGTACACGGAAAAACAGCAGACGCTCCAGGACGTGCTGCGGGAGGACCCCAATGTCGCGACTCCGTAATCTGGCCGCGCTCGTACTGGCGCTGGCCGCCTTCCCCCTCTTCGCCGAGGACGACGACCGCTTCGAGCTGAAGTTCAACAGGAACCTGCCGTTCAGCGGCGGCCGGGTGACCATCGACCACTCCTTCGGCGAGCTCGTGGTGCGCACGCATCCCGGCAACGACGTGCAGGTGCGGGCCACGATCCGCTCCTCGGACGACGAGATCGGCAAAGAGATCCGCATCATCACCAGCGAGAGCGGCGGCGTGTCCATCCGCACGGACTATCCCGAGGTGCGCAGCTTCCGCGGGCGCCTCTCGTACTCGGTGGACATGAGCGTGGCCGTGCCGGCCAACGCCCCGGTGACGGCCCGGAACAGCTTCGGCAACATCGACGTGCGCGGGCTGCAGCAGGCCGGCGTCGTCGAGAACAAGCAGGGCTCGATCACCGTGCAGGACATGCGCGGCGCACAGTCGGTGTCGAACTCCTTCGGCGCCATCGACGTGCGCAACGTCAGCGGCCCGCTCACCGTCGCCAACCAGAACGGCTCGATCGACGTGCAGAAGGTGGAGGGGGCGCTGAAGGTCACGAACCGCTTCGGCTCGATCGACGTCTCCGACATCCGCGACAGCGCCACGCTGACCAATGCCAACGGCAGCATCGACGCGATGGACATCGGCGGGCCGCTGAAGGTGACCAACGCGTTCGGCAACGTGCGCGCCTCGACCATCGCCGGCACGGCCGACCTCACCTCCAGCAACGCCAAGATCGAGGTCTCGAACGTGGGAGGCGCGGCCACGCTGCGCAACTCCTTCGGCAACGTCGTGGCCACGACCATCCGCGGCTCGCTCACGGTCGACGGCAACAACTCGAAAGTGGAGGCCACGGGCATCGGCGGCCCCGCCACCATCGACACGTCCTTCGGCGGCGTGGTGCTGAAGGACGTCGGCGGCGCGGCCACGGTGACGAACAACAATGGCAACGTGCGCGTGAGCGACGTCACCGGCACGCTGACCGCGGAGACGCAGTTCGGCTCCGTGCACGCGGAGCGCATCCGCGGCGCGGCGGTGGTGACGGGCAGCAACGCCGGCGTGACGCTGAACGAGATCGGCTCGCACGTGCGCGTGAAGACGAACTTCGCGGCCGTGTTCGTGACGAACGCCGGCGGCGGCATCACGGTGTCGAATTCCAATGGCGCGGTGTCGGTGGGCGGCATCCGCGGCGGCTGCCACCCGCTCTCGCTGGCCACGAACTTCAGCTCGATCAAGGTGGCCCTGCCGGACGGCGCCGCCTACGATGTGAACGCGCGGACGTCGTTCGGCCGCATCCACACCGATTTCCCGATCACCACCACCACCATCAGCGACCAGAACCTCTCCGGCACCATCGGCCGCGGCGGCTGCCGCATGGAGCTGGTGAACTCCAACGGGAACATCACCATCACCAAGGAGTGACCCCTCGGTTCACGCCGTGGACCGGCCGGGACACGACGTGTCGCGGGCAGTCCACGGGCGTGCACCGCCGGTGACACGTCGTGTCATGGGCAGTCCACGCCCGTGCACCGGCTGTGACACGCCGTGCTCCGGGCATGACACGTCATGCTCCGGGCATGACACGCCGTGTCATGGGCAGTCCACGCCCGTGCACCGGCTGTGACACGTCATGCTCCGGGCATGACACGGCGTGTCACAGGCAGTTCACGCCCGTGCGCCGGCTGTGACACGCCGTGCTCCGGGCGGTCCACCAGGTGGACCGCCGGCGTCCCGCCGGCTGTCTGTGACGGCGTCCCGCCGTCACTGTGCGGGCGAGACGCCCGCACAGACAGCCGGCGAGGACGCCGGCGGTCCACTGTGCTGCCTTAAAACGTCCTTCGGTACGTGAACACGAACGCGCGCGGCACACAGCCTCGAATGGGCGGCGAGAACTTCGCCGCCCTGATTTCTTTCTGCGCCAGGAAGGCCAGCGACTCGTCGCCGGTGCCGTTCGAGATCAGTTTCGTCGAGGTGACGTTGCCCTTCGCGCTCACCGTTGCCTCGACCACCACCAGGCCGTGCGCGCCGCTGTCGGAGAAGGTGAGCAGCGGCGCCTCGGTGAAGGCGTAGTCGGAGTCGGGCGGGCAGCCGCCCTTCCTGCGTGGGGCCGGCTTCTTTGCGGCCGCGGTCCCTTTCGACACGAACCGCGACGCCACCCATCCCGTCTCCCCGCTCGCCAGCCGCACCTTCGTCCAGCTCTCGTCCTCGCGCAGCACGGAGAGCGACTCCCCCTTCTTCACCTGCGTCACGACCTCCGCGTCGGTCGACGCCTCCTCGCGCACGTTGAGGGCGGACGCGGTCACGCGCACGGTGCCGATGACCTTCTCTTCGGCCACGGCAGGCGGCGCCGGAGCGGGCTCCACGCGCACCGGCTCCGGCGCGGCCTCGGGAGGAGGAGGCGCCGGAGCGGCACAGCGGAACAGCGCAAGAGCGAGCAGCAGAACGGGGATCCGGCGCATGGGCGGCGGATCATACGACGCCTACTCGATGATGTTGACCACCGTGTCGTCACCGGACCTGGAGATGGTGAAGTGGAAGTTCCGGGGGTTCGTGTTGACCGTGAACAGCTCTTCCCGCTCCTCGACGCCGTTCGCGGCATTCGCCTTCGGCCACGAGCCGTAGACGTAAACAGCGATGGCGCGATCGTCCGGGGCGGGACGATCCGGGGAGAGCGTCACGCTTCCACCGCGCTTGAATGCGAACGCGGCGGCCGGGAACCGGGGGCCACGCTGATTCGCCGGGAACGTGCTCTTGAACCACTCCGAACGTTCGACCGGTTCGGGTTCGTCCGAGTTGGTGAAGACGCCGAGGAGCGTCTTGCTCGGAAGGGAGTAGACGCGCACGGCTTTCATTTCGCCGGGGCCGAGGGTCAGGTTCAGGCGCATCCGTTCCGGGCTCGGATAGCCATTCAGGGAAAACGACAGTTCCGGCTTGTCCGCTGCCGATGCGGCCACGCTCGCGACAGCGACGAACAAAACAGCCAAAAGTCTGCTCCGTGCAGTCATGAAGGCATCCTTCCCGTTGCGTTTCAGGCAGTGTAGCAAGATCGCGCAGCTCCTTTGCCACAGTCAACGACGTGTCGCCGCGGCCGATATTACCGCCCCCAAAAGTCACGCCGGACGTCCCGGAACTTCGGGTAGCATCGGTCATCGAGAGATTCACCGTGGCCCCCATGACCCTGGACGCCGAGCGCGCGTCGCTGGTCGCTTTGAACGACCCGCGGCTGGCAGATCTGTTGCGCGCGGAAGGTGAAGACGCCGAGCGCGAGATCGAGCGGCTCATCGCCACGACCCGCACGGTGACGCAGGCCATCCTGGCCCGTCACGTGCGCGCGGGGACGCATTTCCGCCGCGAGGACGCGCAGGACGTCGAGGCCGTGATCCACCTCCGCCTCGTGCAGAAGCTGCGGGCCCTGGCCACCTCGCCCGCGGAGGCGATCCGGAACTTCCACGCCTACGCCGCCACGCTGACCTACAACGCGGTGAACGACCATCTGCGCAAGCAGTTCCCGGAGCGCGCCCGGCTGAAGACGCGGGTCCGCTACGCCGCCTCGCACGACCCGCGGCTGGCGATGTGGGTGGCCACCGAGGGGCTGCTGTGCGGGCTCGCCGAATGGCGGAGCCGCCACGACGCGGTGACCGAGCTGCCGCCGCGGGTCATCGCGCGCCTGGCCGGGCTCGATCGCGAGGACACGGCTGGAGCGCTGCTGGAGATCTTCGCCGCCACCGGCTCTCCCGTGCTCCTCGAGCCGGTCGTCGACGGGCTGGCGGAAGCGTGGGACGTCGTCGATCACGCCACGGCGTCGCTCGATCAGGTCCCGGAAGGTCTGCTGCAGCCGGCGCCGCACGACGACGTGCACTTCATGCGCGCGCTGTGGAAGGAGATCCAGGAACTGCGCCCGATGCAGCGCAAGGCGCTGCTGCTCAACCTCCGCTTCAGCGGCGAGACGAACGTGATCTCGCTGCTGGTGCTGGCCAGGATCGCCCGCTTCGACGAAATCGCCGCGGCGCTGGAGCTGACGCGCGCGGAGCTGACCGTCCTGTGGCGCGCGCTGCCGATGGAAGATGCGGCCATCGCCGAGCGATTCGGCCTCACCCGGCAGCAGGTCATCAACCTGCGCAAGTCGGCCCGGGAGCGCCTGGCCCGGAGACTGCGCCCATGAGCCATCTCTCCGACGAGCAGTTCCACCGCTTCGCCAGCGGCCAGCTCGACGACCGCGAGCTGGACGACGTGCTGCTGCACCTCGAGCGGTGCGAGCTCTGCGGCCGCGCCGGCCAGGCACGGGCGGCGGACGACCTCGCGTCGCTGCGCTCCGAGCTGATGACGGGCGAGACGCCGTCGCGCACGCGGGCCTGGTGGTGGGTGGCCGCGGCGGCGCTGGCGGCAGCCATCGCGGGAGTGGTCGTGCTGCGCGACGACCCGCCCGTGCGGCCGGAGCGCGTCGCACCGGTCGTGGTGCGGACGCCGCCGGAGGCGAAGCCCGGTGCGCTGAAGCCGGCCGCACCACCGGAGACCGCTCCGCGGTACGCGGATGCGGAATGGGGGCGGCTCGTCGCGCGCGCGGTGGCGACGGCGCGGCTTCCCTTCCCCGCCGATCTCGCGGCCCTGCAGGCGCCGGCGGACATCGTCCGCGGCTCGTCCGAGGCCATCGAGCGCGTGGCCCCGACGGGGATCGTCGTCGACGATGCGCGCCCGACCTTCACCTGGCCGGCGCGCGAGGGGACGCACACGGTCTCGGTGTTCGACGACACACGCGAAGTGATCCGCAGCGCGCCGCTGAAGCGCGCGCGCTGGACGCCCGATCGCGACCTGCCGCGCGGCCGCACGCTGAGCTGGCAGGTCGAGGTGACGCGCGACGGCGCCATCGAGACCATCCCCCGCCCTCCCGCGCCGCCGGCCCTCTTCCGCATCGCCGGCGCGGCCGAGCATCGCCAGCTCGAGCGCGCCCGCGCCGAGCACCCGAACGATTTCCTGCTCCACTCCGTCCTCTATGCGCGGGCCGGCATGCGCCGCGAGGCGCTCGAATCCCTGGAGCGCGCGGCGGCGGCCGACACCGCGGCCCGCCGGATCCTCGATCATGAAACCTCGCCTTAGCCTCGCGCTCCTGATCGCGCTCCTGGGCGCCTCCGCCGCCGTGGCCTCGCCGGTGGACGTGCTCCGCGCGCTGCAGCGCGCGCTTTACGCGGAGGACCGCGCCGCCGGCGACAGGACCCTGCTGCAAGCCCGGATCACCGACACGCGGGCGGCGCTGCTCGAGTTCCGCCAGAACGTCTTTTCCGCGCGCGTGCGCCGCTTCACCTCGCTCATCGAGCAGCGCAACCTCCGCACGCGCGGGCCGAGGGCGTGGAAGGGGAGATGCCCCAGCGATGAGTCGGGGATGATGCCGAGCGTCGTGGCATCGCGGAGGACCGGCGCCACAGGTCCGAGGAGCAGGTCGTACATCTCCGCCGCGGCTTCGTCGGAAGTGCGCGCCATCCGCCGGATCTACGGCGAGCGAAACAGCCGCGTGTACGTGGGAGACGACGCGCGGGAGAGCGTGCTCAAACGCGAGGCGCCGCGGCACGACGTCCTGCTCGAGGCACGGGAGATCGCGGAGCTGGAGCTCGATGCCGACCTGGCCGTCCTCTCCGCGTGCGAGACGGGGAAGGCCGAGGAGCTGAACGGCGACGGCGTGATCGGCCTGTCGTGGGCGCTGCTGGCGGCAGGGGCGCGGACGACGGTGGTCAGCCAGTGGAAGGCGCAGTCCGCGGCCACGGCCACGCTGATGATCGAGCTCCACCGCCGCCTGGCGCGCGGCATGTCGAAGGCGCAGGCGCTGCGCGAGGCGCAGCTGGCCGTGCGCGCGCAGCGCGCGTACCGCCATCCCTTCTACTGGGCGCCGTTCGTGGTCATCGGTGCGCCATGAGGATGGCGCTCGCGATTGCATTGCTGGCCGTATTGCCCGTCGCGGCGACGCCGGTCGACACCGTACGCGAGCTCTTCACGCGATACGCCGCGGGTGATGCGCGCGGCGCCGCGGCGTTGTTCGTCGACGGCGAGGCCTTTCTGCGCCAGCACGGGCGGCGGCTGGAGCGCCGCTGCATGCGCCTCGAGGCACTGACGGTCCACGCCGATCCGCACGACCCGTCGCGGATCGAGACCGCGCAGACGCTCGCGCTCCGTGCCGGCGATTCGCCGGAGTGGCTGGAGACGGCACGCTCGCGGTTCACGCTGCAGCACGACGGCACGGCCTGGCGCATCGCCGCGTGGGCCTCGCGCGACGCCGAGGCGATCGAGCAGTTCGGCGGAGCGATCGCGGACGTGCCCGTGGGGCAGACCACGACCGTCGTGCGCCTGCTGGCCACGCGCTCCGTCGAGATGGCCAACCAGCGCCGGCTCGAGGAGGCGCTCGCGCTCAGCGATGCCGCGATGCGCATCGCCGGCCGCCTCGGCGATCCCGGGTCGTTGGCCGCGGCGGCAGGCGCGCGCAGCGTCGTGCTCCGCATCGTGCGCATGACGGAGCTCGAGCCGTCCGTCGAGCTCGCGCACGAGGCCGTGTCGATGGCCGAGGCCAGCGGCGACCCCGATCTCATCGCCCGCGCGCTGTACCGCCTCGTGCGCGCGCTGGAGTCGCTCGACGGCATTCCCGACCTGGAAGCCATGCAGCGCGCCATGTCGCTGGCCGGGCAGCTGGAGGATGCGTCGCTCGCGCCGCTCCTGGCCACGCATCTCAGCCGCGCCTTCGAGATGCGCAGCGCCTCCCGCGAAGCGTTCCACTACGCCACGCTGGCCGTGCAGTACGCGGGGGAGACCAGCGACGCCTCCGCGCGCATCAACGCGGCGGCGATCATGGCCGGCAACCATATCGCCATCGGCAACCTTCGCGTGGCCATGCGCCATTACCAGATCGTGCGCGACCTCTCGCGCGAGGCCGGCTTTCCCGGCTCCGAGGCGGTGGGCATCGGCGGCATGGCCATGTGCGCGGGGACGAGGGAAGAGAGCATCCGCATCGTCGAGGACGGCCTGCGCACGGTCCTCGGGCCCGACCGCGAATGGCTGCTGCGGACCCACGCCGGCCTGCTCAACGCCGCCGGCCGGTATCGCGAGGCCGCGCGGAGCCTGGAGGAAGCGGTGGCCGTCCTGCCGCCCGACGCGGAAGCGCGCCAGAACGTCTCCATCGTGCGGGCGTCCATCGCCGAGAGCGCGTCCGACTATGAGGCCGCGCTGCGGCATCTGGACGAGGCCCGCGGTCCGAACGTGGTCTTCGATCGCGACGCGCGCCGGCGGCGCGCCGAGCTCCTCTCCTGCCTCGGCCGCCGCGACGAGGCGCGCACACTGCTCGAGGAGCTCACCGCCGAGCTCCAGTCCGTGCCCGTCCGCGAGCCGCGGCGGCTGCTCTTCGCCAGCGACGACCTGGCGCAGCAGCGGCTGCTGGTGCGCGTGCTGCTCGACAGCGCCGACGTGTACGGCGCGCTGGAAGCCGCCGAGCAGATGAAGGCCCTGTACCTGCGGAACGCGCTCGAGAACAAGGGAGCGGGCCACCCCGGCACGATGACCGCGCCGGAGCGGCAGCAGGAGTCGGCGCTGGAGAGCCGCCTGCGCACTCTGCAGCGCGAGCTGTACACGAACCACCGCCCCGGCGTGGACCGGGCCACCCTCCGCAACCAGCTGGCCGACGCGCGCGCGGCGCTGATCGAGTTCCGCCAGCACGTGTTCTCCACGCGCCCCCCGGACGCCGGGACGGCCCTTCCGCGCCGGACGCTGGACGTCGACGCGCTGCCGCCGCATCTCGATGACGTGACGTTCCTGGTATATGTCGGCCAGCGCGAGAGCACGTTCGTCTTCGCCGTCGCGGCGAAGCGCGGCGGCCGGCGTACCGTGACCGTGCATCCGGTCCGCATCGGCGAGCGCGACCTGGCCGCGCGCGTGCGCCGCTTCACCTCCCTCATCGAGCAGCGCAACCTCCGCAGCGACGAAGCCTCGGCGGAGATGTACGACCTGCTCCTGGCCCCGCTCGCGCCGGTCCTGCGCGAGGCGAAGACGCTCGGCATCATCCCCGACGCGTCGCTCTGGCATCTCCCCTTCCACGCCCTGGCCCCGCGAGGCGGCGCGCCGCTGATCGAGAAGGTGCCGGTGTTCTACGCGCCGTCGCTGGGCGTCCTCGCGGCGGCCGGACCGGCGCGCGCGGCGAGCCGCGTCCTGGCCATGGCCAATCCGCTCGTCGGCGCGAAGACCGCGTCGCTCTACCGCTCGGGCACGCCCGACGCCGTGACCGGGCCGATCCCCGAGGCGGAATCGGAAGTGCGCGCCATCAGCAGGATCTACGGCGAGGCGCACAGCCGCGTGTACGTCGGCAGCGAGGCGCGGGAGAGCGTGCTGAAACGGGAGGCGCCGCGCTACGACGTCCTGCATATCGCCACGCACGGCCTCATGCACCAGCAGGCGCCGATGTTCTCGTCCCTGCTCCTGACCACGACGCCCGATGAGGCCGACGACGGCCTGCTCGAGGCGCGCGAGATCGCGGAGCTGGAGCTCGACGCCGACCTGGCCGTCCTCTCCGCGTGCGAGACGGGGAAGGCCGAGGAGCTGAACGGCGACGGCGTGATCGGCCTGTCGTGGGCGCTGCTGGCGGCCGGCGTACGGACGACGGTGGTCAGCCAGTGGAAGGCGCAGTCCGCGGTCACGGCCACGCTGATGATCGAGCTCCACCGCCGCCTGGCCCGCGGCCTGTCGAAGCCGCAGGCGCTGCGCGAGGCGCAACTGGCCGTGCGCGCCCAGCGCGCGTACCGCCACCCGTTCTACTGGGCCCCGTTCGTGGTCATCGGCGCGCCGTAAGTCTGGAGTGCGGCAGCGCCAGCTGCCGCTCTCCAATGCCGCAGCGCCAGCTGCGGCTGGCGCATAGAGAGCGGCAGCTGGCGCTGCCGCACTCCAGATTAAATACTCCTCCCCACCGCCGGCACGATGATCCGCAGCTCGTCCATCAGCCGGCCGAACTGTTCGGGGTAGAGCGACTGCGGTCCGTCGCACACCGCTTTTTCCGGGTCGTGATGCACCTCGATCAGGAGGCCGTCGCCGCCGGCGGCCACAATGGCCCGGGCCAGCGGCATGACCTTGTCGCGGCGGCCCGTGGCGTGGGAGGGATCGCCGACGATGGGAAGGTGCGAGAGCTTGTCGATGACCGGGATCGCGGAAATGTCGAACGTATTGCGCGTATACGTCTCGAACGTGCGGATGCCGCGCTCGCAGAGGATGATGTCGTAATTACCGCCGGCCATGATGTATTCGGCCGCGAGCAGCCATTCCTGGATCGTGGCGGACATCCCGCGCTTGAGCAGGACCGGCTTGCGCACCTGCCCCAGCGCGCTCAATAGATTGAAATTCTGCATATTGCGCGCGCCGACCTGCAGGATGTCGACGTACTCGAGCATCTTTTCGATCTGGCTGATCTCCATGACCTCGGAGACCGTGGCCAGGTCGAACTCGTCGCCGGCGGCGCGCAGGAGCTTCAATCCCTCCACGCCCATGCCCTGGAACGCGTACGGCGAGGTGCGCGGCTTGTACGCGCCGCCGCGCAGGACGCGCGCGCCGCTGCGGGCCACGCGGCGGGCGGTCTCGAAGAGCTGCGTCTCGCTCTCGATCGTGCAGGGGCCGGCCATGCACACGACCCGGTCGCCTCCGATCTCCACGCCGCGCGCCTTGACGACGGTCTTGTGCGGGCGGAAGGTGCGGCTGGTGAGCTTGTACGGCTCGCTGACGCGCACCGCCTCCTGCACGGAATCGAACAATTCGAACTCGCGCGGGTCGAGCTCGTCGACGCGGCCGACGATGCCCAGGACCGTCTGGTCCGCTCCTGTCGACCGGTGAACGTCGAAGCCGCGCGCGATGAGCTCTCCCATCACGTGCTCGATGTGCGGCTCGGGGGCGTGTTTCTGCATGACGATGATCATTGATGGCTCCTTGCAGGCTGCGCGCTTTCGCGCTCGACTCTTCGGGATTCGTCGATGATGCGCTCCCACAAACGGCGGATGGCTTCGCCGTGCAGCGGGCCCGCGGAGGCCGCCTCGACGCGCGCGAGCACTTCCTTCTCGCGCTCGGGGGCGTAAATGGGGAGGGCCAGATGGCCTTTGATCTCGCCGATCTCCACGGCGTATTTCGCGCGCTGATTGAGGAGCTTGACCAGCACCTCGTCCACGCGGTCGATGGCGTCGCGGAGTCGCGTCAGCTCGGCCTGGGCGTCGGTCTCGTTCATCGACAAAAAACCTCTTGCCCGTTGCGGGAAGAGGTCGTCGAAGTGCCGTTGCCGGTATGCGCCCCTTCTCGCGTCGGGGCGTATGGATGCCCCGCGCTATGTGTAATAGCGGTAATAGAACGCGGAGAAGCGCGGAGCGGTCATTGAGGAGGACAGGGTAGCACGGTACACTCCCGTGGCCAATGTCCCCCTCCGCACAACGGTGCGCCGTGCATTTCGAGCGGCACGCGTTCGCGCGCTGCATGACCTGCGCGAAGACGCTCTGTCAGGAGTGCGCCACGCAGTGGGACGGCATCTGGCACTGCGCGGCCTGTCTGGGCGTCAAACGGGGAGCGAAGGTCGAGCGCTCGCCCGTGTTCTCGTGGATCGCGGTGGTGATCGTCTCCGCGGTGCTGCTCTTCACCGGCGCGCGGCTGATGGTCTGGACGGCCGCCGTCCTCGCGGGTCTCTTTTGATCCGGTCGCCGCTCTCCATCACGTCCGTTCTCGACGAGTCGACGGAGGTCGTGGCCATGACGGCCGCGCCGTGGGCGGGGCTGCTGGCCCTGACCGCGCTCCCCTATCGATTCCTGCAGGCGCTCTTCCTCGATCAGCTCCTGGAAGTCGGCTCCGCCGCCTCGCAGTACGGCAATCTGCTCGGCGGGACGGCCAATCTCATCGTCTGCTCGATCCTGGTCGCGCTGTGGGGACGCGCGGTCTACGCGCGCGCATGCCGCCTGGCGCTCAGCCGCGGCACGGCGCCCGGCCGCGAGACGTGGCGCGTCCCGGCCGCCGCGCTGGCGAGCTACGTCCTCACCTCTTCGGCCGTGCTGCTGGGCGCCTATCTAAGCATCTTCACCTGCCTCGGCATCTTCGTCGTGGCCGTCTTCGCCGGGCTGGCCATCGGCACCATGGAGCTGAACGAGCGCGTCAGCCTCCTGCAGCCGTTCCGCCTCATCGGACGGCACGCGCGCGTGCTGCTGCTCCTCGGCCTGGTGCTGGTCTTCTTCTGCGGACTCCTGGTCGCGTTCGTGAACCTCGCCGCCGCATTCGGCCTGGCGATCTGGGCCGCGGGCGCGATCGGCGGCTTCGACGCCCCGAACTGGCAACTGCTCTTCAGCGCCGGCAATCGCCGCTTCATGCTGCTCATGATCGCCGGCGCGTTCGTGCTCGTCGAGCCGTTCTGGATCGCCGCCAACGTCGTGTTCGTGCGCAAGGCCGGCGCGGAAGAGCGGGGCGACGACCTCCGCGCCTGGTTCGAGGAACTGAGGCGGGCGTCATGAAGCGCCGCAAGCACAGCGGACCGCCGGCGTCCCCGCCGGCTGTCTGTGACGACGTCCCGCCGTCACTCCCCCAGGGCCGCAGGCGGGACGCCTGCGGAGACAGCCGGCGGGACGCCGGCGGTCCACTGTGGCGGCGCTCCGCTTTCTTCCTCTTGATGCTCCTCCTCGCCACCGGCGCGCAGGCGATGCCGGTCACGGAATACGTCGGCCGTCTCGAGCTGATCGACTCGATGCTCGCGCAGAACGGGCTGCCCCCGGCGAAGGTCGAGGCGCGCGACCTCCTGGGGAAGGAGATCACGTGGTCGCGCGGCAAGTTCACGGCCGACGCCTCGGTGCTGCAGCCGATCATCGACGCAACGCACGCCGAGGGGCCGCACCGCGCGCGGCTGATGGTCACCATCGTCGAGCTGCGCCGCGTCAGCGGGATGGAATCCGCGCGCGGCGACCGCAAGCTGCTCGAGCGCATCGCCGCCGAGCAGGAGGCGCCCGAGCTGCCGAAGGGCGGCGCCATCCCGACGAAGCTGGAGGCCGACGCGCCGCTGCTCGAGCGCGTGGCCGAGGCCTTCGCGGAGATGATCGAATGGCTCCGCGAGTGGCTCCGCAAGCTCCTCGAGTGGCTGTTGGACCTCCTGCCGCGCCGCCGCCTGAACGAGAGCGGCGCCTCGCTGGCCACGCGGTGGATCGTCTTCGGCGTGGTGGCGCTGATCCTCCTCCTCCTGCTGATGCTGGCCGTCAACGTGCTGCGCCGCTCGCGCGCCGTAACGGCAACCGTCGAGACGAGCACACCCCTCGGGTCGAAGGCGGATGAAGACCCGCTCTCGCGCGGCGCGTCGGAGTGGGAGCGCTACGCCGGCGAGCTGGCGCGCGCGGGCCGCTACCGCGAGGCCATCCGCGCCTGGTACCACGCCGTGCTCGTCACCAGCTACGCCGCCGGCATCCTGCACTTCCGCAAGGGACGCACGAACTGGGAGTACGTGGCCTCGCTGGCGCCGACGGTGGAGTGGCGGGGGGAGATGATCGAGCTGACGCGCCGCTTCGAGCGCGAGTGGTACGGCTCGGAGCAGAGCACGCAGGAGGCGCTGGACGAGTGCGGCGAGCGTGCCGCCGGGATCATCGGGACGCTGCGGGGGGCCACGTGAGACGGGCCGCGCCGCTGCTGTTCGCCATCGCCGCGTTCTTCGCCCTGGGCATCCTCTGGATCGTCACGGACCGCCGCGCCTCGGAGCGCGTGTACGACGACTATTCGTCCGCGAACACGTCGCCGAAGGGACTCTCGCAGGCGGCGGCCTATCTCGCGCGCCGCGGCAAGTCGGAGATGCTGACGCGCGCCGTCCCGGACGCCGGCCTGGAGCGGAATGCCGTGGTGTTCCGCATCACCCACGAGCTCCCGATCTTCTACGATCCCGAGGCACTCGACGAGAAGCAGGTCGGTCCGCCGCGGCCGCAGGAATCGCCGCTGCTCAGCGACGCGGAGGACGCGTTCGTGCGCCGCGGCGGCCGCATGGTCATCGGCGCACACCTCGGCGCGCTGCCGACCCGGACGCCCGCGCAGAACAAGGCCGTGAAGGTCTTCCCGCTCTGGCCGGGCATCGACACGCTGGCCATCGCGGAGAAGAGCAGCGCGTTCCGCAGGCTGCGGCCGCGCATGCACGCCGTGTTCGTGGCCGGCTCGGACGCGATCGTGGCGCGCGAGCGCCTCGGCGAGGGCGACGTCTTCGTCATCGCCTGGCCGGAGATCTTCCGCAACGACCTGCTGTCGCGCGAGCACCATCTGGCGCTGCTGGCCGCGCTGGCGGGGAAACGCCCGGTCTACTTCGACGAAGTGCCGCACGGCATCGTCACGGGCGACGGCGCGCTGGAGCTGATGAAGGAGTGGAACCTCGGTCCGTTCCTGGTGCTGCTGGCCGTCGTCGCGCTGCTGATCTTCTGGCGCGCGTCGCGCCGCGTCGGCCCTCCCGAGGATGAATACCGCGAGACGAGGTCCGACGCCATCGACCTCGTGCACTCGCTGGCCGCGCTGTACAAAGACGTCACCAGCGACTCCCAGGCCCTCGCCCTCTACCACGACTCCCTCACGCGCACGGTCGCGCACACGAGCGGCCTGCGCGGCGACGCGCTCCGCGCGCGGGTGGAGGAGTTGACGGGGGGGAGGCGGACGATGGAAGCGATCAATGAAGGATTTGAAAGACTGAAGGCTCATAGGCTCACAGGTGCACAGGCTCACAGGAAGGCTATGAGCCTGTGAGCCTCTGAACCGCTGAGCCCTGGAGGAACGATGCAAACCATCACCACCATCTCCACCCGCTTCGCCGCGCTGCGGGAGCAGCTCGACCGGGTGATCATGGGACAGGAGCGCGTGAAGATGCTGGCCATCACGTCGCTGATCGCCGGCGGGCACATGCTGCTCGAAGGCGTGCCCGGCACCGGCAAGACGCTGCTCGCGCTGACGCTGGCCCGGCTGTTCGGCTGCCGCTTCCGGCGCATTCAGTTCACGCCGGACCTGATGCCCTCGGACCTGGTCGGCGCGAATGTCTTCAACCAGAAGACGCAGGAGTTCGCGTTCCGCGCCGGGCCGGTCTTCACCGACATCCTCCTGGCCGACGAGATCAACCGCACGCCGCCGCGCACGCAGGCCGCGCTGCTCGAGTCGATGCAGGAGAACGCGGTCACGGTCGACGGCTCGCGCTACAAGGTCTCGCCCATCTTCACGGTGTTCGCCACGCAGAACCCGGTCGAGTTCGAGGGGACGTATCCGCTCCCCGAGGCGCAGAGGGACCGGTTCCTGTTCAAGATCAACATCGACTTCCCGGAGGCGGACGACGAGTCGCGCATGCTCGAGCAGTACGCGGCCGGGCATCGCCTGCACGACGAGATCGTCGCGTCGCTGCAGCCGGTGATCACGGGCGAGGAGCTGCTGCAGGCGCGGCGCACGGTGGCCACCGGCGTGCGCGTCGAGCCGCACATCATCCGCTACATCCAGGAGCTCGTCTCGCGCACGCGGCGCGATGAGTCGGTGCAGATCGGCGCCGGGCCGCGCGCGTCGCTGGCGCTGCTCGAGGCCAGCCGCGCCACCGCGGCGCTGGAAGGGCGCGACTACATCACGCCGGACGACGTGAAGTCGCTGGTCGGCCCCGTCGTCGCCCACCGCATCACGCTCAGCCCCGAGGCGGAGATGGAGGGACTGGCGCTGGAGGATCTGCTGCGGCGCATTTTCGATCAGGTGGAGGTACCGAGATGAGTTGCTGGTTGCTGGTTGCTGGTTCAAGGCAATGCATGTGACCGCACCAGACAGCACAACGAACCAGCAACATAGCAACCAGCAACCAGATCATGCGCCCCGGCCCGCTCCTGATCCGCCTCGCCGCGCTGCTCGCGGCCGCATCGCTGCTCATCGCGGTGGTACCGGAGGTGGTGTGGGCGATCGCGGGCGCGGCGGCGCTGCTCTTCCTGGCCGCGATCGTCGAGGCGCTGCTGCTGCGGCGCATCGTCTTCACCATCGAGCGGCAGCCGAAGCTGGCCGTGCCGCTGGACGAGCGCGAGAACGTCGTCGTGCGGGTCACGACCAGCTCGCGCCGTCCGCTGCGGCTGCTGCTCCGCCAGCGCTGGCCGGAGCTCGTGGAGCCGCGCTCGAGCGTCGTGCACGCGCTCATCCGCGCGGGCGAGGTGCTGGCCGTCGAGCTGCAGCCGCGCGGCATCACCCGCGGCACCGCCACCGTCGAGCCGGTCTTCATCGCCGCCACGATGCGCGGGCTCGTGGAGCGGATCGTGCCCGCCGGCGACTCCTCCACGCTCCACGTGCTGCCCAACCTCCACGCCGTGGCGCGCATGCACCAGCGGCTGAACACGTACGCGCTCCGCTCCCTCGGCGCGCGCCAGTCGCCGCGCGTCGGCAAGGGACGCGACTTCGACCGGCTGCGCGACTACGTCCGCGACGACGACTACCGCGACATCGCCTGGAAAGCCTCCGCGCGCCACGGACGCCTGATCGTCCGCGAGTTCCGCACCGAGCGCAGCCAGGACATCCTCCTCTGCCTCGACCAGGGACACCGCATGGCCGCGCGCGTGGAGCAGGTCACGCGGCTCGATCACGCCGTGAACGCCTCGGTGCTGATCAGCTACGTCTGCAACCGCATGGAGGACAAGACCGGCATCGTGGCCTTCGACACCGCGGTGGACAAGGGCCTCCCCACCGGACGCGGCGCCGCGCACCTCCGCGCCATCACGGCCTACGTGACGGGACTCGAGGCCGCGTACCGGCACACCGACTACCTGGCCCTGGCCGCGAGCCTGCGCCGCCGCCTGCACCACCGGACGCTGATCCTGATCCTGACCGTCCTCCCCGAGCGCGAGGAGCGCTTCGACCTCCTGCGCGCCGTGGACATGCTCGCGCCGCAGCACCTCCCGCTCTTCGTGACCCTCAGCGACCGCGACCTCCGCGCACAGGCGGAGCTCCTGCCGTCGAACGCGAAGGAGCTCTCCCGCACCCTCGTGGCCCGCGACCTCTGGCTCGGCCGCGCCGAGCTGACCCGCGAGCTGCGCGCCCGCGGCGCGATGGTGGTGGAGTCGACGGCCACGGACTGGGGAGTGGACGCGGTGAATGCATACATCGACATCAAACGGAGACAGATGCTGTGAGCCACCATGTCATCCTGAGCCGCGCAGACGGCGAAGGATCCCCCGCAGACGGAGCGCGTCTCGTGCAGCCGGGAGGGGATCCTTCGCCGTCTGCGCGGCTCGGGATGACAGCGGAGACCCCATGAATATCGAACGCTTTCTCGCCGAACGCCGCGAAGTCTGGAACCAGCTCGAGGCCCTGCTCAAGCGCGCCGAGGAGGTGGAGCTGTCACGGGACGAGATGCACGAGCTGGTGGGGCTGTATCGCCGCACCTGCTCGGACCTCAACCGCGCACGCTCGTACACGGCCAATCCGGAGATCCTCGGGCCGCTCAACCAGCTCACCGGGCGCGCGTACCGCTTCATCTATCGCGCCTCGCACGACACAGCCATCTGGGCGACCTTCGTGAAGCTCCTCACGCGCGAGATCCCGGCGGCCTTCCGCAAGGAGCGCGCGGCGGTGCTCGTCGCGGCGGCGGCATTCCTGGCCGGGATCGTCTTCGGGTCGCTGGCCATCCTGGTCGACCCGGCCAACGGGCGGCGCCTCGTCCCGGCGCAGTTCTTCACCGAGAGCCCGCAGGAGCGCGTGGAGAAGATCGAGCGCAACGAGGAGCGCATCGACAACATGGAGAAAGCGATGCACTTCGGCGCGTCGCTCTACACGCACAACATCCGGGTGACGTTCCTGGCCTTCTCCCTGGGCGCGCTGACGATCGTCATGGGACTGGTGGTCCTCTTCTACAACGGCGTGATCATCGGCGCGGTGGGCACGATGTACGTGCTCGACGACGTCTCGGTCTTCTTCTTCGCCTGGGTCGGGCCGCACGGCGCCCTGGAAGTGCCGGCCATCATCTTCGGCGGCGCGGCCGGCCTGGTGGCCGGCCGCGCGCTGCTCCTGCCGGGCGACCTCTCCCGCGGCGCGTCGCTGCGGCGCGTGCTCCCCTCGCTGTGGCGGATGATGATCGGCGCCGCGCTGACGCTCGTCCTGGCCGGCCTGATCGAAGGATCGTTCTCCCAGTACTCGGCGAAGACCATCCCTTATCCGATCAAGATCTCCGTGGCCGCGCTGCTCTTCACGGGATTGATCTCGTATCTCTTTCTGCGGCGGACCCAGGACGCATGAACGAAGTCACGATCACGACCCCCGAGCACGTCCCGATCCGGCTGGAGCCGGCGGGCGCGGGGAGCCGCTTCCTGGCGACGCTGATCGATTTCTTCATCGTCTCGGCAGTGAGCTCGGTCGGGGGATTTCTCTTCGGCGTGACGCTGTCGAGGGGCATCGCCATGGCCCTGACCATCACCCTCAATTTCGTCCTGACCTGGGGATGGCACGTCTTCTTCGAAGTGCGCAAGCAGGGGCGCACGCCGGGCAAGCGCGCGCTGCGGCTGCGCGTGATCGACGCGCGCGGGCTGCCGGTGTCGCTGTATCAGTCGCTGGTGCGGAACATCGTCCGGGCCATCGACTTCGCCCCCGCCTTTTACGGCTTCGCCGCCCTGGCCACGATGGTCACGGCCTCGCGCCGCCGCCTCGGCGATCTCGTGGCCGACACGCTGGTCGTGCGCGACGCCCAGGCGCTCACCTACAAGGGACAGTTCGCCTCCGACCGCCGCCACAACACGCTGCGCACGCCGCGCGTGCTGCGCCTCGTGCGGCACAAGATCAGCCTCGAGGAGCGCGAGTTCCTGCTCACCCTCTCCCTCCGCGCCGACCGCATGTCCCCCGAGGCGCGCTACGACCTGATGGAGGAAGTGGCCGCCTTCTACCGCCAGGAGCTGGGACTGGAGGCCGACTCGCTCAGCGGCGAGAATTTCGTCCGCGACCTCACGGCGGTTCTCTTCAATCCCCAAGAACGGTAGGATGACGGCAGTCCAGAATTCGGGGAGAGAACCATGATCTGTCGGAACCACGTCGACGTCTCTGAAGGCGTGCGCCGCTGCGCGCGGTGCGGCGGAACGTTCTGCAGCAATTGCCTGGTCGGCATCGGCGGCCAGTCGTACTGCGCGGGGTGCAAGACCGAGCAACTGCTCGACGCGCGCTCGGGCGTCGACCGGTCGCGGCTCAACTACACGACGGTCCTGAAACGCTTCGGGGGAATGTTGCTGGACAACCTCGTCCTGTCCGTCCCGAACATCATCTTCATCGTCATCATCCTCGTCGCCACCGGCGCGTTCACCGATCCGGATAAGGCGGGTCTCTGGATCCAGCTCGTCAACATCCCCGCGATCGGGCTGGCCATCACGTATGAGGCGCTGATGCTCTCGCTGAAGAACGGCCAGACGCTCGGAAAGATGGCGGTCGGCGCCCGCGTGGTGCGCCCCGACGGCTCGCGCATCTCGACCGGACAGGCCTGGGGACGCGCGGCCATGCGCACCGTGCTCGGATGCCTGGTCATCCTCGACTACCTCCCCGCCCTTTTCACCGAGGAGAAGACGACGCTCCACGACATGATCGCGGGCACACGCGTGGTCGACGTCTACTGACGTGAGCGCGAACTACAACGGCCCGCAGTGCCCGCACTGCAGCACGCCGCTGGATGCGCCGGCCATTCACCCCGGCACCATCCACTGCCCGTCGTGCATGCGCACCTTCGAGGCCACGCCGTTCCAGCCGCGCGCGGTGCGCCACGAGGCGGTGCCGGTGGTCACGGAAACGCCCGACGGCGTGGCCGCCGCGTGTGCGAACCATGCCGGGAACGCCGCCGTGACGAGCTGCCAGCGCTGCGGACTGTTCATCTGCGCGCTCTGTGAGATGAACACCGGCACCGGCACGTTCTGCCCGTCGTGCTACGAGCGCGTGCGCACCGAGACGCTGGACAGCGGTGCGCGCTACCGCGACTACGCCAGCATGTCCATCTCCGGCGCGGTCTTCGGGCTGCTCTGCTGGCTCATCCCCGTCGGACCGTTCGTCATCTACTGGGGGTGGAAGGGCATCCAGCAGCGGAAGAGCGAGGGAACGCGTCCGGTGGGGCCGATCGTGGCCATCGTGCTCGGCGTCCTCTCGACGCTGCTCATGCTGGCCGGCTACGTGAGCATGATCGTGGCGATGGTGAAGGCATGACCGATCGCACGCTCCTGCACCGCTCGCGCACGCTCCTCGGCACGGACGCGACGTTTGTCACGGCGGACGGGATCGACGTCGACTCGAGCCAGAACTACGAGGTCATCCGCCGCCGCGTCTTCTTCGACGACGTGGCCCTGGTGACGCTGCACCGCGAGCGCGGCCTGGCCTTCCTGCTCACCACCGGCGCGTTCGGGACGTTCTTCCTGGCCATGGCCATTTTCGTCGTGGCCATCAACGTGGAGGCATGGGAGGTGGCGCTGCCGTTCTTCATCCTCGGCGCGCCGGCGTTCCTCGCCTTCCTGCTGCGCCTGGCCATGGGCCGGGCCGTGGTGACGGTGTGGGGACGCCGCTCGCGCGCGGTGCTGCGCTTCGGCGTCTTCCGCTCGGGCAAGGCGCGGCGGGTGTACGGGAAGATCTGCTCGGCCGTGCGCCGCGCGCAGAGTGGAGCGGCGGGCTTCAGCCCGCCAGAATCTCCCGCACGACCGCTCCCGGCGGACGTCCCTCTCCCACCGCCCGCACAATAGCGCTGCCGACGACGATGGCGTCGCACCGCTCGCGCAGCAGCTCGTAGTGCTCGTGCCGCGAGATGCCGAAGCCGACCGCGATCGGCTTGCGCAGCTTCCCCCGCACTTCGTCGAGACGCTCGAGCAGCGCGGGATCGAGCTCCTTCCGTGCGCCCGTCACGCCCGTCGTGGAGACGTAGTAGACGAAGCCGTCGCTGGCCTTGTCGACGGTTTTGATGCGCGCATCGGTGGAGGTCGGCGCGAGGAGGAACACGCAGCCGAGGCTTTGCGCGTGCAGGGCGTCGCGCAGCTCTTTCGCGACCTCGGGAGGGAGGTCGGTGAGCAGCAGCGAGTCGATGCCGGCCGCCTTTGCGTCGGCCGCGAATCGCTCCGAGCCGTAGCGCATGACGGGATTGATGTAGGAGAAGGCGATGAGCGGGATCTCGCTCTTCGCGCGGATGCTCCGCGCGATCTCGAAGACGTGGTTTGTGGTCGTCCCCTTCGCCAGCGCGCGCTGCGCCGCCGCCTGGATGACCGGCCCGTCGGCGATCGGATCGGAGAACGGGATGCCCAGCTCGATCGCGTCCGCGCCCGCGGCTTCCAGCTCTTCGACGATGCGCACCGTGTCGCCGTCGCCGCAGGTGACGTAGGCGATCAGGCCGCATCTTCGTTCCGCGCGCAGCCGCTCGAAAAGACGATTCACGCGGTTCGAGCGATGAGTGATGAGCGATGAGCGATGAGCCTTCTCTTCAGAGCTCATCGCTCATCGCTCCTCGTTCATCGCTGCGATTTGCGGCACGTCCTTGTCCCCTCGTCCCGAGAGGTTCACCACCGTCACGCCGGTCGAGCCGTTGCGCAGCAGCCAGCCGAGGGCGTGCGATGACTCCAGCGCCGGGATGATCCCCTCGCTCTCGCTCAGCTTGTGAAAGGCCTCCAGCGCCAGCGCGTCGTTGCAGTCGTGATATTCGACGCGCTTGATCTCCTGCAGGTGCGCGTGCTCCGGTCCGATGGAGGGGTAGTCGAGGCCCGCGGAGATGGAGTGCGTCTCCGCGATCTGGCCGAACTCGTCCTGCAGGACCATCGACCGCGTGCCGTGCAGCACGCCGAGGGCGCCGCCGGAGAAGCGCGCGGCATGCTCGCCGAGCTGCGGGCCGCGTCCGCCCGCCTCCACGCCGACCAGCTTGATCGAAGGATGCTTGAGCATTTCGTAGAAGAGGCCGATGGCGTTCGAGCCGCCGCCCACGCACGCGATGGCCACGTCGGGCAGGCCGCCCGTTTTCCTGCGCAACTGCGCGAGAGCCTCGCGTCCGATGACGGATTGAAAGTCGCGGACGATCATCGGATACGGATGCGGGCCGAGGACCGAGCCGAGGATGTAGTGCGTGGTGCGCACGTTGGTCACCCAGTCGC
>Ga0196976_1000163_pt1 | contig 45044 bp, 43 predicted proteins | sample S3v_513CmetaG_FD_148644 | JGI IMG/M metagenome (GOLD analysis project Ga0196976, IMG submission 148644) | Soil microbial communities from Anza Borrego desert, Southern California, United States - S3+v_5-13C | ecosystem: Environmental > Terrestrial > Soil > Desert | place: USA: California... | reverse complement strand
CTCGGTGCCGACGTCGAGACGCGACTTCTCCAGGAAGAACAGCACGTTCTGGATCCACCAGACGCGCAGGTTGCCCGGAAAGCCGGGATGGGCGAGCAGTCCGATCGCCGTGCCGGCGAAGGCCGCGGCGGGGAGCTTCCAGTCGCGGTCGATGAGGAACCAGAGCGCGGCCAGCCCGAGGACGACGTGGAAGGCCGTGTACGACAGCGCGAAGAGCGCGGCGATGGCCCCGATCCAGACGTAGCGCTTGCGCGACGCCGCGGCGATCAGCGCCAGGAGCAGCAGCAGCGCGAGCAACTCGGGGCGGAGGCGGATCAGCCGGAAGGTCATCATCGGCGCCGCGGCGTAGAGCCACAGCGGCACGAGCACGCTCCACCACCCGGCGGTGCGCGCGGCGAAGCCGGTGATGCTCGCCGCCACGGCCGCGTTCAGCAGCGCCAGCGCCAGCCGTCCGCCCGTCGCGGCGTCCGCCCAGGTGAACGGCACCAGGAGCCAGTGAAAGCCGAGCTCCTTGTCGCCGAACGTCCGGCCGAGCACGCTGAAGCGCGCCCACGGCAGCGCGTCGGGATAGCCGTTCGCGGCGAATTCGCGCGCCACGGCGAGGTGATAGTACGAGTCGGCGTCGGGAATCGAGGGGGCCGCGAGAAAGAGAAAAGCGAAGAGGAAAAACGACGCGGCGAACACCGCCAGCGGCGGCAAAGCTCTCACCGCGACAGACTACACCCGTCCCACGCGAGGCGCTTCCGCCGCGCGCATGGCCATCATGGCCGCCCCTTCGACGGGCGAGTGCCTCGGCTGGATGAGCGTCGCGCCGGGGGCGTCGCGGTTGAGGCGGAGGCGCATGGGGCTGAGCAGCAGCTCGCCCGCGTGGAACGCGCCGCCGACGTAGGCGACGGGGAACTCGGTGTCGGTCATGTGCAGCTTGCGGGCGATGGCCAGCACGCACTCGGCGAGCTCCGCGCCGCCGCGGGCGAGGATGTCGCGGGCCACGTCGTCGCCCGCCTCCGCGGACTCGATCACCAGCTTGCCGTAGCGGGCGATGTCGTCGACGTGCGTCTCCGTGGCGTACACGAAGTGCGGCAGGTCCTCGGGGCGGCACATCTCGTACTCGTTGCAGAGCAGGTCGGTCATGCGCGTGGCGTAGCCGCGGCCGTCGTGCGCGCGCACGATCGCGGAGAGTCCCTCGCGCGCGATCCAGAAGCCGCTCCCTTCGTCGCCGAGGGTGGGGCCCCAGCCGCCGGCGCGCCCTTCGGCGCCCATGGAGTTGCGGCCGAACGCCACCGAGCCGGTGCCGGAGATCACCACGATGCCGGCCTCGAAGCCAACCGCGCCGGTGAGGGCGATGCGGGCGTCGGTGTCGACGATGAAGTTGCCGCGGGGGAAGAAGACGCGCAGCGCCTCGATGACTTTCTCGCGATGGATGGGGTGATCGGAGCCGGCGATGCCGCAGTAGGCGTACTCGACGTCCTTGATGGCGATGCCGGCCTCGACCAGGGCCATGTTCACCGCGCGCTCGACATTGCGCGTCGCTTCTTCGATCCCGACCCGGAGGTGATTGGATGCGCCCGCCAGGCCGGAGCCGAGCTGTTTGCCTTGCTCGTCGACGACGGTCGCGGCCGTTTTCGACGCGCCGCCGTCGACGCCGATGAAGTACGCCATGCGCGCTCTTGTATTGCAAATCGGCTGACAACGCGAGCGTTGGGCCCTGGCTTTGCACAATAACTCTGCCGTGGATGTGTAATTCGAAGGAGAAAAGAATGAGACAGAACAAACGAATTCTGACGATGGCAGTGATGGCGATTCTCGCCGTCGGCCTGCTTTCGGCCACGGCGTGCAAGTCGAGCGGCATGGCGGTCACGTCGCGCGGCCAGCTGCTCAAGCTCAACATCGTCCATCCGGACGACCTGCCGGAGAACGGCGTCGACAACCTCGACATCATCATCAGCAACCGCGGTGTGAACAACATTCAGGACGTGCTGCTCGAGGTCGAGCTGCCGCCGCAGCTCGTGGTCATGGACCAGACCAACGAGAAAGGGATCAACGTCCTGCACACGCCGGGCTCGAACATGTATCGCTTCACGTTCGGCAACATTCAGCCGGCCGAGGACTCGACCATCCGCTTCCGCGTCCGGACCGCGTTCGGCACGATGACCGAGACGGGCAGCGTGAAGGCCACGGCCTGGCAGGAAGGTCTCCCCGGCGACAAGCTGATCGAGACCGCCGTCATCAAGATGCGCCAGTAACAGTAGAGCGCCGGCGCCCCGCCGGCGCTTCGCATGACACGGCAGCGTCACCCGTTGGCGCTGCCGTGCACTTGCAGATGCACAACCGTGACACGCGAGTGCGCGACCGTGCACTTGCAGATGCACAACCGTGACACGCGAGTGCGCAGCCGTGCACTTGCAGATGCACAACCGTGACATGCGAGTGCGCAGCCGTGCACTTGCAGATGCACAACCGGGACACACGAGTGCGCGACCGTGCACTTGCTGATGCACAACCGTGACACGCGAGTGCGCAGCCGTGTCAAACCCGGTGTGAAAACTGACAACCGGCTGCGCCAACATGGCATCCGGCTCGCAACTATCAGAAATGAAAGGAGCTTACCGGATGCGAATCCAGGAAACCGATCGGATCTTGAAGGAGTCCCGCTACGCCCGCAACGCCGCGGCGGCCTCGGAGCAGCAGCACCACTCGGGGGTCATGTCGCGCGCGTGGCACGCGGTGACGAAGCTCTTCCGTAAGCACTGAATCTGGAAGCGGCGGGTCTCAGCCCGCCGCTTCTTCTTCCTCGATCTCTTCCGTCGGCGGCATCCTGGTCGTCACCAGCACCCAGCGAACCCGGAAGTGCTCGGCCTCGAGCACGCTGATGGCCAGCTCCCCCAGCTCCACCTTGTCGCCCGGCGTGACCTCGCGCCCGAGGCGTGCGGCCACATAGCCCCCCACGGTCTCTTCTTCCGGTTCGCCGAGATCGATCTTCAGGCGGTCGGCCAGGTCTTCGATCAGATAGTCGCCGCGCACGCGATAGCGGCCGTTGCCGAGCGGCTCGATTTCCGGACGCTCGCGATCGAACTCGTCCTGGATCTGCCCGAACAGCTCCTCGGTGATGTTCTCCAGGAACACGATGCCCGAGGCGCCGCCGTACTCGTCGAGGACGATGGCCATGTGCGTCTTGCTCTCGATGAACTGCGCGCGCAGCGACTCGACGGTCGAGTTCTCCGGCACGAACAGCACGTCGCGCTTCAGCTCCTGCAGCGTCATGCCCGGGCCGCGCAACTGCGCCAGCAGGAGGTCCTTCATGTGAATCATCCCGATCGTGAGATCGAGGCTCCCCTCGCACAGCGGGTAGCGCGTGTGCCGCGTGGTGCGGATGGTCTCCAGGTTCTCCTCGATCGAGCGGGTGGTGGAGAGGATGACCACGTCCGTGCGCGGCACCATGATCTGCCGCGCGGTGCGCTTGGCGAACTGGAAGACGCCTTCGATGATCTCGCGGTTCTCCTCGGAGAGGACGCCCGCCTTCTCCGAGCTCCGGAGGATGAGCCGCAGCTCCTCGGGCGAATGCGCGATCTCCGCGTGCTCGCTGGCCGGCTCGATGCCGACCAGTTTCAGGATCGAGCGCGAGACGCCGTTCAGCAGCCAGATGGCCGGGTACGTGATCATGTAGAACGTGTGCAGCAGGTGCGCGGTCCAGAGCGTCGTGCCGACCGGCTTCTGGATGGCGATCGACTTCGGCGCGAGCTCGCCGAGGACGATGTGCAGGATGGAGATGATGACGAAGGCCACCGTCGCGGAGATGGTCCGCGCCGCGGCCTCGGGGATGCTGAAGCGGGTGAAGAGCGGCTGGATGAGGTGGTGGAAGGCCGGCTCGCCGATCCAGCCGAGGGCCAGCGAGGCCAGGGTGATGCCGAGCTGGGTGGCGGAGAGATAGGCGTCGAGATGGCGGATCAGCTTCCTGGCCATCTTCGCGCGCACGCTGCCCTGATCGGCGAGCTCGCTGATCTGCGTCGAGCGCACCTTCACGATCGCGAACTCGGCGGCGACGAAGAAACCGTTCGCGAGCACGAACAGAAAAGCGAGTACGAGTAGCCAGGCGTCCATCAGGCGGCGCGTGATTATGTCATCCTGAGCCGCGTAGACGGCGCAGGATCCCCTGCCTACGGAGCGGGCACGGGGTTCCAGCAGGGGGTCCTTCGCCGTCTGCGCGGCTCAGGATGACACTACCTCGTCGAGCGTGCGCCAGAACCGGGGGTAGGACTTTGTCACCACCTGCTCCTTGGCGATGGTCACGTTCCCCCGGGCCAGGCCGGCGATGGCGAAGGCCATGGCGATGCGGTGATCGTTGTGCGTCTCGACGGTGGCGGGGGTGTCGCTCCAGCCGGGCTGGATGAGCAGCGAGTCTGCGCGCTCCTCGACGGCGGCGCCGAGGCGGCGCAGCTCGCCGGCCACGGTGGCCAGCCGGTCCGACTCCTTCACGCGCAGGTTGGCCACGTTCACGATCTCCACCGGCGAGGAGGCCAGCGGCGCGATGGCGGCCAGCGTCGGGACGATGTCCGGCGTGCCGTTGCAGTCGAAGGTGCCGCCCTGCAGCTCGTTCCCGGTGACGGTGATCTCGTCGCCGGCCACCTTCACGGAGCAGCCCATGGCGGCGAGGATGTCCAGAAAGCCGGCGTCGCCCTGCGCGGTCGGGATGGCCAGGCCGCGCACGCGCATGGTGCCGCGGGTGGCCGCTGCCGCCGCGAACCAGTACGACGCCGAGGAGTAGTCGCCTTCGACCGTGTACTCCGCGCGCTCGAGATTGCCGGCGCGTACGCGGATCACATCGCCGTCGCGGGTGACGTTGGCGCCGAAGGCCTGCAGGATGTCGGCGGTGATGTCGATGTACGGCGCCGAGGCCTGCGCGGAGATGCGCAGGATGATGCCGTCGGGAAGGGTGGCGCCGCCGAGCATCAGCGCGGAGACGAACTGGCTGGAGGTCTCGGCGGAAATGGTGACGTCGAAGCCGCCGCGCATCTTCTTGCCGCGGATGCGGAGCGGCGGGTAGCCCTCTTTGTCGACGTACTCGACCTCGGCGTCGATCCTGGTCAGCACCTCGACGAGATCGCCGATGGGACGCTCGCGCATGCGCTCTTCGCCGTCGAGGAGGAAGCGCCCCGGCGTGAAGGCGAGCCAGCCGGTGAGGAAGCGCATGGCCGTGCCGGCGTTGCCGATGAAGATCGGCACTTCGTTGGCCGACATGGTCCGCCGCGCGCCGATGTAGAGCTCCGTCGGGATCGAGCCGCTGACGTCGAACCCGAGGGCCCGCAGCGCCTGCAGCGCGTAACGGGTGTCGTCGGCGTCGAGGCAGTTGCGCACGGTGGTCGTGCCGCGCGCCATGGCCGCGAGCAGCAGCGCGCGCACGGAGTACGACTTCGACGGCGGCGCCGTGACGGTGGCGTCGAGTGCCGTTACTTTGGGGATCGTCTTCATCGAGCGATGAACGATGAACGATGAGCGATGAACGTGCAAGCGGCGCGGCTCATCGCTCATCTCTCATCGTTCATCGCTCCGAATTCATCGTCCGTCGCCCCGAACTCGAGCTCCAGCCCGTCCCACGCCAGCCGCACGTTGGGAGGGAGCGTGGCCTCGACGCGCTCGTGGTCGACTTCGTGCGTGAGGTGGATGAGGTAGGTGATGCGCGCGCCGATCTGCTGCGCGACCTCCACCGCCTCGCCGATGGTGAAGTGCGTGGAGTGCGCGGGCGCGACGCGCAGGCCGTCCAGCGCCAGCGTGTCCACGCCTTCGAGCAGTTTCATCGTCGCCGGCGGGATGCCGTTGGTGTCGGTGATGTACGCGAACGGCCCGATGCGGAAGCCGAGGATGGTCCAGTTCCCGTGCGTGACGGGCAGCGGGACGATGTCGATCCCTTCGTGCGTGAACGGCGCTTCGACCTCGTGCAGGTCGAGCTGCGGCTTGCCGCCGCCGAGCTGGGAGTCGTCCCAGATGTAGCTGAAGGCGCGGCGCACGGCCTTGGCGGTGTGCGGGCTGGCGAAGGCGTGGATCGGCTGCCGCTGCCGGAAGTTGAACGGACGGATGTCGTCCAGCCCCATGAGGTGGTCGGAGTGCGAGTGCGTGAAGAGCACGAAGTCGAGCCGCGGGATGGGATTGCGCAGGAGCTGCAGCCGCAGGTCCGGCGTGGTGTCGATCAGAAAGTGTTTCCGGTTGATCTCGATGGCCACGGATTGCCGCAGGCGCTGGTTGCGCAGGTCGTTCGAGGTGCAGACCGCGCAGTGGCAGCCGACGACCGGGACCCCGGTCGAGGTGCCGGTCCCGAGGAAGGTCACGCGCATAGGGAGGGGGATTCTACTGCGTCGCTCCGCTGGACGGGCTGAAGCCCGTCCTACGTTGAGGATGCGTCTCGCCAGAAGCGTGCTCAACGTAGGGCGCGGCTTCAGCCCGCCCAGCGGAGCTAGACGACCACGAACTCCGCGTCGCCGGTGCGGGGGTCGATCATCAGCGCCTCGCCCGACTCGTACCAGGGCGGCAGCACCCGCACGGTGGCGCGTCCCGGCATCACGATCTTGCTGTGGAAGTGGCCGAAGACCACGTCCGTGAAGCCCTCGCGGTAGCGCTTCTTTCCGTACGCCTCCATCAGCTCCACCGGGATGCGCGTCTTGTGCTTGAAGTTCGAGCGCGCCAGCTTGCGCTCCACCCCGTCGACCAGGTTCCGGGCGATCTTCCGGGGGATCATGCTCACGCCGAACTTCGTGACCGGGTTCTTCGACGCGCGGCGCCAGAAGAAGTACTTCCAGTCGCGGTCGTTGATCATGTCGCCGTGGATGATGAGGAACTTCTTCGTGCCCGCCGGCACCGCGTACTCGAAGGCCACGTCGGTGACCGCCTCCTCGACGAACGAGTGGCGGAGGAAGAAGTCGCGGTTCCCCTCGACGTAGTGCACGCCGATGCCGGCGTCGCGCAGCTCGCGGAACTTGGCCATCACGCGGTCGACGGAGCTGGTGCGGAACTTGTCGTGCGCGATGAGGTAGTGAAAGAGGTCGCCGTTCAGGTAGAGCGCCTTCGGCTTCAGGGCCGCCAGGCGGTCGAGCCAGGCGTTGACCGGGCGCTCCGCGCCGTCGCCGAGGCCGATGTGCGAGTCGCCGATGACGAAGATCTTGCCGGCGCCGTTCACGATTCCAGCTCCTTGAGGATTCGCTCGAAGATCCGGTACTCCTCGACCCCGAAGAGGCAGAAGACCACGCGCTGCAGCGAGCGCGCGCGGGTGCGGAAGTCGAGCGCCGCGCGGAGCATCTCCCGGGCGCAGCGCTCGCTGGAGAAGCCGAGGGAGCGTTTGCCGAGGACGGGGAGGCCGATCGTGGCCACGGCCAGCTCGTCGGCGCGCTCGAGCGCCTCGCGCGTGGCGTCGCGCAGCCGGGCGTCGGCGTTCTCGTCGTCGCCGTGCGGCACCGGCACTTCGATGACGAAGCGCGCCAGCAGGTTGCCGCCCGAGACCACGGTGGCGCGGCCGTTCTGCGCCTCGGCGTCCGGGCTCGGCGACGCCATCGCATCCACTTTCAGCGAGGTGATGTCGGCACGGATGAGTTGGATCTGCATGATGGTTGTCGGTTCTCAGTTGCCGGTTGTCCGTGATGTCGCGTCGCAGCGATGACTCGCAGACAACCGACAACGGACAACCGATCACATCACAACGCCGTCCTGAGGTTGGCCCGCGGATTATCTACGTAAGACTGCTCGATCTGTTCCACCGCCTCCTCGGGAGCGCTCGGCGGGATGACGATCTGGATGCGTACGTAGTGGTCGCCGGCACCGTCTTTCTTCTTCACGCCCTTGCCGGTGAGGCGCATGGTCCGCCCGGCCTGCGTCCCGGCGTGGATGCGGATGCGCGACGGCCCGTGGATGGTCGGCGCCTCGACTTCGGCGCCGCGGATGGCCTCCCCGATCGTGATCGGCAGGTCGATGTAGATGTCGTCGCCGCGGCGCTCGAAGAACGGATGCGCGCGCACGTGCACCGTGAGCTGGATCGACGGCGCGCCTCTCCGCGGCACGCGGATTTTCTGCCCGTCGCGGATGCCCTCGGGGATCTTGACCTTGATGGAGTCGCCGTTGACGTTCAGGGCCATGGTGGTGCCGAGGATGGCGTCGCGGAAGTCGATCGTCACCTCGGCCTGCATCTCCGGCTCGGGCGCGGCCTCGAAGCCGCCGCCGCGGCCGCCGCCGCCGGTGCCGAAGAGGTCTCCGAAGATGTCGGTGAAGTCGATGGTGGTGGAGCGTCCGCGGCTGCTGCTGGACGTGCGGCGCCCGCGCCCTCCCCCGCCGCCGCCCATGAACTCCGAGAAGTCGAAGCCGGCGAACGGATTCGCGCCGCCCGGCCCGAATGCCTCGCGCCCGAGGCGGTCGTACTGCGCGCGCTTCTCCTTGTCGGACAGCACCGCGTACGCCTCGGAGATCTCCTTGAAACGGTTCTCCGCCTCCTTGTTTCCCTTGTTTTTGTCGGGGTGATACTTCTTGGCCAGCTCGCGGTAGGCCTTCTTCAACTCGGCCTCGGTGGCCGTCTTTTTCACCCCGAGAATCTCGTAGTAATCCTTCTCGGCCATGCCGCGCGAAGTATAGTCGGCGAGTCTTCGAGGAGACGAGTCTTCGGGGAGACGAGTCGTCGAGGCGCTCACAGGCTCATAGGCTCAGAGGCTCAGAGGCACATAGGCTCACAGATCGCTCCGCCGTACCTGTGAGCCTGTGAGCCTATGAGCCTATGAGCCTATGAGCCTTCTCGAAGACTCGACGACTCGAAGACTCGCTAACTCCCCCCCTCGTCTTGCGCCCGCCTCGAATCTTGGAAAGAATCTCGCACCGGAGCGAACCCGCATGTACGGATCACTGGCACGTCGCAACGTTCTGACGATGATCCTCGCGGGAGGGCAGGGGGAGCGGCTGTTCCCGCTGACGAAGGACCGGGCCAAGCCGGCTGTCCCTTTCGGCGGGCGCTATCGCATCATCGACTTCGTCATCAACAACTTCATCAACTCCGGCTTCTTCAAGATCAAGATCCTCACGCAGTTCAAATCGAACTCGCTGATCGAGCACATCACCCGCACCTGGCGGCTGGTGCCGGAGATCGGCCAGTACGTGGACGTCGTGCCGGCGCAGATGCGCCGCGGCCCGTTCTGGTTCCGCGGCACGGCCGACGCCGTGTTCCAGAACCTCGAGCTGATCTTCGACGAGCGGCCCGAGTACGTCTGCGTCTTCGGCGGCGATCACATCTACAAGATGGACGTGAACCAGATGCTGCAGGACCACATCAACAACGATGCGGACCTGACCATCGCCACGATCCCGGTGCCGGTGGACGAGGCGCACCACTTCGGCGTGGTGGAGATCGACGACGACTTCCGGGTGACCGGCTTCGTGGAGAAGCCGAAGCAGGGGGCCAGGACGATCCCCGGCCGGCCGGACATGATCCTGGCCTCGATGGGCAACTACATCTTCAAGGCCAACGTGATGATCGACGTGCTGCAGCGCAACGCGCTGCGCAACGCCGGCGTCGATTTCGGCAAGGAGATCATCCCGGAGATGTATCCGCGGATGAAGGTATTCGCGTACGACTTCGCCACGAACTACATCCCGGGCGAGGATGCGATCAACCAGGGGTACTGGCGCGACGTCGGCACGATCGACTCGTATTTCGCGGCGGCGCTCGACCTGGTGGCCGTGACGCCGCTGTTCAACCTCTACAACCCGCTGTGGCCGGTGGTCTCGGCGCCGCTGCACCAGCCGCCGGCGAAGTTCGTCTTCGCCGACTCGAAGTCGCAGCGCATCGGCATCGCCACCGACTCGCTCGTGTCGGACGGCTCGATCATCTCCGGCGGCACCATCAACCGCTGCGTGCTGCATCCGCGCGTGCGCATCAACTCGTACGCCGACGTCGACGAGGCCATCCTCATGGACGGCGTGGAAGTCGGCCGCCACTGCAAGATCCGCCGGGCCATCGTCGACAAGGGCGTGAAGATCCCGCCGGGCACGTCGATCGGCTACGACCTGGAACACGACCGGCAACGCTTCACCGTCACGGACTCCGGCGTGGTGGTCGTGCCGAAGGGCGCGGTCATCGAAGAAAAGGTACTCGCTTGAACGGAAAAACGCGCATCGACGGCCGGGCCGCGGACGAGCTTCGTCCGGTGGTCATCCGCCCCAATTTCATCAAACACGCGGAAGGCTCGGTGCTGATCGAGGTCGGCGACACGCGCGTCTGCTGCACGGCCTCCATCCAGGAGAAGGTGCCGCCGTTCCTCTACCGCACCGGCAAGGGGTGGGTGACGGCCGAGTACGGGATGCTGCCGCGCGCCACGACCGAGCGCGTGGAGCGCGAGGCCGCCAAGGGGAAGCAGGGGGGGCGGACGATGGAGATCCAGCGCCTGATCGGGCGCGCGCTCCGCGCCGCGGTGAACCTGGAGAAGCTCGGCGAGCGCACGGTCTGGCTCGACTGCGACGTGATCCAGGCCGACGGCGGCACGCGCACGGCCTCCATCACCGGCGCGTACTGCGCGCTCGTCCTGGCGCTGTCGGAGCTCTACACCAAGGGCTCCATGGCCAACTGGCCGGTGGTCGACTACATCGCCGCCATCTCGGTCGGGATCGTGAACGGCGTCCCCGTGCTCGACCTCAACTACGCCGAGGACTCGAAGGCCGGCGTGGACATGAACATCGTGGCCACGGACAAGGGGCAGTTCATCGAGCTGCAGGGGACGGCGGAAGGGGCGAGCTTCAGCGAGGAGGAGATGCAGGCCATGCTCTCCCTGGCCAAGAGCGGCATCGGCCAGCTCGTGGAGAAGCAGCGCGAGCTGCTCACGCCGGCGCTGACGAAGGTCGATACGTTTTCGCGCGAGCGCCTCACGCGGAAGTTCCGGTAGGCCTCGGAGGCTCACAGGCGCATAGGCTCATAGGCTCACAGGAGATCCGGCCTTTGCGGCTCTCCTATGAGCCTGTGAGCCTATGAGCCTATGAGCCTGTGAGCCTGTGAGCCTATGCGCCTGTGCGCCTCGAACCGCGAGAACGACGAGCACGAGCACCCCGAGAACCGCCAGCGCGCACCCCACCCACCACGTCCACGGCGAGTAATAGACGCGCACGTCCGACTGGCCCGGCGGCACGGCGAAGCCGAGGAAGGCGCCGTTCACGCGGATCGGCTCGATGGTCTTGCCGTTGCGCTCGACCTTCCACCCCGGCCACATCGGGATGCTGCTGACGACGAGCGACCAGCGCGGCGCGCTGGCCTGCACGCGATAGGAGGTGGGACCCGATTCGACCACGCGGGCGACGGCCAGCGGCGCGTCGGCGGGACGCGGCTGCAGGTAGTCGTCTCCCTGCTGCTTCGTCTCGAGCTCGAGCCGCTCCAGCAGCGCGGTGTTGGCCCAGTCCCCGTGCTCGCGGAGCTTCTGGTAGAAGAGGTGGTCGCGGAACTCGAGGATCACGTTGCGCACCGCGTAGAAGCGCGGCAGCACGCGCTGGTTCTCGAAGATCTTCCCGTCCACCCCCTCGTAGACCAGCTTCCAGCGCTCCGGGTCGGGCAGCGGCTCGTACGGCCCCTGCATCAGGAAGCGCGCGTTCAGGAAGTCGAGCACCGGCGCGTCGACGTTCTCGAACCAGGGGTGATAGTGCTCGGGACCGGTCTTGAGACCGGCGGTCAGGCCGAGGAAGCCCATGTAGCGGTCGAAGGCCATCGGGTCGTGCGCGCGCACTTCCTCGTAGCCGTACATGGCGTTCGCGTTCGGGTAGACCATCGGGCCGTGGCCGATGACGCGGTAGGTGTTGGGCGGATGCTTCGCCCGCAGCTCCTCGAGCGCGTCGATGAGCGGCGTCCGCGCGAACATGGTCTTGTCGGGGAAGGGAGGGTTCCACGCGCGCGTCACCGGCCACAGCTCGCCGATGACGGCGACGAGCAGCCCGAGCAACACCCACTTCCGCCAGCGCGGCAGCAGCGCGAAGAGCACCGCCAGCGCCAGTACAGCCACGCTGCGTGCCGACGTGAGGAGCGACGTGCGGAGCGCCTCGTCGCTGGGGAAATCCTTGAGCGTGAACAGCGCCACGAGCAAGGCCGCCACGACGCCCGCGCCGACCGCGAGCGGCGAGCGCTCTCTCAGGTCGAGCGCTGCCGCGGCCTGGATGCCCATCAGCATCACGAAGAGCAATCGGAAACGCGCGTGCGCGACGACCGGCAGCACCGCGTGGATGGCGTCGCCGATCAGCGGCCAGCCATTGATGACGCCGTAGACGATGACCGTGGCGATGACGAAGAAGAATTCGGTCGAGCGCCACGCGCGCCGCCGGATGACGTGGAAGAGCAGCGCGAAGAAGGAGGCCATGCCGAGGACGCCGGCGAAGCCGCCCACCGGCTCGGTCACCGCGGGGCCCCACGCATCCTCGAACGGCACGCGCCCGAAGAAATGCGCCTGGAACAGCACGATCATGCAGTTGATGTCGGTGTAGGGGAGCGATTCCCGCTGCAGCGGGGAGACCTGCAGCTCGCCGTAGCGCATCGACTTCGGCATCGCCTCCAGGAACGGCACCAGGAACGGCGCGGAGAGCAGCGCCGCCACGGTCATGGCCCCCCCCAGCGTGAGGAAGAGCCGCCACGTGGCGCGCTTCTCCACGAAGACGATCCAGCAGAGGTACAGCAGCGCGAGGAAGAAGATGTGCGACGCGGTCTCGGGATGGCCGCCGAAGAGGATGGCGGTCCAGAGCAGTGCCGCCGCGGCGAAGCGTCCGAACGTGCGCCGCTCGGCGATGCGGTCGATCAGCCAGAGGATGGCCGGGAGAAAACAGGCCGTGGTGACGTGCGGAAAGTGCAGCCAGGCGTGGAGGAAGCCGCCGAAGCCGAAGATGGTCGCGCCGAGGACCGCGGCCAGCTCGGAGTAGCCGCGCCCGCGCAGGAAGAGGAAGGTGAAGGTGAGGGCGATGAGGATCTTCGCCGCCGCCTCGCCGGCCATGAAGCGGTTCGTCGGCAGCGGCAGCATCAGCAGCCGGATCGGGGAGAGCGCCTGGCTCTGCCCGTTGGCGAGCAGCGGGTAGCCGGAGCCGTTCAGCTCGTTCCAGAGCGGCACGCGCAGCGACTTCCAGTTCTCGCGGACCTGGTGTCCCCACGGCGTGTGCTGCAGCGGGATGTCGTTCAGCTCCCCGTTGACCGAGTCTTTGATCTTGGTGATGAAGTGCCACGGCGGGAGGGTGTTCAGGAAGTCGTCCTGCGTGGCCACGGACGGCTGGGTCAGCGGCTGGAAGAAGAAGACGAGGACGAGCGCGAAAAAAAAGAGGGCCACGCGCTTCGGGAAGCGCCCGATGGCCACGGCGCCGAAGTACAAACCGCCCACATAAATCCACGTCCAGTTCATCTGCGCCGCACACCATACGCGACGAGGGCCGCCAGCGTCGCGGCGGAGATGATCGCCCCGAGGCGGAACGTCCACGGGTCGTACCAGACGCGCACGTCCACCTCGCCGGGAGGGACGGCGAAGCCGAGAAACGCACCGTTCACGCGGATCGGCTCGACGCGCAGCCCGTTGCGCTCCACTTTCCAGCCGGGCCACCACGGCACGCTGCTCGCGACCAGCGACCAGCGCGGCGCGGTGACGTGCAGGCGGTAGTCGGTCGGCGTGGCGCGGACGAGGTCCGCCTTCGCCGCCGGCGCCCCCGGCGGTCGCGGCCGGAAAAAGTCGTCGTGCATGCGCGGGTGCTCGACCTGCAGCTCTTCGAGGAGGGCCGTGTCTTTCCACGAGAGGTCGCGCAGGCGCTGCGCGAAGACGGCGTCGCGGAACTCGATGACCACGTTGGGCACGGCGAAGAAGCGCGGCAGCACTTCCTCGTTCTCGAAGAGCGTCCCGTCGCTGCCGTCGTAGATCTTGCGGAAGCCGTGCGGGAGCTCGCCGCCGGCCGAGGTGAGGACGTAGCGGACGTTGAGGTAATCGAGGATGGGATGCTCCCACTCCGGCCAGCGCGCGAAGTATTCGGCCGGGTCGTAGCCGACGACGTGCGCGAGGAGGCCGACGTAGCGGCCGGGCGTCATCGGGTCGTGCGCGCGGACGTCCTCGTAGCCGTAGACGGCGGAGACGTTGGGAAAGAAGGTGGCCGCGTTCCCGACGATGCGGAACGGCGTCTTCTGCGTCTTCGCGGCGTCGTCGAGCGCGTGCAGCATCGGCGTCTTCGGGTACATCCATCGGTCCGGGACGACCGGGTTCCAGCCGCGCGTGTTGCTCCACAGCTCGGCGGTGATGGCCGTGAGGAGCAGCAGCATGGACGCCCCCTCTCCCCGCGCCGGCGGGGAGAGGGTTGGGGTGAGGGGTCGTCCGTCGCTCGACGCCTCGCCCCTCACCCTGGCCCTCTCCCCGTGTCCGGGGAGAGGGGACTGGCGAAATGCGGCCACGATCAGCACCGCCACGCTGGGGAGCATCACGATCGCGCCGAGCTCGTGCCGCATGGTGATGTACGTGAGGAGCATCAGCGCACCCGCGCCGGTGAGGCCGAAAAGCCACCTTCGCCGATCAACGAGATCGATGGCCGCGGCGGTGAGCGCCGCCAGCAGCAGCACGAGCAACAGCCGCACGCGCGCGTTCGCGGCCAGGCTGAAGAGCAGGTGGAAGGCGTCGCCGATGAGCGGCCAGTCGAGGATGACGCCGAGGCAGAGCAGCGCCGCCAGGACGAAGAACGTTTCCCGCGAGCGCCACTTCCTCGTCACGATCGCGTGCGCCGCCACCGCGATCCAGGCGGCAATGCCGAGGATGCCGGCGAAGCCCGAGACCGCCTCCGCGTGTCCCGCCGGCGGAAAGCGCGGCGAGACCAGCAGCGCCTTGGCGGTGGCGTCGGTGTGCGGCACCTCGCCGGTCTCGACTCTCCCTTCCAGCTCCTGGTAGCGCTTCGACTTCGTCACCGCCTCGGCGAACGGCGCGAGGAACGGCGCCGCGAGGAGCAGTGTCACCACCGCCGCGCCGCCGATGGCCATGAGGATGCGCGGCGAGACGCGCTCCGCCAGCAGCAGCCACAGCACGTACAGCGCGGCCAGGAAGGCGGTGTGCGAGACGGTCTCCGGATGCCCGCCGAAGAGCATGGCCGTGCCGATGGCCGCCAGGAAGACGAAGCGGCCGTAGGTGATGCGCTCCGCCAGCAGGTCGAGGGCGAGGAAGACCGCGGGGACGAAGCAGGCGGTGGTGATGAGCGGGAAGTGCAGCCAGACGATGACGAAGGTGGAGAAGCCGAAGGCCACCGCGCCGCAGACGCTGGCCATCTCCGAGTAGCGCCGCCGGCACCAGAGGTACATGAAGGTCAGCGCGATCAGCACCTTCATGGCCGCCTCGAAGGACATGGCGTGGGCGAGCGACAGCGGCAGGCCGAGGAGACGCAGCGGCGAGAGCGCGGAGCTCTGCGCGCTGGCCAGCAGCGGGTAGCCCGCCGCGGAGGAGTGGTTCCAGAGCGGCGGCTCGAGCGCGCGCCACCCCTCCCGCACCTGGTGCGCCCACGGCACGATCTGCAGCGCCAGGTCGTTGAGCTGCGGGTTGCCGGCGTGATGCTCCTCCACCGTGTACTCCCACGGCGGCAGCGTGCCGAGATAGTCGACCGAGGTGTTGACCGCGTCCTGCGTCAGGATGGGATAGAAGAAGACGAAGACGAGCAGGTAGAAGAAGACCGCCACCCGGCGCGGCAGATCCACGCCGCGCCTCCGCGCCAGCCAGACCGCGGCGCCATACACCACGCCCGCGACGAGCCAGGTCGGGTTGAACACGGCGGCGGATGATATGACAAGGCTCATAGGTGCAGAGGCTCAGAGGCTCATAGCAGCGCCTTCTGTGAGCCTGTGAGCCTCTGCGCCTGTGAGCCTCCTCTACGATCGCGGCGCAGATGAAGCTCGTAGGAGCAGAGGCTTGGAGGCTCATAGGCACATAGGCTCATAGGCTCAGAGCAGCGGCTTTCTGTAAGCCTGTGAGCCTCTGCGCCTGTGAGCCTCCTCTATGATCGCCGTGCAGATGAACCTCGCCTGGCTCCTGGTCCTCGCCCTCTACGCCGCCGGCGTTTTCATCGCACGCAAACAGCTCCCGCGCGCGGTGGCGCTCCTCTTCGCGGTGCTGGTCGCGGTCTTCCTCTGGCGCCCCCTCACCCAGCCGGTGACGATCGTCCCGGTCGACGTGCTCAAGCTCCTCCCGCCGTGGTCGGAGCTGCGCGCGCCGGGGCGGCCGCCGGTCACCAAGTACGACGTGTCGAACCTCAACCTGCACGATCTGCCGATGCAGGTCGTGCCGTGGATGCACCAGGTGCGGGAGTCGTGGCGCGCCGGAAAGGTGCCGCTGTGGAACGACGCCGCGGGCTGCGGCTATCCGCTCCTGGCCAACGGGCAGTCGACGCCGTTCTCCCCGTTCGTGCTGCTCACGCTGCCGCTCCCGCTCGACTACGCCATCGCCGCGCAGGCCGCGCTGAAGCTGCTGCTCGCGCTGACGCTCACCTTTCTTTTCTGCCGCCGCCGCTATTCGATCCTCGGCTCGACGATGGCCGCGCTGGCGTACGGCTTCTCGACGTGGATGATCACCTGGCTGCAGTTCCCGATCGCGGCCGCGGCCGCGTTCCTGCCGGGCGTGCTCATGGCCATCGAGGAGCTGCTCGAGCGCCGCCGCTTCACGCTCCCTGTCGTCGCCTTCGTGCTGACGGTCCTGTCGGGTCATCCCGAGACGGTCTTCAATATCGGGCTGATCGCCGCCGCGTACGGCCTCTGGCTCGCGCGCAGCGGGCGCGGGCTGCTGCGCGTGATCGCCGCGTCGCTCGTGGCTGCCTGCATCTGCGCGCCGTTCCTGGCGCCCTTCGCGGAGGCGGTGACGCGCTCACAGCGCTTCGCCGAGATCGGCTCGTGGAGCGGCGTTCCCTTCTCCGACCGCGCCTCGGCCGCGCTGCTGCTGCAGCCGCGCTTCTTCGGCCATCTCCCCATCGAGCGCCCGTGGGGGCCGACGACGCTGGAGTCGATCTGCGGCTTCGCCGGCGTGCTGTCGATCGCCTGCGTCTTCGCCGCGGCGATCGTGGTGATCCGCAAACGCGATTGGCGCGGCCCCGAGGCGTTGCACGTCCTCGGCGCGATCGTCTGTCTCGGCATCGTGCTCGGCTGGCCCGGCATCACGCAGCTCTTCGATGCCATCGCTGGGTTTGCTCCCGCGATGCGGATGCGCCTCGGCCTCTGCTGGTTCGCCTCCATCCTGGTCGCCTTCGCCGTCGATCGCCGCGACTCGCGCCTCCCGCTCCTCGCTGGCGCCCTCGGCGTGGCGCTGCTGATGCTCTTCTTCATGAAGAGCACGCCGTTCCCGACGGAGTCGCACCGCGCCAGCGCGCTCCTCTCGCTGCTGCCCGGCATGGCCGTGCTCCTCGCGCTGCTGCACCGCCGCCTGATCGCCGTCGCCGGCGCGCTCACCGTCGTCGAGCTCTGGCTGACCATGGCGCACTGGAATCCCGTCCTGCCGGCACGCAATCTCGAGACGCCGCTGGTCGCGAAGCTGAAGACGCTCGACGGCCGCATCGTCGGCCTGGGCGGGCAGATGTATCCGAACGTCGGCGCGTTCTGGGGCATCGAAGACGTCCGCGTGCACGACCCGATGGCCTTCGACCCCTACGTCACGTACCTGGAGCGCAACGCCGGCTGGAACCGCGCCGATTACTACGCGAAGTGGACGGACCCCGATTCGCCGCTGCTCGACCGTCTCGACGTGCGCTGGATCGTCAGCGACCGCGAGCTGTCCGGCCGTCCTCTCGTCTACGCCGGCCGCGACGGCTACATCTACGCGAACCCGACCGCGCGCGGGCGCTTCTTCTCCGACCACGCGGAGGTGGCGGTCGAGGGGAATCGCGTGCGCGTGAAGGCGGCGCGCCACGCGCTGGTGAAGAGCAGCATCGCGAACGTTCCCGGCTGGCGCGCGAGCGTGCCGCTCTTCGCGGCGGACGGCCCGTTCCTCGCGTTCATGGTGCCGCCGGGTGAGCACGCGATCGAGGTCGCATACCGGCCGCGCTCGTTTTACCTCTCGCTCATCCCTGCAGCGATTGCCACAGCCGCCTTGCTCGTGCGAATGCGTCGTCGTCGCGCCCCTCGATGATGGCGCGCACCAGCTCCGCGATCGCGTCGGCGTGCGGCGCGAGGTTTTCGCGGTTCGCCTCCACGACGGAGCGCCACATCCCGCCGTCGCTGGCGGCGAGGCGGAAGGAGCTCAATCCCTCGCCGGCGAACGTTTCCACGTCGCGGTCGCTCAGGTAGGCGAAGAGGGCGGTGGAGAGCACCTGCGGCAGGTGGCTGGTCAGCGCCATGGCCGCGTCGTGCTCGTGCGGGTCGACCTGCACCGGGATCGCGCCGCAGTCGCGCACGAGCTGTTCGACCAGCGGATGCGACCCGGCCAGGAACCAGCGTGCGCCTTCGAGCACGACGTGGTGTGCGTTCGCCAACCCGCCTTCGTGCCAGCCGGCCATCGGATGGCCGGCCACGAAATTCTCCCTCTCGCCGAAAACTCCCATCACGCTGCAAACCGAGGTAAACGTAGGGCGGGCTTCAGCCCGCCCCTCCCGGGGGAGGCGGGCTGAAGCCCGCCCTGCGTTCAGCAGCTCCACGGCGATATCGACGGGCGTGGCCAGAATCACGAGATCGCCGTCGAGCGTCTCCGCGCGCACGTCCGCCGCGCCGGCGCGCCGCGCCTCCTCGAGGGAAACGTACGGATCGAGATAGGCCACGCGCCACCCGGCCCGCCGCAGGGCCATCCCAACGGCACCGCCGATGAGACCGAGGCCTGCGACGAGCGCGGTGCGCATCGGGTCAGCGGGACATGAGGATGAGCGTGCGGTCGACGGTGGTCGACGTAGTCACGTCGAAGTAGGGGCGCTGCACCGTCACGCGCGGGCGGTTCGGGCGCGGCAGGATGTCGGCCGCACGGTACGAGCCCTGCGCCTTGGTGATGTCGGTGGGCATGTTCATCTTCCGGAGCAGCTCTTCGATGCTCTTGGCGTCGGCCTGCAGGTCGCCGGTGCGGTAGTACGCGGGCGGCTTGGCGGCGCTCAGGTTGTTGGTCATGTCCGGCGCCACTTCCTTGTAGCCGTACTCCTTGGCGTAGTACTCGGCCACCTGCTCGACCGGCGCGTCGGTGTCGTAGACCGCCAGCGGCGGCGGCTCGTTGGCCGGGAAGAGCGTCTTGTGCCCGTTCTTGAAGCTCTCCGTGAGCTGCCCGAGGTAGCGCGAGCCGGGGTAGACGACGAAGCTGAATGCCTCCGGCTCCGCGAACTCCTCCTTCCCTTTGCATCCCGCGAAAAGCGCGGTCAGGACGAGGAGCGCGGACAGCAGAATTCTCTTATGCGATGACAACGGTGGATCCCTCCGGATTCGAATTGCGGCGCGAATTATACGGAGCAAGCGCTCCGGACGTCGGTTTCAGAGGCCGAGATGCTCCTGCACGGTGCGGCCCACCACCTGCTGGAAGCGCTGCCCGTACGACTGGATGTAGCCCGCCGGCTCGTCGAGAAAGATGCGCTCGACGCGGAACAGCGGCGCGAACATGGTGATCATCTCGATCTCCGCCTCCTCGCCGCGGGCGATCTGATGGATCCAGTCCTCGAACGAGTCGAGGTTCACCGCGCGCATGGTCACGCCGGCCGCCGAGAGCGCCAGCAGCGTCCCGAAGAATTTCTCCTTCGGGTTGACGAGATTGACGATGACGAGCGCGTGCGGCTCGAAGCCTTCGATCATTCGACCTTCTCGGACAATTCAATCAGCACGCCGTTCCCGGCCGTGGGGTGGAGGAAGGCCACCCGGCAGCCGTGCGCGCCCGGCACCGGGGCCTCGTTCACGAGCCGGTACCCGGCGGCCTTGAGGCGCTCCAGGTGCGCCTCGATGTTCTCCACGCGCAGGCAGATGTGGTGGATCCCTTCGCCGCGCTTCTCGATGAACTTGGCGATGGGGGAGTCGGGGCCCGTCGGCTCCAGCAATTCCAGGTTGGAATCGCCTACCGACAGGAAGGCGGTGTTCACCTTCTGCGTCTCCACCGTCTCCGTGTGGTCGATCTTCAGCCCCAGGACTTCGTAGATTTTCGCGGCCTCGAGGGATTTCACCGCGATGCCGATGTGGTCGAGTCTGGTCATACGCCTTTCACGTCCGCGCCCCAGATGTGCTTGTGCAGCTGGGTCTGGAAGCGCGCCGGCACGCGGTCGGCCAGCATCCACTCCGCGAGCGCTTTCATGTCCATTCTCCCCCACACGGGGGAGAGGAGCACGGTGTGCCTTTCCAGTTGTCTTTCTTCGATCACTCGCTTCGCCCAGTCATAGTCGGCGCGGTCGGCGATGACGAACTTGATCTCGTCATGCTCGCGCAACCGTTCCAGATTCTCCCAGCGATTCTTGTGCACCTCGCCCGAGCCGGGACACTTGATGTCCAGGATCAGCTTCGCCCGTTCGTCCACCGGCGCCGTGTCGATCGACCCCGAGGTCTCGATCAAGACTTCATAGCCCTCATCACACAGCCGTTTGATGAGATCGAACGACTCCGCCTGCGCCAGCGGCTCGCCACCCGTCACTTCTACGAGGTTGCAGCCGTAGCTCTTCACGCGCTCCATCACCTCATCGAGCGACATCCGCTCCCCGCCGGTAAAGGTGTACTCCGAGTCGCACCACGTGCAGCGCAGATTGCAGCCGGTGAGGCGGACGAAGACACAGGGGCGGCCGGCGTGGCTCGATTCTCCCTGGATGGAGAAGAAGATTTCAGTGATGCGCATACGGCGTCGGATCTTTAACGCCGGCTTCCTCGAAGCCCTTCCTGCGAAGGATGCACGAGTCGCAGTGTCCGCAGGCGCGGCCGTCCGGCGTCGGGTCGTAGCAGGAGTGGGTGATCGAGTAATCCACCCCGAGTTTCATTCCCCGGCGGATGATCTCCCCTTTGGTCATGTGCAGCAGCGGGGCGATGAGGCGCGGCTCCTGACGCTCGACGCCGCTGCGCGTTCCTTTCCACATCACTTCCTGAAAGGCGGCGATGAACTCCGGGCGGCAGTCGGGGTAGCCGGAGTAGTCGAGCGCGTTGACGCCGATCCAGATCTCTTCCGCCCCGCGCGCTTCGGCGTACCCGAGGGCCAGGGCCAGGAAGATCGTGTTGCGCGCCGGGACGTACGTCACCGGGATGCCGGGGGCGCCGACGGCGTCCTTCGGCACGTCGATGTCGCTCGTCAGCGCGCTGGCGCCGAAGACGCGCAGGTCGAGCGCATGGACGACGTGCTCGGTCACCCCGATGGCCGCCGCCACACGCCTCGCCGCCTCCAGCTCGACCTGGTGCCGCTGGCCGTAGACGATCGACAGGGCCAGGCATTCGCGTCCCTCCGTCCGGGCCATGGCCAGCACGGTCGCGGAGTCGAGTCCGCCGGAGAGAAGGACCACTGCTTTCACGGGTCGGCTATGCTACCGCGCCTATGGCCGAATACAGCGTGTACGAGCTTCTCAACAAAAAGCGCCGCGGCGGTCCGCTGGAAACGCGCGAGATCGAGTTCTTCATCGACGGCTTCACGCGCGGGTCGATCCTCGACTATCAGATGTCGGCGCTGCTGATGGCCATCGCCATCAACGGCATGACCGCCGACGAGATGGCCACGCTCACGCAAGCCATGCTGCGCTCCGGCGAGCAGTGGCATCTGCGCGACTCGTACGACTTCATCGCCGACAAGCACTCCACCGGCGGCGTGGGCGACAAGGTGTCACTCGTGCTCTCCCCCTGGGTGGCCGCCTGCGGCGTGCAGATCGGGATGCTCTCCGGCCGCGGCCTCGGCCACACCGGCGGCACGCTGGACAAGCTCGAGGCCATTCCGCGCTTCAACGCCCGCCTCTCGCGCGACGAGTTCGAGCGCTGCGTGGCCGATGCCGGCTGCGTGATCTCGACGTCCACCGAGGGCATCGCACCGGCGGACAAGAAGATCTACGCGCTCCGCGACGTGACCGGCACCGTCGAGTCGCTGCCGCTGATCACCGCGTCGATCATGTCGAAGAAGCTGGCCATGGGCGCGTCGAGCCTCATCCTCGACGTGAAGACGGGCAGCGGCGCCTTCATGCGCATCTATCAGGACTCCAAGGCGCTCGCGCAGAGCCTCATCGCCGCCGCCGCCGGCTCGGGGACGAAGGTGGAGGCGCTGATCACCGACATGGACCGCCCCCTAGGCGTGGCCGCGGGCAACGCCAACGAGATCATCGAGACCATCGAGTGCCTCAAGGGCAACGGCCCGGCCGACGTCATGGAAGTGACGCGCGCGCAGGCCGAGCGCGTGCTGGTGATGTCGCGCCGCTTCGATGAGGCTTCCGCGAACCGCGCGCTCGAGGAGGCGATCTCCACCGGCGCCGCGCTCGAGCAGTGCCGCAAGTGGATCGCCGCGCAGGGCGGCGACCCCGCTGTCGTCGACGACTACACGCTCCTCCCGCAGCCGCACGCGGTGCTGGAGGTGAAGGCCCCGCAGAGCGGCTTCATCACCGCCATGGACACCTACCACGCCGGCATGTTCACCGTGGACCTCGGCGCCGGCCGCAAGAAAGCCGACGACGTCATCGACTACGCCGCCGGCGTCCAGTTCGACCGCAAGACCGGCGACGAAGTCCGCGCCGGCGACGTCATCGCCCGCATCGAGCTCGGCCACCGCCCCCACCACCCGGAAGAACTGCGCGCGCGCTACCTGTCGTTCATCACCTTCGGCGACGAGCAGCCCGCGGAGCGGCCATTGGTGCACGAGCACCTGACGTGATCTGGAGTGCGGCAGCGCCAGCTGCCGCTCTCAATGCCGCGGCGCCAGCCGCGGCGGGGGGAGGGCGACGAGCGCTGCGCCCCTAAAGAGTGATGACGAAAGAACAAGTCGACGACGATGAGATGCCCGCGGAGGTCGACCTTTCGCGCTCGATCCCGAACCCATACTTCGTCGCGTATCACGGCCCGAAGGTGATTCGCGTCCTCGAACCGGATCTGGCGGAACTGTTTCCTGACAATGAGTCCGTGAACGCCGCGCTTCGGAAAGTCAGTGCGCGGCGCCTGGCGGCGCCGCGCAAGAAAACGCGTTAGCCACGGGGGCGGAGGGCTGGCGCCCTCCGCATGGAGAGCGCGAGCTGGCGCTCGCGCACTCCAGACGGCGTCCTCGAACCGGATCTGGCCGAACTGTTTCCTGACAACGAATCCGTGAACGCCGCGCTTCGGAAGGTCAGTGCGCGGCGCCTGGCGGCGCCGCGCAAGAAAACGCGTTAGTCACGGGGCGCGGAGGGCTGGGGCCTCCGCATGGAGAGCGCGAGCTGGCGCTCGCGCACTCCAGATCAGCGCAGGAAGCGGCGCCACACGCCCCAGGCGCAGAGGGCGAGGAGCACGAGGACGGTGGCCGCCAGCAGGAGGTACTTGAGGCGCGAGGCGACGGAGCCGACGCTGGCCATGGGGCCGAGGGGCTGGCCGCGGAGCTTGCGGCCGATCATGGAGATGACGGAGAGGTTCTCGACGTAGTCGGCCAGTGCGGCGGCGAGGGGCAGCAGGACCAGCCAGCGCGGCGCGCCGACGTAGCGCGCCAGCAGGACCATGGCCACGGCGAACCCGAGGCCGTAGACGAGGGGGAACAGCATGTCTGTGAACAGCTCCTGCTTCCGGTAGGTCCGGAGCTGCTGCTCGTTCATGAGGCCGAGGGTGTAGTCGGCGTCGCGCACGCTGAAGCCCCACGGGTCCGCGTCCAGCGTCCGGATGGCCTTGTAGTGCCGCTTCGTCAGCGGGAAGAGGACGAAGATGAAGAGCAGCGACACGACGAAGAATCCCGCGAACACCGACAAGCTGGCGAACGCGGAAATTTGCCCCCAAACCCAATCGACCATGAATCCCCTCCTGGATGACGAATGCTAGCGCTGCACGAGCCGCACCGCATCGGCAATCACGTACCCCGCTCCCGACGTCCACCGGCTCACGCCCACCGCGTTGTAATCGCCGGCGTTGAAGTGCCAGGTGCCGAGGACGAGCCATGCGCCGCCGTTCACCTGCTGGTTCACGTTCTGCGTCACGTTGCCCGAGCTGGTGGCGATGACGTACGGCGTGGAGGCGTTGTAGCCGGCGTTGGCGGGGTACCAGACGGAGACTTCATAGTTCCCGCTGGAGGGGATGTTGAACTTGAACCACGCCGCGTCGCTGGCGGCCACGGGATTCGCATAGCGGTAGTCGGTGCCGTAGCGCTGCGCGCTGTAGCTCGACACCGCCCAGTTCGCGCTGGCGGTGAAGCGCCCCGCGGTGGTGTTGTCGACGATCTGCGACCACGTGCTGCCGATGACCAGCGACCGGAAGCGCGGCCAGTCGAAGCAGGCGCCGGGACAGGTCTTCGTGGTCGGGAAGTTCGTGTGGCCCTTGATCTTGAAGGGTGACGACTGCGGGAGCTCCGTGTCCCAGCCGAGGGAGGCGTCGTAGGTGGCGGTGCGCGGGATGCCGTGCGAGTCGGCGATGTCGCGCGTCAGCGCGGACGAGCCGTTGTACATCGCGGTGGTGTACCAGGCGCAGTTGTCGGCGTACCCCTCGTGCTCGATGCCGACCGAGTAGCTGTTGTGATTGGCCACGTGCCAGGCGGTGTTGCTCTCGCTGACCATCTGCGTCACCTGGCCGTCCGAGGAACGGACGACGTAGTGCGCGCTCACGCTGGCGGCGCAGTTCTGGAACCACGAGATCGTGCCGGCGTACGAGCCCTGCGCGATGTGCTCGGCCACGTGCGTGACCGCACTGCTGCGTCCCACGGCGTAATTGCAGCTCGCGGCGGCGTTCCAGATCGCGGGGGCGTAGTCGGCGGAATTCGTGGACATGCCGGCGCGGCGATCGAGGTCGATGGTCAGGCGCGGCGCGGAGAGGAGGGCCAGCTTCTCGTCGCCGTAGATGTTTTCGAGCGCGAGCTCCCGCTGCGCGATGCGGTACCGCGCGTCCGCGCGGCCCGAGAGGATGGCGTTGAAGACGTCGTACGAGTGCATCTCCGCGACGGCCGGCTGCGGGATGCCGCTCAGGCGCACCACCGCCGGCTCCCACAGCTCGATGGGATCGGAGGCGGAGAGCCCCGGCGCGTACTGCGCGAGGAGCGCCGCGGCGCCGCGGATGTTCAGCTCCGGATCGCGCGCCAGCTCGGACGGCTTGCGTCCCAGCAGCGCGGCGGCATCGCGCAGGGAATGACCGAAGTGCGCGTCATCGCGCAGGCCCATCACGCCGTACGCGGGCGGCGGCGTCTCGTGATCGAGCAGCTCCTGCTCCCCCTTCGCGGCGCGGGGCGGCGTGAGATGCGTCCAGCGGCTTTCGACGTAGGCCACCGACTGCAGCACTTCGACCGGCACGTCGAACTCCGCGGCGGCGGCGTGGAACCAGCGATCGAACTGTTCGGGATCGGCGGCGAGAGGGAGGGCAAGGGCGAGAGAGAGGAGAAGCGCGGCGATGGTTTTCAGCATGTAAGGCAGTTTATCGCGCGCGATACACTGGGCGGCGCATGAAGAACCGCGCCATCGTCATCGTCTGCGATTCCCTCGGCGTCGGCGAGCTGCCCGACGCCGCCGAGTTCGGCGACCAGGGGTCGAACACCCTCGGCCACGTCCTCGACAGCCAGCATCCGAGCCTGCCGACGCTCACCCGCCTCGGCCTCCTGCACACCCTTCCCACGCCGGCGACCACGGAGAACCCGAGCGCCGCGTACGGGCGCATGGCCGAGGTCAGCGCCGGGAAGGACACCACCACGGGGCATTGGGAAATGATGGGCCTCATCGTCGAGGACCCGTTCCGTACGTATCCGAACGGCTTCCCGCGCGAGATCATCGAAGAGTACGAGCGCCGCATCGGACGGCGCACCCTCGGCAACAAGGCGGCGTCAGGGACGGTCATCCTCGACGAGCTGGGCGAAGAGCACATGCGCACCGGCGCGCCGATCGTCTACACCTCGGCCGACTCCGTGTTCCAGGTCGCCGCGCACGAGGAGGTCATTCCGGTCGAAGAGCTGTGGCGCATCTGCGCCGAGGCGCGCGAGCTGATGCGCGGGGAGCACAACATCGGCCGCATCATCGCGCGGCCGTTCCTCGGCAGCGGCGCGGGCCACTTCAAGCGCACCGCGAACCGCAAAGACTTCTCCGTGCGGCCGACCGGCGAGACCGTCGTGGAGCGCGCGTACAACGCCGGCCGCGAGGTGATCGGCCTCGGCAAGATCGCCGACATCTTCGACCGCGTCGGCATCGGCCAGGAGATCCGCACCGAGTCCAACTCCGACGGCATGCGCAAGACCATGGAGCTCGTCCGCCAGTCGAGCGCGGACTTCATCTTCACCAACCTCGTCGACTTCGACTCGAAGTATGGCCATCGCAACGATCCGGTCGGCTACGCGAAGGCGCTGGAGTCGTTCGACGGCGAGCTGGCGGCGCTGCTCGACTCGCTGCACGAGAACGATCTCGTCTTCATCACCGCCGATCACGGCTGCGATCCGACCGACATCTCCACCGACCATACGCGCGAGTACGTGCCGCTGGTCATCGCCGGCCCGCGCATCCGCGGCGCCCGTCCGCTGGGCACCCGAAAGACGTTCGCGGACCTCGGCGCGACGATCGCCGAGTTTCTGGAGCTGCCGCAGAACGGCCTGACCGGAACGAGCGTGCTGGGGGAGCTGCGATGAAACGTTTCATGATTGCGCTGCTGCTGGCGGCGAGCCTTCAGGCGCAGCAGGACGTCGCGCAGCGCGTGACCGAGGACGCCATCGCCATCGACCGCGTGGCCGCGGCGAGCAAGCGCGACCTGCCGGCCGACCTGCTCCGCCGCATGATCGAGGAAGACATCGAGCTGCTGCGCGGCCGCCGCAACGACGGCTCGTACCAGTACGCCTCGTTCGAGCGCTTCGACACGGGCCGCATCACGCAGGACTTTTCGGTGCAGCACCGCGGCGACGCGAAGATGGAAGTGCTGGAGCTGAAGGGGGCCTGGGTCTACCGGCTGCAGATCGAAGTGCCGTCGCGGCGCCTGCTGGTACGGAAGAACCGTCCGGTGTGGATCGAGCGCGTCGACCTCGAGTACATCGCCGAGCGCGGCTCGCAGACCGAGCGGCAGTCGATCGAGATCAAGCAGTGGCTGAAGCCGGGCGAGTTCCGTCCCGTCGACCTGCCGCAGATCGCGCGGCAGTTGACCGCGCGCGTCGTGGCGTCGGTCGAGGATGGCTCCGGGTACGGCAACGTCGAGCTCGCGCTGATCAAGGCGAAGATCGTCGACAACCCCAACAGTCCGTACGGCGACGCGGTGGCGAGCGCGAAAGCGATCCAGCGCGCGCTCGACAACAGCGACGTGCCGTCGATGCGGGCCATGGCCCAGCGGCTCCGCAACACGCTGGGACGCACGCCGCCGCAAGCGCAGGTGCAGGCCGCGGTGCAGCCGCAGCAGCCGGTGCTGCAGCCGATCGATCGCGCCATGCGCGACGAGCTGCAGGAGATCGAGGATCTGCTGACCGGCAGCGAGCAGGAGCGGCGCGAGGGGATGGATCGCCTGCATCAGCTCATCCGCCGGTTACGGCAGTAGCGTCACGACCAGGACCGCCCGCGCGCGAAAATTGCATTGCGGCAATCCGCGCGTCGTGCGGCCGACGTGAGCACGCCCAGTTTTGATGGTTTGACGCCCATGCAACCGTGACGTAGAATGCCGCTCCCTCTTGCTGTCGCCTTACCTGCAATTTCCGAAAGGAGCCTCACTTGTCGTCAATGAAAATCAGTTTCAAGGTCGGGGATAAGCTCGTTTACCCGAACCACGGCGTGACCGTCGTGGAGCACATCGGCGAGTCGCCGATCATGCCTGCCGGAGACAGCTACTATCACCTTCGGCTTCTTGCGAATAATTCGCGGCTGATGGTACCGATCACAAACCAGGACCGTGTAGGACTTCGCCGCCTGTACGCGCAGAAAGAAGTCAAAGGTCTCCTCGGCCTGCTCGAGCAGAAGCCGGTCAAGAGCCACACGGACTGGAAGGGCCGCTATCGCGAGAACCTCGAGAAGATGAAGACGGGGCGTCTCGAAGATGTGGCCGAAGTGCTGAAAAACCTCAGCGAAGTGCAGAAACGGAAGAGCCTCTCGTTCCGCGAGAAAAAGATGTACGACCGCGCCAAGTACCTCCTCGTCTCCGAGGTCGCGATCGTCAAGAACATCCCGGAGCCGGAAGCGGAGAAGCTCATCCACAAGTGCATCGAGAAGTCGCTCACGCCGCAGGCCGCCAGCGTCGGCCACTGACGACAGCGCTTTCCCGGGCATTTCGAAAGTGCCGCCCTCGGGGCGGCATTTTTCTTTGGAGGAAATTGAAAATTGAGAATTGAAAATTGAAAATGGTGCGTCTCGCACGCTGGCTTTTTCAATTTTCAATTTTCAATTTTCAATTCCGAATGTCCCAACGCCTCCCCGACTGGATCCGCGAGAAGAAACTCAACCTCGCCTCCTTGCGCGACATGAAGACCATGCTGCGCGAGCGCGAGCTGCACTCGGTCTGTGAGTCGCTGGCCTGTCCGAACCGCACGGAGTGTTTCTCGCGCGGCACGGCCACGTTCATGATCCTCGGCGATGTCTGCACGCGCTCGTGCGGCTTCTGCAACGTGACGACGGGACGCCCGTACGCGCCGCCTTCGCCCGACGAGCCGCGCGCCGTCGCGGAGACGGCGCGCAAGCTGGGGCTGCAGCACGTGGTGGTCACCTGCGTCACGCGCGACGACCTGGCCGACGGCGGCGCGAGCCAGTTCGCCGCGACCATTCACGAGCTGCGCGGCGCGCTGCCGCACGCCGCGGTGGAAGTGCTGACGTCCGATTTCCGCGGCAACCTGGAGTCGGTGCGCACGGTGGTCCAGGCGCGTCCCGATTACTTCAATCACAACGTCGAGACCGTGCCGCGGCTCTACGACTTCGTGCGCCCCGGCTCGCGCTTCGAGCGCTCGGTGGGCGTGTTGCGTCACGCGAAAGCGGTCGATCCGGCGATCGTGACCAAGTCCGGGCTCATGCTCGGCCTCGGCGAGCGGCGCGAGGAAGTGGTCGACGTGCTGCAGCGGCTCGTGGAGGCGGAGGTGGAGATCGTCACGATCGGCCAGTACCTCCAGCCGAAACGCGACAAGCTCGACGTCGTGGAGTACGTCCACCCGGACGTGTTCGAGGAGTATCGCCTGACCGCCCTGGAGCTCGGCTTCAAGGCGGCGTTCTCGGGGCCGTTCGTGCGCAGCTCGTACATGGCGGATGTGGTGGCGCACGACGCAGGGCGGGCTTCAGCCCGCCCTGCCACCGGAGAGGCGGGCTGAAGCCCGCCCTACGTTGATGCCCCGCCATCCCCGCACGATCGAGCCCGACAAGCCCGAGCGGTCGGCGTACTTTGTCACCTACCTCCCCATCTTTCTCGACTATCTCCAGGTCGAGAAAGGGCTGGCGAAGAACTCGCTCGCCTCGTATGCGATCGACCTGCGGCACTTCGGGCATTACCTGAACGACGCCGGGCTGGAGATCGACCGCGTCGAGCGCGTGAATATCGTCAAATACTTTCAGGCGCTGCGCGGCGCGGGGATCTCGGCGCGCTCGGTGGCGCGGGCGCTGGCGGCGATCCGCGGGCTGTTCCGCTTCCTCGTCGCGGAGCGGCACCTGAAAGCCGATCCGACGGAGAACATCGAGAACCCGAAGCTGTGGTCGACGCTGCCGAAGTCGCTGCAGCCGTCGGAAGTGGAGGCGCTGCTGGCGGCGCCGGATCGCAGCACCGCGGACGGCCTCCGCGACGCGGCCATGCTCGAGCTGCTCTACGCCACCGGACTGCGTGTGAGTGAGCTCATCAAGGTGCGCATGGACGAGCTGGTGATGGACGCCGGCTTCCTCCGCACCATGGGCAAGGGGTCAAAGGAGCGCATCGTCCCGTTCGGCGACACGGCCCGCGACGCCATCGTGGCGTACATCGAGCGCGGTCGTCCCGACCACGACAAATACGCCGAGACCCACCTCTTCCTCTCTCGCCGCGGCCGCCCGATGACGCGGCAGGCGTTCTGGATGAAGATCACCCGCTACGCCCGCGAGGCGGGGATCAAGGCCCACATCTCGCCGCATGTCCTGCGGCACTCGTTCGCCACGCACCTGCTCGAGAACGGCGCCGACCTCCGCTCCGTGCAGATGATGCTCGGCCACGCCGACATCTCGACGACGCAGATTTACACGCACGTGTCGCGGGCGCGGCTGCAGAAGCTGTATGAGAGCTTTCACCCGAGGGCCTAGGAACTGTTGCTGGTTGCTGGTTGCTGGTTCAAGGCGGTTCGTCGCGGCCCGGCATGCCCTGCCTTGAACCAGCAACCAGCAACCCAGCAACCATTTCACGGCATAATCGTCCAACCAGAGCCGTTAGAAGCCATATCCCGATGCGTACACTGGCCGCCCTTGCTTTGCTCGCCCTCGCCATCCCGGCGAGCGCCAGCATTGCCATCTTCTCGGATGGCCGCACGTCGAAGATCGACGCCTACGCGGTCGATGGGGAGCTCATCCGCCTGACGCTGCAGGGGGGCGGGGAGATGTCGCTCCCGCTGCGCCGCATCGAGCGCATCGTCGACGACGAGATCGTGCCGGCCGAGGTCGTCGCGGAAGTGAAGCAGATCGTCGAGGAAGAAGGGGGCGTCTTCCCGAAGCGCTCCTGGCGCTACAGCGAGGCCAGCCGGCCGCTGTGGGACTCGAAGTACAACGACATCATCATGGAGGCGGCGAAGCGGTTCGACGTCGACGCGGCCCTCGTCTCCGCGGTCATCAAGGCCGAGTCCGACTACAACCCGCGCATCGTCTCCCACAAAGGCGCCCGCGGCCTGATGCAGCTCATGCCGGCCACGGCGGAGCGCTTCGGTGTCACCAACTCGTTTGACCCGGCACAGAACATTCACGCCGGGACGCGGTATCTTCGCTGGCTGCTGAAGACGTTCGACGGCAATGCGGATCTCGCCGTCGCGGCGTACAACGCCGGTGAGGGGAACGTATGGAAATACGACGGAGTGCCGCCGTTTCGCGAGACGGTGAATTACATCAAGAAGATCTCGAAGCACATCCGCAAGGCCATCGACGAGGAAGTGATCCCGCGCCACATCGAGCCGGAGCAGCCGGCCGCCGCCTCGGCAGCCTTGCGCTGATCTTCTTCCTCGCCTTCCCGGCGCTCGCCTTCACCTCCCGTCTGGTCGATTCCCGCGGCGAAGCCGTTACCGGCGCGCAGATCTCGATCGTGCAGCAGAGCGGCTCCGCCCGCACCGACGCGCAGGGAAACTTCACGATCACGCCCGATCCGAAACTGCCCGCCACCCTCATCGTCGTCGGCAGCCGCGGCGAGATCTTTCCGCCGATCTACCTGCAGTCTTTCGAGTCGACGCTGCGCATCGATCCCGCCTACCGCGAATCCGTCACCGTGACCACCGGCGTCGCGCCGAACATCGAAGGGACGCCCGCCTCGGCCCCCGTGGTCATCGGCACCGAGGAGCTCGAGCAGCGCAAGCCGGCCCATGTGGTCGAGGCCATCGCGGTGACGCCGGGGGTGTCGATCCGCGGCGAAGGCCCGGCGGCCGTGCCGGTGGTACGCGGCCTGGCCGGCGGCCGAACGATGCTGCTGATCGACGACGCCCGCATCGTCACCGAGCGCCGCGCCGGTCCCTCGGCGACGTTCGTCGATCCGCTCACCCTCGGCTCGATCGAGGTGTCGCGCGGACCGGGCTCCGTGGCCTACGGCTCCGATGCGATCGGCGGTGTGGTGCATCTCCGCCCGCGCGATCCGGTTCCCGGCAGCCGCGATCTCCGCTACGACGTCTGGTCCACGTTCGGCGGCTCGAGCGCGCAGAGTGCCTCGGTCGAGGCGTCGAGCGATGCCTTCGGCGGTGCGATCCTGGCGTCGCTGCACGCGCGCATGGCGGGCGACGCGCAGGACGCCGAGGGGAACGAGATCGTGAACTCGCAGTATCGCGACCGCGGCGCGCTGCTGCGCTTCGTGCGCGACATGGAGTGGGGCCGCGTGCGTACGGGACTGATGACCAGCATCGGGCGGAACATCGGCGCGCCGGCGAGCGGCAGCGACATCACCACCTATCCCGATGAGCGCTCCACGCTGGCGACACTGGCCATCGACACGTCGTCCAGCGCGCTGCGCGCGTCGCTCGGCTCGTACTCGGTGACCACCGAGCGCTCGCGCCCGACGGGGCTGGAGAGCACGGCCGTGAAGGCGCGCGACGCGTCGCTGCGCTTCAGCCACGAGACGACGTGGCAGGGCGCGCGCCTCGTCGGCGGCGTCGACTACGTGACGCGCTTCAACCTCCGCGCCTCGGGCTCGATCGAGGACGCGGACCGTCACGACGCCGGCGCGTTCGTGTCGTGGGACGGGCGCGTGACGGACTTCGTGCAGCTCGCCGGCGGCGCGCGCGTCGACGCCATCACCTCGCGCAACAAGGGCGGCTTCTTCGGCGACCGCGAGACGAACGACACCGCCTTCTCCGGCTTCGCCGCGGCGACGGCCGGTCCGTTCGCCGGCTTCACGGGCACGCTGCAGGTGGCGCGCGGCTACCGCGAGCCGGTGCTCTCCGACCGCTACTTCCGCGGCATCAGCGGCCGCGGATTCATCGTCGGCAACCCGGAGCTGGAGCCGGAGAAGAGCCTGCAGTTCGACGGGAACGTGCAGTGGACGCGCGGCGGCACGCGCGCGGCGCTCTTCGTCTACGACTACCGCATCGAGAATCTCGTGGAGCGCTTCCGCGCCGGCGCCGACTTTCAGTTCCGCAACCGCGGCGAGGCGGAGGTGCGCGGCATCGAGGCGGAGCTGGGGACGCGGTTCTACCGCCACTTCGAGCTGATCCTCGGCGGCGCGATCGCGCGCGGCGAGGCCGACACCGGCGATCCGCTGGACGACATCGCCCCGCCGACGCTGCACTCGTCGGTGCGCTGGGCCGCGCCGCGTGCCTCGGCGTTCGTGACTTTGTCGGCGTATGGCCGCGACGATCGTCCGGGGCCGGTGGAGGTGGAGCGTCCGGGGTACGTCGACGTCGACATGGGCACCGGCTTCCGCTTCTCGGAGTGGCTGGAGGTGCGGGTGATGGTGCGCAATCTCACGAACGCGTACCGCTACGGCTCGACCGATGCGGCGGCGGCGTTCGCGCCCGGCCGCAGCATCCTCATCGGCATCAACCGGTAAACGCCTTTCCCCCTCTCCCCGCGCGCGGGGAGAGGGCCGGGGTGAGGGGCGACTCCTACGCAGCGGGGCACGGCCCCTCACCCTGACCCTCTCCCCGTGCCGGGGAGAGGGGACTCCGCTTACGCGTTGGCTTCGGCGACGACGAGGTGGGGGGTGTCGGCGGCGGCGGTCAGCAGGTGATCGAAGCGGAGCACCATCACGGTGCGGTCATCGTCGGCGGGGCGCGTGCCGGAGTGGCGGGCTACCGCCTCCAGGATCACATCGCGCAGCGCCCCGGGGGTGCGGTCCACCTGCGCGCCGAGGAGTCCCTCGAGCTGTTCGAAGCCGAGGGGGTCGCCGTTTTCGTCCTGCGCCTCGACGATGCCGTCAGAGAGGTAGACGATCGAGTCGCCTTCCCGCAGCGGCACTTCCACGGTGCGCGTGGTCATGTGCTCGCGCACGCCGAGGGGGAGCGACGGGCACTCGACCGAGATCGGCGCGCTCGTGTCGTTGCGCAGCAGGTAGGGGTAGAGATGGCCGGCGTTGGTGTGGCGGACCGTGCCGCGCTCCAGGTCGAAGATCGTGAAGGCCAGGGTCATGAAGGCCCGGCGCTCGGTGGAGCGGTAGACCAGCTCGTTGAGGCGCTTGAAGAGCGACGTCTCGTCGGCACCTTCTTCCACGAGCGTGGTGATCGCAGCCTTGACCATGGCCATGACCAGACCCGTGGAGAGTCCGTGGCCCGACACGTCGCCGATGGCCACGGCCAGGCGGGATTTGTCGAGGTTGAAGACGTCGTAGTAGTCGCCGCCGATCGACGTGGTCGGCTCGAAGTGGGCGGAGAACGACACGCCGCGGAACTTCGGCCCTTCCTTCGGCAGGAGGTTGCGCTGGATGGTGGCGGCAATCTCGATCTCGCTCTGCAGGCGCTCTTTCTCCGAGACCGTGGACAGCAGCGAGGCGATCGAGGCGGTCATGCTGTCGAACGACTGGGCCATGGCCCCGAGCTGGTTGTGCCGCTTCATCTTGATGCGGTACGAGAAGTCGCCGCGCTCGACGGCGCGCGTCCCCTTCTCGATGCGGTTCACGGCGCGGGAGATGGAGAAGATCAGCACCATCGCGAACAGCGCGGCGATGGCGTACAGGATCATGAGCATCGTCACCATGCCGAAGACGATGCGCATCAGGATGCGGAAGTAGCGGCTGCCGCTGTCGCCCGTGCCGAGGTAGTACGAGAGGAGGTTGCTCGGCGGGTTGGCGATGAGCGTGAACAGTCCATGGGCATCCTCGGTGCGCCCGTCGGTCCAGCGGGCCATGCTGGTGATGTCGCCCCAGATGATCGTCGAGCCGAGGTGATTGGCCAGCACTTCCTTGAAGGCGTCGTTGCCGTCGACGGTCAGGCTGCCGTTGGAGGCCTGGGCCTGGCTGGTGCGGGCGACCATGTGCGTCTTCTCGTAGAGCGCGTCGGTCCAGTGGCGGTCGAGCGGCTGCACGAGGACGACCGAGCGCGTCTGGGACGGGTCGCCGGTGGGGAACTGCCGCGCGGCCACGAGCAGCGGCGTCCCGTCGCGCTCGACGACGCCGCTGAAGCTCGAGCGGCGCAGCCACTCCGGAAGCCGGGCCCCGGAGGCGTTGGCCGTGTCGTACAGCTCGAACGACGGCAGCGTGCCGGAGATGCGGCCGCCGGTGATCCCGTATTCGAGCGCCCACGTCTCCATCTGCCCGAGGGAAGCCTGCCGCTCGCCGCGCAGCGTCGCCTGCGTCATCACCCCCGCGAACATGTAGCTGACGGTCAGGAGCAGCACCGTCATCAGCACGAACGGCATTACACCGACGAGGAGGTAGCTGAGGAACAACCTTCGCCCGACGGTCCAGAAGAGCTGTTGCAGCAGCCAGCGCGTGGCCACGGCGAAGCCGTAGAGCGTGAGGCCGATGACCAGCAGCCAGGCGAAGAAGGAGAAGATGCCCAGCAGGCCGATGCTGCGGTCGAAGCGCCCGAGGAGGTTGTCGAGGAGGTTGAAGCCGATGATGGTGCCGATTCCCGCCAACCAGACGAGAAACGCCGGCGGGAGACGACGCCGTTTCTGAACGGGCTCGACGACCATCGGATTCATGATGACACACGTCGTTTACGTGTGCTGGCTCCGAGGGTTGCGCAAAACGTGGGGACGGGCTTCAGCCCGTCCCGGCGGGCTGAAGCCCGCCCTACATTACGACGACCTTCGTTTTCGCGGCGCCGGCGCGGCGGTCGACCATACCTCGATCGAATGCCCGGTGAGGATCACCAGCCGTCCCGGGCTGACCGCCGCCGCGCGGGCGTTGGACGGCAGCTCGAACGTCGTCGCGGGCGCGAGCGTGGCCGCGTCGTAGGCCTCCGGATTCGCGCCGCGCGCGGTGAGGACGAGGCAGTTGCCGTCGACGCGCACCTGCTGCGCCGGGTCGGGATTGGCCACGGCGGTGAGGTGCGTGCCGCGCGGGAGCAGCGTGCTCTCCGCGTATTCGTAGAGCCGGTCGCCGGCGACGTAGACGCGGCCGGAGTACGCGGCCAGCGAGGTGGCGGACGCGGGCGCCGCGGTGGCGACGAGCTGCACGGGATGCAGCGGGTCGCGGATGTCGAGCACGCGCACCTCGGCCGGCAGGTCGGTGAGCGCATACGCGCGCGTGCCGGCCACGGCGAGGTCGATGGTGCCGCCGTTCATCGTGCTGGTGATGGCCAGCGAGGCGGGGTCGAGGACGAGCGTCTTCTTCTGGCAGCCGCCGGTGAGGCAGCCCCGCGACAGCGAGACCCACACCGCGCCGCCTGCCGTCTCGATGCCGATCATCTGCGCGTCGCTCCCCTCGTCGAGCGCGAGCTGCGCGTACTGCACCCCCTGCGGTGAGTATGCGGTGACGACGCCGGCCGCGCTGAGGGCGAAGAGCGCGCTCTCCGTGGCGGTGAAGTCGAAGAGGCCGCCCACGCGCAGGTTCTTCTCGAAGTGCGTCGTGCCGGCGAAGATGTCGATCGTGTCGCCGCTGGAGAGGTAGAGGCGGTCGCTGCTCGCGGCCAGCTTCGTGTAGAAGGTGCTCCCGCCGAGGATGGAGGGCGTCGGCTGCTGGCCGAGGTAGCTCACCGCGGAGGTCCCCTCGTTCGTGGCCAGTACCGCCACGCCGGGGCGCGCGTCGAGCATGTACGCGTCCGCGGGGAGCGGCTGCTGCCGCACCAGCCCGTTCCGGTCGAAGACGTAGAGCGTCCGCCGGTCGAGGAGGAGCACGTGCTCGCCGGCGAAGGCGAGCTGCTGCGGCACGACGCGGTGCGACTCGGGGATGACGGTCACGGCGCCGGTGGCCAGGTCGACCACGTTGATGCCGGCGAAGGTGAAGATCGCCGCCCGCGTGGCGTCGACCGCGACGCCGCCGAGGGCCGCGCCGCTGACGGTGTGCTTGACGTCCGAGCCGTAGCGGTGGATCACGGAGGTGGCGGCGCCGGGCCGCTCCACGAAGACGATGTTGCCGTCGTGATGCCCCATGAAGGTGATGCGCGGCAGCGGGAGCTGCTGCGCCCCCGCCCAGACCGTGCCGTCCTGCAGCAGCGCCACGACGGTGTCGTCCGCGGCCAGGGCGGCGGTGCGGATCGGGCCGGGGAAGGTGGTGGTGGGACCGGTTGCCGGCGTGGCCGCGAGCGACCGGACCATGGCCATCCCGCCGTTCGAGGTCAGGAGTTTGTCCCCTCGTACGTCGTGGACCAGCAGCCCTGCGCTGTCGGCCAGCGTGCGCGGCGCCGTCATGGCGATGCCGTTCGTGTCGATGCTCTGCTCGAGGATTTTCGCGCCGTCGGCGAACCAGGCGCGGTCGCCGGAGACGACGACGCTGGTCGTGGCGCCGCTGCGGTACGCGACCACCGGATACGGCGGCGCGACCGGGCCGATGTCGAGGATGGCCAGCCCCATGTCCCCCGCGGCGACGTAGAGTTTGTTGCCGGCGCGGGCCATGGCGTGGATGACGTTGTCGGTGCCGGCGGTGGGCGCGAGCTGCAGCTCGAAGCGCTCCTGCACGGTGGTGGTGGAGCTGAAGTCGACGGCCCGGATGGTGCGCTCGGCGCCGGCGGTGAAGTGGACGTTGTTCGTCCCGGCGGCGAAGGCGGTCGTGCCGGCGGGGAGCCGCGCCAGGCGCGTCGTCGCGCCGCTGGGGAAGATGTCGCTGTTCAGGCCGAGGGCATCGGAGACGTAGAGCGTGCCGTCGGGAGCGGCGTGCACGGAGGCGGCGCGCAGCGTGGCCAGCTCCCCGGTGCGCTGCGGCACCGAGGGGATGGTGATGGAGAAGACCTCCAGCGAGGTGTCGCCGTCGGCGGCGTAGAGGCGCGTGCCGGTCGCGGCCAGCGAGGTCACGTTCGGCGACGTGGTCGGGAGGACAGCGCTGGTGCGGATCGGATTGGCCGGCTCGAGGATGTCGAAGTGCACCAGCCCGTTGGCCGTGGCGGCGAAGAGATAGCCGCCGGCGATGAGGAGGTCGTTCACTGTCGCGCCGGCGTCGACGCCGCCGACGAGCTGCACGCCGCTCGCGCTCCCGCGGAGCACGTACAGGCGCGAGCCGCTGCCGGCGTAGGCGTTGCCACGGCCGTCGGCGAGCACGACCCGCGTCGCGCCGGGAAGGGCGATCGAGCCCGCCACGCGCGTCCCGTCGTTCTGCAGGAGCTGTACGCCGTACCCCGTGGCCAGCCAGAGGAACGTTCCGTCGATGGAGACGTCGAGGGCGGTGGTGCGGAAGGGCACGGAGAGCCGCGGCGTCCAGTTGCATTGCGCTGTCGCGCTCGGGGAAAAGAGGAAAGAGGAAAGAGGAAGGAGGAACGAGAGGATCGCAACACGCCCGCGCATTGGGCGGTAGTTTAACCGGGGATAGGTACGAGGTACGAGGTACGAGTGGGGGACCGGGGGGACTCGTACCTCGTCCCTCGTCCCTCGTCCCTCGTACCTATCCGCGTGCCAGCCGCAGCGCCTTGGCCACGTACGACGGGTGCGGCACCTCGTGCATCCGTTCGATGTCGATCCACTCGAAACCCTTGGCGCGTCCTTTCACTTCGGCGGCGTAGAGGAGGAACTCGATCTTGCGGGTGGTCACGGTGTGGCGGAAGGTGCCGAGGAGGGCGCCGGGGGTGGCGGCCAACGGCTCGCCGTCGAGGAGGGAGGTGTCGCCGTGCGGGAGGTGGTACATCGAGTCCATGAGCGTGCCGGTGGCGCGGCGCATGAGCACGCGGCCGCGGCGGTCGCGGACCAGATAGAGGGGGATGCGCAGCGCGCGCGTTTCCTTCTTCGGCTTCGGCGGCGGAAAGTCTTCGATGCGTCCCGTGGTGCGGGCCACGCAGCTCTCGCGCACGGGGCAGAGGAGGCAGGCGGGGTTGCGCGGTTTGCAAATGAGGGCGCCGAGCTCCATCAGCGCTTGATTCAGTGCGCGCGGCGAGCGGCTCCGGTCGACGAGCGCGGTCGCATGCGGCCAGGCGTCGTCCGCGGAGGCCAGGAGCCGCGAGAGCACGCGGGCCACGTTCCCGTCGACGATCGGCGCGCGCCGGTCGAAGGCGATGGAGCAGATCGCGCCGGCGGTGTAGCGGCCGATGCCGGTGATGGTCAGGAGGTCGTCGACCCTCGAGGGGACGGTTCCGCCGAAGCGCTCCATGACGTCCGCCGCGCCGGCGCGGAGCATCTTCGCCCTCCGGTAGTAGCCGAGTCCCGACCACGCGGCCATCACTTCGTCGTCAGTGGCGCGCGCCAGCGACGGGAGGTCCGGGAAGCGGGCCAGGAAGCGCTCGAAGTAGGGCAGCACCACTTCCATCCGGGTCTGCTGGAGCATGACCTCGGAGACCCAGACGCGGTACGGGTCGTACGTGCCGCGCCAGGGGAGGGGGCGCTGGTGGCGGGCGAACCAGCGCTCGAGGGCGCGTGCGGTCCTGTTGAAGTCCGGGGCTTGCAACGCGCCCGATATTGTATTCTTCGGCGACCATGTCCGATCACCTTCCGGAGACAGAACAGGGCAAGTACGTCTACTGCATCATCAAGACGGAAACGCCGCGGGATTTCGGCGCCGTCGGCATCGGCGGCCGCGGGGACCGCGTCTACACCGTGCCGTATCGCGAGTTCGCGGCCGTCGTCTCCAACTGTCCGCTGATCGTCTTCGACCCGACGCGCGAGAACGCGCTCGCCCACGAGCACGTGAACGAGCTGGTGATGAAGGACTTCACCGTCCTGCCGATGTCGTTCGGCACGGTGTTCCGCACCGAGAACGACATCAAGGAGTTCCTCAAGGGGACGTACGAGGCGCTGAGCGACGTGCTCCAGAAGATGGAGGGAAGGATCGAGTTCGGCCTGAAGGTGAACTGGGACAAGGACCAGGTCATCCGCGAGATCGAGACGGAGAACGAGGAGATCCGCCGCCTCAAGGACGAGATCCAGTCGAACACGTCGACCTCGACCTACTTCTCGCGCATGCAGCTCGGGCGCGTCGTCGAGTCGGCGCTGCAGGCCAAGGCGGACGCGTACGTGACCGAGATCTACGAGGCGCTGCGCGACGCCGCCATCGCCTCCCGGTCGAACAAGCCGATCGGCGACAAGATGATCATGAACGCCGCCTTCCTGGTCGAGCGCGACAAGACCAAGGTCTTCGACGACCAGATCTCCGAGATCGCGAAAAAGTACGAGAACAAGCTGTCGTTCCTCTACACGGGACCGTGGCCGCCGTATAACTTCGTCAACATTCGGTTGAAGCTGGAGAGGGCGGAACGATGAATTTGTTGCTGGTTGCTGGTTGCTAGTTCGTTGTGGTGTCCGGGTTACAGCACACCACCTTGAACCAGCAACCAGCAACCAGCAACATCGAGCAACTCATGGCCTTCCTCCTCGACGACATCCTCATGCTCCCCCTCAAGGGGCCGATCGCCGGCATCAAGTGGGTCATGCGCACGATCCAGAAGATGGCCGACGAGGAGCTGATGAACGATCAGCCGTGGAAGGAGCGGCTGATCGAGCTGCAGATGATGCTGGAGGTCGGCGACATCAGCGAAGAGGACTACGTGCGCGAGGAGGCGATCGTCTTCCAGGCCCTGCGCGACATTCGTGCGCGCCGCGAGGAGCTGGCGCGGCAGATGGCTGCCGAACGGGATGAGGACGAGGGCGGCATCGGGGTTTACACCGGCTACGGCGACCGATGAGCGCCTTCACCGGCGCGCTCGACGAGCTGCGCGATCGCCGCGTGATTCTGTTCGGCGGTAAAGGGGGCGTCGGCAAGACCACTCTGGCCCGCGCGGCCGCTTCGCATCTCGGCGCGACGCTGGTACGCGTGGAGACGCTCGACACCGACGCGCTCTACCGCCGCTTCCTCGACGAGAACCTGGAGTCGTTCCTCGAGATCGGCGACCGCGGGACGTACCTCGACCGCGAGGAGCTGCGGCGGCTGTTCGAGCTGGCGCTCCCCGGGGTGGACGAGCTGATGACGTGGATGCACATCGGCGAGCTGGCCGAGTCGTCGTCACTCATCGTCGTCGATACCGCCCCGACGGGACACACGCTGCGGATGCTGTCGTCGTCCGAGCACTTTCACCAGCTCGCGCTGGCTCTCGACTCGATGGCGGAGAAGCACCGGGCCATGGTCCAGCAGTTCACGCGCCGCATCGTGCGCGACGCGGTGGATGCGTTCATCGAGGAGTTCGACGCGCGGGCTTCGCGGCGCCGCGAGCTGCTGGCCGCCGGCGCGTTCGTGCCGGTGATGCTCTCGGAGCCGCTGGTGGTTATGCAGACTGTGCGGCTGATCGAGGAGGTGGGGATGCCCGTGCCGTTCGTGGTGCTGAACCGCGCCGTGCTCGACCCCGACTGCGCGCTCGACGAGGTGCGGGTGGAGCGCGATCGCGCCGCACGGGCGCAGTTCGCGCGAGTCGTCGACTACCCCCGCGACTGTGGAAACGTAGGGCGGGCTTCAGCCCGCCTCCCCCGGGGGAGGCGGGCTGAAGCCCGCCCTACGTTCAGCACCGTTACTTTCTTTGCGGGAAAGGGTGGTGTCGGCAAAACCACCACCGCCTCCTCCCTCGCCCTGCAACTCGCAACGCGCAACCCCACACAAAGCTACGTCATCATCTCCGTCGACCCCGCCCACTCCCTGCGCGACGTCTTCGCCACCGAGCCCCCGCCCCCCAACCTGCGCGTGGAAACGATCGACACGAAGGCCAAGTGGCGCCGCTTTCGCGACTCCCTCGGGCGCGAGATCGAGGGGGCCTTCGACGCGCTCGCACCGAAGGGGATGTCCATCGCCCATGACTCCGAGGCCATGCAGCAGCTCATCGAGATCGCCCCGCCCGGCGCGGACGAGCTGTTCGCGATCACCCGCCTGGCCGATCTCATCGCCGACGAGTCGCTGGCGGCGGTCCTCGTCGACACGGCACCTACCGGGCATTTCCTGCGGCTCCTCGACCTGCCGAAGACGGCCGGCACATGGGTGCGCGAGTTCATGCGCCTCCTCCTCCGCTACAAGGAGCTGATCCCCCCGGGCGAGCTGGGGGAGGAGCTGGTGCGTGCCTCCCGGGCGCTGAAAGAGCTGGAGGCGACGCTCCACTCGGAGCAGACGACCGTCATCGTCGTCACGCGCCCCGAGGAGGAGGTCGTCGCGGAGACGCGCAGCCTCGTGGAGGAGCTCGAAAAGCGCGGCATCCCTCTCGGCGGCGTGATCGCGAATTACGTGACGCCGGAGAACGAGTGTCGCTGCGACCAGTCGATGCGCGCGCACGAGCTGGCCGTCCTGGCCGGCCTCGGCGACGTCACGCTCATCGAGCGCCGCGACGCCCCGCCCGTGACGCTCGCGGAGTTGGCGACTATGATCCCCACGTGATCTACGTCTACTGCGTCACCCGCGAGGACGTGATTCCGGAGACGGAAGGGGTCGACGGCACGCGCCGCTTCGCCGTGGCGTCCATCGACGGCGTCTCCGCGACCTACACCTGCGTGAACCCGCACGAGTTCTCGCAGGAGGCCATCGACAGCCGCGCCGGCGACCTGGAGTGGCTCGGCGCGATCGGCTACCGGCACCAGGACGTGGTGGCCGACCTGATGAAGCGGACGGCCATCGTCCCACTGCGGGCCTTCACGCTCTTCTCGTCCGAGGAGGCGCTGCGGAGCTACCTGCACGAGCACGCCGACACGCTGAAAAAAGTGCTGGAGCGGCTCGACGGGAAGCAGGAGTGGACGCTGCAGGTGGAATTCGAGCCGTCGCGCTGGAGCGCGTCGCTGGCGTCGCGCGTCGGATCGCTGCGGACGCTGCAGAGTGAGATCGACTCCGCCGCGCCGGGCAAGGCCTTCCTCCTCCGCAAGAAGCTGGAGGATGAGAAGAAGCGCTCGTCAAAAGAGGCCGAACAGCAGGTGGTCGCGGAGATCGAGCAGCTCGTCCTGGAGAAGCTCCGCTCGGAGACGCTGGCCGAGACGCGCGAGCGCCGCGACGGCGCCTTTCCGCAGATCAACGTGCTCATCAACCGCGACGAGGAAGCAGCTTTGCAGGAGCTGCACGCGACGCTTCTGGACCGCTATGCTTCCGAAGGCGTGATCGTCGGCCTGACCGGGCCGTGGCCGCCGTACACATTCGCAGCGATGAACGATGAGAGATGAACGATGAGCAAACGACCGTTCATCGCTCATCGTTCATCGTTCATCGCCCGGATTCGCGCTAATGTCTGAACAACTCGAAGAACTGCCTCTCCTCGAGACCCTCGACCACCTGCTCGACAAGGGCGTGGTGATCGCCGGCGAGGCCGTGATCTCGATCGGCGACGTGGACCTTCTCTACCTCGGGCTGAACATCGTCCTGGCCAACGTCGACGCGGTGATGCGCGTCTCGAAGCGATGAAGTCGATCGCCATCGGCGCGCACCTCCTCCGCGACGACGTCGAGCCGCTCGCGGACGCGGTCCCCATCGGCGATCTGTTTCTCAGCGCGGTCAGCGTCGCCGACGATCAGCCCCTCGGCGACCGCGACCTGCTCGTGCGCGTGGCTGGCATCCGCGCGAAGCTGCTGGAGGTGGCCACGTTCGTGGCGCTGCGCTACGGCTTCACCTTCGCCAACGGGGACGAGGCGCTGGCCAAGACCATCGCCCATCACGCCCGCTGGAAGTGCCTCCTGACCGCGCATCGCGAGCACGTGGAGGTCACGCTGAAAGTCGCGGCCTCGACGTCGAAGCCGCGGCCCGACCGGCACCAGTTCTCCAGCGGCGCGGAGTATCTCCGCGCGCTGCACGCGACCACCCAGGCCGCCGCCATCGATCCCGCGTTCAAGGAGGCGGCGGAAACGCTCCTCTTGCCGCTGGCGGTGAAGCATCGCTGGAGCCACCGCGACGAAAAGTCGGTCGAGTTGGCGGCGCTGATCGAGCGCGAGAGTCTCGAGCGCGTGCGCGAGGCGGGTGAGTCCCTCAAACAGACGAACGTCCCGTTTCTCTTGTCCGGTCCCTGGCCGCTGGAGGTGTTTGCCGATGATGATCGCGAATGAAGAAGAAGAGCTGCGGCAGGCGCTGACCTTCACGGAGTCGGTCGTCCCCGAGCGCATCTCGGCCGACTCGGAAGCCGTGGAGAACGGGCTGGCCAGGCTCGTCCTGTCGATCGTGGAGCTCGTGCGGCGGCTGCTGGAGAAGCAGGCCCTCCGGCGCATGGACGGCGGCAATCTCTCCGACGAAGAGATCGAGCGGCTCGGCAACGCGCTGATGAAGCTCGAGGAAAAGATGGCCGAGCTGAAGCGCTCATTCGGGCTCAGCGATGACGACCTGAATCTGAATCTCGGACCTTTGAAGATGTGGGAGTGATGTGATACACGGGAGCCCGTATGCCGATTGAAGATCGAGGACCACTCCAGAGGCAGCCGCAGGGTCTCGTGGACATCCTCGACAAGATCCTGGACAAGGGGCTCGTGATCGCGGGCGACGTGAAGGTGTCGCTGGCGAATGTGGAGCTCCTGACGATTCAGCTCCGCCTGGTGATCTGCTCGATCGACAAGGCGGAGGCGATCGGGATCAACTGGTGGCGGTCGGACCGCTTCTACTCGAGCGATCCGAAGGCGGTGCAGACAGCCGAATACGACGAGCTGCGCAACCGCATCGCCGATCTCGAACGTCAGCTCAACGCTCGTGCGCTTCCCTCCGAGGGGAAGCCTGGAGAGAGGAAAGGCAGGTAAACGGACATGGCTGTAGAACGCGCACCAGGCGGAACCAGTCTCATCGATGTCCTCGATCGAATTCTCGACAAGGGCATCGTCGTCGACGCGTGGGTCCGCATTTCCCTCGTCGGCATCGACCTGATCACGGTTGAAGCGCGCGTCGTCATCGCTTCGATCGACACGTACCTCAAGTACGCGGAAGCGGTGGGCATCACCTCCACCGTCGCCCGTCCGGCCCTCGGGCCGGGAGAAGGCGGCGTGGGAGCGACGACGGCGGCGACGCCCACGGGGACGACGAGGACGTAGAAAAACGTAGGACGGGCTTCAGCCCGTCCAGGGGCGGGCTGAAGCCCGCCCTACGTTTTCTCCTTCAGCCACCGGTCCAGCCAGTCCAGCACCGTCTGGTGCCACACCTTCGAGTTCTGCGGTTTCAGCACCCAGTGCCCTTCGTCCGGGAAGTAGAGCAGGCGTGAGGGGACGCCTCTCCGCTGCAGGGCCGTGAAGAGCTGCAGCCCTTCGCCGATGGGGACGCGGAAATCGAGCTCGCCGTGCGAGACGAGCGTCGGGGTGTTGAAGTTCTTCGCGTATTTGTGCGGGGAGAGGCGCTCGTACAGCTCCTCGTGCTCCCACGGCGGCCCGCCGAACTCCCACTCCGGGAACCACAGCTCCTCGGTCACGCCATACATCGATTCCAGGTTGTAGACGCCGGCGTGCGAGACGAGCGCCTTGAAGCGGTTCGAGTGGCCGAGGATCCAGTTGACCATGTA